>Ga0181536_10000453_pt1 | contig 49256 bp, 48 predicted proteins | sample PEATcosm2014_Bin_41_FD_121105 | JGI IMG/M metagenome (GOLD analysis project Ga0181536, IMG submission 121105) | Peatland microbial communities from MTU Mesocosm Facility, Houghton, MI, USA - PEATcosm2014_Bin17_60_metaG | ecosystem: Environmental > Terrestrial > Soil > Wetlands > Peat | place...
ACATCGCCGCGGCGCTCGACCGTGTCGAGGCACGCTACCGCGCCAAGGATTCCCCCAGCCAGCTACATACGTTTGACCTCAGTCAGCCGGCTGGCCTGCCGGCGCTGCTGACCGCGCGAGGCTACGGCGCCGGCGAAACGACCCTGACCATGCTGGCGACCGCGCCGCCCCCAGGACCGTCCGCCGCGCCGCCCCCGGGGCCGTCCGCCGCGCCGGCGTTCGACGTCGCGGTCACGGACGATCCGGTGGCGGAATGGCTCGCCGTCTACCTGGAAGCGATCACCGAGAGCCGCCGCGCGGTGAACCGGCAAATCCTTCGGCGGGTTCCCGATCCGCGGGCGTTTTTCTCGGTCCGCCGCGGCGGGCGGGTGATCTCCACCGCGTTGGGAGTCGTCGATCGCGGTCACGCCGTCGCCGAGTGTGTCGCCACGCGGGAAGACCCCCGCGGCCAGCGCGGCGCCGAGGCCGCGATGCGCGCGCTCATGGCATGGGCCGCCTCCCTCGGCGCCCACACCGTCGGCCTGCAGGTCGTCGAGCGGAACCAGCCCGCGATCGCGCTCTACCGGCGCCTGGGCTTTCAGGCGGTGTGCACCAATCGGTTCTGGGTGAAGCGGTAGGCCGGCGCCGGCGCGCGTACGCGAACGCGTTCACTTACCGGGCGGTTTGTCGCGCGACACCATCACGCCGTTCGGCGCGCGCCTCCGTCACGCCGGTCAGCGCGCGACTCCGTCACGCCGGTCAGCGCGCGACCCCGTCACGCCGATCGTCGGGCGACTCCGCCACGCCGGTCAGCGCCCGACTCCGTCATGCCGGTCAGCGCGCGACCCCGTCACGCCGGTCAGCGCGCGACCCCGTCACGCCGGTCAGCGCGCGACTCCATCGCGCCGGTCAGCGCGCGACCAGGTCACGCCGGTCAGCGTACGACTCGGCACGCCGAACGTCGCGCGACGTTCGGCGTGCCGAGTCGTGCGCAAAACGATCATGCCGCGCATCGCGCGAACGAAAAGGTTGTTGAAATGTTCAGCCCTTATATGCCGATACTGGTAAACGGATCGTCAGGCGGTTGAACATGCTTCGAAACCCGCATCCGTCATCCGCGGCATCGCCCGCTGCTCTCCGCCGCCTCAACGAGGAACCCGAGCCTTGAACGATAGCCCGCGCGAAGTCCCGGACGAAGCGGCGACGCTAACGATCGACCGCCGGCGCGTCGACCGCCCCACGCCAATCGCCGCGCGGCGGGAGTCGGCGCCCGAGCCAGGTCAGGCCGCCGTCCTGCGACGGCTGCGGCGGCGCGCGGGCTGGCTGCGGCTCCAGGCGCGGATTTGTGTCGTGCTGATCGCGGTGTTGCTGGCCGGCGGCGGGGTCATCTTCCTCGCCGCGCGGACCATCGCTCTCACCGAACTGAAGCAGTTCCCGGCCCAGGAGCCGGCCGCGGCCCCGGTCCCAACCCCCGCCCCCGTCACGCGCGAATCGGAGAGCCGCGCGCGGACCGCCGACAATCAGGCCGCCATCGCCGCTGACGAGGCCCGGATCGCGCGGGAGCGGGACACCATCGCCATGGCGCGGCGGCGCATCGCGGACCGCGCGGCGATGGAGGTCAAACTGAACCAGCGGCGTCTGGGCAGCTTCGCCGCGGATACCTCGATCACCAGTGTCTGGTTCACCGACGCCACCCATGGCTGGGCCGCCGGCATCAACGGCACGATCCTGCTGACCACGGACGGCGGTGCCACGTGGCGGAAGGCGCGGAGCGGCACCCGCGAGGACCTGTTCTGCGTCCGGTTCGCCGACCCGCTGCACGGTCTGGCGGTTGGCGACAAGGGCACGATTCTGAGCACTGACGATGGCGGCGTGTCGTGGACGGCGCGGGAAAGTCTCGTGCCGGTCACCCTCACCGGCGTGTCGTTCGCCGACCCGGCCCATGTCTGGGCCGTGGGCGGCGCGGGCACGATCCTGAGCAGCACGGATGGCGGCGCGACGTGGCGGCGGGGTGCCAGCGGCGTCGACCAGGCCCTCACCGCCGTCGCTTTCGCCAACCTCACGCGCGGTTGGGCGGTCGGCCTCAACGGGACGATCCTGATGACGCGGGATGGCGGCACCAGCTGGCAAAAGCGCGACGTCGGCGTGACCGCCTCGCTCACCAGCGTCTGGTTCATCGACCCGCGCCACGGCTGGGCCGCGGGCGGCGGCGGCACGATCCTGGCCACGGTGGACGGCGGTGCCTCCTGGTGGAAGCGCCAGAGCGGCACCGGGACGTCGCTCACCGAGGTGCAGTTCGCCGACGCCAAACACGGGATCGCGGTCGGACGCGAGGGCACGATCCTGCTCACCGCGGACGGCGGCTTCGTGTGGCGCAAGCTCGATGGGCTGACGTCCTCCGACCTCTATGGCGCGCACTTCGCCGACGCGGAGCATCCGTGGGCGGTCGGGGTGCGGGGGACGATGCTGACCGCCGAGGACGGCGGCGCGGTGTGGCGGCCGGGCGACAGCGGCGTGGCGAACCCGCTCGCGGGGGTGGCGTTCGCGACGCCCGCCACCGGGTGGGCGGTCGGCGACGCGGGGACCATCCGGGCGACGACGGATGGCGGTGCGACCTGGACCAAGGCCGACAGCGGCACGCGGGCGGATCTGCGAGGCGTGGCATTCGCCAACCCGCGGCTTGGGTGGGCGGTGGGCACGAAGGGAACGATCCTGGCGACCGGCGATGGCGGCGCCACCTGGCGCGCCCAGACCAGCGGCGTCGCCGGCACGCTCGCCGGTGTCGCCTTCGTCAGCGAGACCACCGGTTGGGCCACCGGTGCGGGCGGGACGATCCTGGCCACGGCCGACGGTGGCACCACGTGGCGCAAGCAGGACAGTCCGGTCCAGGATGACCTGCACGCTGTCTGGTTCGCCGATCCGTCGACCGGTTGGGCGGTTGGCGGCGGTGGCGCGATTCTGGCGACCACGGATGGCGGCACCACCTGGCAGCCACGCGACAGCGGCGTGCGCGACGACCTGCTGGACGTTTACCTCGCCGATACGGCGCTCGGCTGGGCGGTTGGCGTGAACGGCACGATCCTGGCGACCGTGGACGGCGGCACCTCCTGGACGCGGCGTGACAGCGGGACTCAATTCGACCTGCATGGCGTGCGCTTCGCCGACGCCACGCGCGGCTGGGCGGCGGGCGCCCATGGCACGTTACTGATGACGGCGGACGGCGGCGCCACCTGGCGACGGACCGACGATACCGGCGCGGCCGCGAATTTTCTGAGCCTGGCGTCGGCGGGTCCCCTGCGCCTGTGGGCGGCGGGCGGCGATGGCTCGATCCTCGCGATCACGGTGCCGGACACCGGCGCGATCATGGCGGCCGAGCATCCGCCAGCGATGCAAACGGCGCTGCGGTCGCTCGCCATCAGCGAGGCGGCGATCGGTCAGCCGCTGGCCGATTTCACCGCCGCGGACGCCGATTTGACCGAGTCCGCCGCCCGGTTGGAGCGGGACCGCCAGGCACTGGCGGCTCCGGCTCCGGCGCCGGTGGCGATGCCGGCGGCGGTCCAGGCGCCGGCACCGGTTGCCGTCGCCGGTTACGCCGCCGATTACGCCGCCCTGTTCCGCGACCCCATGGTTCTCACCAATGTCAATCGCATCGGCATCGCGCTCTATGTGCTGTTCGCGGCGATGATCGCCGGGGCGGTGGCGCGCCGCGCCATGCGGCTGAGCGCGCATTTCGACGGCTGCGCCGATGCGCTGATGCTGAACGGCGGCGTGATCGACGGCCGCTTCGTGGACCTCGCCCGCACCTTGTCGCCGTCTCGCCAAATCCCGCGGGAACTGGCCGCCGTCGTGTACGAATCGGGGGTCAGTCCGACCCCGCGTCGATGATCTCGCCGAAATAGGTAAAGCGCTCGCCATCGAAACGAACCATGCGCAGTTTTCGCATCGGTTCGTAGTTGGCCGGTCCGGTGTCGAGGTTGACTCCGTCGATCAGCATGGCGGGGTGGAAGTTCTTCAGGTTGGCGGCCTGGCGCATGATGTTCTCCCGCGTCAGATTGTCGCCGCACTGCTTCAATACCTGCACCATGGTTTGCGCCTGCGCGTAACCGACGGCGTTTTGCGGGTCTTCCAGGCTGCCCTCCGGGAAATACTTCTTCATCCAGGCGAGCCATTCCTTGAAGTCGGCATCGTTCTGAAATTGCGGGTCGGTCGGGTCCTTGACGAAGCCGGTCGACAGCACGCCTTTCGCCTTCTCGACGCCGGCCGGCTTCATCACGGTGCCGACCGAGGCGGCTGGGTTGTCGATGAACTGCAGCGGGTGCCAGCCGATTTCGTATGCCTTGCGGATCGCCTGCGCGGCGAATTTCGGCGTGGTGATGTTGAAGAACACGTTCGCACCGCTGCCGGCGAGTTCGACGATCTGCGAATCGACGGTGGCGTCGGTGACTTCGTAGGTCTCCTCCCTGACGATCAGGCTGGAGGCCTTGTCGCCGAAGCGTTGCCGGAAGCCCTTCAGGAAGTCCTTGCCGAAGTCGTCGTTCTGATACAGCACCGCGATTTTCGCGTCGGGAACATGGTGCAGCACGTAGCTGGCATAGACCCGCGCCTCGGCCTGGTAGGTCCAGGTGAACGTCATCGTCCACGGGAAATGCTCCGGATCCGCCCATTTCGTCGCGCCGCTGGCGAGGAAGATTTGCGGGATCTTCTTGCCGTTGAGGTATTTCTGCACCGCGCCATTGGTCGCCGTCCCGAGCGAACCGACGATGGCGAGCACGCCGTCTTGCTCGATCAGTTTGCGGGTCTGCTCGACGGTTTTCGGCGGGCTGAAGCCGTCGTCGACGGACAGCATGGTGATCTTGCGGCCGTTTACGCCGCCCTGATCGTTGATCATGTGATAATACGCGACCTCGGCCCGTCCCAGGGTGGCGAACGCGGACAGCGGGCCACTGTAAGGCATGGTCTGACCGAGTTTGATCTCGGTATCGGACGCACCTGGGTCGTAGTGCTTCTGCGCGTACGCGGCGGACGTCAAACCGGCCGCGCAAACCACCGCGACCAATAAACGCACGGACATGGTTTCCCCCATTTTTGATTTGGCCGACGATGCGTTCAGGGCTACTCCCAACGCGCCGGCATGGCCAGTCCCGGCGCGGAACACGCCGCCTGGACGCCCGCCGATGCCCGTTCCACGTCCGCCGCGTGACTCGTTGTGTCACAATTCGCAACATCTAACCCACGCCACGCAACGTTGGCGTTACGGAACGGGGCCAGACTGCCCGTGGGTTGAAAACTGATCAAATAACAAATTGAGTCCATGACAACACTTCGCCGTCAGGCCGTTATTGTTTTGGGGATGCACCGAAGCGGCACGTCGGCCGTCGCGGGCACGGCTGTTCGTCTTGGGTTGGCGCCGCCCAGGGGAATGCTTCCGGCCGCGGCGGACAATCCGGCGGGTTTTTATGAATCCCTCGCGCTCTCATCCGTCAATGATATGATGCTGCGCGCGATGGGTTGCGCGTGGCACGATTGTTTATCGTTCGATCTGAACCGGCTCAGCGACCGGGCCCGCGCCAAAACGTTCGACATCAGCCTGGGGATCCTGCGGGAGGAGTTCTCCGACGCACCCGGCTTCGTGTTCAAGGATCCGCGGCTGTGCCTGACGCTCCCCTTCTGGTTGCCCGCCTTGCGCGCCGTCGGCGCCACCGTGGCCGTGCTGCTGGTCATCCGTCACCCGGAGGAAGTCGCGCGGTCGCTGTCCCGGCGCGACCGGCTCCCTGAAAGCACGGTGGCGGCACTCTGGCTCCATCACATGCTCGAAGCGGAACGGATCACCCGTTCCTTGCCCCGCGCGGTGGTCGCTTACGATGACCTGGTGGCCGATTGGCGCGGCTGCATGGCGCACGCCGGCCGGATGGCCGGAATCGCGTGGCCCACCGGAGTTGGTGGCGAGCGGCCCGATATCGACGCCTTCCTGGATCCGTCGGCACGGCATCACGTCGCCGCGCGCGGCCCCGCCGCCGTCGGGTCACCCTCGGTGCGCGGCCTGATCAATCTGGCCTGGTCGGCGCTGCGGGAACTGCGGCGAAATCCGGTCGCGTCGTTCCCGCTCGAATGGCTGGACCAGGCGCATGCGACCTTCACGGCGAGGCGGGAGATCGCCGCCGCCGGCTGAGCCGGCGGCCACGATCGGGCCTTCGCCCGCGGCACCGGCATCGGCCGCCCGCGCGCACCGCCGGCAATTGCCAGGCGTCAGCGCGAATAGCGCGGACAGTGCCAGCCTTCTGCGCGCGGATGGCGCGGCGTTCAGCGCGGACGCGGCCTGCGGCCTTCGCGATAGCCGTTATCGTTGAAATGCTGCTGTGCCGACAGCAACTCGCCGCTGGCGATGTGTTCCGCGACGCCGGGATTCTGCTCCAGATACCACGCCTCATCGACCTCGATCGGGAACGGCATCCTGCCTTCAAAATAGCCGTCGTTCAGAAAATGCTCTTTGGCGGATGTGACGACGCCTTTACGGATCGCCTCGGCCACGTCGGGGTATTGGCTGAGATACCAGGCCTCGTCGACCTCAATGCCCTGCAGCAAGGTCCGGATCAGGTCGGTGAACTGGTTATAGGTCGTACTGACCGTGAGTTCGCCGTTCACCGCCGCGAAACTCAGGAAGGCTTTAATTCCCTCAAATGGGGGCAGGTAATTCACGGGGCGTTCCCCTCGGATGCCGGGGATGAATAGCAAAAATGAAGCCGGATGCAAGACGCGTTCGGCGGCGGCGAAACCGCCGCGCGGGCGCCGCGGTCGGCGTCACCTGCGCAGGAAGGGATTGGTCCGCCGTTCCGCGCCGATGGTCGACCCTGGGCCGTGGCCGCACAGAAAGCCGAAGTCGTCGCCGAGCGGCAGCAGCTTCGTCATGATCGCGTCGATCAGCGCATCGGGATCGCCATACGGAAAGTCGGTCCGCCCGACCGAGCCCTGGAACAGCACATCGCCCACCAGCGCGAATCGCGCCGCGTGGTTGACGTAGACGACATGACCAGGCGTGTGTCCCGGGCAGTACAAGATGTCGAAACGATGCTTGCCAAGAACGACCTGGTCGCCCTCCTGGAACCAGCGGTCCGGGGTGACGTTCCGCGCGTCGAAACCGTAGCTCGCGGCCTGCGCGGCGATGCCTTCCAGCAGGAACGCATCACGCCGGTCGGGACCTTCGATCGGTACCGCGCCGGCGCCTGGGCGGGCGCGCAACGCCTCGGCGAGGCCCGCCGCGCCGCCGGCATGGTCGAGATGCCCGTGTGTGAGCAAAATCCGCTCGACGGTGAGGCCGGTCTGATCGATCGCCGCCAGGATGCGCTCGACATCGCCGCCCGGATCGACGACCAGCGCGTGCATGGTCGCCTCGTCCCACAGGATGGCACAGTTCTGCTGGAATGGCGTCACCGGAACGATGGCGCCGCGTAGCCTCGGGGCCGTCTCGCCGGCCATCAGCGGAATCCCGGCATCAGTGAAGTCCCGGCATCATCGCGGCTCCGGCCTCAATGCAGTTTCGGGGACTTCAGAAAGCTCACCCGATCGGCGGAGCGCACGCTGATCCGGCGCGGCGTGTCGTCGCGTTCGATGCGCAACCGCACCTCGGCCCCGGCGCTGCCGGACGCCCATACGCGGCGCCAGAGGCCCGCCAGGTCGGGAACCTCGTCATCGTTCACCGTCAGGATCTTGTCCCCGGCCCGCAATCCCGCCTGCGCCGCCGGGCCCGCCTCGGACAACCCGCCGATGACGATCGAGTCGCCGGATTCCGTCGCGTACATCCCCAGCCAGGGCCGCGCCGGCCGGTTCACCCGCCCATAGGTCAGCAGATCCTTCAGGATCGGTCCCAGCAGCCCGATCGGCACGACCATGTTCATGTCGAGCCGCCGGCCCTTCCCGTCGCCCTGCTGCAGGATCAGCGAGCCGATCCCCATCAGCTTGCCGTCCGTCCCGATCAGCCCACAGCCGCCCCAGAACGGATGCGCCGGCCCGGTGAACAGCGCGTCGTCGAGCACATACTCCCAGTAACCCGCGAACTCCTGCCGGCCGACGATCCGCGTCTCGATGGCGTGATGCCGCCCGCCGCCGGCCGCGAAGATCACCTGATCGCCGACCTTCAGCCGATCCGAATCGCCCAGCTCGAGATGCGGCAAATTGAGGCTGCCCAGTGCCTGCACCAGACCGAAGCCGGTTTCCTGATCGAACGCCAGCGCGTGGCCCTGCACGACCTGACCGTCATTGGCGGTGATCCAGATCGTCTCCGCCTCGGTGATCAGATAGCCGATCGTCGCGACCAGCCCCTTGTCGTTGATGACGACTCCACTGCCCGCCCGCTCGGTGCCGAGCGTGTTGGCGGTGAAAGCGTCCGCCGGAACATAGGTCTTGAGACTGACCACGGCCTTGAGCGCACGTTCCAGATCGAACGAATAATCGTCCGGATCTGGCCGAAGATTACGCGGAATCTCCCAATCCTGGTTCTTCATGCCTCGACGCCTTCCCTGACCGGGGGGGTCCTTGGGGGGATCATTGTTCGGTGGATCATCACTCATCGCGCAACCATAGCAGAGATTTCGCCACCCTGCACAGTCGCGAACCGCGCGCGCATGACCTGGCACGGCGCGACAATTCCGCCGATTTCATCTCGATCGTGCCGTGGCCGCGGTGAACCCCGGCGGTCTCGCGATGTTCGCCGCCGCGCGAGGCCGCTGTCAGCGCGGGTTGTCGCGGCGCCAGGCGGCGATCTCTTCAGGCGTCAGCTGAAACCCCGCGATGATCCCATAGGCGGCACCGGATTTTTCCGCGGTCACCGGGATCTCCATCCGGATCTCCTTGCCCGCGGCGCGCGCGGTATCGACGTTGTGTTCGAAGGTGACCGGCAGCCAGAACAGAGTCTTGTCTCGGATCGCACCCGCATCGGTGACGGCCACGAACACCGGCAGATCGATCGCGTCGCCTTGCAGCGCCGGGCCGCGCGACACGTCGACCACGACCTGCGCCGTGGTCACCACCGTGGTCGGGTCCTCGCCCGGTTCACAGGTGCCGGTGATGTCGATGATCCGGGCCCGGACCACGAGGTCGCGGATATCCCGCGAACCGCCGCGATAGCGGGTCAGTTCCACCAGCGGCTTCACCAGGCCGGGTACCGGGCAGGCGGGCGCGAACCGGTTTCGCTCGGTTGAGCACGCCGCGAGAGCGAACGCGATCAGCGACAAGGCGGCGGCGCGGCGGCAACGAGGCAGACGACCTTGCATCGCGTGGGCCCTCTACAGCGCCGCGCGCAGGTATTGCGGCGGCAGTTCCGGCTTCACCCCGAGCGCCTTCGCCGCCCGGATCGGCCAGCCGGGATCGGCGAGCAGCGCGCGGGCCAGCAGCACCACGTCGGCGCGTCCATTGCCGAGGATTTCGGCGGCATGGGTCGGCTCGGTGATCATGCCGACCGCGCCGGTGGCGATTCCGGCCCGATGCCGGATCGCGTCGGCGTAGGGCACCTGATAGCCGGGATGCAGCGAGGGGATCTTTTGCTCGTTCGACACGCCGCCCGAGGAGCAGTCGATCAGGTCGACATCGCCGCGCGCCGCGAGTTGCTTCGCGACCGCCACCACGTCGTCGATGGTCAGTCCGCCCGGCATGTGGTCGGTGCAGGACAGCCGCACCCAGAGCGGCAGGTCGGACGGCCACTCGGTGCGGACCGCGTCCAGCGTCTCCATCAGGAACCGCGCCCGGCCGTTCAGATCGCCGCCATAGGCATCGTCGCGGTGATTGGAGATCGGCGAGAGGAAGGAATGCGCCAGGTAACCATGCGCCGCGTGCAGTTCGAGCACCTTGAACCCGGCCTCCCGCGCCATGCGGGTCGCGGCGGCGAACTCGGCCGCGATGCCGGCGATCTCATTGGTGGACAGAGGATGCGGATCGACGGCGCCGGGGACCATGGGGATGGCGCTCGGCGCGACCGGCACCCAGCCGCCATTGTGGGGCGGGATGGGCTTGCCGCCGTCCCAAGGGAGCTGGCTGGAGGCCTTGCGGCCGGCATGGGCGATCTGCATGCCGGGCACCGCGCCGCATTTGCCGATCACCGCCGCGAGCCGTGCCAGCAGCGCCCGATGTTCCGGTTTGTAGGCGCCGAGGCAGCCCGGGGTGATACGGCCGATGGCGGAGACATGGGTCGCCTCGGTCATCACGATGCCCGCGCCGCCGGCGGCTTTCGCGCCCAGGTTCTGGATGTGCCAGTCTTCGCCGAGTCCGTCGGTGGCGCTGTACTGGCACATCGGCGACACCACGATGCGGTTGCGCGCGGTGACGGAACGGAAGGTGATTGGCTGGAACAGCAGCGGCGTCGGCATGGGGGCGGCGGTCCTCGGGTTCGCGGCGGTGGAAGCGTGATGCGCCCATAGGACCAACGGCGCCGGACCACAACATCGCGCCGCCGGAAATCAGGGCTCGGACCCCATATGGTGCCTGATCACGCGCGGTGTTCTGGCATGGTGCCCGGTCAGAAGCGTAGAGTGGCGCGGGTAACGGAGGACTGCTGAATGGCGAAGGTCAGTTCGCGACGCCGGACGGTGCATGAGAGCGATTCGGCGTCTCGGGAAGCCGCCGAAACAGTCGGTGACGCGCTGAACTTCCCGGCCGGCAAGCTGATGGACGCCATGGTCCGAGAGCTCAAAAAGGCCGGTAGGTTCACATTGCCAGGGTTTGGCACCTTCACGATCCGCGGGATCAGGGCTCGCACGAAGCCAGGCCCTGGCCACCTGGACCAGATCGACGTCCGCGGCGTCCGGACGGTTCGTTTCGAGGCGTCTCCAACCCTCAGGAAGGCCATTGAAGCCGTCGATCCTGGAGCCATCGGCCGGCGGCGGGACATCGCGGGCGAGACCCCGCGTGTCGGCGAAATTGACGATCCGATGGCCCGCCAACTTCGCGAACCGTTCGCCGAGGCGGCGCGGCAGGCAGTTCGGCGAGCACACGCCGAGGGCCTCGCGGTTCCGGCGCGAACAGACGGCGTCGCCGTTGAAATCCGGCCCGATGGCAAAGTCGTCCGGATCGATGATAACGCGCCTTGGTCACCGACGGATTGGCGGACATCGGCGAAGCGCTGATCGACGATGCCCTGGTTCTGGATCGTTGCCGGACCGAATGGGGCAGGCAAAACAACCCTTGTGGAAACGGGCATGGCGCAGGCGACACGGTTCTGACCCAGATCGGGCAAGAAGAATGAACATTTTATCGATCCAGTCCTGGGTCTCGTACGGCCACGTCGGCAACGCCTCCGCCGTCTTCCCCCTGCAACGCCTGGGCGCCAACGTCTGGTCGATCAACACCGTGCAGTTCTCCAACCACACCGGTTACGGCCATTGGACCGGACAGGTCTACTCGGGCGACTCGGTGCGGGAACTGGTGGACGGGATCGCGGCGCGGGACGTGTTGCGGCACTGCGACGCGGTGCTGTCGGGTTACATGGGGGACGCGACGATCGGGACGGCGATCCTGCATGCCGTGGAGCGGGTGCGGGAGGCGAACCCTGACGCCATTTACTGCTGCGACCCGGTGATCGGCGATACCGATACCGGCGTCTATGTCCGCCCAGGGATTGAGGAATTCCTGCGCGAGCAGGCGTTGCCGCGGGCGGATATCGCCACGCCGAACCGGTTCGAGGTCGAGCGGTTGACCGGCCTCGATTGCGCGACGCTGGAGATGGCGAAACAGGCGGTGACGCGGCTCGCCGCGCGGATGCGTGGGGGCGGGCCGCGCTGCGTGCTGATGACCAGTTTGGAGACCGACACGACGCCCGGCGATCACCTGGACATGATGGTGGCCGAGGGCGGGGCGTTTCACCTGTTGCGCACGCCGCGGCTGCCGGTGTCGGTGAACGGCGCGGGCGACGCGATCGCGGCGCTGTTCCTGTATCACCGGCTGCGCACCGGCAGCGCGGTGGCGGCGTTGGAGGCGGCCGGTTCCTCGGTGCACGGACTGTTGCGGCGGACGGCGGAGGCGGGCTCCCGGGAGATCCTGTTGGTCGCGGCGCAGGAGGAGTTCGTGGCGCCAACCCAGGTGTTTCGCGCGATGGCGTGCTGAGCCTGACGCGCGTAGAGTCGGGTCCGGGAGGAACCGAACCATGCGGATCGCCGGGCTTCTGGGCGCGTTGATGATGTTGATCGGCACGGCTCCGGCGCTGGCCGGCGCGGACGCGATCAAGATCGGCGTGCTGACCGACATGTCAGGCCCTTATTCCGACAATCTCGGCCCAGGCGCGGTCCTCGCGGCGCAGATAGCGGTCGAGGAATTCGGCGGGAAGGTACTGGGCAAGCCCGTCCAGATCGTCGTCGCCGACCATCAGAACAAGCCTGACGTCGGAATTACCATTGTGCGCCAATGGCTCGATGTCGACGGTGTGGATACGGTCACCGAAATTGGCAACTCCTCGGTCGCTCTCGGACTGCACGACATCATCGAAGCGCGGAAGAAGGTCGCGCTCGTGGTCGGCGCGGCGTCGACCACCCTCACCGGCAAGCTGTGCTCGCGCTACCTGAGCCAGTGGAACCTCGATACTTACGCGACGGCGAACGGCGTCACCCGCGCGTTGGCCGGCGGCGGGCAGAACAGTTGGTTTTTCATCACGGTCGACTATACCTACGGCACCTCGGTCGAGGCCGACGCGACGAAGGCCATTGAGAGCCTTGGCGGAACCGTACTGGGCTCGGTGCGGGTGCCGCTCGGGGAGACGGAGTTCTCGCAATACCTGCTGCGAGCGCGATCCTCCAACGCCAAGGTGGTCGGCTTCATCATCGCCGGCACGGATTTGTCGCAAGCGCTCAAGCAGGCCAACGAGTTCGAACTCGGACGATCGCAGCAACTGGTGCCGTTTCTGCTGTTCCCATCTCATATCGCCTCACTGGGCCTTGATGTTACCCAAGGCCTGATCATCGCGGACTCGTTCTACGCGGGGCACAACGAGCGGACCCGTGATTTCGCGGCCACCTATATGGCGCGCTTCCATGACAAGGTGCCGACCAGCAACCAGGCCGCGGAATATGTGGCGGTGCGAAATTATCTGCTGGCGATCCAGGCGGCCGGCACTGACGAAGGCACGGCTGTCGCCGATAAGTTGCGCGACATGGATATCGATAACTTTGGTGAAAAGAGCCGCGTTCGCGCGGATGGGCGGGTGATGCGCGATCTCTATCTGCTTCAGGTGAATGCGCCGCGGGAGGCCAGGACCCCAACCGACTACTTCAAATATCTCAGCACGATCCCGGCGGCCTCCGCCTATCGTCCGATCGCGGAATCGGAATGTCCGTTGGCGAAGTGAGCGATAGCGCACATGCCAGCAATTGCTTGTGGTGCCGGGGGTGTCCGCCGACAGCGGGTGGCATTTCAACTTCGCGTGCCGGGTGACATTGCAAACTTTCGCTGACGCCCGCCGTGCCGTGCGCGGCGGTTCAGGCCGCGAGGTAATCCATCGCCGCGTCGACCCCGCCGCGTCCATGCGGCACGTTGTTGATCCGCAACGCCATTTCCACCGCCGTCAACGCTCCCAGCAGCATCGGCTCGTTCAGGTCGCCGAGATGGCCGATCCGGAACACCTTGCCGCCCAGCGCGCCGAGACCGCCGCCGAGGGAGACGTTGAAGCGATTACGCGCGGTTTTCCGGATCGCCTCGGCGTCGTGGCCGTCCGGCATCAGGATGGCGGTGACCGAATCGGAATAACGCGCGGGGTTGAGGCAATACAATTGCGGCCCGTTGTTGCCGGCCCAGACCTTGACGGCGCGGCGGGTGGCCTCGGCGAGGCGGGTGTGACGGGCAATGACGTTGTCCAGGCCTTCGTCTTCCAGCAGCCGGATGGACTCGCGCAGGCCATAGAACAGGTTCACCGGCAGGGTGCCGATGAAGCTCTTCTGCGGCCGCTTCGTCATCAGCGTCCAATCGAAATAATGCCGCTTCAGGCCGGCCCGCGCGTGCGCTTCCATGGCCTTGTCGGAGACGCCGGTGAAGCTCATGCCGGTGGGCAGCATCAGGCCTTTCTGGCTGCCGCCGACCACGCAGTCGATCTTCCACTCGTCCATGCGAAAGTCGAGCGATCCGAGCGAGGAAATCGTATCCACCAGGAACAGTGCCTGGTGGCCGGTGGCATCGATGATCGTACGAATTTGATCGACCGGCAGCATCATCCCGGTGGCGGTTTCGTTATGCACCGCGCAGATGGCCTTGATGTCGCCCGCGGTGTCGGCGGCCAGCGCGGCCCGCAGCGCTTCGAGATCGACGCCCATGCGGCGGTCGGCGCCCAGGGTGCGGACGGTGAGGCCGTGGCCGTGGCCCATCTCGCCCCACTGGTCGGAGAAGAAGCCGGTCTCCAGCACCAGGATCGTATCGCCGGGGGACAGCAGGTTGGTCAGGCTGGCCTCCCAGGCACCGTGGCCGGAGGCGTTGTACATGAACAAATGCCGGGCGGTGCGCAGCACGCGTTTCACGCCGGCGAAGGCCTCATCGTAGACCTCCTGGAACTCCGGATCGTTGAAGTCGATGCTGGGGCGGTCCATGGCGCGCAGCACGCTGTCGGGGATGTTGGTCGGGCCGGGGTTGGCGAAAAACTGGCGGCCGCGGGGTTTGCTGGTGGTCATGGGAGGGTCCTCGTGGGTCGCGCGCCGGCTGGGGCGGGCGGCGCATCCATGGGCGAAAGCGGCGGATTGTAAAGATGGGGGGGGCGGGATGGCGTCCCGCCGCTCGCGGTGCGTAAGGCGGGCGTCATCGTCACGCCCGAACTCGTCAACAGCCTGCGCGACGAGTTCCCGTGACCTACCTACTCGATGTGAACGTGCTGATCGCTCTCATTGATCCGGCGCATGTTGTCACGACGCCGCCCATGGCTGGTTCGCCACGGTTGGCTCCGTCTCCTGGGCGACCTGCCCCATCACCGCAAACGGCGTTCTCCGGATTGTTGGCAATCCCAGACACCCCAATTCCACTGGGTCACCGGCGGCGGCCGTGCCGATCGTGTCGCGTCTGACAGCGCTCCCGGGCCACGTGTTCTAGAAAGACGACATCAGCCTTGTGGGATCGGACCTGGTCGATGCGAGTCACATCGCGACAGCGGGACAGGTCACCGACACTTATCTGCTGGCGCTGGCGATCGCCCGAGACGGTCAATTGCCGACGTTCGATCGACGGCTTTCGACGAAGGCCGTGCGCCGCGGCAGGTCCGGGCTGCATCTGATCGACGGTGGCGGATGAGAGGGATTTACGCGGTGATGCCGCGCGCCTCGTCGACAAAGCCGAAGTCTGGCCGAACGCATCCTGAACGAGAATCCTGAACGAGAAGATTGCCAATCGGGCCGGAATATGCCAAGATATTCCGAGTTTGGAGGCGGGGTCGATGACATCGGTGATCGTCGGAAAATGGGGCAGGAACCTCGCCATTCGGGTGCCCGCCGCGCTGGCCGAAACCGTGGGACTGAGCGACGGCGAAGCGGTCGAGATCGAGGCCGTGCACGGCGACCTGATGATCCGCCGCTCGGCGGCCCAGGCTGAGGTGCGACGCCGGGCGGAAGCGGCGGCGGCGGAGATGGAGGCGGAAAGTCAGCATTACCGCCTGAACGGTATGAGCATCCGAGAATTGCTGGATGAAGGGCGCCGGGGTTGACCCTGGTGCTGGATGCCTCGATGGCCATTGCCTGGCTGTTAGGCGACGAGCGGACCGAATGGTACGGCGGGTGCGCTGCGGCGTGTGGTGGCGGAAGGCGCGATCGTTCCGTCGCTATGGCGGCTTGAGGTCGCCAATGTGCTGCGCAACGCGGTGCGGCGCGGCCGCTGCGACGAGGGGTATGTGGATCGTTCGCTCGACCGGCTTGGGCAGTACCCGATCACGGTTGATGACGAGACCGATGCGCATGTCTGGGGTACCACGAGGGTCCTGGCCCGGGAACTGGGACTGACGCTGTACGACGCGGCCTATTTGGAGCTCGCGGTACGATCCGGGCTGGCGCTCGCGTCCTGTGACGAGGCGTTGATCGCCGCGGCCCGCGCGAGCGATGTGGAAACGCTGGCAAGATGATTCGAGCGGTCCGCGGCACCGGTCACAGAACTATTATGTTCAATTCCGCGAGCGCGGGGACAAGCCCGGGTTGCCGGATGACCGGATAAACGCCGCCGCCGCTCAGTTTGGCCACGGCACGGTCATAGACCGCGATGCGAACATCGTTAGTAAGGCGAGACGGATACAGAATTCCATCCACGCTCGGAACGAAGGCATAAAGCGCCTCGCTGAATCGCCGTCCCGACCCATGCGCCTTGCCGCGAACGGCGTTCGTCGTGAGACCGCGCTGGCTTCATTACGAAAATCGCCGCCAAAGTCCTCCAGGATATGCCCGTCCCCCTCACTCCCACTCGATCGTGCCAGGCGGCTTGCTGGTGACGTCATAAGTCACGCGGTTGATGCCACGCACCTCGTTGACGATCCGATTGGCGACGCGGGTCAGGAACCCCATGTCGAACGGATAGACATCCGCGGTCATGCCATCCGTGCTGGTCACGGCGCGCAACGCGCAGACGTGATCGTATGTCCGGCCGTCCCCCATCACCCCGACGCTACGAACCGGCAACAAAACCGCGAACGCCTGCCAGATCGCGTCATACAGTCCGGCGGCGCGGATTTCCTCCAGATAGATCGCGTCGGCCTTGCGCAGCACATCCGCCTTCTCGCGCGTGATCGCGCCCGGGATGCGGATGGCAAGCCCAGGACCGGGAAATGGATGGCGGCCGACGATGATCTCGGGAATGCCGAGCTCGCGCCCCAGAGCGCGGACCTCGTCCTTGAACAGTTCGCGCAACGGCTCGACGAGCTTCATGCGCATCCGTTCCGGCAACCCACCGACATTGTGATGCGACTTGATGGTGACCGACGGACCGCCCGTGAAACTCACACTCTCGATCACATCCGGATACAGCGTGCCCTGGGCCAGGAAATCCGCACCGCCAACCTTGACGGCCTCCTCCTCGAACACCTCGATGAACAGGCGGCCAATGGTTTTGCGTTTGAGCTCCGGATCGGTCACGCCCTCCAGCGCGCCGAGGAACAGATCGGACGCGTCACGATGCACCAGTTTGATATTGAAACGGTCGCGGAACGTGGCGACGACGTCGTCCGCCTCGCCGTGCCGCAGTAAGCCGTGGTCGACGAAGATGCAGGTCAGTTGGTCGCCGATCGCCTCGTGGATCAGCACCGCGGCGACCGACGAGTCCACCCCGCCGGACAATCCGCAAATCACCTGGCCGGAGCCCACCTGCCGCCGGATCCGCGCGATCTGCGCCGCGCGGAACCCCGCCATCGTCCAGGAGCCGGACAGGCCGGCGACCTTATGGGTGAAGTTCCGTAACAATTGCGCGCCGTGCGGGGTATGCACGACCTCGGGATGGAACATCAGGCCGTAGAACCGGCGATCGTCGTCGGCGAACACGGCGAACGGCGCGCCCTCGGAGGAGGCGACGACACGGAACCCCGGCGGTAACCGCGTCACGCGATCGCCATGGCTCATCCACACCTGCTCGCGCGCACCCTTGCTCCAGACACCCTCGAACAGCGCGCAGTCGCCTGTCACATCGACGAAGGCGCGGCCGAACTCGCGGTGATCGGCGGCCTGGGTTTCGCCGCCGAGTTGCGCGCACATGACCATTTGGCCGTAGCAAATGCCGAGCACCGGAACGCCCTGCTCGAACACCATCGCCGGCGCACGCGGCGATGCGCCTTCGTGGACGCTCGCCGGGCCGCCGGAGAGAATGAAGGCGCTGGCGTGGAAGTCCTTGATGCGGGCCGGATCGGCGTTGAACGGCCAGATTTCGCAGTAGACGCCGGACTCGCGCAGGCGGCGGGCGATCAACTGAGTGACCTGGCTGCCGAAATCGAGCACCAGAACGCGCTCGGCGGTGGCGGCGGGATCAGGCAAGGAATCGGGCATGAGGTCTCGGTCCAGGCGTGATCGCGGGCTTGGACCACGGATGGGCGGGCGATGGCAAGGGCCGGGACCTGGGTAAGGCGCGGGGCTTCGCCCCGGACCCCACCAAGTGGCGGAGCCCTGCCGCCTGGCCAGGCTCAGGTCAGGAACACGCCGCCGTTCACGTGCAGCACCTGGCCGGTGATGTAACGTCCGTCGGGTCCCGCCAGGAACCGCACCGCCGCCGAAATCTCGCTCACCGCCGCCCTGCGCCCGAGCGGAATGCCACGCTCGGTCAGATTACCTCCCGCCCCGGCGGTCGGGCCGCGCACCGTGTCCACCGCGCCGGGGGCCACGCAATTGGCGGTAATCTGGTAGGGCGCCAGCTCGATCGCCAGCGCGCGCATCAACCCCTCCAGCCCCGCTTTCGAGGCGGAGACGTGGCACCGGTTCGGCGTCCCGACATGGGTCGAAATGCCCGACAGCGACACCAGCGCTCCGCCGCCGCGCGGGATCATGTGCGGCACGGCGGCCTTCAGCAGTACGAAGGCACCGTCGAGGGCGACCGACAGGATTTCCCGCCACTCGGCGAAACTCATATCCAGGAATGGTGTTTGCCGCCGCAGGCCGGCGTTGCTGACGACGATGTCGAGGCCGCCGAAACTGCCGACGGCGGCGTCGACCATGCGCGCGACCTCGTCGGGCTTCGTGACGTCCGCCAGCGCGCCGATCGCCTGACCGCCGGCCTGATTGATCTCGGCGACCGTGGCGTCGACCAATGCGCGGTCGGAGCGGCCGTTGACGATGACCGACGCCCCCTCGCGCGCCAGGTCGAGCGCGATCGCCTTGCCGATGTTCTTGCCCGCGCCGGTGACGAGGGCGACTTTACCGGAGAATGGTCCGCTCATTTATGCCGCCTGACGCAGGGAGGTCTGATTGAGGATCATGTCGGCGCCTTTTTCCGCGATCATGATGACCGTGGCGTTGGTGTTGCCGGACACCACGGTCGGCATGACGGCGGCGTCGATCACGCGCAGCCCCTGGGTGCCCTTGACCCGCAGTTCGGTATCGACGACCGCCATCGGCCCAGGACCCATCATGCAGGTACTGGTTTGGTGGAAGGTGGTGCCGGCGGTGGCGCGCACGTGTTCCAGCAGATCGTCGTCGCTTTCGGCCTGAGGTCCGGGCATGTACTCGCCGGTGACCCAGTGGCGCATGGCTTCGGTGGCGAAGATTTTCCGGATCACCCGCAGGCCGGCGACGATCGTGTCTTTGTCGCGTTGGGTCGACAGGTAATTGGGCTGCATCGCCGGCGGGCGGGTGGGATCCGCGCTGGTGATGCGCAGCCAGCCGCGGCTTTCCGGACGGCACGGGATCGCCACCATCGTGCAGGCCGGGAACCGGTGCATTGGATCGCCGGTCTTTTCCGCGCTGCCGGCGAGGAACTGATATTGCACATCCGGACTGTCCAACTCGGGCCTTGTCTTGACGAACAGGCCGATCGGGCCGGCGCCGGTCATCAACGGCCCCTTGCGCGCCAGGATCCATTCGGCACCGGCGTACAGCCGCCGCAACCAATTGTGATAAATTTCGTTCATCGTCACGGTGCCGTCGATGCAGCGGTAGATCATGCGGCCGCCGATATGATCCTGCAGGTTCTCGCCGACTCCGGGCAGGTCGTGCACCACGGGAATACCAACCGATTGCAACAACGCGCCCGGTCCGATCCCCGACAACTGCAGGATCTGCGGCGAGTTGATGGCGCCGCCGCACAACAACACCTCGCACCGCGCCTTGGCGTCGTGCATCACGCCGTTCTGCTGGTAGCGCACGCCGACGGCGCGTTTACCGTCCATGAGGACTTTGTGGGTCAGCGCGCGGACCTCGATGCGCAGGTTGGGGCGGTCCTTCACCGGGTTCAGGTAACCGACGGCGGTCGAGCAGCGGCGCCGTCCGCGCACCGTCAGTTGCAGCGGGCCGACGCCCTCCTGCTGGGCGCCATTGAAGTCGGGGTTGAAGGGATAGCCGGCCTCCTTCGCCGCCTCGATGAAGGCGTCGTGCAGCTTATGGTCGGTCTTGAGGTCGGAGACGCCGAGCGGGCCGCCCTTGCCGTGGAATTCGTTGGCGCCGTTTTCCTGGTCCTCGGCCTTGCGGAAATACGGCAGCACGTCGTCGTACGACCAGCCGGCGTTGCCAAGCTGGCGCCAGAGGTCGAAGTCCTGGCTTTGGCCGCGGATGTAGATCAGGCCGTTGATCGACGACGATCCGCCGAGAGTCTTGCCGCGCGGCCAGGAGATGCGGCGGTTGTGCAGCTCGGGGACGGGTTCGGTTTCGAAATACCAGGCGACCTTGGGGTTGTAGATGTTGCGATAGAAACCGGCCGGGATGTGGATCCAGGGATCGCTGTCGGCGCCGCCGGCTTCCAGCAGCAGCACGCGAGTCTTCGGATCGGCGGTGAGGCGATTGGCGAGCACGCAACCGGCCGATCCGGCGCCGACGATGATGAAGTCGTATTCTCCGCTGGTGGCCACGGTGCGCTGTTCCCCCCGGTTGCTCGATCGGGCGCAGTCAAGCCGATGGCGGGGGAGTTGGCCAGCCCCTGGCGGGTGCGATCAGAACAACCGTTCCGACGCGATCTTCGCCCCTTCGCTCAGCGACGCCAGCTTCGCCCACACCACATCCGCCGCCACCCGCCGCATCCCCGCCGAGGTGTCGAACCCGCAATCGGTGCCCGCCTGCACCTTGGTCGGGTCGCCCACCACCCCGGCCACGCGTTCGATGCGGTCAGCGATCGTTTCCGGATGCTCGACGAAGTTGGTCACCGAATCGATCACCCCGGCGACGATGATCTGGTCCTTATCCAGCGGGAAATCCTTCAACACGCGATACTCATGCGCATGGCGAGGATTGGCGAACGGAAACACGAAGCCGCCGACATTCAATTGCCGCAGCACCGGCATCAGTTCCTTCAGTTCCACATCGCAATCGTGCGGCCCCTCGTAATTGCCCCAGCACACATGCAGCCGGACCTTTTCGCGCGGAATGTTGACCAGCGCGCCGTTGATCGTCCGCACCACGCGATCGACGAACCCGAGGAACTCGTCCAACGGCTTCTCGTGCCAGGTGTAGTGCCGTTCCATCGCCAGATCGGGACAATCCAATTGCAGCAGGAACCCGTTCCGGACGATGGTTTCGTATTCCACCCGCAACGCTTTGCCGAGCGCGGTGAGATAGTCCATCTCCGTCGGATAATAATCGTTGCGCATCGCCGCCGCGACGATCCCCGGCGAGGGCGCGGTCATGAACGGCTCGACGAACGGTTGCCCCATCCGCTCCAGCGTGGCACGAAAATCGGCGCATTCCTGTTCGACCGCCGCGAAGTTCTCATACCGGATGTCGCCGATCGCGGTCGGGATGTTTTCGCGCGCGCTGACCCAGTTGAGCCGTGCCACCTCGCGCGCCATCGCTGCCTTGAACATCGGATAGCGATCGACGTCGCCGCGCGGCGGCCGGTCCCAGGAGCCACCGAACCCACTCATGCGGCCGCGCACGTAGAGGAAGAACGCCTCACGCTGCTGCTCGCCGTTGTTGCCGATGTCGATGCCGGCATCACGCTGTTTGCGGACCACATCCTCCATGGCGGCATGCCCGGCTTCGGCCAGTTCGGTATCGACGTTTTCGCCACGCGCCTTGCGCACATAAAGGTCCACCAGCGCCGGCGGACGCGGCAGGCTGCCGGTGTGGGTGGTGAGGATTCTGCTGTCGCTCACTTGCATCTTGTGTTCCCCCCGTTATGCGCCGCGCAACCGCTCCAGCACGCGGGAGCGGCCGATCAACGGCAACAGGACGGCGAGTTCAGGCCCTTGCTCCTCCCCCGTCAATATCAGGCGCAGCGCGGCCGCGGTGTCAGTGCCGGCGGGCAGCGCCGCCAGCCAGTCCGCCCAGGTGCGGTCATCCCACGGTTCCTCCGGCAACGCCGCGCGCGCCTGCCGCGCCAACGCGGCCGCACCGTCGGGAATGGGAAAAAGAATCGTGCCGTTGACGACATCCCACCAATGCCGGGCCTCGGTCAGCAGATCGATATGACCGCGGATCGCCAGCCAGAACGGTTCGGTGGCACCCGCCGGCAACCGGTCCGCGACCGCTGCGAACTCCCGCCGCGCCAGCACCGCGCGATTGAGCGCCGGCAACGCGGCGGGATCCGGCTTGCGCGCCAAACCGCGCAGACTGAAACGCGGGCCACAGCCGAGCCATGCGACCAGCGCCTCCGCCTCGATCCCGTCGTGGCGCAGATTGCGGATCGCGAGGCGGCCAGTGTCGCCGAGAGCCGGCAGAGTCGCGAACGTGACGGCGTCGGGATTTTGGCCCAGGGAACTCAACAGATCGATGTGGACGCCGGTCATGCCGTCGCCCTCATCGGCGCGAATGACGTGGGTGATCCGGTCCGCGATATCGTCGACGACGGCGGTCAATGCCGGTGCCGGCGCGTCGTCCGCCGTGACCAGGATCGGGTCGGAGACGGCAGGCAGTTTCGCCTCGCGCTTCCCCGCGATCGCATCAATCCAGGTCACGACGCGATTGGACAGGCGAAACCGCCAGTGCGGGCGCTTGCCGCCGGCTTCGGCCGCCGCGCGCTGCTCCGGGGTCAGTTTCAGCATCGCCCGGTCGTAGACCGCCGCCATGCCCCGGCGGATCCGGAATTCGCGTTTGGCGCGCAGCTCCGTTTCGGATTCAAAACAGGGATACAGGCGGCCGATACTCTTCAGGTGCTCGATCGCACTGGCGTAGTCGCCGGGCACACCGATCGCGTCCCAACTGACGCCCAACCAGCGCAGATCGGCGGTGATCCGGTCCTCGCCCGCCGGCAGGCGCAGCGTGAAATGCCCGCGCTGGCTCCGCGCGAACAGCGCGTTCGCCAACGCCACACGCGCGCCGGTGACCAACAACGCACCGGACGCCGGAGCAACGAAGCGCACGCGAGTCATTCGTCGGTGTCGTCGTCGTCCAGATCCATCCGCCGCGGATCGAGCGCGCGCCAGTCGCGCTCCTCTTCCCCGGCGCGATGATCGACGAAGGTGCCGAGTTCCGCCGCGCTGCGCCAACCGCCCTCGCCCGCGTCGACCACCACGGCGTCCTCGCCAAAGGCGAACCAGGCGTCGAGCACGTCCTTCGCGGTCATCCCCGGCACGCGGCACCGCTCCACCGAATCGCGGACGTAACGGCGGGCGAAAGCGTTGGCATGCATCAGGGTGGGAAATCCGCCGATTTCCTCGACGATATTGTCGGCCGCGCCGCCCGACAGATCCAGGATGCGGACCCGCCAGCCACCCTCGGGCGCGAACAGATCGCCGCTCATTGCTTCACTGCTCCGGCGGTCAGGCCGGCCACGTAATGTTCCACGAAGAACGAATAAATGATCGCCACCGGCACGGACCCCAACAAAGCGGCGGCCATCAACTGGCCCCAATAGAACACGTCGCCTTTAACCAGTTCCGCGATCGCGCCCACCGGAACGGTGCGGACATCGGTCTGCGTCAGGAAGATCAGCGCGTAGAGAAACTCGTTCTGCGCCAGCGTGAAGGCGAAGATGCCCGCCGAGATGAAACCCGGCGTGCACAACGGCAGGAACACCTTGAACATGGTTTGCAATCGCGTCGCGCCGTCGATGCGGGCCGCATCCTCCAGCTCATGCGGCACCGAGCGGAAATAGCCCATCAACAGCCAGGCGCAAAACGGAATGAGCAGCGTGGGATAGGTCAGGATGACCGAGGTCAGCGTATCGTTCAGACCCAGACGGGTGATGATATCGGCGAGCGGAATGAACAGCAGCGGCTGCGGCACCAGGTAGGTGGCGGCGACTCCGAAGGCGATCAGCGCCGACCCGGCGAACCGCATGCGCGCCAGCGGATAAGCCAGCATGACGCCAAATACCAGCGAGATCGCGGTGGAGGTAACCGAAACCAAAAACGTGTTCCAGGTCCACACCAGAAAATTCGTCTCGGTCAACAGGTCGACATAATGTTTGAACGTCGGATGGTAGACCAGCAACGGCATGATCTTGCGATTGTACAACTCGCCGTTCGGCTTCAGCGAGGTCACCGCCATCCAATAGAACGGAAACAGCGTGAAGATCATATAGACGCCTAATGGCAGCCAAAGCCGAATTGTTTTGACCCGCCAGCCGCCGCGCTCGACCATCATGGTTTGTTCGGTTTCATATAAAGCGACATGGCGATGATGATCAGCGCCAGCGGCGGCAGCATCGCCAGCGCGACCGAGGCACCCAGTCCCAGTTGACCGCCGCCCATGGCGAGGTCGAAGGCGTAGGTCGCGAACAAATGCGTCGCGTTGGCGGGCCCGCCGCGAGTCAGCACATAGACCAGCTGAAAATCCGCGAAGGTGAAAATCACCGAGAACATGGTCACGATGTAAATCACCGGTTTCAGCAACGGCAACGTCACGTAAACGAACCGGTCCCACGTGCTGGCGCCATCGATCGTCGCCGCCTCGTACAGCTCCGGCGAGATGGTCTGCAGTCCGGCGAGCAAGGTGATCCCGTAGAACGGCAACCCCCGCCATACGTTGACGATGATCAGCGACATCATCGCGAGATGCCGATTGCCCAGCCAGGAGGGGCCAGGATCGGCGATGTGCAGATTGCGCAGGAACCAGTTGACCGGCGCGAAGGCCGGATCGAGGATCCACATCCAGGCGATGGTCGACAGCACCGTCGGCACGATGAACGGCAGCAGCATCAAGGCGCGGACCGTGTTCTTGAATTTGAAGTCCTGGTTCATCACCAGCGCCAGGCCGAGTCCGCCGACCATTTTCAGAATTGTCGCGGCGGACGTGTAGACGAACGTGTTCTGAACCACCTGCCAGAACACCGGATCGCGCGCATCCGCGATGAAATTCGCCAGCCCGACGAAGGTGCCCGCCCTGGCGACCGGCCGGTCCTCCAGACTGAGCCAGACGCCGTAGACGAGCGGATAGCCGACCAGCAGCAGCAGAAACAGCACCGGCGGAATAATCATCAGCCAACTGAACACGTCCTCGCGTTCAGTCCAGCGGCGAAAGCCCGACGCCCGCCGAGGCACCGGCACGTAGACGGCCGGCAGAGCGGTGGTCGACACGATCAGGCTGGCTTGAAGATTTGCGTCAACTGCGCCTTCGCGTCGGCGATGACCTCCTTGGTGGATTTGCCGGCGCAGGCTTTGGCGAACATGTCGACGACGACGTATTTCGCCACGCTCTCCGACTGCGCCCGACTGATCGGCGCCGGCCAGCCAGGTAGGTGAGTCGTCGGCAAGGAGTCGCGGTACGGCAGGTTGCGCGGTTCGGCGTGCCAGAATGGGGCATCGTCGAACGCGTGCAGAAACGGTCCGTAATAGCTCACGGCGACGTCGTACCATGCGCCGGCCTGTACCGGATCCATCAGCCACACCAGAAAGTCCTTCGCGGCCTGAATGTCCGGCGCGTGGGTGAGAATGCCATGGGACAGCGGATTGAGCATGTGGAAGCGTTGGCCGGTGGGACCCTTCGGGTTCTGCGCCTGACCGGTGACCTTGCCGATGTCCGGAAAGTCCCGCTTGGCGATGTAGAGAATACTTTCGGCGTTGTTGGTGCAGGAGATCTGCTCCGACAGGAAGGCCTTGTTGTTGGACACGTCGGTCCAACCCAATACGTCCTCAAACATCGTCTTCTCGAAGAACTCCCGGCAGAAATCGACGGCGCGGGCGGTTTCCGCCGAATCGATAACGACGGTCTTGCCGTCGGGCTCCACTTCCCGCGCGCCGTACGACCACAGCAGCGGATAAAGCCAGCCATGATTGTCGCCGAAGCCGTGGCCGAGTTCGAAGCCGAACGGATGGCCAGCCTTCTTCAGCCGGGTCCCGGCCTCCAGCAATCCGTCCCAGGTATCCGGGAATTCCTTGACGCCAACTTCATCGAACCAATCCATGCGGTAGTTCATGAGCTGACCGATATTGCCGAAGGGGATCGCTTTCCACTTGCCGTTGACGACGACCGCCTCAGCCGCGGCGTCATGCCAGCCGCCGGCCTTCTTGCCGATGGTCGCGGCGATATCGGTCACGTCAACCAATTTTTCGTCGAACAGGTAAGCCCAGTTGAAAAACAGGTTCGCCATTTCCGGCCCGTTGCCGGTCTCCGCCATCGTAGTGAGGCGAGTCTGGCTACCGTTGACGCTAATGATCTCGTAGACGATCTTAATGCCCGTGGCCTTTTCATATGCCGGCGCCAAGGTATTCTTGAAGAACGCGTCATAGGCCGGAATGAACGAACTCTCATGCATCATCGTCATGCTCTTCGGCGCGGCCTGGGCGCGCGCGGCGCCCAGTAATCCGCCTACCGCCGATAACGCCGAAATCGTCAGCACGTCGCGCCGCGACGCGGCACGGATGATGTTCGCCATTCACTCAGCCTTCCCTGGTACCGCCGGTGCGGCGGATTGTCGTTGCCGCGCGGCCTGACTGCCTCGCGTGGCGGACGTTAGAGGCCGGGAATCACCGAAGTCAACCGTGCGCCACGCCGCTGCGTCAACCGCGTCGCGCGCGCCGGCGGCGCATCCATCCCAACCCGGCCAGCGCGCCGGTGAACAACGCGAGCGTCGAGGGCTCGGGCACGGGATCGTAGCCGATCGATTCCATCATGGTGAATTCAGGCGACGCCGTGGAATAAACGTTGGTGGTCCCGGTATAAAAAGCATCCTGAATATACGGGGTGCCCGACGGCGTGACGAAATCGCCGTAATCCGATCCGCCGCCCGCCTGGTTCATCTGCACGAGCCCGGTCTTCCCGCCATTGATCGAATAACACGCGACCGCCGATGTACTTGTCGTATGGCTCGGCGTGCTGTCGACATTGGCGCAGGTCGCGCCGGTGGACTGGTAGCGGTACGGATCGGTCGGCCCGATCACCGTCCCGGTCACGCCGGGAAACGTTTGACCGATCGTTGTTCCCGTGCCGCCGCCGCCCAGTACTTCATCCAGCTCATGCTCGACCACGGAGGTCGCCTCGGAATTCGTCCCTGGCCCGTTCGACGACGTGGACAGATTGCCGATCGTTATGACGCCGTCATAGATTGCATTACAGCCACTGACATAAGTGCCCGAGGCGTTGAAGCACGGCGTCGTGCCGCCGCCGGTGAACCCCATTCCGACACGCAGGAACGCGGTGGTGCCGGCGACCCAGTTCCCGGTATTGCCGCTGGAGAGGTTCGCCACCGCCGTCGCCAGGATCGTGTTGGCCGGGTTCGCGGCCGAGTCGGCGCCAAGTTGCGTGGTGTATTGCGAGTACGCGACGAGAGTCTCGCCGTCCTGACTCTGACCAAAGTCGCCGCTGTTGAAATCGAACAGCACCTGCACCGTGCCCGGATTGCTGTACAGCCCGTCGATCGTGCCGGCGGCCGTATCGATGGCGGCTTCCAGCGCGGCCGCGTTGGCGTTGCTCGTGAGGGTGGTGTCAAACGCCGGCACGATCAGCAACGCATGCGCCTGCCCGGCGAGCGCGATGGCCGCGGACACTCCGATCACCGTTAGCCGAACGCAGCCCCAAACATGACGCACTGCCGTGACCGTCCCCTCAACACCGGACTGACGGCTTCTGCCGCGAGTCGCGAGAAAACCCGTCCGGCCCCGCGATCAAGCATTTATGCCGGAAGTTTTACAACATTCCTACAGATCGCGGCGCAGCAGGAACTCGCGGCCGAGTTTCACCATCGGCTTGCCGTCATATTCCACGATATCCGCCGTCGCATAGGTCTCATGCCACGAGTCGGGGAGGAAACTTCCGGTGCCGACCACGTCGATCGGCGCCCGCGCGTCGGCCATCACCCGGCATTTCGCGGCCCCGAATCCGGAGGACGCGACGATCCGCGCCCGCTTGTAACCAGCCTCATTCAGCGCCTCCCGCATCCGCCAGATCGCCGCGGCGGAGACGCCGGTGCCGATCAGGATCCGCAACTCCGCGTCATCGCGATAGTGGCGGATCGCGCCCGGGGCGTGGCGCTCCAGCACCGCGTAGCTGGTCGCGGGATCGAGGCCCTCCAGGAACCGTCCGCCATGCGTGTCCAGCCGGAACGACAGCAGGCCGGACTCGGCCAGTTCGGGGAATCGCGCGCACACCGCGAGCCCGTCGGTGATTTCGTAGCCGAAATAGTCGGCCAGCACGGTCATCGGCTCGTCCGGGAACGTCTCGTGAAACATTTCGGCGGCGCGCAATGTGCTGCCGGCGTAACCGATCAGCGAATGCGGCATGGTGCCGAAACCGCGCGGCGCGCCGAACCAGTGCGCGGTGCCATCGTTGGCGTTGCCGATGAAGCCGACCGCGCCTTCCCGCTTCGCCGCCGCGCTGCCGACCGAGCAGGCGTAGGCCATCATCTCCTGCATCTCGGCGCCCGCGCAGTGGCGCGCTTCCATCGCCAGGAACGCGACATTCGGCAGCATCAGGCACATTTGCCACGCATTGTGCGCGGCGACACAGACGGGTCCGATCTTCTGCAGCAGGATCGTTTCCATCTCCGACAGATGCAGCATGCTGCCGGTCAAATAGGCCAGCGGCTCGCCGGCGCCGACCCAGGCACCTTCCTCATGCGTCAGGTCCAGATCGACCTCGATCCCCCGCTCCCGCGCCGCCGCCCCAATCCACTCCGCCATCAGCCTGGGCGCGCAGATCACCGGACGGCGCAGGAAGATCGCGTAGGTGACGCGCTTGTCGCCGAAGCGTTCGACGATTTTGCGCGTCCGGGTGAAGTAACTATCGGTGCGGGCGGCGATATCCGCACCGATCGCGCCGGCTTTCCCTGTCATGGCCCGGCTCCTCTCACCCGTCATGGCCCGGCTCGTCCGGGCCATCTGGCACGGCACCATGTTGGATCAGATGGCCCGGACGAGCCGGGCCATGACGGGGAACAAGAGCCCGGCCATGACGAGGGAAACCGCATGTCTTACTGCGCCGCGACGCGCAACGGCGCGGCGGCGGGGGCGCGCCGGCGTTTCAGTTCCGCGGCGACCAGGAACGCGAGTTCCAGGGATTGTTCCGCGTTCAACCGCGGGTCGCAGAAGGTTTCGTAACGCTCCGACAAATCGGCTTCGGACAGATGCCGCGCGCCGCCGGTGCATTCGGTCACGTCCTGACCGGTCATCTCGACGTGCACGCCGCCGGCCCAGGTGTTTTCGGCTTGATGGACGTCGAAGAAGCCGCGGACTTCGCGGAGGATTTCGTCGAAGTTCCGGGTCTTCAACTTCGCGGCGGTGTTGATCGTGTTGCCGTGCATCGGATCGCACAGCCACACCACCTTGCGGCCGGCCCGCTCCACGGCGCGCACCAGGCCGGGCAGTTTCGCGGCAACCTTGTCCGCCCCCATACGGCTGATCAACGTGATGCGGCCGGCCTCATTCGCGGGGTTGAGGATGTCGAGGATCCGCAACAGATCATCGGGCTCCTGCGTCGGACCGACCTTCATGCCGAGCGGGTTCTTCACGCCGCGCAGAAATTCGACATGCGCGCCATCGACCTGCCGCGTGCGATCGCCGATCCACAGGAAATGCGCCGAGCAGCCGTACCAATCGCCGGTGGTCGAGTCGATCCGGGTCAATGCCTGTTCATAAGGCAACAGCAACGCCTCATGGCTGATGTAGAAATCGGTCTCGCGCAGGTCGCGCGTGGTGTCGCTGGTCATGCCGCAGGCGGTCATGAAGGCCAGCGTCTCATCGATGCGCGCGGCGAGGTCGCGATAGCGTTCCGCCAACGGCGAGGCCTCGACGAAATCGAGGTTCCAGCGATGCACCTCGTGCAAATCGGCATAACCGCCCGAGGCGAAGGCGCGCAGCAGATTGAGCGTGCTGGCGGACTGGAAATAGGCGAACTCCATGCGCGCCGGATCGGCGACCCGCGCGGCCTCGGAGAAATCCGGTCCATTGATGATATCGCCCCGGTAACTGGGCAGCGTGACGTTGCCCTGGACTTCCATGTCCGAAGAGCGCGGCTTGGCGAATTGTCCGGCCATGCGGCCGATCTTCACCACCGGCAGCGAGGCGCCGAAGGTCAGCACCACCGCCATTTGCAGCAGCACGCGGAACTGGTCGCGGATGATGTTGGCGGTGAAGTCGGCGAAGCTCTCGGCGCAGTCGCCGCCTTGCAGCACGAAGGCGCGGCCCTCGGAGACCCGCGCGAGCTGTTCCTTCAGACGCCGCGCCTCGCCGGCGAACACCAGCGGCGGGTATTTGCCGATCCGGCGCTCCATTTCGTTCAGCTTCACCGGGTCCAGGTAGGTCGGCTGCTGGCGGATCGGGCTGTCGCGCCAGGTGTTCGGCGTCCAGGTCGCGGGCCGGCCGGTGGGGCCGCCAAGGGGGCTTGTGCTCATCGCTGGTCTCCTCGCGTCGGGTTATGTCGCGGATCGGCGGATTTGGCCAATCCCGGGGGTTCCGCCGCCGGCTGGGGCGGCGGCGGGGGTGGCATCGCGGGTTGCGAGATCACGTCGTAATCGGGATTTGGGCGCGGCATCGGCGGCTCCTTTTGGTTGGGAGACCACCAGTGCGGAGCGGGGATTTGAAACGCCGGAGACCCGGACATAAAAAAAGCCGCCCTGAACTGGCGGCTTTGGGTTTCGCTACGAACGTAGATCCCTGGCCGCCGGTGCATACCAGCGGTACCAAAATCGAGAGATCGACAGGGTCACGTTCATGGCCATGCGGGGGTGTTAACCGAACTGGCGGGATGAGGCAAGGGGTGTGGTGCGGACCAGTGGATCTCTCCGCGACATTGGCCTGAGGCGGGTCGGATATGCCAAGACCAGAGCAGCCACCCATCGCCAGCCATGCATCCGCACGGGCGCGATCGAAAGTGGCCGGTTCACGCGCCTGGCGATGCGCGGGAAATACGGATGCGTCCACCGCGAACCGTCACGATCGAGCCTGGCAAAACCGGTCCATGCCGCGCGAGTAAATCGGCCATCAAGGCGATCCGAGCGGCGGCGGGGACATCCGGCAATCGAATAACGCCCGCGTGCGCCGCGCCGAGCAGATACACCAGGGTGCCGAGGTCACTGTCGATCGTTACCAGAATTCGCCCTTCTTCAGCGGCCGTTCGCAGGAGGACCGCGTCGCCTGGATCGGGGTCCTCTTCCCAGGACGTTCGGACATCATGGCCCTCGCCCCGCAACCACGTCGCCAGACGTTGGCCAGCGCAACGATCGATCAGGAACTTCAAGTGTGCGACACGACCACATCGTCAAGCCGGTCATTGGCCAGCACGGCATGGGCATAGGCCAGGCACGCGCGGATGTCCTCCGGTTGCAAGCCGGGGTAATCGTCCATGATGGCTTCCTGGCTCTCACCCTGGGCCAGCAAACTTAAAATCAGTTCCACCGATATGCGCATGCCACGCACGATTGGTTTCCCGCCAAAGATGGCGGGATCGCTGGCGATCCGATCAAGCTGGCCCATGGCGGCCTCCGGTTGTCCCCGCGGCATCGCGACAAAGTCGCTGACGCGCGCCGGCCTCCGATATAGCGCGAAGCGGGGACGGGACCAATGCCAGGCACAGTCTCCGGCCGGGACACGCCGGGTGCGGGTCAAGGATCCACCCGCGTTGACGCATGCCGCGGTCGAACCGGCGATTGGCCGGGCCATCGGGCGACCGCCCAGGGTATCCGCCCGCCGGCGGTTGACCCGCGGCGAACGCACCATCAATGTTCCCGACAAAATTTCACCCGCGAAGCGAACCCCGCGTCCGTCAGGAGCGAAACAATCCCATGGCCAGCCAGGTCCTCACGCGCGGGCAACGAAGCAACGCCCATTGGATGACGCTGCTCTCCGCCTGTCTGGGGTGGATGTTCGACGCGATGGACCTGCAGATTTTCACGCTCATTCTGTTCCCCAGCGTCAGCGAACTGATCGGCACGCGCGATCCCGGCCAGGTCGCCTGGACCGGGGGGATCATCGTGGCCTGCAAACTCGCCGCCTGGGGTCTGGGCGGCATCGTGTTCGGGGTGATCACCGACCGGATCGGACGCGCGCGCACGATGATCATCACGGTGCTGATCTTCGCCGCCTTCACCGGTCTGTCCGGCCTCGCGCAAACCTGGTGGCAACTCGCGATCCTGCAGGCGCTGGCGGGGATCGGCATCGGTGGGGAGTGGGCCGCGGGCGCCGCCCTGGTGGCCGAGACCTGGCCGGAGCGGACGCGGCCGCGGGCGATGCAGGTCATGCAGATGTCCTTCGCGTTCGGCTTCTTCCTGGCCGCGCTGATCAACCTGATCGTCGGCCCGTTCGGCTGGCGCTACGTGCTGTTCGCCGGCGTGACGCCGGCGCTGCTGACGCTGCTGATCCGGCGCACCGTGCCCGAGCCGGAACGCTGGACTCGCGTGCGAGCCCTGGAGATCGCGGATGGCACGCGGCGCTCGGCCGGCGCGACCTTCGCCGCGATCTTCGCGCCGGCGTACCGGCGGCGCACGATCGTGGGGGTGCTGATCGCGTCAACCATGATGATCGGCAGTTGGGGCGCCTCGACCCTGATCCCGACCTGGGTGAACCAACTGGTCGGGCCGGGCCAGCGGCTGGCGGCGATCCAGGCGACCAGCACCTGTTTCATGCTGAGCACGCTCGGTGCGGTGATGGGCTATCTGACGCTGATCTGGCTGACCGAAGCGGTGGGGCGGCGGTGGTCGTATTTCCTCATCGTGGTGGGGTGCGCCTGCGTCAACGTGGCGATGTTCACCCAGGTGCAAGCGCTGGCCACGTTGCAATGGTTCATGGTCCCGTACGGGTTCTTCACGGTCGGCGGTTTCGGGACCTTCGCCGCCTATTTGCCCGAGCTGTTTCCGACCCGTATCCGCGCCACCGGGCAAGGGTTCTGCTGGAACATGGCGCGCGCGTTCACCGGCATCGGGCCGTTCGTCTCCGGAGCGCTGGTCTCTTCATTCGGCGGCATCTCGTCCGCCGGCCTCACGATCGTGTGGATTTACGCCGTCGGCATGATCGCGATCTGGTTCGGTCCGGAAACCCGCGGGTTGCCGCTGGCTGATTAAGGCATTTGCCGATCAGGTTGAGCCGGCACGAACCTGCCCTGCTGTCATTGCGAGCGAAGCGAAGCAATCTCCATGCGCGGGGAGATTGCTTCGCTCCGCTCGCAATGACAGGGGCGGAGCATCAATGACAGGGGTGGAGCATCATGCAACCTGATCGGAAAGTGCTCTGGCGCATGGTCCGGCCGGGTTGGGTCAGGTAGCCGCCCCTGTCATCGCGAGCCGGGGGATGACGGAAGCGGCGTCGTCCCCCGGGGCGCGCCGCGATCAGCGATTGATCGGGGCGAACGGCGCGTCGTTCATCAGGTTGTTGCGCTGCGCGATCAAATATCCGGCCTCGGCGTTTTTCTGCACGAACGCCTGCCATTCCGGATCGGCGGCCATCGCCGCCCGCTTCGCCGCGCGATCCGCCGCGTCCTTGTAAACCCAGATATGCACGTACGTGTTCACCTCGCCGGACTCGGTGATCAGATAGGCGAGCGGCTGCCCCAGATGCCGGGTCTGCGGCTTCCAGCCGTATTCCTGATAGAGCGCCATCTGTTTGCCCATGGTGCCTGGTTTGACCGTGTAGGTGCGATGATCGACGAGCATGGCTGTTCCTTTGTTACCTGAAGGGATGCCGCGTCGCGCGGCGGCGTCAGCAAAGCACGGATCGCGCCAAATGCCGAACGACGATGGCGGCGAGCGCCTCACAGCCGGTCTGGTCCTCGGCGTCGAAGCGCGCCAGATCGGGGCTGTCGAGATCGAGCACCCCCAAAATCCCGCCGCCCGTGAGCAGCGGAACGACCAACTCGGAGCGGGACGCGGTATCGCAGGCGATATGGCCGGGGAATCGCGCCACGTCGGGCACCAGGATCGAGCGACGCTCGCGCGCGGCCGTGCCGCAAACGCCGGCGCCAATCTTTATGCGAACGCAGGCCGGGCGGCCCTGGAACGGACCCAGCACCAGCGTATCGTCACGCAGAAAGTAAAACCCGGCCCGGTTGAGGCGGGGCAGCGTGTGGTAAATCGCGGCGGCGGCGTTGGCGGCATTGGCGGTGGCGTCGGTTTCGCCGGTCAGCAGGGCGTCCAGTTCCTCCGCCAGGTCGCGGTAGAGCGCGGCTTTCCCGCCGGCGGGCCGGGACCCGGTCCAGGGTGCCGGCCGCGCGGCGTCATGCATGACGCGACCTAACGGCGGGTCTTGCCGGTCGAGGCGTCCCGCAGAATGCTGCGAATGTCCTTGAGGTAGGCGTTGCCCGCCGGGGTGCGCTGCACCAGCACGCTGCGGCGGTCCGTCGGGTCGGCCTTGCGGCGGACCAGATCGAAATCCGCCAACCGGTCCAACGCGCGGGAGATCACCGGCTTGGACACATCGAGCGCGGCGGCGAGGCCGCGAACGGTCTGCGCGTCGCTTTCCAGATAGCAGGTCAGGAAGACGCCGAACTGCCGCGCCGACAGGTCCGGACCATCCTGGCGCACCAGCGCGACGATGGTATCCCGCAGGACATTTACCAGACTTTCCGTTGTTTCACTGACTGCCATCGGTCCGACCTTTCCTGGATACCTGTGGTAGTGACACCTGGCAGGCAGGTCCGGTGGCGACCGGGCGGCAAAGAGGCGAACCGCTGGGGGGACGCAGGAGGTTCAGATACCGCGCCGGTCGCCAGTCCGCATCTGGGCAATGCGTTGAGGGAGCATGCACCTTGCCGCCTGTCAGTTCCACTGCGGCCACGTTACGGTTTGGACAGAATTGGCGCTGACGCACCCGCGGCCCGCCGTAACGGCCATCAAGGGGACCGAATTATCCGTTCCGTACCGAACGCCTTACGTGCCCGCGATCAGTTTCCAGCCTACCAACAGGACCATGATTCCTAAATAGCCCTGTAAAATAAACAGAGCGACTTTTACACGCGGAGTCAAGGCCATTCGGCCAAGCTCACGATGAAACAATTTCTGTTCTGGTGGTGCATCCAACGGATGCACCGTGTGATGCGGATGGATCGACCCGGGCTTTGACAATGGGTAACCGCTCATGACCGAACTCCGCCTCAGGACAGAAACGATGGCCAGGCGGGCACCAGCGCCCGCGCGGCCAGAACGAACGACAATCCGAACAACACCGAGATGACGAGCCAGTTCACCGCGTTGTTCCACGGCCGGTTGACGAACCGTACGCCCAGCATCTCGCGGTCGTTCAACAGCAGTTGCAGGAACACGATCGCCGCCGGCAGCATGATCCCGGCCAGCACCTGCACCCAAAGAATGATCTGCTGCAGCGGCGCGCCGGGGATCAGCGTCAGTCCGGCGGCGGCGGCGGTGCACACGGCATAGGCGGAGTAAAATCCGGGCGCTTCGCTCAGCCGGGCCTGCAGCGTGTTTTTCCAGCCCATCACCTCGCCCCAGGCCCAGGCGGAGGAGAGCGAAACGGCGGTGGCGCCCAGCACGGCGGCGTTCAGCACCAGCAACAACAGCGCGATCCGGCCAAAGCGGCCGATCAACGGCTCCAACGCCGTGGCCATCTGCGCGGGATCCTCATAGCGCAGGCCGCCGCGGAACATCGCGTCGCCGATCAGCATCATGCAGCCGGCGAAGATGCTGATGGCGACCGCGCCGATGGCGGTGTCGAAGCGGGCCGCGCTCAGGTCGGCGAAGCGCAGCCGCTTGTCGGCGACGCAGGACTGCTGAAAGAACAGCTGCCACGGGGCGATCGTCGTGCCAACGATGGCGACCACGAGGAACACCAGATCGCCGCTCAGCCCGCCATGCGGGATCGAGGGCACCACGCTGTCGAACGCGGCGGCGCCCCAGTCCGGCCGGACCGTGACGGCGAGCACCAGCCACGCGAGATTGAGGCCGCACAGCAGCAGCGTCATCCGCTCCCACCGCCGGTAGCTGCCGGTGCCGACCAGCAAAATCAGCCCGATGGCGGCGAGCGGGACCGCGACCGAGGGTGAGTATCCGAGTTCCTTCGAGGCCAGCGCGACGGCGGCGAACTCGGTGACCAAGGTCAGAAAATTCACGATCAGAAGATCGATGAGGCAGAACCGGCCCCACCAGACGCCGAACCGCTCGTAAATGATCGAGGCGAGGCCCTCGCCGGTCGCGATCCCCAGGCGCGCGACCATTTCCTGAACGAAGTAAGTGACGGGCAGTAACAGCATCAGCACCCACAGCAACGAGGTGCCGAACCGCGCGCCGCTCTCGGTGTAGGTCGAGATCGCGCCGGCGTCGTTGTCGGCGACCATCACGATCAGTCCCGGCCCGGCGACCATCAGGAAGTGCGACAGCCTGAGGCGCAGCGCCACTTTCTGGCGGCCCACCTGGCGGGGCAGCGATTGCCCCGGCAGCGGGACGCCGGACGGGGCGCCAGGAGGGACGCCCACCGGGACCGCCATTGGGGCGCCGGCGGGCACCGCCAGGCGGGCGCCGTCCAATGGGGCGACAGATGTCGTCACAGGGCTCAAATGCAGCATCCTTCCATCCGCGGGATCGGCGATGAAAGGCGATGCGTGCGCCCTTACCGCGAACCCCTGCTCGCTGGGCCGGCCCTGAAAGACCGGCCCGTACTAGGTCCGTCGTCCATCAAAGTGCTCCGGTTGCCGGCTCGCGCGATCGCGCGCGGGGTTCGTGCGGTTGGCTGGTCAGTTGGCGGTCGGCCATCGTGTCCCTCCTGTATCGGTCCCGGTCCTGTCCGAGCCCGGAGGAGGTCGCGGCCGCTCCCGTCAGACGATGTCTGACCTGAAAGAAGCGGTCACACCCCCGGTCCGGGCCGTCTTTGCCTGCGCTGATCTCGCCTTCGGTGATCCAAAATTCCGTTTGGTCCGACTGGGAGGCTCCGCGGCATCGCTGCCTGTTCGCGGGTTCATGTGATCCCTGCTTGCTGTTGCACCGCGTCCCCTGGGCCAGGTGGCCAAGGCGGACGGCCAGCGGCCGAAACCGGTGACGTCGTGCCTGTAGCCCGCCCGGCGACCCGGATCAAGGCTTCCGTGACGGTTCCGTGGCGAGTTCCGGAGGAAAAAACGGTACCGAAACGTTTGATCCATATCAAAGCGATGCGGCGGATCGGGCGGCAGCCTTCGCTCACTTTGTTCGCAGGGAGGAGAGAGCGTCCATGACCACGATGACAATGCCGACAACCGTTGAACGGACCGCGCCAAAGCATACCCAGGGCGTCAGCCAGTTGATGCCGCTGTTGCTGGCGATCGTGTTGCTCGTGGCGACGACGGTGGCGTCGGTGCTGATTTCCGGCCCGATGCACTGACCGTCCCGGATCGTGGTGGCTCGGCTCGACCGGGCCATGACGGAGACGGCGGGGTGTCACGAGTTCGCCCCCCCTGTCATTGCGAGCGCAGCGAAGCAATCTCCATCGGTGGGGACACGGAGATTGCTTCGCTGCGCTCGCAATGACAGGGGCGGAGCAATGACAGGGGCGGAGGACCGGCCAACGCAACCTGATCGGAACATGCGTTAAGTCACGGCTCGTCCAGCGCGACCGCGCCGCCGCCGGCGGTAGGCCCAGCGCATGACCGTGTCCCGCCGCGGATCCGGCACGCGAACCGCGACCAGCACATCGACAGCCGCCGCCCCCGCGGCGAGCAACGCCGCACCGCACGCCGCCGCGGTCGCGCCCGAGGTCATGACGTCGTCGATCAACAGAATACGGCGGCCCTCGAGCTGGCTCGCCCGCCGCGGCCGGACGGCGAAGGCGGCCGCGACCTCATCCCGCCGCTCGGCGGCCGATTTGCCGTCGAGGCTTCGCGTGGCGGCGACCCGCGCGAGCGCATCCACCATCGCCCGCCGCCCCGTCATCCGCCCCAGCGCCTGGGCCAACAGCGCCGCCTGATTGTATCGGCGAACAAACAAGCGGCGGCGATGCAATGGAACCGGAACGATAACATCCGCCTCGCGCAACAAATCCGCCCCCGCCTGGACCATCAACCGCGCCAGGACCGCGGCGAACTCGATCCGGTCGCCATGCTTGAACGGTAAGACCAGGCGGCGCGAGGCGTTGTCGTAGCGCAACGCCGCCCGCGCGCGCTCGAACGGCGGCGGGGAGTCGATACAGCGCTGACAGAGCCCGCCCTCGGCGGCGTGCCACGCCAGCTCGAACGGCACGCCGCAGCAGAAGCAGCACGGCGCGCCAACGGCGTTCAGTTCGCCGAAACACGCGCCGCACAGCAGCCCTGGGGCGTCGACCGGGGTGGAACAGAGGATACAGGTGGGCGGCAGCAACAGGTCCAGCGCCGCCGCGGCGAGGCGGCCTGGGCGGAAACTTTCAGTGCGCGGCAGCCACTCCGAAAGCAATGGTACCATCCCGCTGGATTTCGTTCACGAGGTCGATCTCCCAGGTCAGATACGCGTTCATCGCCTCTTCGACACCTGAATTCCGGTCGTAGGCGCGTAAATGAAAGTCGATGCAGGCGCCGTCCGGCGGATCGGCGCGATTGGCCACCACGGGATGCCCGGCGGCACGCCACGCGGCGGTGCCGCCGTCCAGCACCAGAATTTCCGCCGCGGTCATGGCCTTGACCTCGGCATGGGCGAAGCGGGCCAGAGCGCCGTCGGGCGAGGTCAGCACGATCCGCCGCGCGGACGTGAGCTTCGCCACGATCGGACCGAGCCGGCCGCGCACGCCCCAGAGCGCGTGCTGGATATGCCCGGCGCGGAAGTCGATGCTGCGCGCGAGGTCGATGACGACGGTGCCGGATTCCCGTTTCGCGAGCGTCGCGGCGCTGATCGTGGGCGCCGGCGGCGCGAGGTCGGGCAGGCCGCCGCCGGTTTCCGCCCCCAGGGCGTTGTCGGCGACGAACACGTCCTTGTGTCCCATCTGCCGCAGCCAGGCGGCGGACATCCGGGCGCGCACGCCGGTGTCGTCGACGACCACGATCCGCGCGCCGCGCACCGCGACCCAGTTATCGGTGCCCTGCACCAACTGGCCGCCAGGCGCGCTGTAGCTGCCTTTGCGGTGGCCGGCGCGATACTCGCTCGGGTCGCGGGCGTCGAGCACGTACAAAGTGCGCGAACCGTCCGCCTCGAACGCCGCGAGCCGCTCGGCGGTGAGCTCCCGCACGCCCGATTCCATGGCGAAGACCCGCGCCCGTTGCAGCGCCAGCGCGGCGGTGCGCGGCGTGCCGGGGACGAAGCGCTCGGGCCGGCCGTGTTCGCATTGCAAGCCGGCCAGTTCCCACCCCATCGTGCCGTTGCGCAGCGCCACGACCTTGTTGGGGATATTGGCGCGGCGGAGGCTCTCGGCGCCCATGATGCTGCGGGTGCGGCCGGCGCAGTTGACCACCACTAGCGTGTCCGGATCGGGGGCGAGGTCGCCGATGCGATACGCCAGCTCCGCGCCCGGCATCGGGATGCCGGTCGGGATCGACATCCGGGTGAACTCTTCCTGGGTGCGGCTGTCGAGGACGATCATCTTGCGGCCGCTGTCGATCCATTGCTTCAGCTCGGACGGATCGACGCTTTCGGTGCCGTAACGGTGCTCGACCCACTCGCCGAACGCCTTGGAGGGGACGTTCATGCCGCTGAAAATCACGTAGCCGGCGTCCTTCCAGGCCTTCGTGCCACCGGCGAGCACGGCGACATCGGTGTAGCCGTTTTCCTCCAGCCACATGGCGAGGTTGGTGGCGAGGCGGCCGCCGTCGCCGGTGACGCAGATGCGCACGGATTTGCGCGGCAGCAGGGTGTGGGCGCGGGTCTCGCGGTGCGCCATGCCGAAGGGGACGGCCCAGAACAGGTGATCGGCGCCGAATTCCCCGTCCTCGCGCGCGTCGATGATGGCCAGCTCCTGGCCGTCGGTGATCCAGTCGTGCAGAGTTTTGGGGGCAATGTGTTTCATGGTCATAATTCTCCCATCATGGCGCGGAAAGTAGCAAAACTGGCGGTGCTTGGCAACCACAGGTCGTGCTGGTAGCGAGCCTGCCCATGGACTCCATGTTGGTCTTCGATCGAGGCGCAATTCGGCGGCATCGCGACCGGGCGGCCGCGACGGTCGGGTCGGTCGCGGATTTGCTGCGTGATGGGGCGGAGCGGTTGCTCGAGCGGCTGGACGATATGACCGGCGGGTTCGGGCTGGCGCTGGATGTCGGCGGCCGCGGCGTGGTCGCTCCGTTGTTGCGGGCGCGCGGGATCGCGGTGGTGTCGAGCGATCTGTCGCTGCCGATGGCGCGGCTGAACGATTTTCCGGTTGTGGCGGATGAGGAGTTCCTGCCGTTTGCCGCGAATTCGTTCGATTTGGTGGTGGCGAGTTTGTCGCTGCACTGGATCAACGATCTGCCCGGGGCGCTGATCCAGTTGCGGCGGGCGCTGCGGCCGGATGGATTGCTGCTGGCGTCGATGCCGGCGCTGGGGAGTTTGGCCGAGTTGCGGACGGCGCTGACCGAGGCGGAACTGGCACTGTCCGGCGGGGTGTCGCCCAGGGTCTCGCCGTTTCCGGATCTTTCCGACTGCGCGGGGTTGTTGCAGCGGGCGGGGTTCTCGGCGCCGGTGGTCGACGTGGAGGAGATCGTGGTGCGTTACGCGGATCCGTTGCGATTGTTGCGCGATTTGCGCGCGGCGGGGGAGACGAACGCGGTTCGCGCCCGCTCGCGCAAGGTGCCGCCGATGGGGTTGTTTCCGGCGGCGTTGGCGGCGATGCGCGGGGAGGATGGACGGGTGCCGCTGACGCTGCGGCTGGCGATGATGACGGGGTGGGTGGCCCGAACTGGTTGACCTGGTGTCAGCCCAGTGCCCACCGCCTCTTTGGGCGAGGTAACAGAAGCCAGTCAGCAAGTGGCTTCCTGTCAATGTAACAGACAAAGTAAGGGTAGCTCCTACAGCGTCCTAAAGCAGCGCGTCTATCTATGCACTTAATATCTACGTCCCTCTGCTTTGTACGCACACGTCCAAGCCGCCCGATTCGGCACAAAGCTTGCGCCTCACAACGGTGCAGCCAGTTTCAGTCGATGACGCCAAAATATCTTTTCCCATAGTTGACGCCGTTTTAGGCCTTTGTCTACGTTGTCGAGTCCCCGCACCAGAACATAGATACCACCAAGCAGACCCAGAAGTTTCGCAAGAAGGTTGTCCGCCGGAGCTTGAATTGCAAACGACACCGCCTCGATAGACACGGTAACTTCAATGATTCCATACGTCAGCGGCGATCGGCAGCGAAGCCAGAAGAAGCTTAAACCAAGGATCAATGCCGGGAAAACGGCAAGAGGCGAGCTGATATAAATCAAGATATTATTCTGGAATGACAATATTAGGAGTGGCATCAAGAAAATCGCAGCCCCGCCCAGGGACACAATAATGAGTCCAACAAATTTATACAGCGCTTCGTTGATGCCTTTCAGTAGGCCGTCGCGATGCCGCCAGGGGCTATCGCACCACACGACAAATACAACTACGAACACCAACATGGCCACAATACCAATGGTGCGGGTCGGAAATAGATCTACAAATGCATACATCGCGCTCTTAATGTATTCGCCGGCCGTTATGGACTTATCCATCTTTCACTCCGGGAATTGGCAGCGGTACAAACCCCGCAGCTCGTTTATCATTGGGGCATAAGAAAACTACTCTAACGCCGTACGGGAATCTGACACAAGCCGGTGCTCATCTGATAAGCTTCGATTTCAGCGGGGTGGCGCAATATTCGGAGAGACCCAATGCATGGGTTATTCTGAATTGGACCCAACCGGCCTCAATCGGCGACAATCGGCCCGGAAATCGGCTCACGGGGCACCTGTTCAAAACCCGCACCCTGACCATCACACCCGGGATACAATCTCACGCGACGACGAGGCACTCCCGGCTACGCCGCGGTTTCCCGCTGGCGCGCGGCGGAAGCCCGCCGTAAATTGCAGAAGAAAGCTTCCCCCTTGGCAAGGCGAAGTCCCATCGTGACAATTACCAGCTACGATCCGAACGAAGCACCCGATCCCGAAGAATGGCTCAGCCTGGACGAAGCCGAGCGGATCGAACTCATAGACGCCTATCACGTCCAGGCTCGCATCGAATTGCCCAACGTCAGGGCCCATGCGGCGCTTCATGCCGTGGTTGAAAACCAGATCGCGCTTGGCGACGAACTGCCGGTGCTTCGCAAAGTAAGGTCGCTCATGGCCTCGGGACTCGACCGGCACGACGCCATTCATGCCATTGCCTGGGTCCTGGCCAACCATGTCGATACCCTGGCGGGTGGTTCGGAGGCGGGTCCGGACCCCAATCAGGCCTGGTTCAAGGCGCTGAAACGCCTGACCGCCAGGCGCTGGCTCCGGTCGGGCTGAACGGCCGGTTCACGCTCCCAAATAGAGCTCCCGGATAATATCGTTGTTGTTCAAATCTTCCGCTGACGCGCCCTCGAACTCGATCCGCCCGTGCACGATCACATAGCCGCGATCGGCGATCCGGATCGCCTGGGTGAAATTCTGTTCCGCCATCAATACGGACAGCTGATAGCCTTCCTTCAACGCCTTGATACTGTCGATCGTCCGCGCCACCAGCAACGGCGCCAGTCCCACACTCGGTTCATCGATCAGCAACAGCTTCGGCGCCGACATCAGTGCCCGCGCCAGAGCCAGCATCTGCTGCTCGCCACCACTCATGGACCCAGCGAGTTGCTTCCGCCGCTCCGCCAGCCTCGGAAACAGCTCGAAACAAAATGCCAGGTTGCGGTCGATCGAGGGCCGGGCCACCTTGCGAAATGCCCCCATCAGCAAATTTTCGGTCACCGTCAGGCGGGGGAACAGCCGCCGCCCCTCCGGCACGAAGCCGATCCCCAGATCGACGATGTCCTCAGTCGTCATCCCGACCAGGTTGAACCGCGCACCATCGATCTCGGCCTCGATCGAGCCGGCGGACGGCCGCACCATCCCCATGACGCATTTCATCAGCGTCGACTTGCCGTTGCCGTTCGTCCCCAGCAACGCCACCGTCTCGCCTTCGCGCACGGCCAGCGTCACGCCATGCAGCACGCTGACGGCGCCATAGCCGGCATCCAGGCCGGCGATGCTGAGACTAGCTGCCAAGATACGCCGCCACGACATCGTCCTGCCGCACCACATCCCGCGGTGCGCCATCGGCGATCTTGCGGCCCGCGACCAGCACCACGAGCCGTTGAGAAAATGACAGAACCGCGCGCATGATGTGCTCGATCAGAATGATGGTGATGCCCTGTTCCTCATTCAGCCGGACCAGCAGGGCCAGGATGTCGTCGACCTCCTGATGCGACAAACCGGCCATCGCCTCGTCCGCGATCAGCAACCGGGGCTCCGCCGCCATGGCGCGGGCGAGTTCCAGCTTGCGCATTTCGATCTGCGTCAGGTCTTTCGGCAGCCGCGCCGCCTTCTCGGCCAGCCCGACCATCTCCAGCAACGCCATGCAACGCCGATCGATGTCCGCGCCACCACCGCCCAGCCGGGTATGCACCGCATACAGGATCGGGATGCGCAAATTCTCCGCCAGCGTCAGCGTGCCGAATGGGCGGGGTAATTGAAACGTCCGCGACAGGCCCAGCCGGGTCCGCTGATGCGCTTTCATACCGTCCAGCGCCCGTCCGTCGAAGATCACACTGCCGCTTTCGTTGCGCAACGTCCCGCACAGGCAATTGACCAACGTGCTTTTGCCGGAGCCGTTGGGACCGATCAGACCAAGGCGCTCGCCGCGGCCGACGTCGAGTTCGACATCGGCCAGCGCGACGAAGCCGCCGAAGCGCTTGCCCAGATCGGAGACCTGGAGAATGGGGGCGGCGCTCATTTCCAGAACCAGCCGATAATGCCCTTCGGCGCCGCCACCACGAACACCACCAGCATGACGCCGACGATCAGCAGCGACCACGCCGATGAGATCGTCACCGTCGCCACCTGCTGCAACGTGCCCAACAGGATGGCGCCCAGGATTGGGCCGAGCCAACTGGAGGTGCCGCCGATCAACGGCATGGCGATCGTGTTGACCGCGTAACTCAGGCTGAACGCCGAGGCGGGGTCGAGATAGGTCACGTAATACGGCAACGGCGCCCCCACCATGCCCATGAACCCGCCCGACAAACCGGTCGCGATCAGCTTCAGGCGCAGGGTCGGTACACCCGATGCCTCGGCCGCGAGCTCGTCGTCGCGAATGGTGGCGAAGCCATAGCCGAGGCGGGATTTCTCGATCGCCCGGGCGACGCCGACGGTCAGCACGCACAGCCCGAGCATCATCAGAAACAGGTACTGGATGTAGTCGATCCCGAGATACGGCACGGTCGCCGGGCGGATGATGTAGGCGCCGCGGGAGCCTCCGACAAAAGCCCAGTTGGTGACGAGGGTTTGCATCACGACGGCCATCGCCAGGGTGGCGATGGAAAAGAACGTGCCGCGCAGCCGCAATGTCAGATAGCCGGTGCCGACGCCCACGAGGCCCGACACGATCCCGCCGATCAGCATCATCACGATCAGCGGTAAGTTGGTGAGCTTATGCAACACCACGGAGCTGTAGGCGCCCAGAGCGATGAACGCCGGGATGCCGAAGTTCACGTAGCCGGTGTAGCCGCCGAGGATATTCCACGCCGTCGCCAGCGCGATGTATTGCAGCACGACATAACCGGCGAAGTAGCAATAAGCGTTGTCGACCAGCCGCGCGCAGACGTAGGTCAGCAGCGCGGCCACGATGAGCCACAAGACAAAAATCGAATTCTTCACTTACGCCCGCCCAAAAATGCCACTGGGCCGGAACGCCAGGGTCAGCAGAAGGAAACCGAACGCCACCGCGGGCGCCCAGGAGGGACCGAAGAAGGTGGCCGTCAGGTTCTCCATGACGCCAAGGATGACCGCCGCCACCAGGGTGCCGGCGAAGCTTCCCATGCCGCCGAGCACGCAGATCGCGAAAATCCGGCCGATGTAATCGCGCCCGACCGAGGGCTCGATCGGCTGGATGATGATCAGGATCGCGCCGGCGACCGAGGCGGTGGCGATCGACAGACCGAACGCGATGCGTTTGATCCGGCTCGGATCGGCCGCCATCAGCCGTAACGCCAGCGGGTCCTGGGCCACCGCCTGGACTGCCCGGCCGATGAAGGTGCGCGACAAATAAAGCTGCAGGGCGCCCATCATCGCGATCGACACCAACGCGGGCACCAGCAGGCGCAACGGCAGATCGATGACGCCGAAATGCAGCGTCGGGCCGATATAGATGGCGTCGACCAGGCGGTAATCGACGCCGAAGATCAGGACCAGCCCGACCTCGGTGATGAACAGCAGGCCGAAGAAGAACGCCAGGCCGCGCAGCGCGGTGTCGCCGCGGCGTTCGAAGGAGACGTCGTAGACGTGGTAGATGGCGACGCCGAGAAAGTAGAACGCCGGCATGGCGACGATCGAGACCAGGATCGGATCGAAGCCGAAATTGCTGTTCATGATGTAGGCGATGTACGAGCCCAGCAGGATGAACGCCGGGTGGGCGATATTGACGATGTCGAGCATGCCGAAGGAGATCGAAACCCCAATGGTGACGGCCGCGTAGAAGCCTCCGAGCAACAGGCCGGAGACCAGAGCATTGCCCAGAAGGTCGAAGGAGATATCCATGATTCGCGCTTGTGACGTTTCCCAGAGCGCGCAATGTGGCCGATGCCGCGGAGGAAGGCCAGAGGGGAGTGGACGGGGGAGTGGACGGGGGAGTGGACGGGGCTTGCCCTCCCCTGCCCGCTCCCCTTGAATGCCCGCCGTCACGAACCTGGAGGAAACCGCCGGTGGCCAATCTCGCGGGAAAAATCGCCTGGATCACCGGTGCCGGCAGCGGCATTGGCGAGGCGGCCGCTCTGGCGCTCGCCGAGGATGGCGCGACCGTCATCCTGACCGGCCGCACGCGGGACAAGCTGGAGGGCGTCGCCCGCCGCATCCACAACGCGGCCGGCCAGGCGCATGTGCAGCAGGCCGATCTGACCGACAAGGATCAGGTGCGCCGCGTCGGGGCCTATATCAGGGCGACATTTGACCGGCTGGACATCCTGGTGAACAACGCCGGCGTGAACATCGTCGACCGGCACTGGGACAAGCTGACGCCCGAGAGCATCGACACGATGGTGCACGGCAATCTCTCGGCCGCGCTGTATTGCGTCACCGTCGCGCTGCCGTTCATGCGGGCGCAACAGGACGGGCTGATCATTCACACCGCCTCGATGGCCGGGCGGTTTATCGGCGGCGTCAGCGGTCCGATCTATGTCGCCGCCAAGCACGGCATCGTCGCCATGAGTCACGGGCTGAACATGGAGGAGTGCGTCAATGGCATCCGCTCCACCGTGTTTCTGCCGGGCGAGGTGGCGACGCCGATCCTCGATCAGCGGCCCAATCCGGTGCCGCCCGAGGTGCGCGCGAAGATGGTGCAGCCGGCCGATTGCGGCGACCTGATCCGTTACATCGCCGGCTTGCCGAAGCATGTGGTGATGAACGAGGTGCACCTCGCGCCGACGTGGAATCGAGGCTATGTCGCAAACCTGCAACGCCGGCTTTGAGAGGGCACGTTCATGGCGACCAACAAGCGCAAGGTGATGCTGCCGCACACGATGGGGCAGCAGGGGATCGATATCGTCCGCGCGCGCGACGACATTGAAACGGTGATGTATCCGGCGGGGATCGCGCAGGCTGACCTGCTGCCGCTGCTGGCGGATTGCGCCGGGATCGCGCTGTCGGGGACGCCGTATAAGCAAACCGAGATGGACGCCTCGCCGGCGATGCAGGTCGTCGCCCGCATTGGCGTTGGTTACGACGCGGTCGAGGTGCCGGCGCTGACACGTCGAAATGTGCCGTTGATGGTGGCGGGCACCGCGAACTCCACCAGCGTGGCGGAGCAGGCGTTCCACCTGATGATCTCACTGGCGAAGAAACACGAGGCGCTGGACGCGTTGGTGAAGGACGGCCGGTGGGCCGACCGGCACGGCGGGCTGCCGATGGAGATGTCGGGCAAGACCGTGCTGATCGTGGGATTTGGCCGGATCGGCACGCGCCAGGCGCGGCGGTGTCTCGGCTTCGATATGAACGTGTTGATATACGATCCGTATGTGGACGCGGCGAAGATCACGGCGGCGGGGTGCGAGAAGGTGGCCGATCTGGACGCGGCATTGCCTCGGGTGGATTTCGTATCGATCCATTGTCCGAAGAACCCGGAAACGATCGGGATGTTCAACGCGGCACGGTTTTCGAAAATGAAAAAGGGCGCGTTCATCGTCAACACCGCGCGGGGCGGGATCATCAATGAGCCGGACCTGCACGCGGCGCTGGTCAGCGGCCACATCGCCGGCGCCGGGCTGGATGTGTTCGATCAGGAGCCGACGCCGCCGGACAATCCGTTGTTGCGGCTGAGCAACGTCATTTCGTCGCCGCACATGGCCGGCGTGACGGTGGAGGCGGTGGCGGCGATGGCGGTGGCGACCGCGCGCAACATCCTGAGCGTGCTGGATGGCTCTCCGAACAAGGAGAATACGATCAATCCGGAAGTGTACGGCTGATGCCGCAACCCGACCACATCTCCGCGCTTGGCGTGCCCGACCCGGCGGGACTGGACGACGATTTGCGGGTCATCTGGACGAAGTGCGTGGAGAAGCTCGGCTTCGTGCCGAACGTGTTCAGCACCTACAGCCTGAAGCCGAAGCGGCTGCGCAACTTCATGGCGATGTACAACGAGATCATGCTGTCGGAATCCGGCCTGTCGAAGCTGGAGCGGGAGATGATCGCCGTTGTCGTCTCGTCGGCGAACCGGTGTTATTACTGCCTCGTCGCGCATGGCGCCGCCGTCCGTGCCCTGTCCGGCGATCCCGAACTGGGCGAGATGATGGCGCTGAACTATCGCGTGGCGAAGCTGGACGCGCGGCAACGGGCGATGCTGGATTTCACCTGGAAGCTGACGACAACGCCGCATCTGGTGGATGACGCGGACCGCGACGGGCTGCGCGCGGTGGGGCTGACGAATGAGGACATGTTCGACCTCGCGGAGACGGTGGCGTTCTTCAATTTGTCGAACCGGATGGCGTCGGCGACCGATATGATGCCGAACCGGGAGTATCATCGGCAGACACGGTGAGGCCGATTGAACGGCGCGCCTTGCGGGTCGCCGTGGCGATCGGCAGCCTCGTGCCAATCGGCGCGGGCGGTGCCGGGGTCTGGCTCGGACCGCGGATGCTGAGCCCGGTCGCCACCGGATCGGGTGACCTTGACAGTCATTTCCGCTATCTGTCCGGGCTGTTGTTGGCGATTGGCCTGGGCTTCCTGTCGACCATTCCGCGGAACGACGCGCACACCAGCCGGTTTCGGTTACTCACCTGCATTGTCGTCGTGGGTGGGATGGGACGCCTGCTGTCGCTGCTGGCGATCGGGTCGCCCTCACTGGTGATGATGGCGGCTCTGGTCATGGAGTTGATCGTGACGCCCGGTCTCGCGCTTTGGCAACGACGTGTCGCCAGAAGCGAGGTGCGCGCCTCAACAAACTGAACGTCAAAGTCCTGGCCCACGCACACTGCTACGCGTCGCTGGGTGCCAGGGCGCTACCCCCAGGTTCCTTAACCTCGCCATCACCTGGTTCTCTCCAAAGGTATCCTCTCGGGTTTGTAACGCGCTCTGGTAATCCGCGATCGCGGCCGAGCGACGTCCCAACGCTTCGTAAACCTCGCCCCGGAGTGCGTGGAGCGCGACAGGTGGTCGCAAAGTCAGTCCTTCTTCAAGAATCGGCAAGGCCTCCGCTTCGCGATGGGTGCGATGAAGGGCGTCGACCAGCTGACGATAATAGCGGACAGCAGACGGCGCCAGCGCGATCGCCCGCCTGAAGTCCGCTGTCGCGGCGTCAAGCTGACCGGTTTCCAAAAACACGTCACCTCGCTGCGAAATAGGCTCTGGCAACGCGGGTTCTCGTTCAATGGAGCGGGTAAAAAGCGCGATCGCGGAATTGTGGTCGCCTCGCCTCTCCGCGGCCTGGGCGGCCCAGAAGTCAGCGGAATCCATCAGGAATTTCGACTGAAGCTCTTCCCCCACGTCATCGTAGTACGTCAGGCGGTGTCCTCCCAGCGGGCCGCGGAAGTCATTGCCCACAGTGTAGACGACCTCAGCCCAGTACCTGGCGATGACCGGACGAGCGCAAGAAAAGCGTGTTTCCGGTTTATAAATGTCGCGGCGGTAAACCGGCACTCGCAGCGTGACGGAACCATTTGCCGCGAGCGGCGTGACTCCCGGTGTCGCCACTGGCTCACTGTCAGGCGAATCGGGTGAAAAAATCACGCCGTGACGAGGCTCGCGAGGAATTCATCGTCCCACCCGGCGACCTTACGCCGGACGCGGAATGAGTCTTTGCCGGAAGGCTTCCGGAGCAGATTG
>Ga0181536_10000454_pt1 | contig 49225 bp, 39 predicted proteins | sample PEATcosm2014_Bin_41_FD_121105 | JGI IMG/M metagenome (GOLD analysis project Ga0181536, IMG submission 121105) | Peatland microbial communities from MTU Mesocosm Facility, Houghton, MI, USA - PEATcosm2014_Bin17_60_metaG | ecosystem: Environmental > Terrestrial > Soil > Wetlands > Peat | place...
CCCCGGACGCCCCGACCGGTCCACGTAGCAGGACCAGGACGCTCGCTTCGCCATCTTTGGACCGACCGTGGCGGATTCGCCCAGGTCCTCAGGGTGTACTGCACTCAGATGGATAGCCCTTTTCCCGAATGGAGTGTTGCGTTGTTCGCCAGGCATGCACTCCCGTCCTGCATCGGAAATTCCAGGGTCTGCCACGTGGAGGGGGTGATCCGTGTGTTGGTGTGGTTCTGGCACCTGACCGGATTGCGCGCCTCGATACTGGGCTGGACGGTCGTCGCAGTCCTCGCCGTCCTCCTGGTGACGCTGGCGACCGGCCTTGTTCTGCTTTGGCCCAGATCCCTTCGCTGGGCGGTCGCGAACCGATTGCACAGGGCCGCGAGCCGCAACGAAGCGAACATTCGCGGAGACACCCGGCGACACCTAGATGAAGCTGTGCTCACTCTGGGTGTCGCCCGACGGAGCAGCCTGCGGTCCGGACATCATGACGACGCTGAGTCCATGAACCGACTGATTCGACAAATCGAGTTGGTCCGGGACCGGGTCGCCGCGCATTACGCTCCCAGCCCTGCCAACTTCCCACGACAACGACGTGAGATCGACTTGGACTGGATTCAGGCGAGCGAAGCGGTCGAGGAACTCTGCAATGCTCTCGCCACCCAGCTGCGCGAGGGCACACCCATGCGGCCCGAACAACTCGGTGAGGCTGCCGAGGCACTACGGAGGATCGACGACCGGAGGTTCACCCCGCCATGAAGATCGTAATCCTTGTGATTCTCGTTCTGGCCGTGGCAGCGGGCTTGGGCGTAGTCCTTCTCAGAGGCGGGAGACGTACCTATCAGAAGTACTCAGGCCTTGAGCGCCAACGCAACGCAGCGAAGCAGTCACGTGAGACGGGGGCCGACCGGATCAAGACCGCTGAGCGCCATCTCATCGAGGCACAACAAGAATTGGTCGGACGCAAGGACTTCGACAAGGCCAAGGAGATCGAGCGCTTGAGGACGCAGCTTTCAACTCTGGCAGACCGCCTCCGCCATTCTACGTACGGTTATTCGCCGGTCGGCTCTCCCAATCCGATACACGAAGCGGAACTAGCCGACCTCCAGGACCGAGATGCAGCGATCATCAGCGAGGCAGACGGGATCAACAACCTCGCCGAGCAGGTGAAGACAGAAACCGAGAACGGTGAGGTTCCTGACCTCCGCACCCTCAAGGCGGCACTTGAGAATCTCCGCACGACGCTGGATCGACGGAGGACGGTGAACTAATGCCCTTAGAGTCACTGACTTGCACGAGCTGTGGATCAACCAAGGTGAAGGAAGTGAAGCCGGAGACGTACTTCTGTGATCACTGCGAGACGGTGTTCAAACATGTTGACCAACACAAGTTGCTTGTCGAACATGCCGCTATATTCTGTTCGTGCGGAAAGCCTGTGGAATTTCAATGCACGATTTGTAACTTATCGATGTGTCGCGGATGTGATGCTTACGGATGCACAGGGTCGATGTACTCGGGCCGAGGTGTAGGTATTCATACCGTAGGCTTTGGTTACGTCATGACAAGTCAAAGCAACTGGTATAGCGTCATTGCGGGCCACCTATATCTTCCCCTTCGAAAGCCTGACCCTAGACCCATTATCCCAGCCGCTAAACTGGTTCGATTCTTGCCTTTATCCAACGGCGCTCGGAATCACTACTGCTGGAAATGCGTTGCTGCGGTCGTTCCAACAGCAGTTGCTGCGATCACCGGTGATGATATGTGTATTCAATACGACTGCGGTAACGTTCCCACGGCGCAGTGTGACTCCTGTCTTGCCTACTGTTGTAGAGACCACATCTATGATAACCCATCGGCATTCATTAAGGTGTGGAACGCTCCTGCCGACAAAGGAGCACTTATAGAGGGACCGCTCGGCGAGTTGTGTGGCGATTGCAATACTTCGAGATGGAGCCTAAAAGAAGAAGTGATCAAGCAGGTTGCCAACCTTGAAAAGTTCAAATATGATTACTATTTCCACGCTAGCCATGATAAAAAGTGGAACACTGGACTTCCGCCCACGCGAAAACAATTGAAGTTGTTTGACGACGCGAAGGTGCTTAGCGCTCAGTATGCACACGAAATCAATCAAAAACTGATGGCTATATCTAGTGAAGAAGTCCTTAAGAGGCGCGACGCAAGCGACAGCACCGTCTCTATATTTGATGACAGAGCTTCAACTGCGCCGTCAGCCGCTCCCAGCGTGAATGGAGCCCTGTGACCCTTGAAGTAATTGAAGTTCCTGACGGAGCTGGAACGGAGATGGTACGACGCGTCCCCAGTACCGGTTCGGGCGAATTCAAGCTTGGTACGCAGGTAATAGTTCGGGAGAGCCAGACCGCAGTCTTCTTCCGGGACGGGCAGTCGCTCGACAAGTTCGGGCCGGGCCGGCACACGCTGTCGACTGCCAATCTTCCTCTGATCGGCAAGCGCATCACCGATCGCGTGTTTGGGGAGTCGCCGTTCAAAGCCGAGGTTTACTTCATCAACCAGAACGTCTTTCCTTCTATCAAGTGGGGAACGCGAGACCCGATTGCCTACCGTGACAAGGAGCTATCCCTGGTGCGCCTCAGGGCGCATGGGGAGATGTCCGTCCGAGTTGCCGACCCGTTGCTCTTCTTGAACCGAGTCGTCGGCGTGCGAGGGATCTTCAACGCCAAGGACATCGAAGGCTTCCTCAAATCCTTCGTCGTGAGCAACCTGGCACAGGTGCTTGGTGCGGAACTGACCTCGATTTTCGATCTCCCGGTTCGCTACGATGACCTGGTCACGGCCACCAAGGCCCGGGTCTACGACGAGTTCGCGTCCTACGGAACCGAGCTGATCAGCCTCGTCATCGAGTCGATCACGCCCCCCGAAGAGGTCCAGACTCGTATCGACGAACGGAGCAGCATCGGAGCGATCGGAGACCTGAACGACTACCTGCGCTACAAAAGCGCCCTCGCAGTGGAAGAGGCGGCCGGCCGGCCAGGAGGCGGAGGTGGCGTGATGGATGCGGCCGTCGGGCTTGGTCTGGGGATGTCGGTCATGCGCACCGCTCAGGAGGGGGTGGCCCCGATACCTGGACCAGGGACGGATAGCGCAGGTCCACCGACTGTCGCGTGCCCATCATGCGCCCATCAGGCCCCCGCTGGCTCGAAGTTCTGCCCAGAGTGCGGAAACGGCTTAGCGGCACGTGAGTGTGCCGACTGCCATCAGCTGGTAACCGCGGGGGCCAAGTTCTGCGCCAGCTGCGGTACGCCCGTCAATTGACAGAGTGACGTAGGCACAGGGAATGCCCAACGACGGCATCCAATGCCCATTCTGCAGCGGTCCGGGCGCAACGGAGAACTCCGGAAGTTACGATTGCGCCTACTGCGGAGGAAAGTTCAAGCACGTCCCCCGCATATCCAGGCCGGCAGGGGGAGCCGTCTGCGAAATCCACGCCTGCACCGTTCTAGCTATCGGAATATGCAGGTCGTGTAATCGCGGGTTTTGTGCCACCCACCAGGCAATAATTGGGTGGAGCAAAGACGGAGAACCAATCCGCGACTCAGCCGGCTGCGCTTCCTGCCAGCAAGAGATCAAAAGCGCAGCAGAGCGTGACGAAGCTTACAAGCGGCGTTCCCACTACAAGGCTATTGACGAAAGACGGATCTGCTTTGTGGATGGCCGCGAGCCGCATGGAATTTGTATTTGTTGCGACTATGGCTTTTGCGAGCAGTGCATCTTAACTGTTGGTGCCGACGGTCCGCTTGTAAGAATTGAATCTCCTTGGAAGGGAAAGAATACACCAGGGTTTTCGGCTGAGATCGCTCGACCCATGACTTTATGCAGAAGATGCGAAGGTGACTTCGCGAAGGCGTTGCGGTCGTACCTTAGGGAGCTTGGACTATATGAGAGGTTGGGCAAGCCGCTTATTTACGCGGAAGACCACTATTTGGGAACCCCGTCCATTCTATGGACGAGGTTAGAAAGGCGACAGCGACGAGGGATTATAGAGGAGTGCGCGAGACAAGCCGAGCGTCATACTATGCAGGTCCAAGAATGGCTGGGACATTACGCTGCTAGCGGTCAGTGCCCGTATCGTCGTCGACCAGAGAGGATGTCCCAGCCGCCGTGGAATGCAGAGTGACACCGGAAATCAACACTGGGACTCGACTGTCCGAGAAGCGAATTGAAGAGGCCGAGACGACTCACCGAGCCAGGCCGTAGAACGCCGCTTCCCAACTGGACGGTATCGGGTCAGGTTGGCCACTTCGGCTCACGGTATCTTTAGTCCTCCTGCCGACTAACAGGGCTCTACACGATCAACCTGGGTCCGCGGCGGGCCGCCGCGATGGAGACGGCCACGTCCGTTGTTCTTGCTGGACGGTTCCCGACCCGTCAAGGTTGCCTTTGCGGGCATCCTGCGGCAAGCCTTGACTGGTCATTCGTGTCAGCCGAAGGCCGGTCAGGAAGTTCAGGATAGAGAGGCGGCACCATCTCAGCCTCTTCGAATGCCTCAGCGAAGTATCGGTCGAGAATGTCGGCCGCCGACCGGTCGGCGGCCGATGAGCGGTGTGAGTAGACCTCCATAGTCATTCGAGCGGTCGAGTGGCCGGCCCGGGCTTGCGTCACGCTGTATGGCAGCCCCGCCTCGGCCATCGAGCTCACCGCCACATGACGGAGGGCGTGGAAGGTCAGGGATGACGGAAGTCCGGCCCGCTCGGCCGCCGGGTGCAGGATCCGTCGGACGAAGCTCCGCCGCAGGATGGCGTTCCCGCGACCCACAAAGACGAGATCCTCTGGGCCGAGTCCCGGCGGGCGGTGCTCCCGCAGGTGCGCTGCGAGGGCCTCGAGGACCAGGCGGGGAGCGGTCATCGACCGCAGGCTCGTGCGGGTCTTCCCGTGGGGCACGAGGCGGACGTGGCCGGCCAGTTCCTCGACGGTCTGGGCGACCGTCACCGTCGCACGCTGGAAGTCGACGTCGCAGACCCGGAGCGCCACCGCCTCGCCCCAGCGCAAACCCAGGACCGCGGCCACGAGGACGAGCGCCTGGTATTGGGCGGGGACCTCGTCGACGAGCCGGGCGATGTCCGCTGGGCCGAAGGTCTCTCGCTCCGGGGGCAGTACCGTCGGCAGCTTGATCCGTCGGGTGGGCGACCGCTCGATGAGGTCGAGGTCGCAGGCCGCGGCGAAGATCGCCTTCAGACTGGCGAAGTCCCGGCGCACGGTGGCGGGTGACACTTTCCTCGCGCGGGCGTCGACCGCAGTCTGAACGTCGTGGGCCCGCACCTCGGTGAGGTATTGGGTTCCGAAGGTGGGGAGGAACACATCGAGGGCCTGGCGGTCGCGCTTCACGCTCGACGGGCGCTTCCCCGGGCGGGCCAGCCACTCCTCGGCCCACTCGGCGACCGTGATGTGGCTGCCGTCGGGGTCGAGGAAGGCACGACGGTCGAGGTCGGTCTGGGCTGCGGCGAGGTACCGCGAGGCGTCGCCCTTGGTGGCAAAGGTCCCCGGGGCCGCCACGAGGCGCCCAGTCCGGTCCCGGAAGCGGGCCTGCCACCTCCCCGAGGGGAGCCGGCGGATGGATCCGAACTGGCGTCTGCTCATCTGTTGCCACCACCCATGGCCGGGCCGCCGGGGTCCCGGTTGTTCTCGCCCTTGGTTCTCTGGCGCCCGCCTTCGGGGCGCGCGCGGCCGGATCGGTTGCCCGGCTCCACGGAACGGTCGCCCGGATCGAAGCGATGGGCTCGCACCCAGCGGGCGACGTCCACGGGATCGAAGCGCACGAAGTACCCGATCCTCACGAACGGGATCCGGCGCTCGTCCACGAGGCGCCGGATGTGCCGCTCGGTCACCCCGAGCGCCGAGGCCACGGCGTTGATCCCGACAAGGGTCGGCAGGGTGGCCGTGGGGCCCGGTCCCTCCTCACCCCTGGATTCGGCCGCCCCTGCGCCGCTAGCGTGGTTTCGTGGGGAGGGGGTCACGGCTCGCCGCCGGGCTTCTGGGGGTTGTCGTCGCGTCGGTCGCCGTGATGGTGCCGGTCGCCGCTGCCGCCGCGGCATCCGACATACTCGCTCCCGGCCGGGTCGTCGCCGCTACGCCCACGAGTGTGCTCACCGTCCCCGCCGACGGGCGTCTCCGCGGGAAGGGGTTCAGCGCCACGGTTAGCGGTGTCGGGTGGCCTACCACCGCAAAGGTCGACGGGGCGACGGTCAGCGCGAGCACCGGACACCGCCTTGTCGTCTTCACGCTGCGACTGGAGGAGCCGGCTACGGAGTTCTTCACACAGCCCGCCGCGACAGGGCCGACGGCGAGCGTGCACGTCGCAGGTCACGTCTTCTCTGTGCCCTTCACATCGATCGACGACCAGCTCGGCCACGCCCTGCCGGGCGGGACCGCGACGGCGCAGCGCACGTTCTGTCTTGCCGTTCCCGACCACACCCACGACGTCACGCTGGTCATGACCCGGGCCGGGTTCTCCCAGCAGTTCGACCTGTGGACCCTCGAGCGCGTTGCTCCCGACCCCGCCGTCCTCTACCGCAGCCCGGCGGGGCCGTCGGTCCCCGCCTCGGCGACGGGCACCGCCACGCTCCCCATCACGAACCCCGCCGACGGGGTGAGCGCCCCCGCCGCCTTGAGCGTGCAGTCGGCGGTGCTCTCGGAGTTCGCCCCCGGCGATCTCCCCAATGTGCCCGGTCGCGCCACACTCGCCTTCTTGGACGTGGATTTCCTCCCCACAGACGGCAGCACCCAGCGACTCACAACACCCTTCTTCGCCCTCACACCCCTGCCCGGCGACCGGCTCACGTTCACCCCGACGGGTGGCCTTCCTATCGAGGCCACAGCGGTCCCCGACAAGGGCTCGGTCCCGGACGGCAACGACGGCCTCTTCGCCGGCGACTACTGGTTCAGCGTCCCCGCCGGCGTCACCTCGGGCACGCTCACGGTGGTCGCCGGCAGCGACACCGGCATGGAATGCCACGTCGACTGCTACGAGGACCCGGCCGTTCAGCTCAGTGTCGGGCAGGCGACACTTCCGGTGACCTTCCCCCCGCTGCCGGCCGCACCTCCCGCCCAGCGCAAGCCTCCTTGGGTCGGCGCCCCCCTCCCTGCGACCGGCGCCGCCGCGGTCGGGTCCACAGGGCCGCTGCGCCTGGGGGGCAGTGGCGGGGGCTTCCCCGTCTGGGCGGCCGTCGTGGTGGTGGCGGTGCTGGCCACCGTGGCCGCCGTGGCCGAGCGCCTGGTCCGTCGCCGTCGCCGGCTGGCGTCGGTCACGTCGGGTGGAGGTACGTCCCTCGCCGATGGCGAGATCGTCGTCGAGCGGGCAGCGGCCTCGGCCCGGGTCCTCGACGGGCAAACGGCCACGCCCCCTGCGTCCCGCCGTGCCGACGTCGCCCCGGTCCCCCTCGGTGGCCCCGGTGACCTCGTCGTCCGGGTGCTCGGTCCGATCGAGGTGACCGGTTGGCTGGCGGCCCCCGAGCGCCGCGGTGTGGCCGACGAGCTCTGCTGCTACCTGGCGATGCACCCCGGCAAGGCCTTCACCAGCGCCGAGCTGCTGGCCGCCCTCTGGCCCGTCGGGGGTGACCGGGGGGAGGCCACGCCCAAGACGCTCCACAACCACCTCTCCCGGCTCCGGGCTGCCGTGGGCCCCGACCACCTGCCGGACGCCACCGTCGCCGGGGGCTACCGGCTCCTGGCCACGGTCAGCGACTGGGGGGGAGTTCTCCCGCCTCTCCGCCGAGGCCGGAGCCGCCTCGGGCCCGCGGTCCGACGCCCTGTTGAGCGAGGCGTTGTCGCTCGTTCGCGGCGACCCCTTCGCCGACGCCAAGGGCGGGCAGTACGAGTGGGCGTTCTCCTCCTCCCTCGCCTCGTCGATGACCGTGGCCATCGCCGACTGCGCACGACGCCTCTCGGTTGCCCGCCTCTCGGCCGGGGATCCCGCCGGCGCCGAGGAGGCCGCCCGTGCGGGGCTCCGGGCCGCCCCCGAGGACGAGACCCTTTGGGTGGCGGCCGCCGAGGCCGCCGGAGCGTCGGGGGACCCGTCCTCGGTGGCAAGGGTGTGGCGGGACGCCACGGCCGCCCTGGGCGCCGACCGGGTCGTCGAGCTCCGCGGGTCGCTCGAGGGGTAGCGGGCTCACCGGCACCGGGCCCCCTCCCCGCTTCCGTCCTCCTCCGCCTCTGCCCGGAGCATCTCCCTCAACCGGGTTTCGGCCCGTCGCCTGGACGACGCCAGCTGGCCCCTCGGCCGTCCCCACTCCCGAGACACCGCCGAGAGGGGGCGGTCGAGACCGCGGGTCTCGTAGAGGAGGGCGGCCTGATCGAGGGTCAGGACCCCGGTCCGCAGCGCCCGGTCGAGGACCGGATCGTCGTGGTCCGGACCGCTCGTGCCGGGAGTCGCCTCCCCCTCCCGTGTCGGTTCCCCGGGCACCTCCGTGCGCAGCGCCCTGCCGCTTCGACGGAGCTCCTTGCGACAGCGGCGCCAGGTTCCCGCCAGGAGCGTGACCGCCACGCCGTCCTCGCCGGCGGGGTGGGGGGCGTCGCCCATGGCAGCGAGGGCCGAGAGCACCACCACCGATCCGGCGTCGTCGGCGCTGAGTCCCGCCACGACCAGACGGCGCGCCATCTTGCGCAGGTGGGGACCGAGCGCCACCAGGACGACCAACGCTGCCTCCTCGTCCCGGGGCGCCATGTCGCAGAGGACCGAGAGGGTCCGATCGGCCCACTCCCGGGGCTCGGGGTCCCCGCACCTGGGGGCCATGGCCGCCGGACTGTCCAGCCCGCCGAGATCGATTCCGGCCGAGGCGAAGCGGGCCATGGCCCGGGCCCGCTCCCGGCCTCGGCTGCGGTCCGAGAGCTGTCGGTCGATGCGGTCCATCACTGTGTCGGTCATGGCGATATCGCGCCACACGACCTTCCCGGAGGAGTTCCCGTTCGACTTCCCGGAGGGTTCCCCGCCCGAGAAATTCTTTGCGACATCGTCCCTGGTCACCGGGGTGGGGAACCTCCGGGGAACCCGCGGGGAACCCCCGGGGAAGTGCCGGGGAACCCCCGGGGAACCGCCTCCCGGGCTCGTGGGGCCGGCTGCCCGGCCTCGCTGAGGGCCTCGGCGAGCAGGGCCGCACGGGGATCGGGGTAGCCACGGCCCAGGTAGTCGAACGCACCCTGCACCTCGGAGCCCCCCCGGCGGTGATCCGCCCGGGCGGCCCGCAGCGCCCCGAAGGTGGTGGAGTACCGGGCGGACTTCGTGGCGAAGTGGCCGGGGAACCCGAAGGTGTGGGCGTGCTCCCGGAGGCGGAGCCGCGCCAGCTCCTCCTCACCCCCGAGATCCCACGCCGTGCGGACGAGCCGGGCCAGGTGCGGGCGGAGGTGCCCGATGACCGGGTCCCGGTCGGATCGGACCCGGCGGGCGAGGGCGCCGGAGGCCTCCGAGCTCTTGGTCGAGTACTTGGCGAGGTAGGCGGCCACCGCGCCCGGGTCGGCGGGCCCCTCGGGATGCTCGGTCCCGATCACCCGGAGGTCGGCTTCGGTGCCCCAGCCGATCCGTTGGCCGCCGCCGGCGCCGGCCACCGTGGCCCCGGTGATCCCGGCCTCGAGGCAGGCCCTCAGCACCTCGACCGTGGCCCATCCCGGTGGCTCGCTCGTCGGGCCGTCGGTGCCGTCCAGGCGGGCGACCACGTGGAAGTGGACGAGGCCGCGGCCCTGGAACTCGGCCACCTTCACGTAGGAGAGGCGCGCCGGCTCTCGGTCCGCCTCCCCGTGCCCAACCACAGCGGCGAGAAGCCGGCGCACCAGGATGACCGTGCGGTTGTAGAGCCGTCCGGCGTGGGCGTTCCACAACACCGCGTCGCGGTAGGCGAAGCACTCCGGGCACAGCGGCTCGCCCAGGCTGGCGTCGTCGGCCGTATGGGTCCGGTGGCAAGCGAGCGACCTGCCGTGGGGGCACACGGGCGACCCCCGGCGGGGATGGCAGGGCCCCCTGTCCCTGCGGGCGTGGACCGGACCGAACGAGGGGGCGGTCAGGGTGGCGAACACCGCCGGGTGGTCCGCCACCGACGCCGGCACGCCCTTCCCGCCCCGCAGCCCCGCCGCCACCAGGTGCCAGGCGTCGGCGCGGTAGCGGGCGGCACAGGCCGGGCAGATGGCGGCCCGTCGGTCCTTGCAGGAGACTGGCACCGTCCCCGTCCAGAGCTCCCCGGTCGAGAGGTCGACCGTGGTGCCGGCGAGGCGCACTGGATTGGTGCACCCTCCTGCCCGCTCCACCACGGAGAGCAGTTCCCGGAGCGCCCCGAGCTCGCTCACGGTTCCCTCCGCAGGGTCGCCGCCCGCCGGGCGACGGCGAACAGGGCCTCGTCGTCGAGGTAGGAAGCCCGCAGCTTGACCGGCACACCCCCCTCGGCGAGTAGCAGGCCCACCCCCCGGGTCGCCGGGTCGACGAGGGCGGCCGAGTAGCCCTGGGCGGCCCAGCCCTGGCCCAAGACGGTGTCGGAGGCCTCCGGCGTCGTGCAGCGCAGCGCCAGGCGGAAGCTGAACAGGTCGCGCACCGACGTCGGGATGACGTCGTGGCTCGGCTTCTGGGTGGCGGCCACGACCACGATTCCCGCCGCACGGCCCCGCGAGACGAGGTCCCGCAGCCCCTCGCCGAAGGCCTCCCGGGCGGCGCGCTTGGAACCCCGGAGGAAGAAGGCGAGCTCGTCGACGGCGACGACGTGGATCCCCATCCCGTCGCCGGGGGCGATCTTGCGCCGGCCCTCGGCCAGGAGGCGCTGGTAGCGGAGATCCATCTCGGTCCGGAGGTTCTCGAGCACCTCGACCGCCCGTTCGGTATCGGGCCCGACGAAAGTCTCGGCACAGGCGTTCCAGGGTGCGAGCTCCACCTGCTTGGCGTCGAGGAGCGAGAGCGTGACGTCGGGGTCGAGGGCACTGGCCGCCACCAGCAGCGAGAGCACGGCCGACTTGCCCGCACCGGGCTCGCCCCCGAGCAGCAGGTTGTGCTCGGGCAGGCCCACCGAGACCGGCCGCCCGACCTCGTCGACCCCGAGGGGGATCGGGTGCCAGAGGGAGCACTGCGGCGCGTTGGCCCACGGCCAGGCGAGCGGGGGACGGGCGAAGGGGTCCCGGCGGAGCACCTCGACGGTGGCGAGGGAGGCGTCGTGGGGGTCGCGCACGACCCGGACCTCCCGGGCCCGGAGCGCCGCGGCGATGGTCGGGGCCGCCTCCTCCAGCTGCCCGGTGTGCCGGCCGAGGGGGACCCGCACTTGCACCCGCACGCCCCCCGGGCTCGGTTTGGAGCTTCCCACCTTGGGGAAGCCGTAGGGGCCGAGGACCTCGGCGATGACGAGCGCCTTGGCGATGCGGCGGGCTACGGCGGCCTGCCGCAGCTGGTCTCCCAGCCGGCGCCGGAGCGGGCCCACCCGCCAGAGCACGACCGCGGTCGTCCCCACGAGGAGCACGTCGCCACCGGGACCGAGCAGGCTGAAGAGCCGGAGGAGCAGGATCGAGCCGCAGACGAGACCCGCCTCCAGCCTCCACCCCCAGGCGGCGTGGACCGCCCGGGGGAGGAGACCGAGGCTCCGGTGGCGCTCAGCCATCGGCCCGACGCCGGAAGAGGGCGTAGCCCCCTGCACCTGCGGCGACCACCACGATGAGCCCGGCGTGCTCGAGCACGAGCACGAGCAGCCAGAGCACCACGGCGGCCACCGCCAGGACGACGACGAGCCGGGCGATCACGACGCCGACCGGGTGGGCGTGGCCGCCTCGACGGAGCCGGCCCGGAACGACACCCCGGCCCGGTCGCCCATGGCCCAGGTGGTGGCCACGAGCTCTCGGACCCTGACGGGGGTGAACTCGCCCAGCCCCTTGGGCTCGCCGGCCACCTTCACCGTGATCACGTCCCGGCCGCCGGCCCCGACGGCGAAGAGGTGGACGTTGAACAGCGGCTGACCGTTCTCGTCGGTCTTCTGTGCCTTGGTGTCGAAGTCGACGGCCGCCTCGGCGGCGCCGGCGGTCACGAAGTTGACCGCCGTGGTGTCGATGGGGAGTCGCATGTCTTCCTTTCCGAGGGCCGGAATTTCCGTCCTCTACAGGTAAGAGCCGCGAAATCACCTCGTTTTGCACCGTTCTCGACCCAAACGGGTACTGGCGGTAACCAACGGTCAACCACGGGCAGACGATTCGAGACCACTGCCGTGATGCCGACTGGGTTCCCAACCGACGCCGTCGTTCACCGGGGGCGACCGGGGGTGCCACTTCCGCCGGTGCGGTCATCGCGGCGTGGGGTCGGACGTTGCCGGTGCTCGGCGGGACCGCTTGGGCAGCCTGCGCCCGGCCGGTGACCCCGTCAAGGGCGGTCCAACCCGCCTACTGGGTGTCGTCCTTCCGGGTCGGGGGCAGGTTGCACCGGCCCTTCGGGCAGACCCTTGACGGGGTCACCGGCCAGTCGCTGATCGGCTCCCAGCGTTCCCGCCGATCACCACCACCTCAAAGGAGCAGACGATGACCCACTTCCTGGCAGTAGCCGGCACACACGCCCTCACCGGCCTCACGGTCGGAGCTGTACTCCTTGCAGCGGCCTGGTTCGGGATGGCCCGGGTCGAGCGCCTGCGACCCCCGAGGAGGGTCCGGCGCCAGGCAGTACGTCGACAGGGTCGTCCCTGGTCAGGAACCCGCCAGGGCGCCTTGCACAGGGGACCGCTTGCGAGGCGTTCGATGAGGTCCACCGGCGGCTACTGGGTCCCGACCACGAACAGGGAGTCACCGAATCGTCGGTCAACGAACGGAGGAGGTCAGCGATGAGCTCCCGTCCGAAGGTGGGAGGAGGGGCATCGAGCGGGAGTGTCGACAGGGTCGTTCGAGGGAGGGGGAGTCGCAGGAACGACAACGACAGGCACAACGACAGGCACAACGATAGGCACAACGACAACGACAGGGACTGCGACCGGGGAGGTCGAACGGAGGAGGTCAGCGATGAGCTCCAGAATCCAGACCTCCCGTGTGCCACGAACGAAGAGAGGGGCGTGAAGAGATGACGTAGGCGACGTTCTTCGATTCGATGCTGTGCGAGAGATGAAGGTTGGCCCTTCGGAGCCGCCCTGCGGGGGGAGGCTTCAAACCGCCGTGTGCTGCGTTGGCTGAAGACCGTCGTGGTGAGCGATCACGGAAACGGCGCCCGAGAGGCGTTAGGTGGGGATCAGGAAGACGGTGCGCAGTCCCGATGGCAACGTCGGGATCGCTGTCGAAGTGCCGTTACTGGAGCAGGTGGCATCAAAACTCGGGCGTAGGAGCGTCCGGGGAAGAGCCTGGCGGGCGGCCCGCTTACTGGCCAGGTGGTGCCCGGCATGTAGGCGACGTGAGCCTGATCTGCTGCTCTCGCACGGAACGTGGGAAGGCGTCCTCCGGTACTGCCGCCTCGGCGGCGAGAGGGAGTGTCCCGAGCGGCTGAACCGCAAGGGATCGAGTACCGATCCGGAGAACGCCGGCGGACCGGCCCATAGTAGCGACGAAGCCCCTGCTGAGCGCGGTGAGGGTGGAGCGAAGGGGCCGGGTCATCTGTGGCTGTGTGCTGTCGGTCAACCGGCGCTGTCCGGGAGGAGCCAGATGGGCGAGCTGAAGTCATCAGGGAAGCCGTTCGAGATTTCCAAGCAGGAGGTGTGGGAGGCCTACCAGCGAGTGAGGGCCAACAAGGGCGCACCGGGCGTCGACGAAGTGACCCTCGGGGTCTTCGAGACCGATCTGAAAGACAACCTCTATCGGATCTGGAACCGGATGTCCTCGGGGAGCTACTTCCCGCCCCCGGTGAAAGCGGTGGAGATACCCAAACCGCACGGAGGGGGCACCAGAACTCTCGGGGTGCCGACCATCGCCGACAGGGTGGCGCAGACGGTCGTGGCGAGACGGATCGAGGAGAAGGTCGAACCGATCTTCCACCCCGACTCCTATGGCTACCGCCCGAGGCGCTCGGCCCTCGATGCGGTGGCGGCGTGCCGGAAGCGCTGTTGGCGCTACGCCTGGGTCGTTGACCTGGACGTGGAGAAGTTCTTCGACAGCGTGCCCTGGGACCTCGTCATCAAGGCGGTTGAGGTGCACGCCACCGAGCCGTGGGTGCTGTTGTACGTGAAGCGGTGGCTTGCCGCCCCGCTGCAACGGCCCGACGGGACGCTGACCGAGCGGGACCGGGGGACCCCACAAGGATCTGCGGTCTCGCCCGTGCTGGCGAACCTGTTCATGCACTACGCATTCGATCGCTGGATGGCTAAGCATCACCCGGCCACTCCATTCGAGCGCTATGCCGACGACGCCGTCGTGCATTGTGCGACGAGAGCCCAGGCGGAAGCCATGGTGCTGGCGATCGGGGACAGGATGGCCGAGGTCGGCCTGCGGCTGCACCCGACCAAGACCCGGATCGTGTACTGCAAGGGGGGCAGGCGGCAGCTCGACCACGAGCACACGTCGTTCACCTTCTTGGGGTTCACTTTCAGGGCCCGTGGCGCCAAGGGGAAGAACGGGGAGATCTTCACCTCGTTCCTCCCTGGGGTCAGCAAGGATGCCCTCAACAAGATGAGCAGGGAGGTCCGCCGATGGCGGGTCCATCTGCACACGAGGTACTCGCTCGCCGGGGTCGCACAGTGGACGAACCCCATCGTGCGGGGCTGGATGAGGTACTACGGCATGTTCTACCGCAGTGCGCTCCAGCCCCTCCTCGGGCGCATCAACGCCTACCTGATGCGCTTTCTCAGCAAGAAGTTTCGGCGGCTGCGGAGGTTCAGGAAGGCCAAGGCAGCCTGGCGGCGGATCGTCAGCCAGGAGCCGGGGCTATTCGCCCAGTGGGCGTGGACGACCGCATTCTGGTGATCAAGATGACAAGAGCCCGGTGACGGGAGACTGTCACGCCGGGATCCGTGGGAGCCGGGGGGTGCGATTCCCCCCGGCGACCCGACAAGGTAAGGACTGGTCGTAGCCCCCTGAGCAGGGACCATCCACCACTCCGTGCCTGAGTGCTGAGATAATAGACGCAGAGTCTTCGGCGGTTCGGAGGGGTCCCCATGGCAGCAGGCGCAGCGGTGAGACTGAGGGAGGTGCAGCTGCCGCTCTCCCTTCACCCTGTCGGTTCGGTCCCGATCGCCGACGGCATCGCACTGCTCGAAGACGACTCGGGCAACGGGTCGGTGTTCGTCTGGGGACAGGTGGTCAGCGCGTGGGACGCCTCTGATCCCGGCGCCCGCCGGCTCTGTGCGGTCCAACTGGTGAACGCTGACGCGGCCAACCAGCGTGCGGTGGCCGCCGCCTTCGGCGTGAACGAGACGACGGTGTGGCGCTGGCGCGCTGAGTACAGCGCCGGTGGCACGGCCGCCCTCTTGGCGAAGGTCCACGGCCCGAAGGGCCCCTCGAAGCTCACCGAGGAGAAGCGGAGCGAGATCAGGCAACTGCGCGCCCGGGGCCTGACGCTCGCCCAGGTGGCAGAGACGAGCGGGGTGTCGACCGACACCGTCCGCCGGGCGATCGCCGGCGTGGATGCACCGGTCGTCGTCGATGCCCCGGTCGAATCGGACCACGGCCTCGTGGCGCTCAACCCCCCGGCTCCCCGGGGCGCCGAACGCCAGGCGGCGAGACGGGGCGTGCTCGAAGAGGCGGCACCGGTCATCACCGAGGGTGCGTCGTTGCCGCTGGTCGGGAGCCTCGTGATCCTGCCTGCGCTGTTCGCCACGGGCCTCTTGGAAGTGGCGACCTCGGTCTATGGCCAAGGGCGCCGGGTCGTCGGTGTCACGCGTGCCGCCTTCTACGGCCTGCGGTCGCTCCTCTTGTGCGTCGTGTTCAGCTCCTTGATCAAAGAACCCCGCGCCGAGGGGCTGACCCGCATCGACCCGGCGTCCATCGGACGCCTCCTCGGGCTCGACCGGGCCCCCGAAGCCAACCGCCTGCGGCTGCGCCTGGCCGAACTGGCCCACGAGCACAAGGCCGACGAGCTGGTGATGGGCCTCGCCCGCCGCCACATCGACGCCCACCCCGAAGCGGTGGGCCTGCTCTACGTCGACGGTCACGTACGCGCCTATCACGGCAAGGCCGAGATACCCAAGGCCCACGTGGCCCGCATGCGCATCGCCATGCCCGCCGAGGTGGACACCTGGGTGTCGGACCGCTTCGGCGACGGCCTGCTCGTCTGGCAGGCCGACCCCGGTGCGAGCCTGGTCGGCGAGCTGCGCATCGTGACCGACAAGGTCCGCCAGCTGCTGGGCGACAGTGCTCGCCCGACCATCTGTTTCGACCGCGGCGGGTGGAGCCCCCGACTCTTCGCCGAACTCGCCGAGGCGGGCTTTCACATCCTCACCTATCGCAAGGGCCCCGCACCGAGAGAGCCCCGCTCGGCCTTTCGTGCCGTCAGTTTCACCGACGAGACGGGGCGCACGCACGACTACCTGCTGGCCGATCGCCGTGTGCGCATCGGCTACGACAACAACCGCAAGCGCTTCAACTGCCGCCAGGTCACCCGGCTCGACGAGGTGAGCGGGCACCAGACCCAGATCGTCACCACGAGAGACGACCCCGACGCCGCACTGGTGGCTCACGCCATGTTCGGCCGTTGGCGCCAGGAGAACTTCTTCCGCTATCAGCGGGCCCACTACGGCCTCGACGCGCTCGACGCCTATGAGACGAAGGCCGACGACCTCACCCGCATGGTCGCCAACCCACTGCGTCGTGACGCCGACCGGGCACTGCGAGAAGCCAAGAGCTCACTGGCCGCGGCCGAGGCCAAGGAAGGCAAAGACTCGCTCGGAGGCAGAAGCGCCGACGCTGGACTGCGCCAAGCCTTCGCCACCGCCCGGGCCGAGGTCGATCGCTTGGATGCGGTGGCCAAAGCCATCTTGACCAAGGTGCCCCTGGCCGAGGTCCGCCCCGCCGCCGTGCGCATCGACGTCGAACGCAAGCGCATCATGGACGCCATCCGCATGGCCACCTACAACGCCGAGTCGGCACTGGCCCGCATGATCGCTCCGTACTACGCCCGGGCCGACGACGAGGCCCGCACCCTCTTGCGCGAAGTCTTCTCGGCACCGGGAGATCTGGAAATCGAAGGCGAACGGCTCCACGTCCGCATCAACCCGCTGGCGGCTCCCCGCCGGACCCGGGCGCTGGCCGCGCTCTGCGATGAGTTGACCGCCACCGAGACCATCTACCCGGGGACCAAGCTCACCCTCGTGTACTCGGTCAAGCAGCGGTGATGCCCTGCAGGGACTTTCCGCTCACCTTGGGAGGTCTGGAATCGAGCGTGGAGGGGGAGGATCTTGATTAGATCTTCTTTACATAATCAAGCCGCCCCACACGGCGTCCGGCGGCTTCGCCGCCGCCGCCGGCGGTGCGGAGAAACATAGACCCCCAGTTACCAGGAAATACACAAGTTCACCTCACGCCTTCGTGGCTTCGGTCCACCATACGAGGTGCGGATCCCCTCGAGGCGGAACGAAGCTCGCTCGAACTTGGACGAATCGCACAATTCGATTCAACTGCGCACGATCCGCTCCCGTGGACTCCGCCCAACGTCGCAAGAGGTCCGTAGTACCAATCGCCTGGACTACAGGAGACTGACTGGCCGCCAGACGAAGAGCCTTTCGATCGTCAGTAGCGATTCGTACCTTGCGGTTGATTGCCACCGCTATCGTCGAGGCCTCGCCGTCGTCGATGGTCCTCGCTAACTCAACAAACGTCTCCAATTCCTCATCCCTCAGGCCCACCAGAACGATGCCTCTAGCGGCTAGGGCACCTGCATCGAAATGCTCTCTTGCACCAGGGGGATCGAGCGGGTCGAGCCACAACATTTCCGAGGCAACGACAGTGGTCATGTGAAAGCGGACGCTGGACGCGGCGGCGACTTCACCTAGGTCAATGCCCGACGCGAGAAGATTGAGGGCGACACAAGCATCGAGAAATAACTCGTCCACGATTTCGACCGACTTGCTATCTCAGCCGCTTCCAACGTCGGCCACGTCTAGAAGAGGAATCTCGACGCTTGAAGTGACTCCACTCTCGTCCATCCCGATCCTGTGTGACATTTGCTGAGCAAGCTTTCGGGCCATCGTTCGATCACTTCGAAGCAAGCGTGCGAATTGTCCCTCCGAGATATGTCCGTCCAAATAGGACTCAACCGCGAGGTATCGATACCGCAGAGGAAGCAAATTCTCATCAGGCGGCAGAGCAGCCAGCTCCAACATTTGACGTGCCTGCTTGACTCGAAAGCCCTCTTTGACGAGGCGATCCCACGTATGCGCTCGCATCAAGTCGAGGTTTTCCAGACGTCGAACCAATGCTTCCAACGAGACTTGGAAGAGGTCGGCGAGGTGCAGGAGGTCTGCTGGGGTTACTCCTTCTCGCCGAGATTGCCGAATCTCGTGGAAACGGCGCTTCACACCGCTTGAGGGAAGAAGGAAGTTCTCGGCAAAGGCATCCGCGAACCTCTCGGCTGCAGGAACCCGCTGGTAGGCATGCAGCACCGTGACTTCGGTTCGTGAGCGTTGTGCCAGGAAATGCGCATATTCGTGGGCCAGTGACCAACGTTGGCGCTCGCCAGGATGGTTCACGTTAATGCCGATACACGCTCCGTATGAGGTGGACGAAGCGAACAGCCCGGCCACGCGACCGGGTAATGGCAAGAAGAAGATCCGAAGACCTACGTCGCTTTCAAGTAGCTGGCGCAAGTGATGTACGGGCGCATCTCCTAGACCCAGACGGCTTCGTTCACTTGACGCCAAGGTCTCTCCAGCTGCTGCGGGAAGCAACAACGAGATGTCCGTTTCGCGTGGATATCGCTGTGGAAGTGGAGCGCCCGTAAGGCGCTCGAGCTCGACGTAATCGTCGGCCAATTCCTGGAGCATTTCAATCGACCGACCTAATTCCTCTTCCTGCGTAGAATCGCCAGTCCGAAGACGAAATTTTGCGACGAAGTCCTCCGTCACGGGAGCCGGACGAAGGAGTTCATTGAGTGGTCGCTCATATAGGCTCGCTAGATCGATGAGTTCTTGTGGACGGATTGGCCTTTCACCTTTTTCGATGGCAACAAGGGTGGTACGTGCCATGCCGAGTCGGTCGGCCACCTGTTGTTGAGTCATCCCACGGGCGCGGCGTGCGGCACGTAGGCGGTCAAGCATGACGTCCGAGGAACTGGACTGTAATGCGTCAGTCATGGAAGCTCTTTCATCTCCGAATCACGCGGCAACGTAATCGTGTCCAAGGTAGGACGCCACAAGGGGGCTCGGAACCTCTGCCCATTCCTTCACATACCGCTGCAGCAAATCTATGAGGCCGACTTCGGCCTTCTCGCCAGGACCGACATTCAGCGAGTGAGCAATACCAACGAGATCAGGAAACTCACCGATCAGGGCAGCCCACGTGCAGGAAGTCCTCGCGCCAATGGCACGATGGATCCTCGAGGCCTGGCTAAGCATCGCACGAAGCTGGTACGGAGCTTCCGATTCGCTGAAGGCGTCAAGCCGATAATTGGACGCAGGGTCGAGAGTGGTCAACTTTGAAGCAGCTAGTGCCTGGCGCCTGAGCAGGCACGAAGTGCATCGACCGCAACTGAGTGCACCGGACCCTCGGTACGTAAACGCCGTATCGCAAGTTTCGGTAGCCGCAACCGCCGAATACAACGACGACGGAAGTGCAGCGCACATTTCGGCCTTCGTCTTGTACTGAGATCGGTTCACGATTTGCAGTGTGGAATCAAGGGCAGCCGACAGGAGTACCGTCGCCATGTTCAAGGTTGCTGGGTGCATGGCACGCGTGCCGTGCGCTCCCGTTTGGGCTGACGTATAAGGGAGATTGATCGCGCCGATACCATTTTCGTATACGTGGATCAAGTCCCTCCCAGTGAGTACTGCCAGCGCCCCAGCCAAAGCGAGGAAGCCAAAGCCGCGGGCACGCTGGCTCTGCTCAGTTCCTGGAACGCTTCTCAAATGCAGTCCGATCGGTACCCTACTGATCGACGTGTTCAGCGCATTGTTGAGGTGTTCGAGAACATCCCTTTGCGATTTTGCAATTTTCGTATTTGACTCAATCGAGAGTGCAATGGGATTGACGCCTGCGTCGATGTCTGCAGCTAGGCCAGCGAGAGAGTCCAGGCCTCCGCTGAAAAGGGCGACCACGTCACCGTCCATCGGTGACGCAAACAGGAACTGAACGCGCTCTGCGTGGCGATTCGGTGCAACACGTGGTACAAACTCGATCATCCACTCATCGTCAGTGAGCCAACGCAGCAGCCCTACCAGCAGACTGTGGATTCCTGGCTCGGACCACAAGTGAGTCTCTCTCACCCCCACAACGACGTGGAGGCGACGGGACCATGAATCTCCTGGCTTGGACCCAGCCGGTCGACGCTCAGCTCGGTCCACGAGGTGCACCGCAGCAACGAGCTCGATGAGATCCATCACGGGGTCGGGCGGAGTCTTACCGAGGAGCTCCGCAATTCGCAGGTCGTCCACCGTGACTCCCTTGGCAGCATTCGCTAGATCATCCTGCGCATTAAACAGCCAGGGTTTCCCCGTTCCTCTACTTGATGCCTTCATACAGCAGTCCTTTCGTGCCTCGCCGTAAAAGACGCGTTCTTGGCGCACGAACCTTTCCAGTGCAGCCCGTTTGCGCGAGCTGTCGAGCCAGACGGACGAACTGGGTCTCGGCCATGCATTCTTCAACGTACGTCGCTAACTCGCGAGGTGATGCAAATACCGATGGGACCAACTCTGGCTCCAAGGGGCCGACACACAGCTTGTCGACCATTCGTTGGAGTCCGCTCTGCATCAGGAGATCGGTTGACGAGGCGACGTCTCTGGGAGGATTGTCCCCACCCGCGAGGGTCCATGCCGCATCAACGAAGGCACTTCCGACTCCGGTGGCTCTCGAGCGTTCCAGCTTTGCGGTGTATTCCTCCAATGGGCTCAGTGAACCCTTCTCACCACAGCTTGCTAGTGCTTCTGCGAGACCAGGTAGCCACTGCAGACCTCCCGCGTGCCGCAGGGTGCGAGCAAGTGCCTTCTCGATCGCGTCAGCCGAGACTTGTGGCGGCTGTTGGCCGCGGAACGCGTCGGCTACGGCGCGCCAGGCCGGGCGTAGCCCTCTCGGCAGACGATCCAGATCTGGCACGACCGTAAGCATAGCCGGACTTGCTGACTTTGTCATGTATCAAGGTGGCTGCCAGTGCTTAAATGTCAGCTTCGGGATCGGTTAGCCCAGTTCAGAGGGGCTGACGGGGATTCCGACTGGCCCAGATGAGAGGTCGCCCTTGGCTCACTCAACGCAGGCCGCAGCCGCCTCGGAGGGGCTTCCCAAGTTTCCCGCCAGCGGTGCCTCGCTCCTCGATAATCTCCTTCAATGCCCAAGAGCCCACACGCAAGGGTCGCCGCTCGACGAAGTCGCAACGAAATCCGTGACGCCGCCATGGCGTTTGCCCTTGAGTACAAGGATGACACGTCGGAGCGTTCAGAGGCACAGTCCTTTTGGACCGACTTCCTCCGGATTTTCGGCGTGGAGCGTCGGCGGGTTAAAGCCGCCTTCGAGCGCGACGCGATTCGGAGCTCGACTGGACGCCCGGGCAGGATCGACCTTTTGTGGGACGGAATGCTCCTCGCCGAACACAAGTCGGCGGGAGAGAGCCTTGAGCTGGCCCGCAAGCAAGCCCTCGATTATGTCGACTCACTAAGCCACTCCGAGCTCCCCCGCTTGGTCGTTGCATCTGACTTCAAACACTTCGCAGTGCTCGATCTTGAGGCGCCAGACGACGTCTTTGAGTTCCCACTTGAGGACCTCCCTAAGGAAATCGACCGCTTCTTGGTGTTGGCCGGATACACCACCCGTCGGTTTGAGGAGTCCGACGCTGTCAACATCGAAGCGGCCGAGCTCCTGGCCCAGATCTACATGGAACTAGAAGCCGGCGGGTACGTGGGGGAGAGGCTCGGCGTTTTTATCGTCCGAGTGCTCTTCCTCCTCTTCGGCGATTCCACTGGCCTGTGGCCCCGACAAGCCTTCGGCGACTTCCTGCGCAACCGCACCAACGAGGACGGGTCCGATCTTGGGATGTGGCTGACCAAACTCTTTACGGTCCTCGACGCCGCACCCGGTGAGCGGTCAGCGAATCTAGACGAAGACCTGGCCGCCTTCCCCTACGTCAACGGGGGTCTCTTCGCCCACCACTTCGAGCCGCCCGACACCACTCGCAAAATGCACGAGCAACTCTCGGTCGCGGCGGGATTTGATTGGTCGGGCATCAGCCCGGCCATTTTCGGGTCCATGTTCCAAGCCGTGATGGATAAGGACGCGCGAAAGGCGATCGGGGCCCACTACACGTCCGAGCAGAACATCATGAAGGTAATCGGTCCGCTCTTTCTCGACGACCTCAAGGCCGAGCTGGCAAAGTGCGGCAACTCAGCGGGCAAGCTGCGCAACTTCCACGACCGCCTGGCCAGTCTGAACTTCCTCGACCCGGCATGTGGCTGCGGCAACTTCTTGGTCATCGCCTACCGGGAGATCCGAGCCCTCGAAACCGAACTGCTTGAGCGCCTGCATGCTGGCGGAGAGAACGTCTACGTCCAACAGACGATTGACCTCGAATCATGGCGCAAGGTCGACATGACCCAGTTTGCCGGCATCGAGATCCTCGAATTCCCGGCTCGTATCGCCGAGACGGCCATGTACCTGATGGACCACCTAGCCAACGAAGACCTCTCCACTGCGTTCGGGCACAACATCATCGACCTACCCCTCCAGGCGCAGTCGCGCATCGTGGTGGGCAATGCCCTCGACATGGACTGGAATTCCGTAGTCTCGTCGGCCAAGGCCACCTACGTCTACGGAAACCCACCATTTGCAGGCAAAAAACGCCGCACCGCCGAGCAAAGCGCCGACATGGATCGGGTTTTTGGCGGGGCCAAGGGCTCCGCCGAGCTTGACTATGTGTCGGCCTGGTTCGAAAAGGCGGTCGAGTACATCTCGGGAACGTCTATCAAGGTGGCCTTCGTCGCCACCAACTCGATTACCCAAGGCGAGCAGGTTCCTCTCTTGTGGCCACGAATCCTCGATGCTGGGGTTCAGATTGGCTTTGCTTATCGCACCTTTGCCTGGTCGAGCCAGGGACGGGGCATGGCCCACGTCCACTGTGTCATCATCGGGTTCCGCGACGGCACCTGGCCGGGCCCGATCAAGCTCTACGACTTCATCACGCCACATTCCGACCCGATCGAGGCGGTGGTCAAGCGCATCAACCCGTACCTCGCTGACGCCCCTACGGTCTATCTGAAGAGCCGCCGCAAGCCCTTGTGCGACGTACCACGGGCCATGAACGGGTCCATGCCCAACGATGACGGACACCTGATCATCGAGGACGCTGACGTGGCTGAACTCATCTCGTCGGATGCCATCGCCGCCAAGTTCGTACGCCCAATGGCGTCGAGCAAGCAGCTTCTCGAAGGTACCAAGCGTTGGTGCCTGTGGCTACCCGACTCTACGGCGGCAGAGCGCAGCACCAGCCCGGTACTTAGGGCCCGGATCAAGGCGACTCGGGAGTACCGAGAGTCCAGCACCCGGGCGGCCACCGTGCGCCTTGCTGAGACTCCGTACCTCTTTGGGGAAATCCGCCAACCCGACAGGCCCTATCTCTGCGTGCCGCGCCACGCGTCGGAGACTTACGTGGTGCACCCCATGGAATTCGCTACGGCCAACACGATCGCTTCGGACTCGACGATCACCATCGCGGGAGCCGATAACTATCTCTTCGGCATCCTCGAGTCGGCCTTCTTCACTGCCTGGCTCCATTCGGTGGCCGGGCGGATCAAGAGTGACCCTCGATTCTCCGTAGAGGTCGTTTACAACAATTTTCCTTTCCCTGACCCCAACCCCAAGCAGCGGGCCGTCGTCGCCGCCGGCGCCCATGCCGTCCTCGCTGCTCGGAAGCTCGAGGGTGGGGCGACGCTCGGGGATCTATACGATCCCAACTCGATGCCCGCTGCGTTGCGCAAGGCACACCACCAGCTCGACCGCGCCGTCGACGCAGCCTTTATCGGTGCTCGCCGGAAGCTCACCACTAACGCCGAGCGCCTCGCTATCCTCTTCAACCGATACGAAGTGTTGAGCGCTACTCAGTCGGATTGATTAGTTGTGCCGTTGCTTGCTCGAGTACCTCGGTGTCGCTTGTAGTTCTCACTTGTTTGCTGGCGGCCTCATGCCTTTGCCGGCCGCAACGAGTCATAGATGCGCAAGTCAGTGAGTCCGCTGTGTGTGAGGCCAAACACAACCGTGCACTTCTCCCCGCCTACGGAAATGACCCGTGCTGTCGTCCTTGTATTGGTCCATGTGGCAACATTTAGTTTTGTCAGTGGGAAGTCGAAACAGAGCTGGATTCCCACCCGTAGTTCACACCATGTGTACCCATGTGTATCGTTTGGAGGAAAGTAATAGGGGCCCCTCGCTGTGTTCGGAAACACCTCGATGTAGGGTGCGCGCAGTGTTGAGTCGAAAGGTTGTGTGCCGACTTGAGGAACCGTAGGTCGAGCAATCACGCCAACCTCTCGGGCCGATGTGCTGCACGGGGTTTCCGCCGACTGTGTGCAAGTGTAGTAGAGGTGCCAGTGTGGGGGGACAGAGAATGACAGCGAAGCAAACGTGACGGTCTTCCACGTCAATGGCACTGCGACGTCCCTGCCGCTCCTTAGGACTGCAAGAGGCGAACGACTGAAGGTTGCAGCCACCTTGTGGGCTAGGGGACCGTAGACCGTGATCTCGACTCCCAATCCCTGTTCGACCAGCGCCTGGCGTCCGTATGCGAGAGTCGAACCCGTCTTGAGTGCGATGCCGTTTACGACCGCTCTTTCAGTGAGGGCCTCGTCGTGGGGAGTCGCCGGTGCGATTGATACCGCATTCAACGTCGGCGTCGAAGGCGCCGTGCACGTCATCAAAAGGTTCTCGCCCTGCGGCGGCCCGAAATACATCTGACGATAGAAAAGCGCTCCACTCTCAGTAACGCCGCATGTGAACTCGTGGGGGATCCAACCCTTCGGCACCGATATCTGCGCTCGCCCAAGGTGAACCGACGCCCACCCACGAGGGGTCGGCGCGACTTCGGTGAGCAATGTCGACGCCCGACCCCGACTCGAGCCGTTGCCCCCAGCGTGGGCACTCGACCTGCCAGAGGGTCGCGCATGTCTTCCGCCACCTGTCCCACCCATCTCGGCAGCGACAACAACTCCCGCCACGAGAGCCGCGATGACTACCCCGATCTCCAACACCCACCGTCGGCGCCTTCTTCGCCTCGCCTCTTGAAAGAGGGCTTCGGCGTCGAAGGTGTCGACGGTAGTGAGCTCTTGGCTGTCAACGAGGCTCACGGTTGCGGGAGACCCTCGATCATGGCCATGACCTCGTTCCGTCGATAGCCCTGGGACCGAGCGAACTCCATTAGCTCTCGCACCCTCTGGACAACGGCAGCGCGTTCCGGAACTCCCGTCACGGTGATGCCGCGCCCTCTGCGGAACTCCAAGACGCCCTCATCTCGGAGCAGGTGCAGGGCGCGCAGCACCGTGTTCTTGTTGACCCCCAGGACAGCCGCCAGGTCCTTGGCAAGCGGGAGGCGGTCACCGGGTTGGGCCTCACCCTCGGCAATCGCTCGGCGTATCTCGGCTGCCACTTGTTCGTGCAGCGGCACCGCCTCAGCCCGGTCGATCCGCAACTCCATCATGGTCCTAGCTACGGTAGCTCCATCTTTCGCCCCGCGCCACAGACGATTCGTCAACGGGAACCAGTGCGCAATGGGCTGCAGCCGTGCCGTGGCACAGCGGCCCCAAGGCGAAGTTGTCCAGGGACGGTTTGGCGGATACACCCCCCAAGCCGGGGATCGCAGTGGAGAGCCGCGAGAGTCGCTAAGCGGGCCTCACAAGCCGCTCTAGTGCCCCCAACCCGGAAGGGGGGGCCCACTCCAGCCAGATCGTCGGTGCCCGGCTGGCAGTGGTCGATGCGGTGGCCGCCGTGGGTCCCCGCTGTCGCAAGGGTCGTGGAGGCACGCTGCCCAAATGTTTGCCCAAATGTTTGTGGTGAGTTGTGGTGTCTGGACGCGAGGTCTTCGGAATACTCCCTGGTCAGCGAGGTGTGGTGGTGACCCACGGTAAGACCTGACAAAGCTGAAAGTCAATTACGAGTTCGCTGTCTCGTGGCCAAATCTTGCTGGCCGCAACGGGGCCCCGATCCGACCGCCACTGCCGCCGGCGTCTTCCTCGAGATGCTGTGGACGACGGAATCAATGCGATCGCGGTCCGGAGCGTCATCGCCGAGCGTGCCTGACCGAGCGTGATCGCACGGGCCTGACCGTTGGTCCACTGGCTCGTCGGAGACCCCGGTCAGAGGCAGCCTGTGGCCGCCCAGATCCGCCTGGCCTCGTGCCACAACGTGCCACAACGTGCCACAAGCGAGGGTAAAAGACGGTAAATGGCGGTAATTGCTGGTGAAAGTCTGCGCCATCGCCTGCGCCGAAACATGGCCCGTGAACTGGGAAAACTAGGTCCTACCTCGGTGGGGCTAGAAGGACTTGAACCTTCGGCCTCAGCATTATCAGTGCTGCGCTCTAACCAACTGAGCTATAGCCCCATTCCAGGCACCGGCGCGGCGGACCTCAGCGGCCGCGTGACCGCCCCCGGCGAGCGGGGACCTGGCGGCAGAGAGCATACGCCCGGCGCGGGCTGGCCATCGACGGCGGCCCGCCGCTGCGGTGCGGTCAGGGCCGGTTGAAGCGGGCGTCGTCCCAGAAGCGCAGCCCAAACGATTGGCTGGCCGTGGCGAGCAGCGTCCCGCGCTCCGACCACAAGAAGGCGACACCCTGGGCGTAGCCGTCGACGGCGGCGTGCATCCGGATGTCGCACAGCACCCACTCGGTGGGCTCCAGCTCGACCACCCGCAGCGTGTTGTCGAGGCTCCGGCCCATGGTCCAGCGTCCGAAGGGCTGGGAGGCACCTCCCGAGACGTAGTCACCGAAGATGGCCAGCGTGCCGGCCGAGGGGGAGAGGTGGCCGGGGACCCTCGCCCACAGGGCCGAGGTGCGCCCGCCGGGGGTGCCGTCGAGCTCGTTCATGTTGCGGCCGGCGGCCACCCGGACGTCGACTCGGTCGAGGATGCTGTTGGTGGCCTCGACGGGGAGCCGCCGCCCGGGGCACTCGTCGGGGCCGGGCACCTCCGGCGGCTCCACCCAGACGCCCCGGTCAACCTGCTGCGGCAGCCCCAGGGCGGCGTTGACGGTCAGGATCTCCCGGCCCTCGGACCGGGCCACTGCTCGCCCCTGGGTGACGTGTCCGCCGACCACGGCCAGGGTGACCTCGTAGTCGACCACGCTGTCGGTGGCGGCGTAGGAGAGGTACTGGGCCGTCGCCCACACGGTCGGGCGTCCCGAGGCCGCCTCCAGGGCCACCAGGCCGGCTCCGAGGCCGCACCCGCCGAAGAGGAACTTGCCCGGGGTGGCGAGCTCGGGCGAGACGATGAGCCGCCAGAGGCTGCCGTCGCCCGGCGGCGTCCCGGCCAAGTGCTCGAGCCCGAAGAACTCCCTGGCATCCATCGCCGCAGGCTACCTGTGGTCGACCCCGGCCCCGCCCCCCGTGCCAGGATCGGAGCGGTGCTCTCCTCGCAGCTCTGCACGCTCGGCAGCCTCAGCTCCCCGGCCCTCGTGGCGTGGTCCGAACGGCTGCGCCCGGTGTGGGACCCCGAGGGGACCGACCCCCGACCGGTCATGCTCCACCGCAAGATGTGGGAGTGGCTCTTCATCTGCCAGGCCCTGTTCGAGCGGGGCCGGCTGGAGGAGGGGCGGCGGGGCCTGGGGTTCGGGGTCGGCCGCGAGCCGCTGGTGGCGCTCTTCGCCGGACTGGGGTGCGAGGTCGTGGCCACCGACCTCGACCCGGAGCAGGCCCGAGCGGCCGGTTGGACCGACACCGGAGAGGAGTACACGGGAGGCCTCGAGGGGCTGAACGACCACGGCCTGTGCCCGCCGGGGGAGTTCGCCCGGCGGGTGACCTACCGCTACGTCGACATGAACCACGTGCCGGGTGACCTTCGGGGGTTCGACTTCACGTGGTCGTCGTGCGCCTTCGAGCATCTGGGGGACCTCGGTGCGGGGACCGAATTCATCGTCGAGCAGATGCGCTGCCTCGCCCCCGGCGGCGTCGCCGTGCACACCACCGAGCTCAACGTGTCATCGGACGAAAGGACCGTCGAGTCGGGCGCCACCGTCCTCTACCGCCGCCGGGACATCGAGGCACTGGCCGTCCGCCTCCGGCGGCTCGGCTACCACATCGAATGCAATCTCTCCGAGGGCGACTCCCCGGCCGACCGGCACGTCGACGTCCCGCCGTTCACCGACATCCACCTGCGCACCTCGCTGGGCGAGTTCACCACCACCTCGGTAGGGCTGGTGATCGAGAAGCCGGTCCGCCGGCGTGCCCGCCTCTTCCGGCGGTAACGGTCGGGTGCTGGCCCGTCAGCCGGCTGTCCGCTCCCGCTCTCGCCCGGTGTCGAAGAACGAGTCGAGGTAGTCGTCCGGGCCGAGGTCGCTGTCGCGCAGCAGCGAGAAGATCTCGGTGCCGGCGGCCGGCCGGTCCCGGCCGATCCAGTAGGCCTGGGCCATGTCGAGATACTCGGAGCCGAGCCGCTCGGCGTAGTTCCGGGCGTCCTCCTCGGCCATGGCGATGGCGTCGTCGAGCGAGTCGGCCTCCCACAGGGTGATCCGCTCCTCGTAGGTGGAGGGCTGGGTCCACCGGAACACGCAGCGCACGCCGAACCAGCCCGGCTCCCCGTCGGCACCCTCCTGGTCCCCGTCCACGCTGTCGTCGTCCTCGGTCATCGGCCGAGGTTAGCCAAGGCCCGGCTACTTCACCGATTCGAGGTCGACGACGAAGACCAGGGTCTCGTTCGGCTCGATGCTGGGGGGTGAGCCGCGGGTCCCGTAGCCGAGGGCCGAGGGGATGACGATCTCCCGTCGGCCGCCGACCTTCATCCCGACGATCCCCTCCTTGAACCCGGGCACCACTGTGCTGAGGGCGAAGGTGGCCGGCTGGCCGCCGGTCCAGGTGCTCGATGTGAAGTCGACGCCGGTGGCGTAGGAGGCGCCCACGTACTTCACCACGACCGTGGACGAGGCCACGGCCTCGGTCCCCGTGCCGACGATCAGGTCCTTGGTGACCAGCGTGGTGGGAGCGGGGGCCTTGTCGGGGGCGACCACCGGCTCCGACTGCAGGTTTGTCCCGCCGGCCACGGCTGGGGTGGCTGTGGCCGACCCGGCGGTCGTGGTCGTGGCACCAGCGGCGGTGGTCGTGGTCGCCGGGGCGGTCGTGGTGGTGGTCGTTGTCGCAGCCGCCGCGCCGGTGGTCGAGGTGGTGGTGGACGGGCTCGTCGACGCTGACGAGCCGCCCCCACAGGCGGCGAGGAGCAGGGCCATGAGAAGGAGCGGGGCAAGGATGAGGCGTCGCACGGGGGTGGAGGATAGAGCATGGCGACGGCTCCGTTGGGGCGCCCCACCGTGCCATGCTGCGGGCGTGGCCGCGATGCCCGATCGTCTGGCGGCGGGGCCGGTCGAGCTCGTCAGGTGGCGGGCCGGCATGGCCGCCGACATGGCGGCGGCGATGACCGCCAGCTTCCCAGCGCTGCACCGGTGGATGGACTGGGCGGCCGAGGTGCCGACCGCCGACGGGGTGCGGGCGGTCCTGGAGGCGGGCGAGGTGGCGTTCGACGCCGACGTGGAGTGGCAGTACGCGTTGCGTGAGGCGGACGGCGCCGTCGTCGGCTGCGTGGGACTCCACCGCCGTCCGGGCGACTGGATCGAGCTCGGCTACTGGGTGCGGTCCGACCGCACCGGTCGTGGCTACGCTACGTCGGCCGCCCGGGCCCTCACCGAGGCGGCCTTCGCCCACCTCCCCGACGCCGAGCAGGTCGAGATCCACATGGACCGGGCCAATGTCGCCAGCGCCGCCGTTCCGCCCAAGATCGGGTACCGCCTCGACCGGGAGGAGGACCGCCCAGTCCTCACCCCCGGCCACACCGGCCGCGGGTACGTCTGGGTCGCCGACCGCTCGACCTGGGCGGGCAGGCACTTCGAGGAACCCTCTGCGTAGCCGCCACGTCCTCGTGGCAGCCGCGATTGGCGAGCCCCAGGGGCCGATCCTGGTGAGGCGGATGGCTCCCACTAGGATTCGATGGCGCGGGGACGTAGCTCAGCTGGCTAGAGCACCTGCTTTGCATGCAGGGGGTCGTGGGTTCGAGTCCCATCGTCTCCACCCCGTAGTCGGAATCACAACGTTGTCCCTGGTAGATCGGCACTTTTGCCATCCGTTCGCCACCCGAGGAAGACGTCGACGTTCGAACCCCTGCCTGAATTGGGGGAATGGCCAACTGAGGTCAGGCGTCCGGTCGACCGGGTGAGGTTCCACCATCGCCTCCACCCGTGGCCTTGAGCCGTCACCGTTCCAATCCCGTTGCTGCTCGGAGAGACGCGTGCACGCAGGACCCGGGTGACGGTATCGAGCGACCGCAACCGCCGTCGGTGGAATAGTCTCGACCCTTCCGACGTCTCCGGAGTTTCCATCATGGCCAAGATCGAGTTCGGCGGGAAGATCGGTGATGACTGGCGCACCTCGGAGCCGTGGTGGCCGCCTCTCCCCACGCCGCCCGACGGCGCGCCCAATGTCGTGCTCGTCGTGCTCGACGACGTGGGGTTCGCCCAGCTCGGCTGCTACGGGTCCGATATCGACACCCCCGTCATCGACGGCCTTGCCGCGGACGGTATCCGGCTCGCGAACTTCCACACGACGGCACTCTGTTCTCCGACCCGTGCCTGCCTTCTCACGGGACGGAACCACCACCGCAGCGGCATGGGCCGCGTCGCCGACCTGGCCATCGGTTTCCCCGGGTACTGGGGCCGGCCACCTCGTGAGAACGGCTTCTTGTCCGAGATTCTCCGGGCCAACGGGTATGCAACCTATGCCGTGGGCAAGTGGCACCTGAGCCCCGAGGGAGAGACCAACATGGCAGCCTCGCGCGCCACCTGGCCCCTCGGTCGCGGATTCGACCGGTGGTACGGATTCCACGGCGGGGAGGCACACCAGTTCGCGCCCGCCCTCTACCACGACAACCACAGCGTCCGGCCAGGGCGTGCCGTCGAGGACGGGTACCATCTGAGCGCCGACCTCGCTGATCGGGCCATCGAATTCCTCGGGGACCTGCGGGCCGTCGATGCGGAGCTGCCTTTCTTCCTCTACTTCGCCACCGGGGCTTGCCACTCACCCCACCATGCGCCGCCAGAATGGATCGAGCGGTACGCGGGTCACTTCGCCCAGGGGTGGGATAGCTGGCGCGAGAAGACCTTCGCCCGGCAGCACGCCCTCGGCGTCGTCTCCGAGGGCACTGAGCTTTCGCCCCGTCCTTCCTGGGTCCCGAGCTGGGACAGCCTCGACAAGCGGCAACGTGCGCTCGCGGAGCGGTTCATGGAGTGCTTCGCCGCCTACCTCTCCTACACGGACCAGCAGATCGGGCGCGTGCTCGACTTCATCGCTGACCTCGGCGACGCGGACAACACGGTGGTCATCCTCGTATCGGATAACGGCGCCAGCTCCGAAGGCGGCAAGGAAGGAACGATCAACGAAGGCCGGCTCTCGAACTTCGAAGGTTCGGGCGTCGACGAGATGTACCGGCGGATCGATGAGATCGGCGGCCCACTGAGCCACAACAACTACCCCTGGGGATGGACCATGGCGGGGAACACGCCGTTCAAGCGCTGGAAGCGCGAGGTTCACGAAGGCGGTGTCGCGGACCCCTGCATCGTCCGGATGCCCGCGTCGAGGCGATTCGGCGCGGGCGGCGTCCGCCGGCAGTACGCCCACGCTGTCGACATCCTACCCACCGTGCTCGAGCTGGTCGGTATCGACCCGCCCCCCGAGATCGAGGGGATCGCCCAGTCGCACCTCGACGGCACCAGCTTCGCCTACGCGCTCGACGAAGGCGGTGCGGACGAGCCGGGCCGGCATCGCATACAACACTTCGAGATGCTCGGATCGCGGGCGATCTATCACGACGGCTGGAAGGCGGTGACCTACCACCCGGTCGGGCCGATCTACGACGACGGCCTGCGAGCCAGTGCACCCTTCGACGACGACGTCTGGGAGCTCTACCACGTGGCCGAGGACGTGTCCGAGGTCCACGACCGCGCCGCCGAATTCCCCGCGAAGGTGGCCGAGCTTGTGTCGCTGTGGTGGGAGGAAGCGAGACGCAACGACGTGCTCCCTCTCGATAACCGCGTCCTCGAGGCAGTGGCCCACAAGCACGACAGACGGCGCGTTCAACAGACCTACCGGTACTTCCAGGGCGGCGCCCAGGTGCCCGAGTGGGTGGCGGCCGACGTGCGCAACCGTTCCCACCGCATCTCGGTCACCGTCGAAGTCCCCGATGGCGTCGTCCCATCGGGCGTGCTCCTCGCGCTTGGCTGTGCCATCGGCGGGTGGTCGCTGCACATCCTCGACGGCCGGCTGCGCTACGTGCACAACCTGCACAGCCAGCGGCTCTACGGGGTCACTGCCGACACGGTGCTCGGATCGGGTCGCCACCACCTCGAATTCCGGTTCGACAAGGACCAGGGCGCTGGTGGGCGGGCCGCCCTCGCCGTGGACGGCCGCCCCGCGGGGGAGGCCGACATCGGGCGCTTCGCGCCCGTCACCTTCAATGAGGTCGGCATCGGTCTTACCTGCGGCTACGAGTGGGGTCCCTCGGTGGGCGGCGACTACGAGGCGCCATTCGCGTTCAACGGCACCATCCTCCGCGCCGAGGTCACTGCGACGGGCCCAGTGCAGCGCGATCCGGTGGCGGAGGTGGCGGCGATCCTGGCGACTCAGTAGATGTGCGTGAAGTAGTCGAAATGGAAGGCAAGCGGGCCGCTTTAGGACTTCTTCGGAAGTGAAAGGGGAATGACCCCATCCTCGATAACCAGGCTTGCCTCTCGGGGTTCGAACATCGTCTCATCTCTTCGGCCAACAATTCTCCGCCGAGCCGCTGGTCGCTCGAATTTCGTCCCGGGTGAGACCTTCATGCCGCGTTTCCCCTACGAAGGAGGCCAATCGGGGTTCGAACATAGACGCATAACCTGCACCACAGTTGTAGGACGTACAACGCTTGCTCTGGTAGGCAGGGAAGTGTGGTCCCCCAATTGCCAGCGATGGCAAATGGCGATGTCCGAACCCCTCGTGGTCGGTTGCATTTGAACAGGTGACAGCGTTCGCGCGAGCGACTGTTGGCGTCCATGAACGGCCTGTGTCCCACCGAACGGCGTTATGGGCGCCCCCCTACGACGGCCGAACATCGACCTCCCCCTGAAGTGTCACGTCTCTTCGTTCGTCGTCATCTTCCCTATGTCGCGGTTCTTCAGCCGGTAGCTGGCGCCGTTCAGGTTGACGCTCTCGGCATGGTGGACCAGGTGGTCGATCATGGCGCCGGCGACCCGTCGGGTCGCCGCCCCTCCATGTCGCCCCAGCTGATCAGTCGGCCCATCCTGGGCCCACTGTCGGGCTCAAGTCCCGAGGTTCTCCGCACCCAGCGGGAAGGCGTCGGTCACGACAGTGGCCCGGACCTTGGCCGGCAGGGGGGTGCCCGGGGGGATCCGCAGCACCACATCTCTTAGCTGGCCCCCAGGCCCCGACGTGGTCGTCGTGTTTCCTCTGTAGTCGAGCCCGACCACCGCTCCGGTGGACGCGGAGGTGAGGACGATCGAGACGACGTGAGCCTTCGCCAGGTACCGGGTTCCTGGCGCCTGTGCGAACGTGGCGACCACCGCGCCCGCCGTGCTGAGATCCGGAGGCGTCAAGGTCACCCTGCGGACGGATAGCCCCGGTGGGGCGCTGGTCGCCGGGCCCGAGTGCGGGTAGCCCGTCGCCAGGAAGGTGCCGCTCGCGACCAGGTCGCCCGAGGAGTTGCACAACGAGGTTACCGCCAAGAGCAAGGATCCGTAGTAGGGCACGTCAGCGCAGTGCGACACTGCGAAGAAGCTGGCACCGGGCAGGGCGCGAAGCGCCGGGGTGAGCTGCATCCGGAATGTCAGTTCGCGCAGTGGCACCGGTCCGAAGCTGACCGGCAAGGTGATGTCTGACGCGGAGACCGAAATCAGATTGCCCCGGTAACTCCCCTCCAAGGGGAAGGCGAAGTCGGTGGCCGGATCGGCGACGAGCGATCCGTCGGGGGCGCGGACCGCGCCCACGACGAACATGAGGATCCGCCCGCTCCCGCCGGCAGCTGGCGGCGAGACCGAAAGCGTGGAGACGATCCAGTTGTAGCTGTCGAACCCGATCTGGTTGACGCTCGAGAGGAAGGCCGGCAGCGGGATGGCCAGCTGGGTCAGGTTGACCGCACTCACGCGGTGGACGCCAACCGTGAGCGGCAGGGAGTTGACGCCTCGTTGGGTCAGAAGTGCGAGGGTGGAGCGGACGACCCCGGTCGATCCGTCGCCGAGCGGCGGTGGAGCGACCGCGTAGTTGCCGGCCACCGTGAGGGAGTAACGCGTTCCCGGCGAGAGGAAACCCTTGGGGACGACGAACAGGTACTGACCGTCACCGGACATCGAGGTGGAGAAGGGGATCGGCGGAGTGAGGGTGACCGTCGGGGGGTGCTGTGCCTCAAAGCGGGCGTCAACGGCAACGCCGGCGCGTCGCACGACCAAACGGAGCGAGAGAACGGACTCCGCAGCGACCGGGACGGTGGTGGACGTCTCGGTGGAACCACCCGGGGTGACCAGGAACACGGAGGTGATGTTTGGCCGGAAGGTCCCGCCTGGCCCCACCGCACAGCGTGAGTCGTGCACGTGCAGGCAGTAGTCGTAGGGCACATACCAGACAGCACCGTCCTCGCTGGCGATGTAGATGCCGGTCTTCCCGAGCGCCGGGGAGCTGTTCAGGTCGTTCCGGTCCCGATGGTCCGGCACCGCCGAGGTGGTGTCAAAGGACCACCGACGTTGACCGGTAGCGGCGTCGAGGGCGTAGAGGCGGCCATCCCCGGCGCCGACGTAGACGATGTGCCCGCCGGGTTCACCCGTCGGAGCAGCTCCGATGACCGGAGAAGACCGCACGACATCGCCGGTGTCATACCGCCAGAGAAGGTGTCCGTTCGGGTCGAGCGCATAGACCGACCCGTCCGTGGATGCAAAGACGATCTCCGCCGTCTGTCCCGCGGCGTTGCTCAGCAACGCCGGGGAGCTGTAGATGTTGTCAGCGGTCGGATACGACCAGCGGACTGCGCCGGTGGCGCTGTTGATCGCGTACAGCTTCCCATCGAAAGATCCCTCGTAGAGGGTGCCGTCGCTCCCCAGGGCCGGTGACGAGACGACGAACCCGAGCGTGCTGACCGACCACCGCAGATGGCCCGAGGCGTCCAGCGAGAAGAACGAGCCAGAGAGCGACCCCCAGTAGCTCGTGCCGTCGGGCGAGACGGCGGCCGAGGTCCACACACTGTTGCCGGCGGTGTAATCCCATGCGAGCTTCCCGTTCGGGTGCAGCGCGAAGGCCGCACCCCCGGTGTTGCCGGCCAGCAGGTTGCCCCCGGGCGCGAGTTCAACGTTGCCCTCCCACCAGGCGACCGTCTGCCCGGCGGTGAGCGATTTCGGCGCCTTGTAGCGCCAGACCAGCCGCTGTGCCGCCGGCAGATCCGTCGGCTCGGTGCGAAGCTGGTAGAGGTACTCGTCGCCCGATCCGAACGTGACGGTGGCCGAGTGGGTCGCGGTCGACGAGCGGCCAAGGACCGCGGCAGAGTCGATGAGGTCCCCAGTCTTGTACCGCCACAGCAGCTTTCCCGACGGCGAGATGGCGTAGAAGTAGCCGTCGGCCGAACCGACGTATATGGTCCCGTCACCGCCGAGGACCGGGGTCGAGAAGACCGCCTTCGCCGTGGCGAACGACCACGGCCGGTCACCCGAGTAGTGGGCCACGATGGGGCTCTCTCCCGTGTTCCGCTCGTCGTGGCGCATGACCGGCCACGGGGAGGTGGGGTCGAGCGGGACCGAGGTGCCAGGGGGGCTAGCGTCGGGCGTCGTCGCAGCGTTGACGGTAGCAGTTGAGCCGACAACGCTGCCGATGACAATGGAGAGGCAGCCCACGCTGCGTTGCCAACCGCGTACCCGGCCCATTGTCCAACTGCCTGCCTTCGACGAGAAATATCACCTGCCAATGTCACTCGCCGCCGGGTCTCGGGCTAGGGTCGAAGGTCCCCCCTTCGGATCTCTGCGACGCTCCTTCGGCAGGGGTTCGAAGGCAGCCCCATCACCTCCCTCGGCGGCAGTGCGGCAATTCGCCCAGCACCCGATGTCCGCCCCAGTTCAGACCTTCACGCCGCAGTTCCCCAGGTCAGCGAGCCAGGAGGGGTGCGAACATAGCGGCGGACGACGCCGTCTTTGCCGGTCACCTCCTCGAGGCGTTCCTCGAGCTCGGTCCTGCGGTCCAGGTGGTCCTGGTAGAGCTGGCGCAGCAACTCGAAGCCGTCGGTTCGCAGGCGCTGTTCGAGCTCGGCGTGGGTAAGGTCGGCCGACTCGGTGCCGCCGAGGAATTCGACGAGCTCGAGGTAGCGGCCGTCGGAAGCTGCGAAGGCCTCGCTCAGCGCCCGAGCCGGGAGACCAGCGCCTCGAGCCCGGCGTTGGCCTCGGTCTCGAGCTTCTGGCGTGCTTGGCGGTAGCGCGCCGTCGCCTTGCGCACAGGGGCGATCAGCTCGACCGGCAGGCTCACCGAGCGCGACCGGCTGTGCTCGGAGTAGGTGAGGATCACCTGCTCGTGGAGCTCCTCGCCGCTGGCGCACCGGCAGTTCGGCTTCCCGCAACGACGCCGGTGGGTCACCACCGTCCCCCGCACCATGTTGGGCACCGCGGCGTCGGCTCTGCGTGGCACGAGTCATAGCGTACAACCCCCAATCTGCCCGTGGATAACAGACAGATTCTCGGTCACCACGACCGAACAGGGGTGGATATCACGAGACCTCGGCGCGGGCGGCGGCTGCTTCAGCTACCTGAGCAGGGAGAACGGCTCAAGGAGCAGTCCCTCCAGAGGAGCCGCACCCAAATCACAATCCGGTCCCTGTTCGCAGACCTTGGCCGGGTCCGCTTCATCCCCTGGTCCCTTCAACGAGGTGTCCGCTTCCCATTGCCACCATGTCCACCACCGAGCACGGCATTTCACTCGACGGATCCTTCGGGGTCGCGGCCTCATAGCAACGGCTCCAGCTGGCGGCCGAGCACCTGGTCGATTGCAACTGTTCAACTCTTCTGACCACACCGTCCGTCATCAGGGAGAGAGTCGTCCCCGGGACTCCCGGAGGAACGCGCTCCCGTTCGGCGCGGCCGCGAACGGGGAATCGACCTCAGCGAATCGAGGTGTTCGCGTCTGTCCCCACCGCTCATCTCCAGCTTGCAGTGCGAACGCATTCTCGCAACGGACGTCCGTGGCCCTCGCAGCCGGTCTCATTCGGCGCCGGACGGGATGCTGCACTGGTTTCAACGCCGGCGAGTCACCGCGTCAGGCGCCAGAACCCGGAAGGCCCCTGAAGCGGTGTCTTGTTTTCCAGCGGCACCTCGATGACGCGGGAGCCCTGCCGTATCCGAAGCGACCCGATCCGGGTCCCGGCCGCGACCGGCACGGTGAGAGTTGCCAGCCGGGCGGTCGCTGAGACCCTGAGGCCCGGCCAGGCGAGGACCGTCGCCGCATGGGACACAACGACCGGCGTCGACGCACCCCATGGCGCCGAGAGCTGCCCGACGACGCGTCCTGCCTGGAGGATCTGATCGGCAGTGAGGTCCAAGAGCGCGGCCGTCATCAGCGCGTCACCCGCTTCGACTGCAGCCGTGTCGGGGCCACTCGGTCCGGACTGGCCGAGCACCGCACCGTAGAGGGTGACCGTCTGTCCACCCACTGTCTTCTGCGCCGCGAACAGGTAGCAGCCGTTGGCGGTCGTGTCCGAGCCGGCCTCGACGCCGACCACGCCGTTCTCACCGAGGGCGAAGTTCGGGTTGTACTGGAGACCGGCTCCGGGCAGGCTGACTTCACCGAGCGACACGATCTGCCGGAACACCGGGAGCCGCATGGCGGCCTCAGCGAGACGGATGAGGTCGCTCGGGGTGCTGACGACGGCGTCGTCCGCACCGCCTGGCTCCGCGACACTGGTGTGCCGGAGCCCGAGGGAGACGGCGGTGAGATCCATCTTCCTCACGAAGGCCGATGTGCTGCCCGCGTCCCAGTCTGCGAGAAGCGTGGCCATGTCGTTGCCCGAATCGACGAGGAGGCCCTCGAGCGCGTCGAGCTCGGTCAGGGACTCGCCGGAGGAGACCGAGACCTCGGGCTCGCCTGCCGCGCTGCCGGCTTGGTACGCCGCCAGCGTCCGGGGTGTCACCGCGATGGTGGGTCCGCTGAACCCACCGGTTGACAGGGGGTGGTCCTTCAAGATCACGTAGGCCGTCAGCACCCCGGAGAGCACGCCGATCGGTACGGGCCGGGCGTCGTGGTCCTGCCCCAAGCGGCCGAGTCCCGGCACGCTCAGCGCGGCCGCACCGGTGGAGGGCCAGGGCAATCTGGGTGCGGACCCCGGGATGCGGATCCCGGTGGCCAGTCCCTTCAGCGTGGGTTGTGTCAGCGGTCGGAACCACTGCACCATCGCCCCCGCGCCCGCGGCAATGAGGGCCACGACCACGAAACCGAAAGCGAGGCGTCGCAGGAACCGCACCGCGTGGTCGGTTGCGATGATCCTTGCCTCCTCCTCGGAAGGTGGCGGCAGTTGGCGGCCGAGCTCGACGAGGTGCGCCTCGGTCTCCCGACTGAGACCGTGCCGGGTGTGAGCCGGTCGATGGCCACCGGGCCGGTCGTCACCCACCATGGGTCGACCCTATGCCCGTGACGCGCCTGGCGGATAGCGGAGGCCGTGGCGTACCGCCTTGGTCCCGAGCCGAACCCTGAGTCCCCGAGGATCGGCAAGCAGCCCGCCATCGGATGGGCGGCGCAATCTGTCGAGGACGGCCGGGCGGCGGCAGGGATTCAGACACCGTCCTGTTGCCTCCAGTTGTGCCGTGCCACCCGCAACACCGCCCCAACCGGGCAGGTGGTCGCCGGTGCCGGTCATCGGGCGCGCCCGTCACAGCTCTAAGGAACGGTCGGACGCGTGTCGCCGGACGCCCCCGTAGAGATACTTGGTGACGAACAACTTGAAGAGCAGCGGCTCGGCCATCCTCCGGGGCACCCGGAAACGTCGTCCGCTCGGCTGGGCCACAACGAGCCCGTTCGACTGCAGTCCCAGGACCGAACCCCATCGGTACTCGGGCGCCCGGTAACGCCGCCGCCTGCGCTTTCCGGAAAGGCGCGCCCGCACGTTCGTGACGACCACCATCCAGCCCCAATTGCGTGCGGAGCTGCGGTGCGGGTCGCTGGCCGCCACGTCGCCCACGGCGAACACGTCGGGGTGCCCGCGCACCGTCAGGAACTCGTCGACCCGCACGAAGCCGTCGTCGTCGAGGATGGCGCGGGGCAGGAACGCGCTGTGCGGCCGGACGTGCCCCACCGCCCACAACGTCAGTTCGGCGGCGAACGGAGGTTGTCCCGTCGACCACTCGACGGCGTCGGTGGTGAGGCGGTCCCCGGCGAAGCCCTCCGGGAGGACCGCCCGATGGCCCGGGTGGAGGGTCACGCCGTCGGCTCTCAGCACCCCGGCGGCCCACTTGCGCACCTTGGGGTGGTACCCGGGGAGCGGCAGGTCGCCACTGTGGAAGAGATGGACCTCCGCCCCACCCCGCCGAGCCAGGTTGTCGGCCACGTTCACCCCGCTGGCCCCGCCGCCGACGATGGCGATGCTCGATGCCGACGCCAGTCGAGCCGCCTCCGCGCCGAGCTCGGCCTCGATCGCGGCCATGTCCTCGACGCGGTCGTGACGCCAGAACCCGTTGGACGCGCCGGTCGCGATGACCAGCACGTCGTAGGGCTCGGTGGTGCGGGTGCCGTCGCTCAGCGCCACGTCCACAGTCCGGGACTCCAGGTCGACTGCCGTGATCCGTCCGTGGACCGTCCGCACCCGGTCGAGCTTCCGCACCCGGTCGTGCGGGACGAGGTACGTTCGCCGCCAGCGGGACGAGTCGGTCAGCCGGGCGCCGAGCTCCTGGCCGCTCACCAGCGCGGGCCGGGTCGAGATGCCCACCACCCCGCACGATCGACCGAGCCGAGTGGCTACGAGCAGACCGGTGTCGCCCAAACCCGCGACCACCACCCGTGGCCGGTGCGCCTCTCCCATTGCAGCCCTCGTTCCCGCGCGTCATGGTGCGAACCTCCGTCCGGCGGTCCCCCCGCCCGAATGCGGGGTGTGTGGCCGTGGCGGGTGGATGGACAACCTAATGTTGCATCATGCGGCGCGTCGCGCCTGCAGGGGTTCCCGTCCGGCCGGGACAGGGGGCAGGTTGCGACCGACGCGCCGGCGCACCGGCGCACCGTTCGTCATCGTGGTGAGTCCGTGCGGCAACGGCCGACCGTCGGCCCGATGGACTTCCCTGACAGCTGCTTCGGCGGCGGCCGGCTCGATGGTGGTGGGTGCAGGTGAGCGGGCGCGAGCTTGGTGAGCGGATCGGAATGGGCGGTGGGCTGGCCGTCGTGGCGCTCGCCTATGTCACGGCGGCGGGCGGCGGATGGCTGGTCGCCGAGGCCCTTGGACCGCACCGGCCGGTGTGGGCGCTCGGCCTCGGCTATCTCGCCGCCGCGCTGGTGATCTACGCATGGTCGCTCGCCGTGGACAACGGCTCGATGTTCGACGCGTGGTGGAGTGTGCTCCCGCCGCTCGCCGCGGTATGGCTGGCGCACACCGCCACCCCCGCGGTCCCGTCCGTTCGGATCGCGCTCGTGCTGGTCGCCGTATGGGCGTGGGGCATCCGGCTGACGTCGAACTGGGCACGGGACTGGCCTGGCCTCGGTCACGAGGACTGGCGCTACCTGAGCCTCTACCCCAAGGGCCCCAAACCGCTGGTCCCGCTGGGAGCCGTGCACCTGTTCCCGGCTTTCGTCGTGTTCCTCGGTTCGTTGCCGCTCGTTCCCGCGCTGGTGTGGGGTCACCGACCCGTCGGAGTGCTCGACTGGGTTGCCCTCGTGGTGGGAGTCGGCGCGGCAGTGCTCGAGTTCGCGGCCGACGAGCAGATGCGACGTTTCGCGCGCGTCAAGCGACCCGGCGACGTCATGGACCGAGGGCTGTGGCGGTACTCCCGGCACCCGAACTACTTCGGCGAGATCCTGTTCTGGCTGTCGTTGTGGCTGTTCGCCATGGCCGCCGACCCGGCGTGGTGGTGGACGGTGGTCGGCCCGGTCGCGATGGCGGTGATGTTCCTGACCGCGTCCATCCCGATGCTCGACGAGCGCAGCCGAGCACGGCGCCCTGGCTTCGACGGGTACGCCCGGCGCACCTCGATGCTCGTCCCGTGGCCGCCGCGCCAGCGGTGAGGTCCGAGGCAGCGACGGGTTCGCCGCGGACTCCGGACGCCGGGGTCGTTCCCAGGCCGACGGCGATGTGCGTCCCCGGGGACCGGTCGGTGGCCGTTCCGGGGGATCGCACCGTCTGGGACTCGCCGGCGGCCGGGGTCGTTGCTCACACCTTGGAGCGAGCCGCACCGCCCGTCGCTGCCCCGGGACTCTGCAACGTCGCTGCCCCGGGACTCTGCAACGTCGCCACCGCCTTCTCGACCCGCCGCAGGCGCGTCTCGGGCTGCTTCGCGCTCTCGATCGCCCGCAGGTGCTCCCGCTTGCGGCTGTCGCTCAGGCGGTCATAGGCGGCGCGGGCGCCCGGGTCGGCGTCCAAGGCGCGGGCGAAGTCCGTGGGCTCGACCACCAGGCGGGGCTCGAGGTCCAACTCCAGCTCCACCTCGACCGTGTCGCCGGTGGCGACGCCGGCAGCCTTGCGGTTGGCGTTGCTCAACCCGAGCAGGTAGCGGCCGCGCATGATGGCGATCCGGCTCCTCCAGGAGTGCCCGTTGATCGTGATGGTCACCCTCGGGCGCTTGCCGCCGCCGAGCGCTTCCACGACTCCTTGGGGAACCTCCAGCCCCCTCATGGGTTCGGGAGGTTCGACGTCGGCTCGAAACTTCATGACCCGTCCTGGCACCGGTCGCATGCCGATTTGCAGCCACCCTACCAGCGTGCGGATCGGTTCCGAGGTCCACGAGGAGTTCCCGCCGCGGGCGAAGGACCTCGGGGTCTCCGTCGGCCCGACCGTGACGATCGCAGTCCGCGGCCGAGCTCGGCACCGGCGCGGTGGCGTTCGGGCCGCCGGGTCGCGAGCTCGCCCCGGTGGCTTCGGGAGGTCCCGTGCCGAAGGCGACGGTCGTCTCGGTCCGGCGAGGTCCGAGCGCACCTGCGCCACCGAGGCGCGAGGCGCCGAAGGCCGTGAGAGCGCCGTGGCTGCCGTGCGCAGGGGTTCTTCTCCTCAGATCGGATGGCGGAGGGCACGCGAAACCACGGCCCCCGCCCGCCGTCGCCGTGCGTCCGGCGGCTCGAACTGCGACGCCGCTCGTCGCCGGCGCGCTCAGGGGCGGGCGACGCCCTCGAACCAGCGGACGGTGTCGCGTACCGAGTCCTCGATCGGCCGGGGCTGGTGGCCGAGTTCGGTGGCGGCCTTCGTCCCGTCCACCATGGGGTCGTCGAGAAGGGTCCCGATCGAGGCGGGCGTGAAGGTCTCGGAGTGGAGCAGCCGGCCGATCCGCTCCCCCGCCGGAGCGAGCCACCGGGCCAGGCCGGCCGGCAGGGCGACCACCGGGCCCAGGTGGCCGTTGAGGCCGGCGGCCAGGCGGCAGAGGTGCACGGTCGTCGCCTGGTGGCCGGGGAGCAGGTAGCTCTCGCCCCGCCGGCCCCGGTCGGCGGCGGCCACCAGCCCATCGACCACGTCACGCACGTCGACCCAGTCGAACCCGCCCTCGACCGCCACCGGCAGGTGGCCCCGGGCCGCCTGGTCGATGATGGCGTTGATGCGGGACGGCCCGAAGTCGGCCGGGCCGATGATGCCCGTCGGGTTGACGATGGTGGCGTCGAGGCCCTCGTCGACGACCCGGCGCACGGCGGCCTCACCGGCCGCCTTGGACCGGTCGTAGACGGGGCGGTCCGGCTCGGTCGATCGGGGGCTGTGCTCGTCGAGGCGTGGGCGGGACCGGACGAGGTCGAACGCGTGCACCGACGAGCAGTGGACCAGGCGGGGCACCCCCGCCCCGAGGGCGGCCCTGGCCACCGTGGCCGGGCCCACGGTGTTGATGTCCCACGCCTCGGGGTCGTGGCTGGCCAGGGTGATCTTGGCCGCCAGGTGGAACACCAGGTCCGCACCGACCATGCACGCCGCCACGGCCGACCCGTCACGTACGTCGGTCAGGGTGTGGTCGACGTCGGCCGGGTCGACGCCGACGACCGGCCGCACGTCGATGGTGCGGACACGCCACCCGTCACCCAGCAGCCGGCGCACGAGGTTGACCCCCACGTACCCGCTGGCCCCGGTGACCACCGCCGTCCCCTCAGATCCCGCCTGTGGTCGGTCCATGACGCCACCATAGGCCGGGGCGCGCCCGTCGATGGCGTGTGGACTTTCGGCCCTGTCAGCCCCCGGTGACCTCGGCTTAGTCTCGAGTGGAGGGGCCGCGGTCGGGTTCGGCGCGGGTACTCGGAGGTCGTGATGTGAGCGTGGTGGAGCACCCTCAGAACGAGGTGCGACCCGACGGGGTCGAGGGGCCCGCCGCGCCGCCCAAGCGCCACCACCGGGTCCGCACGGTCGTCGTCGTGGTCGTGGCGGTGTTCGTCGTCCTGGTGGCCGTGGTGGTGGGCAGTTACCTGCTGCGGTCCAAGCCGGGTGCCCGCTCGCTGCGCTCGGCCGGCAATTCGTTCCACGCCACCACCACCACCGTTCCGACGCCGCGGGCTTTCGCCCTCCCGCAGTCCGGCGTCTACAAAGCGTCGGGCTCGGGCTACGAGCAGATCGCGGTGCCGCCCGACACCATCCACGACAGTGCGGTGATGCCCGTCACCGTCTCCTACCTTCCCGACGGCTGCTGGCGCTGGCACATCGACTACAACACGGCGCACTGGCATGAGTACGACTTCTGCCCGCACGACGGCCGGCTCCTGCTGATGGCCCAGCGCAACTCGTTGACGGTGAACCTGGGGCTGACGTCGATCACCAACCTGGCCAAGTTCGCCTGCAACCCGCCGAGCCCCATCATCGTCGAGCGGCCACGGGTCGGTGAGGTCTTCGCCCACCGCTGCAGCGGCACCAACACGGCGGCGGCCGGCGTCAGCACGGCCGCTGGTCCGGTGACCATCGTCGGCGTGACCACTGTCGACGTCGGCGGCAAAGAGGTCCCCGCCATCGCCATGACCCGTCGCCAGAAGATCACCGGCGGACAGTCGGGCACGCTCGATGAAGAGTGGTGGTTCGCCGCGTCGACCGGCATGCCGCTGGCCGAGCACCGCGACTACCACCTGTCGACGGCGTCGCCGGTCGGCGCCATCGCCTACACCGAGGTCGGGTCCTGGCGGCTCGACTCGATGACGCCGGCCATCTCCGGGACGACGAGCACCACCGGCCCGCCGCCGGTGACGGGTTCGCCATGAGCGCCGAGCGGCCGTGGGCCGACGTCGAAGAGCAGGTGGACGTGGTGGTGGTGGGACTCGGGGTGGCCGGAACGGTGGCCGCCATCGAGGCGGCCGAGCGGGGGGAGCGGGTGGTGGCCGTCGACCGGTGGGGGCGCGGCGGTGCGTCGGCCCGCAGCGGCGGCGTCGTCTACACGGGCGGTGGCACCGCGCAGCAGCGGGCCGCCGGCTTCGACGACGACCCCGAGCAGATGCGCCGCTACCTGGCCCTCGAAGAAGGCGTGTCGGTCGACGACGCCCGGCTCCGCCGGTTCTGCGACCGGAGCCTGGAGGACCACGGGTGGCTGACCAGCCACGGCGTGTCGGTGCCGATGGGCTTCGACCCGACCAAGGCGGTGGTCCCGGTCGACGACAGCACCGGGCTCTACTACTCGGGCAACGAGAAGCACTTCGCCGCCACCGTCCCGGCCGTCCCTCGGGGCCACCGGGTCGCCGGCGCCGGCATGAGCGGGCACGATCTGGTGGCCGAGCTCCACCGGGCGGCGGCGGCAGCCGGGGTGGACGTGCGGGCACCGGCCCGCCTGGTGGACCTGGTGCAGGACGCGGACGGGCGCGTCCGCGGGGTCGACGTGCTCGTCTTGCGGACCGACCCTCTCACCCGCCTGCTCCACGCTGTCGGCTACCGGCTCATGGACGTTTCCGGGGCGCTGCTGCGGCGCGTGCCCCGCCGGCTGGCCGCCGCCATGGACCGCCTCGAGGAGCGCCGCGGCCGGAAAGTGGCCCTGTCGGCCCGGCACGGGGTGGTGCTGGCCACCGGCGGGTTCTCCTACAACCGCGACCTCATGGAGTCCGCCGCCCCCACCTTCGCCCGGGCCATGCCACTCGGCACCCCCGGCGACGACGGGTCGGGCATCACCACCGCCCAGGGCGTGGGGGCGGCCGTGCGCCTGATGGACCACTGCGGAGCGTCGCGCTTCTACTCGCCGCCGGCCGCCTTCAGCGCCGGGGTGCTCGTCGACGCCGGCGGCCGGCGCATCTGCGACGAGACCCTGTACGCCGCCACCCTGTCGGCCCGGATCGCCGACCACGGGGGGCAGGCCTGGCTGGTCGTCGACGCCGCCACCCGCCGCCAGGTCCGGGCCGAGATCCGTGCCGCCGTCCCCCTGCACAGCCGGCCGTTGCGTCAGCTCGTCAACGGGCGCGCCAATCACATCGTCTTCACCCGGCTGTTCGGCTCGATCAACCTCTACCTGAACCGGAAGGTGGCGCCCTCCCTCGGGGAGCTGGCCCGGCGCATCGGCGTGCCACCCGAGAGTCTCGAGGCCACCGTCGGCGCGTACAACGAGCGGGCCAGAAGCGGCCTGCCCGACGAAATGGGGAAGCCGGCCGATCTCGTCCGACCCCTGGGTCCCGGGCCGTGGGCGGCGGTGCCCTGTCACCTCGACAGCTTCATCTTCCCAGCGCCCTGCATCACCCTGGGCGGCATCGACGTCGACGAGGACCAGCGGGTCCGCCGCACCGACGGCACCACCATCGCCGGCCTCTACGCCGTGGGACGCTGCGCGGCCGGCGTGGCCTCGCGCAGCTACGTGAGCGGCCTGTCGCTCGCCGACTGCGTGTTCTCCGGGCGCAACGCCGGCATGGCCGCCGCCGGCGACGCCCACCGCTCGGGTGGTACGGCAGCGCCGGGGCGGCGTTGACCGGGGCCCCACCCGCTACTCGGCCCGACGGCCTGCACCACCACCTGCTCCGACCGTCCGCCGGCGAGTCTGGGGAGAACCCGCCCCGAGCCGTCTCGACGGTCCCCGATGCCTTCGCCAACGGGGAGGACCCCGCACCACCCGCGGGCAGGGGCAGCTGACCCGGGCCCATCGCTGACGAGGTCGACACCGGCAGATCTCCTGACACGGTCCCCACCAGCTCGGCGGCCGGTCCGCCTCGGGGCTTGCCGAGAGGCGAACCGGCGGACCGGGGCCGGGCTCGGGCCGGGTTGGGGCGGCGCGAGTGGCCGACGGTTCGACGGACGGCCGGCGCATCCCCGCCCCCGCTGGTGGTGGCCCGATGCGGGCGCTCGGGATGACCCGGCGCACCTGAGGGAGCGCTGCGGGCAGTCGACGCCCGAGCGCCAGCGGGGTTCGGCCGGGTGGCTCCCGGCCCCACCCCGACGGCCCGGGCGGGAGTATTTGGGCCATCATCTCGACCGCTACCGTTGGCACCACCGTCACCGCAGGGAGGACCTCCCATGAACATCGTGGTCAGCAACGTGAAAGGCGGCGTGGGCAAGACGACCACGTCCGTCTACCTGGCCGCCGCCGCAGCGCTCCGCGGCTACGACCCCGTCCTCCTGGTCGACGCCGACCGCCAGGCCTCCTCGGCCGAGTGGTTCGAGCAGCGCCCCATCGACGGGGTGGAGCTGGTGGAGGCGCCCTCGGAGCGGACCGTCGGCCGGGCCATGGAGCGCCACGACGGCCTGGCCGTAGTCGACACTCCCCCGGGCGACGAGCGGATCGTGCGGGCGGCCATCGAGCGGGCCGACGCCGTGATCATCCCGACCCGGGCCGGGGGGGTCGAGTTCACCCGGGTGGTGGCGACCGTCTCCATGCTGCCCCGCTCGACCCCGCGGGGGGTGGTGGTCTGCGCGGCGCGGCTCGGGACCAACGACCTCGAGGAGACGATCGCCTGGTGGACCGGCCAGGAGGTGCCGGTCTGGGGGGTCGTCCCCGAGCGGGTGGGCATCGCCGCCGGGCCCGAGTCCCGCCTCTACGCCGAGGGGCTCGACCTCTACGACAAGGTGCTGAAGAAGGCGGTGCGCAGGCGGGCGAAGTAGGCCGCCCCCGGCCTGGCTACGCTCCAGGCCGTGACGAACCCGAACCAGCCGCGCCCCGCGCCCCGTCGGACCGCCGATGCCCGGGGAGCCCGGGCGTGACCGCCCCCGCCCCTTCCGGCCGGCGTTCCACCCTCTTGGAGGGCAAGGTCTGCCTCGTCTCGGGGGTCGGCCCCGGGCTCGGCCGCCGGGCCGCCGTCGCCCTGGCGTCCCACGGGGCCGACCTGGTGTTGGCCGCCCGCCGCCAGGCCAACCTCGACGAGGTGGCCGCCGAGGTCGAGGCGCTGGGCGCCCGGGCGGTCACCGTCGCCACCAACATCGCCGATCCCGAGCAGTGCGACCGGGCGGTGGCCGCCGCCCGGACCGCCTTCGGCGGGGTGGACGTGCTGGTCAACAACGCCTTCCGGCTCGACGCCTTCCAGACCTTCGAGGACTCTGACCTGGCCGTCTGGCGCAAGGTGATGGACCTAAATCTCTTCGGCTCGTTGCAGATGACCAAGGCGGCACTGCCGTCGATGACCGAGCGCGGCGGCGGCTCGGTGGTGATGGTCTCGTCGATGGCGGCCCGCAAGCCCTCGCCGCTCGAGGGCGGCTACGCCATCTCCAAGGGCGCCATGCTCACCGCCACCCGGGTCCTCGCCTCAGAGCTCGGGTCGAAGGGGATCCGGGTGAACGCGGTGGTCCCCGGATGGATGCTCGGCCCCTCGGTCGACATGTACATCGAGATGACCACGTTCAGCCGGGGGATCTCGGCCGTCGAGGTCGTCGACGAGCTGGCGGAGCGGATGCCCATCGGGCGGGTGCCGACCGACGAGGACGTGGCCGGCTCCATCGTCTTCCTCGCCTCGGATCTCTCCTCGGTCGTCACCGGCCAGACCATCGACGCCAACGGGGGCGAGTACTTCGCCTGACCGCGGCCGGCTCAGCCGCCCCCGGCGGCGGCCGGCAGCAGCCCGGCCCGGGCCAGGTGGGCGTCCAGCAGGGTGCGGGCGTGGGCGGCCGAGGCCCGGGCGTACCGCTCGGCTGTGCCGAGGAGCGCCCGTCGCTCGGCGTCGCTGACCTGACCGCGGGCCTGCGCCTGGCCGAACCAGCGGTGGACGATCGCCGCAGTCACCTCCGGGTGGAACTGCAGCCCGGTGTGGGGGCCGGCGAGGAAGGCCTGCTCGGCCCGGGGGGTGGTGGCGACCAGGGCCGCCCCAGCGGGCGCGGTGAAGGCGTCCTCGTGCCAGAGGAGCCACCGGCCGGCGGGCACGGCGGAGGGGTCGGTGGTCGCCACCTCCAGCCAGCCCACCTCGGGCTCGGCCGCCCTGCGGACGGCCCCGCCGAGGACCCGGGCGAGGAGCTGGCCGCCGAAGCAGACGCCGAGGACCGGCACCCCTCGCCCGACCGCCCGGGCCACGAACTCCCGCTCGGCCCGAACCCAGTCGAGGTGGTCGTCGTTGACCGACGCCACCGAGCCCATGACCACGAGCCCGTCGAACGCCGTGTCGGCGGGCAGCCCGGGCGGGCCGGTGTCGGCGCGGTGGGCGGTGACGGCGAAGCCCAGCCGGCGGGCGTGGAGGCCGAGCACGCCGGGCACGTCGGTGGGGCTGTGCTGGAGGAAGGCGAGGCGCTTCCCGGCCACCGGCGGTGCGGTCATCGTCCCCTCCCCGGGCCCGCCGGCCACAGCCGCGCCCGGGCGGTCTCCTGGTGGTGAGGTCTTCACGTTTGGCGCCGACCTGGCCGAACACGCTGAGGACGTGAGCCTGCTCACGGGATAAGGGCCCGCCAGTCACGCCGGCTCAGGACCGCCAGCGGGGATCAGTATCGAGGA
>Ga0181536_10000455_pt1 | contig 49219 bp, 43 predicted proteins | sample PEATcosm2014_Bin_41_FD_121105 | JGI IMG/M metagenome (GOLD analysis project Ga0181536, IMG submission 121105) | Peatland microbial communities from MTU Mesocosm Facility, Houghton, MI, USA - PEATcosm2014_Bin17_60_metaG | ecosystem: Environmental > Terrestrial > Soil > Wetlands > Peat | place...
CGGAGAAATAATAAACGGTGCCAGCCGTCAAACCAGTCACCACCAGGTTGGTTTGGGTGCCGACGGCGAGGTCGAAAATGTAAACGCCGGTGTTCGTCCCCCAAAACACCGTATAGTTGGTGACGGTTCCTCCCGGAGCGGGATTCCAGGCAAGTGTAATTTGAGCCTTGGCCGCGAGCGGCAGGCAAACAAACAGCGCGGCAATGATTTGCCTCAGATTAGTTTTTCTCATGACAACAGGAACAAGCAATTACCCCGCCATTCTGACAAGCCAGAAGAGTTTGTCCACTCATTTTGCGGGATTCTTTTGGTCGCATTGGCTCGGGCGTAAACTTGCCAGCGCACTTCCAAAGCATCTGGATGAACACGCAATTCTGGCGCGATCTTCTCCAGTTCTGTGTTCGCCTCGGTGTGCTTCTGGTGAATTCTCAGTATTTCTCACCAAAATAGAACTGTAAAAATGTCGGTAGGCATTACACACGGCCACTTGTGGCGAAACACTGTGTGCTTCTTGTTTATATTATGGCACTTACATCTAGTGTAAAGACTATTTATAGCCAAATTGCGTCGGTTTTATTTACATTTTTGGCCTTTGAAGACCAAACAGCGACTAATTCAGCATGCCTTCATTATTATTATAATACATTGTTAATAAACATGTTACAATAATTTCACTTAAAACCACACGCCATGCTGTTATTGGCATGTGTCTAGCTTTAGAACATGGAGGCTGCTATTAAAGATGCCCGAAATGGGGTTGATAATTCGACCTTTTTTGAGTTTCTGGTCAATGAAAATAGTTGGCCCAAGAGTGTACCAGGATGTCCCAAAATGGGGTAGATGACCCGTGCGAGGATTTCTTAGGATGGCAGGTGTGGGAACATAATGTGCTGGATTTAGAGAGGCAAAAAGGGTCGGAAAAGTGCAGTGAAAAAAATCAGATAAACAACAAATCAACAAAGATCGCGTGAAGCAAATCTCTGGGACAAGCACGTTCCGCTGGTATTTGTTTGGTGCGATGATCAAAAACAAAAGAGAGTCACATGAATACAAAAATAAAATTAGCAATAACGGCTGTTGCTTTACTGGGCGCGGCTCAAGTTCGCGCCCAGATAAATACGGGAGCGGGTTTATACGGCGACGCGGCTGGCACCGTTGATCCAAATTGGACAATTGCTGAGATATCCCAAAACACCCCCCCCCCAGCCGGCCAACTGCCTGGCGGAACTGTAGCAGTTTCCGTCGCCGGGGCTGGGGTATATCAAACCGCCAATGTCGGAAATGCCTACCTGGTGCCCAATAACTCTGTAAAGGGGGACGGCAATCCGCTCTTTCAGTCTCCCGCTGAAAATAATGGACCCTGGGTGGACAACAGCAGCGTCTCTTCGTGGATCTCATATTCCACTCCTTTTTACGCTGGCCCGGATATGGAGAACGAAGTCTTGCAGTATCAGACGTCGTTTACCGCCGCTAGTACCGGATTGCTTCCTATATCTTATGCAACAGACAACGTCGGTACTTTTTATGTAACTCAAGATGGTGGTTCGGCCGCCGTAGTGAGCACGGATCCTTCGCAGTTTGGGTCTTTTACGTCGTTCAATCTCGCTGTCACAGCGGGAGTCGTTTATCATGTGGATCTTGACGTTAACAACGCCCCAGACGCTAACTCCAATCCCACCGGGGCAGACGTCCAGTTTGGTATTATTGCCGTTCCCGAACCCACAACGGTTATCTCCGGCGTATTAATGCTGCTGCCGTTTGGGGCGAGCACCCTGCGGATTTTGCGTAGGCGTCAAGTGGCCTAACTATCAAGGCGCACAACGTTTAGACATTGTTCGTTCTCAAACAGGCCGGTCGCAAGACCGGCCTGTTTCATGTGAAGCGGGCCGTTGCCGGAAATCGCCAGGAAACGATGAAACCAGCCTTGCGGGCTGACAACTTCCACCGCGTAACGCATTGGCGTATTGGGCAGCGGTTACCTCTTGGAACGCCACGGGCGGCGACGCCGCTTCATTTTCAACTCGCAGCCATTTGCTCAAGCTGGACAACCCGACCCCGTGGCGCCCGGCAGAATCCCGTTGGGTCAATTGGCCTTGGTCGAAACGCACCAGCAATCGTTGCCGCTGTTTAGAGGTCCAGCGGCGACGACCTGATCCAGTTTTTGAAGAATACATGCCGCCATGATTTCATATCCTGGCGCGGGAGACGAGCAGCTAGCGTTTGGAATTGACGGTTTTCCTAACCTTGGGCGGTCGCGGCAACCCGCCTCGGCCCCAACCCCTTGACCAAGCCGGTCCAGCGGCTTCGTTCCAGCTCCCAGGAGTATTTCTTATAGACCTTTCGCCCGCGTTCCACGACGGACCGGGTCTCGGCCGGATGCTGATAAACCCACTCCATTTTCCGCGCCAAATCGTCCACATTTCCCGGCTCAAAATAGATGATCTCTTCGTCCTTGAAATAGTCTGCAATGCCCTGGGTGCGCGGCGCGATCACCGGCTTGCCCATGGCCAGGTATTCAAAGATGCGCGTGGGCAGGTTGATCCGGGTAAATGAGTTCAGCCGGTTGGGAATCACACCCAGGTCTATCGAGGCAATGGCATCGGCAATCTCCGGCAACGGTTTGTACCCATGGTAATGAACCGCCTCCTCCAACTTCCATTGGCTCACCTCCCCCATGAGCCAGGTCATGAATTGCGTCTGCTCCCCGTAAAGGTGCATCTCAATCTGCGGAATCCGGGGACGCAAACAAGCCATCGCTTGAATGGCCAGATCCATCCCGTGGCGCTTCACCAACAGGCCGTGGTACATCAGCTTGAAGGGCCGGACCCCGGACGCCGCGGAGACCGGGACAGTCATGTGCTCATGGAAAAGCTCCGTGTCCGGAGTGTTCATCACAATTTCTATCTTGTCTGCGGAACAACCGCGCGAGGCAAAAAGTTCCTTGAACGCCAGATTGGGTGTCACCACCAGATCCGCAAACCCCGTGCTCCATTTCTCAATCCGTCTCAATAGCCATGGAGCAAAGTGGCCCGAAGGGAGGCCATACATCGAGGCGAATATCTCCGGCATCGGGTCGTGCAAATCCAAAACGACCTTTGCCCCCCTCAGGCGAGGCAGCCAGGCGCTGAACACCAAAAAATCCGGCATGTTGTGGACATGCACCACCCTGTAACGTCTTTTCATGCTCCATTTTGAAAGGAGTAAAAAGGCGTAGATAAAGAAAAAGCCATATTCCAGCACATAGCTCAACTTCCCGCCTCTCCGATGTCTCAGCGGCGCCAGGACTACGTTCACCCCGTTGATCGTTTCCCGCGCGGGATCGGAAGATTTATGGCGCAGGGAAATCACATCCACCTGGAATCCCGCCTCCGTCAAAGCCTCCGCTTCCCGACGCGGACGCGCATCGGTGGCATAATAGGCAAACAAAACCACGGCGGCGCGATCCGGCTTTTCCGGCAGCTTTGGAACATCAACGTGATCAACCAGTTGGGTCGAAACAAAGTGTTGTCCATACCGCCCCAAACTCAACTCGCCAGCGGTTTGTGGTGACGCTTGTTTTGGAGCCACGATCATTCTAGTTATCGGCAATTATCGCCTCATATTTGGAATATAATCTCAATTCTGCGACTAATAGTTACACGAGCATCTGGCATACCAGAAGGAGAAAGCAGTTGTGGTTCAGGAGGATAACGCTCTCGGCCTCTTTCAAATCTTTACGCCCGGTCAAAAAAGTATAATCTCATTGCTGCACCGACATGCAATTCCAATTTGCCACAGCCTCGCGCATCATTTTAGGCGCCAAGACGGTGAACGATGCCGGCCATCTGGCCGGCGATTTGGGCCGCCGTGCGCTGGTTGTGGCCGGGCGAGACATTGGCCGCGCCGCGCCGTTGTTGCGGCTCTTGCGGGAATCCGGCCTCGGCGCGGCCACCTATTCGGTCGGTGGCGAACCAGACCTTGAATGCGTCCGTCGCGGTGTCGCCCTGGCCAGGCAGGAGCGTTGCGACCTGGTCGTCAGCTTTGGCGGCGGCAGTGTCCTGGACGCCGGCAAAGCCATCGCCGGCATGATGACCAACGAGGGTGATCTCCTGGACTACATCGAAATCATCGGTCAAGGCCAGGCTCTCTCAAGGCCAGCCGCCCCTTTCATCGCCATTCCCACCACGGCGGGCACTGGTTCAGAAGTCACCCGCAATGCTGTGCTTGCCTCTCCGGAGCATCGCGTCAAAGTCAGCTTGCGCAGCCCCTTTCTCCTGCCGGCAATCGCGCTGGTTGACCCGGAATTGACGATCGCTTTGCCGTCCGCACTGACAGCCAGCACCGGGTTGGACGCGTTGACGCAGTTGATCGAACCTTATGTTTGCCTGCGCGCCAACCCAATGACCGACGCGCTCTGCGAAGAAGGAATGCGCCGCGTTGCCCGCTCGTTGCGGGCCGCCTGGTCCGACGGCAGCGATGCGGGCGCGCGCGCGGACATGTGCGTGGCGAGCCTGTTTGGCGGATTGGCGCTGGCCAATGCGGGACTTGGGGCGGTGCATGGGCTTGCCGGGCCGATTGGAGGGATGTTTCCCGCGCCGCACGGCGCCGTCTGCGCGGCGCTTCTGCCGCACGTCATGCAAGCCAATGTGTCGGCCCTGCTCGCCCGCCAGCCCGCCAGCCCGGCCTTGTCCCGTTACAGGGCGGTGGCGCGCCTGCTCACCGGCAATACAGGCGCCGGGTGGGATGAAGGATTGGCTTGGGTTCGCCAGTTGGTGGGCGATTTGCACATCCCCGGGCTGGCCGCCTATGGGATTAAACAGGACAACTTGGCCGAAGTCGTGGCCAGAGCCGCCCAAGCCAGCAGCATGAAAGCCAACCCAATTGTCCTGGCCCCGGATGAATTGGCGGGAGTTCTGGAATCCGCCCTTTCTGGAATGGCTTGATAAGTTGGCTATCGGCCCTGCCTTTTACTGGGATGGGATGACTCCAACTCACCGAGTTGGCAGCCACCTCCGACAGCGACCTTTGGTTCAGTTGGCATTGGAAGCCATCCAAGGCCTTCTGCCCGTTGAACATCCGCGACCGACCAGATCGGCCAAGGCGACCGTGTCTTGCTGCCAAAAGAACCTCGTGGAATCTATTTGGGGATCGGGAACAATTGGCCATTGGGCCGTGGGATTCTCCTCGAGTTAAACTATATAAATCCCTATTGACATGATATGGAATTGTGATAATATTGCAGGCAAGTGAAGGGGTACAAGATCGTTTAAAAACAATAAAGTATCATAATAGCGATTCTCGGCTGGCAATTGGTAGTCTCCGGTGCGAATCATCGGATCTGGATGGTGTCCTGGCATTGTTAGGGAAAAACGCTGCGAAGGCTGCCATCGCCACGATGATTTATCCGGGCAAATGCCAGGGCATGAGTGGCTCACAAAAATGCGCAAATGCCTCATTGAAAGCGACATTAGTATGTTCTACGGTGGCCGATGCCCTTGTTCAAGGCACTCAATTGTGTCCTTTGTTTTCCGGTTGGCTGCAATGCCAAATCCCACTCAATCCCACTTAATCCCACAAAATCCCATTTTAGCCTTGCATATTCCCGCAAGAATGGTAGAAATTCAATGGTTTGGCAACATTTGCGTGACAATGTGAGGAAATGATTGACATCACCAAGACCAAGTGATAAACGGTTAGGGTAAGGTCATGGTGGGGCCAAGACGGAAGATGAGGCGGAAAGCAAATTGGTGAGATTGGCTTGTGATGATAATGTACCCGGCTTCATACATGTTGATTTTCGGACCCGCGGATTTGCGGAGGAGTAGTGCGTTTTGTGAGTTTGATGACCTGGCTTTTGCCGTTTCGCTTTTTGAAAGCCGAGCGGGTGTCGCACATCGGCTGACATTTGGTTTTCCTTATGCAAATTGATAATCCAGCCTGGTACTGCGCCAGGACGAAGCCCAAGCACGAGCATATCGCCGCGGCAAATGTGCAAAAGAACCTGGGGTTGGAAGTGTTTAATCCCCGGTTGCGGATGGAGCGGGCTACCCAGCGCGGCATCGTGCGGGTGGTGGAACCGCTCTTTCCATGCTACATCTTTGTGCGTTGCCTTCTGGCGGAGAGCGTGGACAGCATCCGGCATGTCACGGGGATCAGCAGCTTGGTTCATTTTGGGAGGAGGATACCGATAGTTCCTGACGGGGCCATTGAGGAATTGCGCCAGTGCTTTGAATCCGAAGAACCGATGGCCGTTCAAGATGGTTTGGTGGCAGGAGCCGAGGTGACCATTGCCGAGGGAGCCTTTCTAGGGTATTCAGCAAGGGTCGTCCGCGCATTACCAGCGATGAGAAGGGTACAGATCCTGCTGGATTTCTTGGGTCGTCCAACTTTGGCAGAAGTGGACAGGAGTTCGTTAAAGACATTGAATCACAAAGTTGCGGATCGTCTGCCTTTACTCGCGACGAGATAGCCGGTCGGGGCGGTCGCGGGGTGGGGATTGAGTTGGGTTACCAAGACACAGCGGTTGTGAGGGGGCAAGGGTGAGGGATGGCAGATGCTGGCGAGAATTGAGGAAGCCAGCAAGTGCGGAGCTTTGCGCAAAAAAGAGTTTGACACGCAGGAATTAGCGTCGTTCGTATCGCCTGTGCAAGCAAGTGAGCCTGCTGGACGGGAAGATACGATCCAAGAAAAAAGTCGGGTGTCCGATAGGCACACATGTGCCCAAAAGTATGAATCTTTCCAGCATGAATCGCACGAATCAGGACTTGGTTGACAGCATTTCCGACCGCATTGCGCGCGGCCGGGTGCCGACGTGGAAGCGCATTCTTGACTACACCCTGGTTTTGATGACGCTGCCGTTGTGGCTGCCGATTGGGGTCATGGTGGCGTTGTTTGTCAAAATCATTTCGCCGGGACCCGCTCTTTTCCGGCAGGAACGGATTGGCCACATGGGGGCGCGGTTTCGCTGCCTGAAGTTTCGCACCATGAAAGTCAACGCGGATACGACGGTGCATCGCGAGCATTTGAACCACCTGATGACTTCGGATCGGCCGATGAAGAAACTGGATTGTGCGGGGGATTCACGGTTGATTGCCGGAGGGTTATGGCTCAGGACGCTGGGAGTGGACGAGTTGCCGCAACTGATCAATGTCCTGCGCGGGGAAATGAGCCTGGTTGGGCCGCGCCCCACCACGGCCTACGAGTATGAGATGTTTCAGCCGCGCCATCGGCGTCGGTGCGAGACGCTTCCCGGCCTGACGGGTCTGTGGCAAGTCAAAGGAAAGAACCGAACTACTTTCGAGAGGATGATGGAACTGGATATCGAGTACGTGGAGAGGAAGTCCCTCTGGCTGGATCTCCAGATTCTGGCGGGGACGGCGCCGGCGATTCTCATTCAATTGTGGGATGTCAAGGTAGCTGGAAAAATCGCGCCCAGAGCCGCGCGAAACCAGGGCGCTGGTTCGAGTTTGCCCCAGAACGGCCAACGGGAATCAGTCCTCGTCAACGACAGCCTGGACACGACGCGAGGCCCGATGTTGGCAGCAACGCATCGGACGGGGTTGCGGGCTGTTCCTAAGCCGATAGATGGTTGAGCCAAATCGAGAAAAAGCGAGAAGATATGAGCAAACAAATCAAAGTCGGAGTGGTCGGGTGCGGCTATTGGGGTCCCAATCTGGTGCGCAATTTCCGGTCTTTGCCCGGATGCAACCTGAAAACAATGTGCGATATCAGCCCCGCTCGGCTCAAGCACCTCAAGGAATTATACCCGGAAGTCAAGGGTGAGGTGAATTTCGACAACATGCTCGCGGCCGCGGGCCTGGACGCCGTGGTGGTGGCCACCTCGGTCAAAATGCATTTCCCCATGGCCAAGGCGGCTTTGCTGGCCGGCAAACACGTCATGATTGAAAAGCCGATGGCCTCCTCCGCCCAGCAGTGCGAGGAGTTGATTGCCATTGCGCGGCAAAAGGGGCTGGTGCTCATGGTCGGCCATACTTTTCTCTATTCCCCAGCCGTCAAAAAAATCAAAGAGATCGTTGACCGCGGGGATTTGGGCCCAATCCGCTACATTTCGGCCCGGCGTTTGAATCTGGGTTTGTTCCAAAAGGACATCAATGTGGCGTGGGACCTGGCGCCGCATGATATTTCCATCATCCTTCATCTGTTGCAGGAATTTCCCGAAAGCGTCAATTGCCGCGGCAGCGCACACGTCACGCCGGGCATTGAGGACGTGACTTCGATGTGCCTGAGTTTTGGCAAGGACCGCTCGGCCATCATCCACAGCAGTTGGCTGGATCCGCGCAAGGTGCGGGAAATGACCATCGTGGGCAGCAAGCGCATGCTCGTGTATGACGACGTGGCGCAACAGGAGAAAATCCGCATTTTCGACGCGCGGGTGGAGCGTCCCCCGCACTATGACACATTCGCCGAATTCCACTATGCCTACCATTACGGCGACACTTACGCTCCGTATTTGAAGCAAGAAGAGCCGCTCAAAGCCGAATGCCAGCACTTCATTGATTGCATTCGCGAGGCCAAGACGCCACTGAGCTGCGGCACCCGCGGCCTCGAACTGGTGAGGATCCTGGAAGCCTCCTCGCTTTCGTTGAAGCAAGGCGGCAGTCCGGTTCCCCTTCTTCGCCCGGTTTTGACTCTCATTGTCGAGACCAATGGACGTTCCCACGAGGCGGCGCGCAACGGCTCTTCCAAGTTGAGGAACGGAAGCGTTCCACAGTTGGTGCGCGGAAACTCGGGCCAACCGGCGGTTGCCGCCTAGCGTTTTAGAGACCCCTCTGTAACGCTCATGGGCGAAGCTCCCCTTTATCAGCAAATTGCCTCCAATGTGAAATTGGGCAAGGGTGTGCGCATCCATGCGTTCACCAATTTATACGGATGCCAGATTGGTGATGAGGTCAAGATCGGAACCTTTGTGGAGATACAAAAAGGCGCCACCATCGGCAACCGGTGCAAGATTTCCAGCCATACCTTTATCTGTGAAGGGGTTGTTTTGGAGGACGAGGTATTCGTCGGCCACAACGTCACCTTCATAAACGATCCTCTCCCCCGCGCCACCAACGGCCAGGGCCGGCTTCAAACCGAAGCGGACTGGAAATGCGTTCCCACCCGGGTGGAACGCGGCGCCTCCATCGGGTCCGGCGCGACCCTCCTCTGTGGCATTACCGTGGGCCAGCGCGCGGTTGTTGGGGCTGGCAGTGTCGTCACCCGCGATGTTCCGGCCGACGCCATCGTGGCGGGCAACCCCGCCAGAGTCATCCGAATGCTTAATAAATAAAATCCCATGAAAGTTCCTTTTCTCGACCTCAAAGCGCATCACCAACCCATCCGCCAGCAACTCGACGCGGCCATTGCCCAAGTGATTGACTCGGGCGCCTTTGCGGGCGGCCCTTTTGTCGCCAAATTTGAACGTGAATTCGCCTCCTATTGCGGGGCGGCTCACTGCGTCGGAGTGGGCAACGGCACGGATGCTCTTTGGTTCACTTTGCTGGCGCTTGGGGTCGGGCCGGGCGATGAAGTCATCACCGTGCCCAGCACTTTCATGGCCACGGTGGAGGCGATCAGTTTTTGCGGGGCGCGGCCGGTCTTTGTGGATATCGAGGAAATGAGCTATACGATGGATCCGGGTTTGCTGGAGAAGGCCATCACCAAGCGGACCAAGGCGGTCCTCCCGGTGCATCTTTTTGGGCAGTGCGCCGACATGGATCCAATCCTGGCCATCGCAGGCCGGCACGGGATTCCGGTGGTGGAGGATGCCTGCCAGGCGCACGGGGCGCACTACCGCGGGAAGAAGGCCGGGATCATGGGGGTGGCGGGATGCTTCAGTTTTTATCCTGGAAAGAACCTTGGGGCGCTGGGGGAGGCGGGGGCGGTGGTGACCAATCGCGCGGAACTATCGGCCAAGATCCAGGTTCTGCGGGATCACGGCCAAACCCGCAAGTACCACCACACAGAAATTGGATGGAACGGGAGGATGGACGGGATTCAGGCGGCAGTCCTCAGTGTCAAGCTCCCGCAACTGGATGTGGGCAATATTCGCCGCCACGCTCATGCGCTGATGTATGACCAGCTTTTTAGCGGCACGGAGGAAATCATAACGCCGGTGCAGGCGGCTTACAACCAAAGCGTGTATCACATTTACGCGGTGCGGGTGCAGGATCGCAACCAGGTGCTGCAGGCGATGGCGGACAAGGGGATTGGCTGCGCGATCCACTATCCAATTCCGGTTCACTTGCAAGCGGCGTATCGTTTTCTGGGGTTGGGCAAAGGTTCCTATCCCGTGGCCGAACGGTGCGCGGAGGAGTTTCTCTCGCTGCCGATGTTCCCGGAGCTGACCAACGAACAGATTCACGCGGTGGCCGACGAGTTGAAGCTTTGCCTCAGCGCGGCTAAACCGCAGCACGCCAGCGTTAAGTGACTTCCCACGCTGAAGTCGCAGCCGTGCGCAGGCCGGCTCCTGATCGGCCGGAGGGGCTTGTCACCATCAACCCGCTGCAGCAGGCGGGGTGGGATTCCTCTTTAGAGGGCCATCCGGGCGCGTGGTTTTTCCACGGAACGGCGTGGGCACGGGTTCTGCAGGAGACTTACGGGCATGTGCCCCTGTATGTGGCCCGTTTTGGCGGCGGGCAATTGGAGGATTTGCTTCCGCTCATGGAAGTCTCCAGTCCCTGGACAGGGCGGCGGGGAGTTTGCCTGCCCTTCACAGATTTTTCTTATCCGTTAAAGGCACAGGGTCACGGGGCTGGGGAGTTGTATGAAAGGGCGATGGCGGAGGGCCGCAATCGGGGATGGCGATACCTGGAGTGCAGGAGCAGCGATGTGGACTGGCTGGGCAGTTCTCCATCGCTGGCTTTTTTTGGACATGTGCTCGACCTGGGACGCGGCGAGGAATTGCTCTTTAAGAATCTGGACGGCTCCTTGCGGCGCGGCATTCGGAAAGCCGAAGCCGCCGGAATGCGGATCCAAATTGATGACACCTTGGAATCCGTTCACACCTACTACGCGTTGCACTGCCAGACGCGACGGCGCCATGGGCTGCCCCCGCAGCCGTTCAGATTCTTTTTAAACTTGCAGCGACATATGCTGCGGGCAGGCCTGGGGTTCATCGTTACCGCCCGGTTTGAGAACAAGCCGGTGGGGGGGGCGGTCTTTTTGCGCCAGGGCCGGCAGGCGATTTACAAATTCGGGGCGTCGGACCTTGCCTTTCAGCACTTGCGGCCGAATAATCTCTTGATGTGGTCCGGGATTCGGGAGTGCGCGGCGCGCGGCTGCGCGCAACTGCATTTTGGGCGCACCTCGCTGGCCAATGAGGGCTTGCGGCGGTTCAAACTTTCGTTCGGCACCCGCGAAGAGAAAATCAAGTATTCCAAGTATGATCTCCGCGCGAGGCGGTTTGTCGCCGATGTGGATCGCGCGGAAACCTGGGCCAACCGGCTTTTTGGCCGTCTGCCGCAGCCTTTGTTGCGGCTGGCAGGCCGCATGATTTATCCACATCTGTCCTGAAGCCGAGGACGGCACGAAGCAATGCAACTATCCATTATGGCGCTTTGAGCCGCCTGATGTAAATTAGGAACGTATGAATCAAAAGCAACCAGTCGCGCCGCCCCATGCGGAGATCTCTCTGGGGGACATCTATTATGTTCTGTTCAAACGCAAGTGGCTGATCCTGGTCTTTGCTCTTTGCGGATTCATCGCCGCCGGGGTGGTTGCGGCCTTGCAGAAGACTACCTATCAGTCCTCCGCCCAGTTGTACATTAACTATATCGCTGAACCTGTAACTCCCGAGCAGGGGAAGCCTGATGCCGTCAAGGTCCGAGATGCTGACGTGGGGACAAGCATCCTGGCTTCGGAAATTCAGATTCTGCGAAGCTCAGACAGTATGAAAGACACGGCGGCGTTTGTCCAACCATCCAGGATCCTGGCCCCGTACGGCGGTGGAACCAACGAGGATGACGCCGCCGATATAATCCTGGCCAATCTGGGGACCTCTCCGGTGCCAGCCAGCCAGATCATCAACCTGACCTTTTCGCACAGGGATCCTTCGCTCGTCCAACCGGTGCTCCAACAGATCATCACCAATTATATCAAGGAAGAGGAGGAGATTCATTACAAGCCCGGCCAGCTCGATGCCTACCTGACCCGCAAGAAGGAAATCATTGCCAACCGGCTGCAACAAACCATCAGTGATCTGGCCGATTTCAAAAACGCCGTCGGCGTGGTTGACCTTCCTGCGGCGATGTCGCAATTTCAGGCGCAGGAGGGGGACATTGTCAAGAAAATGACTGATACGAGGTTTGCTTTGGCTGAGGCGGCGACCCTCGCCGAACAGCTTAAGAAAGACCTCCCGGCCACCGTCGAGACAAACGGGGCGGCCGCCACCAACAGCCTGACCCCGCCTTCGGCGAAAACGATTGCGGCTTACCAGCGACTTCTCCAGCACCTGACCGAGCTGCAAGCCAAAAAGGCAAGGCTTGAGGATACTTACACGGAGGAAAACAGCCTGGTCAAAGCGAATCTGATCGAGATTGAACAAGCCGAAGACAAGAAGGAGAAGATGGAGGAGGAAAACCCCGGCCTGCTGGCTGTGGCGCCAGGCCAGTCCTCCGGCCCCACCCCCGCCATGCTGGCGCAGACAGCTTACAACAACTCGGTGGCCAGGGTCGAGCAGCTTAAGTCCAGCATGAATGAGCAGCTTAGTGAACTCCAAATCATCCAGAGCAAAGGCACCAATCTCAACCAATTGGATGCCAAACTCAGGGAGTTGGAGAGGAGCAGGAACAGGGACGAGGCGGATCTCCAAAGAATAGAAGACAGCCTGAGCCTGGCGGAAACCCATACCGAACTGGGACCCCGGATTTCGGGAATCACCGTCATCACGAGTCCCACTCACCCGGTGCGCGACTTGAAAAAGGTCCCCAAGCTCATGGCCGAATTGGCCGCCGGGGGGGTGGCGGCGGGGCTGGGTCTGGCATTTCTCTTGGAGATGGTCTTGGACCGCTCTTTCAAACGTCCCAAGGAAGTTGCCGACAGACTCAAGTTGCGGTTCTTTTTGTCGGTCCCTTATTTGAATGGCAAGACCAAACTTGAGTTGTCCGAAGGTGGCGGAAAGACCAAGCTGTTGGCGGCAAATTCGGAGGATCCCCAGCCAGCGGCCGAACCAAAGGCAGACGCGTTGGCGCCGGCCCTTAATGGCTTGGTGGCGCCTTGGGACGAAAAGCACGCCCTGCGTCCGTTCCATGAAACCTTGCGCGACCGGCTGGTGGCTTATTTTGAAGAACTGGGACTGACCCACAAGCCCAAACTGGTGGCGGTGACAAGTTGTGACAGCGGCGCCGGGGTCAGCACCATCGCCTCCGGCCTGGCGTCCTCTCTCTCCGAAACCGGCGAAGGCAACGTGCTGCTGGTGAACATGAATTCCGAGGAGGGGGCGGCGCACCACTTTTACAAGGGCAAGCTCGCTCTCGGCATTGACGATGCTTTGCAAAAGGAGAACCGGGACAGCGCGATGGTGCACGACAATCTTTACGTGGTCAGGGAATCCGGCAACCACGACAGGCTCCCCGGCTTTCTGCCCAAGCGCTTCGGGCATTTGGTGTCCAAAATGAAGGCCAGCGACTATGACTATATTATATTTGACATGCCGCCGGTCACGCAAATCAGCGTGACGCCGCGGCTGGCGCGGTTCATGGACACGGTGCTGCTGGTGGTGGAAGCCGAAAAGACACACCATGACGTCGCACAGCGGGCTGCGGCACTGCTTGGGGAATCCCGCGGCAACGTGGGGGTGGTGATGAACAAGACCCGGTCTTACGTTCCCAAACGGCTCATGCAGGAGCTTTGAAATGTTGGTTGGTGGGAAGGCGTGGCTTTTCCGGTGGCTGCGGTTGGGGATGAAGTGGCGGCTGAGATAATAAATGGAATTCATCAACCTCAAGGAGCAGTACCGGCGCTACAAAGCCGAGACCGACGCCCGCATTCAGCGCGTGCTTAACCACGCGCAATTCGTGATGGGGCCGGAAGTCGCGGTGGTGGAAGCGGCGCTGGCCGCCTATGTGGGGGTCCAACATTGCATCACTGTTTCCAGCGGCACGCAGAGTCTGGAAATTGCCTTGCGCGCGCTGGACATCGGCCCCGGCGACGAAGTGATCACCGTCCCATTCACCTGGATCAGCACGGCGGAGGTCATTGGATTGGTGGGGGCGCGGCCCGTGTTTGTGGATATTGAGCCGGCGACTTACAACATCAACGTGGATTTGCTCGAGGCGGCGATCACCAAGCGGACCAAGGCGATCCTGCCGGTCAGCTTGTTTGGGCAGATGCCGGACTACGACCGGATCAACGGCATCGCGGCGCGGCACGGTGTGACGGTGATCGAGGACGCGGCGCAAAGCTTCGGGGCCACGCGGCATGGGCGGCGGAGCGGGGGTGTGACGGCAATCGGAAGCACCAGTTTTTTCCCGGCCAAGCCGCTCGGCTGCTACGGCGACGGCGGCGCGCTTTTTGCGAACGACGACGCGTTGGCGGAAAAAATGAGGGCCATTCGCACACACGGCGGGTTGAAGCGGCACGATCATCCAATTCTGGGGACCAACGGACGGTTCGACACGTTGCAGGCGGCGGTATTGCTGGCCAAGCTCCCGCACTTCCAGTGGGAGGTTCAGGAGCGGAGCAGGATTGGGGCTCGTTATTCGGCCAGGCTGGCCGGGCAATGCGTCGTGCCGGCAGTGGCCCCCGGCAATACCCATGTCTATGCGCAGTACACCATCCGCATCCCCGAGCGCGACCAGGTGGCCGAACGGCTCAAGGCCCAGGGCATTCCCACGGCGGTATATTATCCAAAATGCTTGCATGAGCAGCCCGTGTTTGCCAAACTGGGCTATGCCCGGGGGGACATGCCGGTGTCCGAAATGGCGGCCGACGAGGTGCTGAGCCTGCCGATGCATCCGTTCCTGAGCGAGGCCGACCAGGACATGGTGATCCGGGCGATCCAAAGTCATTCTCTGTAATCTGTGAAACGCAACGAGTTTTATTACGACATCAAACCGCTGGTCCCGGTGCGGATTCGCAGGGCGGTGCGAGGGTGGATTGCGCGGGGAAAGGTGGAAGAAAACCGTTCCATCTGGCCGATTCTGCCTGGGTCCGAACGCCGGCCCGAAGGGTGGCCGGGCTGGCCGAATGGCAAACAATTTGCGCTTGTCTTGACTCACGATGTCGAAGGGGCCTTGGGCGTGGCCAAATGCCGGCAATTAATGGAACTGGAAAAGAAACATGGGCTGCGCTCCTCCTTCAATTTTATCCCGGAGGGCCACTACCGGGTTTCGCGGGAGTTTCGGGAGGAGTTGGCGCATAATGGATTCGAGGTGAGCTTGCACGATTTGTGCCACGATGGCAGGCTCTACCGCAGTCGCGGCGAGTTCGCTCGGAATGCCGTCCGCATCAACCAATATCTGAAAGACTGGGGGGCAGCGGGTTTCCGGTCCGGGTTCATGTTTCACAATCTGGAGTGGCTGCACGACTTGGAAGTCAAGTACGACACCTCCACCTTCGATACCGACCCTTTCGAGCCGCAGCCGGACGGGGTAGGGACCATTTTTCCGTTCTGGCATGAAGGCAGGGGAGGGCGCGGTTATGTGGAGATGCCCTATACCTTGCCCCAAGACTCAACGATGTTTCTGCTGCTGCGGGAACGCTCGCCGGCCATCTGGATTGAGAAGTTGGATTGGGTGGCGCGGCATGGCGGGATGGCCCTGATGGATGTGCATCCCGACTATATTGATTTCAATGGTGGGAAGCGGCGATTTTGGGAATATCCGGCGGCCTATTACGAGGAGCTTTTGGAGTACGCGGTGAAGAGGTACGGTGGTTCCATGTGGAATCCGCTTCCGACGGAGCTGGCGGCGTGGTACAAACGCGCCTGCGTGAAGCCCAGACCGGAGGAAAACAACGGCGCGGCGGCCGCGGCGCTGCTGAATTTTGTGCCCGCCCCGCCCGCGCCGGCGCGGCTGGCCGAGCCGGCCTCTGTGGCGGCGGCCTCCATTGAACCCCGTGACAAGGCTGCCGGGCCGGTTGGCGTGGTTGCGCCCAAGCGAGTCTGCATGATTGTCTTTTCCGACTATGAAAAGGATAACCGGGTGATGCGCTATGCGGAGGAGTTGGCCCAGCGGGGAGACACCGTGGAGGTGATGGCGTTGCATGGCGACGGGATGGCGAGGGGCGAGAACGTGATAAACGGAGTGCGGGTTTGCGGGATTCAATACCGGGCGCGCAAGGATCAGAAGACCAGAGGCGCCTATCTTTGGCCGTTGTTGAAATTTACCGTGCTGGCGTCGGCGCGCGTGACATGGCGGCATTTACGGCGGCCGTTCGACCTGGTCCATGTGCATAACGTGCCGGATTTTCTGGTTTTCGCGGCCTGGCTGCCCAAGCTGACCGGGGCTAAAATCATACTTGACATACACGACATCGTGCCGGAGTTTTACTCGAGCAAGTTCCAGGTGCTGACGGAACGTTCCGGCGTGAGGATGCTCAAGCGGGTGGAACGCGCTTCGGCCCGCTTTTCCCATCACGTTATCATCTCCAACGATCTGTGGCGCGACAAGTTTGTGGCGCGCACCGGCACGGACCATAAATGCACGGTATTTGTCAACAACGTCAACTCAGGGATATTCTACCCGCGCGCGCGAACCCGGCAGGATGAGAAATTCATCATTATTTTTCCAGGCGGCCTGCAATGGCACCAGGGGGTGGACATCGCCTTGCGGGCCTTTCAAATCGTCAGCAAGCAGGCACCGCAGGCTGAATTCCAGATCTATGGAGACGGCAACATGAAAGAGAATCTGATCAAGCTCTCCCAGGAGCTTGGGCTGGAGGCCAAGGTGCGTTTCTTCGATCCCATCCCGGTGCGGGAGATTGTCGGGGTCATGGCCAATGCCGACCTGGGCGTGGTGCCCAAGAGGGCGGACTCGTTCGGCAACGAAGCTTACAGCACCAAGATCATGGAATTTATGTCGCTGGGAATCCCGGTGGTGGTCTCCAGCACTAAAATCGACCGGTATTACTTTAACGATTCGGTGGTGCGCTTCTTCGAGTCTGGAAACGTCAAGGACTTGGCTGCGGCCATGCTGGAGATGATCCGCAATCCGGAGCTGCGCCGGGCCATGGCCGCCCGCGCCTCGGAATACGCGGCGCGCAACAGTTGGAACACCCGCCGGGCGGATTATCTTCACTTGGTGGATTCGCTCTGCGCGGGCAACGGTGACAACGGATCTTAGGCCGCCTTCCGGAGACTGAAGCATGGCCGGCATTCGATTGGATCGCGCGCTGACGATGGCGGTTTTCCACCCCTGGCGCCGGGTATGGGGCGGCGTGGGGGCGAGGCTTCCGGTGCTGATGTATCATCATGTGTGCGACGAAGCCGAGGACCGGGTTTCGCCCTACTACCGGGTCAATACCAGCCCGGCGGTTTTCCGCCGGCACCTGGCCTTTTTGGCCGGGCAAGGCTGGCGGACGATGGACCTGGCGCAGGTGGCCGGCTTGTTGACAGGCGGGGGGCCGTTGCCGGCCAAGACGGTCGTCATCACTTTTGACGATGGCTTCCGGGATTTCTGCACGGAGGCATTTCCGGCCTTGCAGGAACATCATTTCACGGCCGCCGTTTTTTTGCCCACCGCTTTCATCCAGGGTGAACGCCGGCGTTTTAAAGGGGCGGAGTGTCTGACGTGGGAGGAAGTGCGGCAGTTGCGCCAGGCGGGCATCTCATTTGGCTCACACACTGTCAATCATCCCAAGTTGGTGGAATTGGGATGGCCGGAAATCCAACGTGAATTGCGCGACTCCAAAGACCAATTGGAGCAGCAATTGGGGGAACCGGTGACGACCTTCGCCTATCCATTTGCCTTTCCCCGGCAGGAGCCGGAGTTTGCGCGCTCTCTGCGCGGCCTCTTGGTCCAAAACGGTTACAGTTGCTGCGCGACCACAGAAATTGGCAGGGTCAAGGCGGGCGATGATCCCTTTCGCTTGAAACGCCTGCCCGCCAATTCGCTCGACGACCCCGGGTTGTTCCAGGCCAAACTGGAAGGCGGCTACGATTGGCTGGCATGGGCTCAAGCTGCAATCAAGAAACTCAAGCCAACGCCGCGGCTTGGCGCGAAATGGAGCAACTCTGCCGTTCCAATTGAACACTCCCCATTGCATTAGCAACTCCGCATGAGCACGCCGGCTTATGTCGTCGTTACCCCTTCGCGCAACGAGGAAGAGCACTTGCAGCGGACCATCGACTCCATGGTTGAGCAGACTCTCCGGCCGCAGAAGTGGATCATCGTCAACGATGGCTCGACCGACAAGTCGGGCGAGATCATTGACCGGGCGGCTAGGGAGAATCCCTGGATAAAAGCACTGCACCGGGCGGACCGGGGATTTCGGAAGGCGGGCGGCGGGGTCATTGAGGCTTTTTACGATGGGTATGCCGTGCTGGGCGCGGAGGGGTGGGATTTCATCGTCAAACTGGACGGCGACTTGTCGTTTGCGCCTTCTTACTTTGCGGATTGCCTTGAGCGATTTCGCCATGACGACAAGATTGGGATTGGAGGGGGGACTATCTGCAGTGCCGCCTCAGGCGGCCACGATCCCGAATCCCAGGGTGATCCGCCCTTTCACGTCCGCGGGGCGACGAAGATTTACCGGCGCGCCTGCTGGGAAGCCATCGGCGGGCTTCTCAAGGCTCCGGGCTGGGACACGGTGGACGAGGTCAAGGCGAACATGCTGGGTTGGACCACATGCAGCTTCCCTGATATGAAAGTGACACACTACCGTTTTGCTGGTGACGCCGACGGCTCCTGGAAAAACTGGGTCAAAAACGGGCGGGCCAATTACATTACGGGATACCATCCGGCATTTATGCTTTTCAAATGTGTCTCGCGCCTGATGGAGAGGCCCCGCGGGGTTGCCGCAGCCGGGCTGTTTTGGGGTTTCTTTGGGGGCTACTTTCAGAATGTTCCCCAAGTGGAAGATCGGGACCTGATTAAGTACTTGCGCCAGCAGCAGATCCGCCGGCTGACCTTTCGGGACAGTCTCTGGACGAGAGGAACACGGCGATGAGAAACGACCGGAGAGCGGACCAACCAGCGCCGAAGGGGACGGAAGCCCGCCATTTCGCGGTCTCCATCATCATCGTCAATTGGAATTCGGTCGAATTTGTCAGGCGGGCCATCAACTCGATCCATCTCTGGGTTTCGAGCGTGGAATACGAAATTATTGTGGTGGACGGCGGTTCGCATGACGGGTGCGGGCAGGTCATGGCGGCGGAGTTTCCCGGCGTGTTGTTTGTGCAAAGCCAGGATAACATCGGGTTTGGACGGGCCAATAATCTCGGGGCCGAACATGCGCGCGGACGCCACCTGCTCCTGTTGAATCCGGACACTCAATTGCGGGAGAATTCCGTGTTGACTCTGTTGCGATGCCTGGAATCATTGCCCCGCGCGGGGGCCGTCGGCTGCAGACTCCTCAACGCGGACGGCTCTCTCCAAACCTCCTGTGTCCAGTCATTTCCAACGATCTTCAATCAGGTGATGGATGCCGAATCCCTGCGCCGGCGGTTTCCGCTTTGGAGAGCCTGGGGCACAGCAGCTCTCTATTCCTCTGACCCCAAGCCTGCGGAAGTGGAGGCTGTTTCCGGGGCGTGCATTCTGGTAAAGAGGGAAGTGTTCGACCGGGTGGGCGGATTTTGCCCCTGCTACTTCATGTACGGCGAGGACTTGGATTTGTGTTTCAAGATCAAGCAGGCTGGCTATCAGGTGTATCATCTGCCGGAAACCTCGCTGGTTCACTTTGGGGGCGGTTGCACCGACAAAAGCGGGGGCGATTTTTCCAACGTCATGATGCGGGAATCAGTTTACCGCTTCCTGCGGCGCAATCGGGGAATTGGCACCGCGATTGGCTATCGCGCAGCGCTCGGGGCCGCTTCCCTTCTCCGGCTTCTTTTGATGGTGCCTTTCCTGCTTTTTTCACTCAACTCCATCGTCCGGCATGGCACCGGCTCCCTGCGCAAGTGGAGCGCGATCCTTCGCTGGTCCCTGGGCTTGGAGCGTCGCATGGTGGATCACCCCGGCCATTCTTTGATCAAGCCTTCTAAGTTTCCGATCGCCCTGAGTTCAAAGTCCTGATATGTGCGGCATCGCTGGAAAACTCAACCTGGCGCCGGACGCCAGAGTGCGCGCTCCGGAAATCGAGGCCATGCTCGACCCCATCTCCCATCGCGGACCGGATGGCCGGGGCGTTTATGTGGACGGCCCCGCCGGTCTGGGGCATCTCCGGCTGTCAATTATAGACCTTGGGACGGGCGCGCAGCCGATGACCAATGAGGACAGCACGGTCTGGATCGTTTTCAACGGGGAGATTTACAATTACAAGGAACTGCGCGAGCGCCTGGTCAGGCAGGGGCATCTTTTCCGCTCTCACAGCGACACCGAAGTCATCATTCATCTGTATGAGGAGATGGGCGCCGACTGTGTCCGCGAATTGCGGGGAATGTTCGGCTTTGCCATCTGGGATTCGAGGAAGCGCCGGCTCTTCATCGCCCGCGATCGCGTCGGCATCAAGCCAGTCTATTACTGCCAGACTGGCCAGGGATTTTATTTCGCCTCCGAACTCAAGGCCATCCTCGCGGACCCGGCCGTGCCGCGCGAGGTTTATCCCCCGGCGATCCGCCAGTTCCTTTCCTTTTACTACGTTCCAGGCGGGGACACCTTGTTCAAGTCCATCAAGAAACTTCTCCCCGGCCATAGCATCACCCTCGAGGACGGCAAGGTTTCGGTCCGGCAGTACTGGGATTTGCAGTTCAGCCGGGAACGGTGGGCCAAGCCCTTTGACGACGTGGTGGAGGAGCTTTACGGCCTGATCCGGTCCACCGTGCGCGATCACATGATGGCGGATGTTCCGGTGGGGGTGTTGCTGAGCGGCGGGATGGATTCTTCGGCGGTGCTCAATTTCGCCGTCCAGGGCACGGAGAAAAAGGTCAAGACATTCACCGTCGGGTTTGACGGCAATGGGGTGGTGGATGAACGGCCTTACGCCCGCCTGGCGGCGGACCGGTTTGGCACGGAGCATCACGACCTGAGCATTACCTCGGAGGATTTCTGGAATTTTCTGCCCGCGTACGTCCGCCACATGGAGGAGCCGGTTTGCGAGCCGCCCGCCGTGGCCCTTTACTATGTTTCGCAATTGGCGCGCGATCATGTGAAGGTATTGTTGTCAGGGGAGGGCGGCGACGAGGCCTTTGGCGGGTACCCGAATTATCCGAACATGATGCGCCTGGCCCGAATCGGCGCCGCGGCGGGGCCTTTGGCCAGGGCGGCGGGGGCCGGAGCCTCACTGGCCGGCAGATGGATCGGTGACGAGCGGGTGGCCCGCTACGGGGCGGCGCTGGGCCGGTCACTCTCCTCGCAGTATTTCAGCCGCAGCTCGGGTCCCACGGCGTTTTTCAACCGCCACGCGCGGGAGCTGTTGACGCCGGCGTTTTTCGACGACACCGCCTCCGTTTCCGCCTCCGGAATCATCCAAGGCCTGACGGGGACGGCGGACCGTGATTCCTTGCTCGATCAAATGCTTTATATTGACACAAAAACGTGGCTGCCGGACGACTTGCTCGTCAAAGCCGACAAAATGACGATGGCCAACTCGCTGGAGTTGCGCGTGCCGCTGCTGGACCACAAAGTGCTTGAATTCGCCGCCACCTTGCCGGCGGAGTACAAAGTGCGGGGCAAGGAAACCAAGCGTGTGCTCAAGGCGGCGTTCTCCAAGGCGCTCCCACAGGAAATCCTGACACGCAAAAAGGCGGGTTTCCCCGTGCCCTACGACAGTTGGCTGCGCGGCGAACTATCCGGCCGCGTGCGGGATGTTCTGCTTTCCGGCCAAGCGCGGAACCGCGGATATTTTCAAGCCAGCCAGGTGGCCCGTCTCTTGGACGCCCAAAAGGCGGGCGGCCGTTACGCCAAGGAAGTCTTTTCGCTGCTCGTCGTCGAGCTGTGGCACCGCCAATTTGTGGACCAGATTCCGATCACCCACACACACCATGCCATGACCTTCGCTGTCCCAGGAAGCGTTGGAGTTGGTGCGCGGTGACTCCGCCAAAGAACGGAAACCCAGAATGGAGATAGCAAACAAACCTATCCGGGTTCTGTACAGTTTTCCGCATAAAATTGGCGCGGAGCGCATTTGTTACACAGCATGGGAACAAGTAAACGGCTTGGCGGCGGCGGGAGCGGAAGTGCTGGTCTATCCGGGCGTCCTGCACCGCCCCCTGCCGGCCGGGGTGCGGGTCGTCCCCACGCTGGCCTGGGGGAAACTGCGCATTTCCTACAAGCTGGTGGGCATGATGCGCGCCTGCGCCTGGCACGATTACATTGTGTCGAAACGGCTCGAGAAACTGGCCGGCAAGATCGACATCGTGCACGCTTGGCCCTTGGGTGCGCGCCGCACCTTGCAAGTCGCGGCGCGGCTTGGCATTCCGACCGTGCTGGAACGATGCAACGCGCACACCCGCTTCGCCTACGAGGTGGTGCGAAAGGAATGCGAGCGCATCGGCGTTCCGCTGCCACCGGGCCACGAGCACCAGTACAACGCGGCTATCCTTGCCAAGGAAGAGGAAGAATATCTCCTGGCGGACGGCCTTTTGTGTCCTTCTGATTTCGTGGTGAAAACTTTCCGGGATCAGGGTTTCCCGCCGGAAAAGCTCTTTCGGCACATCTACGGGTTTGACGAGAAGCGTTTTTTTCCCGACCCGGCGCCGCGCGACCCCAAACGGGGGCTGACGATGATCTCCGTCGGCGTCTGCGCGGTGCGCAAGGGCCTGCATTTCGCATTGGAGGCGTGGTTAAACTCCCCGGCGTCGCGCGACGGGACGTTTTTGATCGCGGGAGAGTTTATTCCCGGGTATGCGGAAAAACTCGCGCCGATGCTGGCTCATCCGAGCGTGAAAGTTCTGGGTCATCGCTCGGACGTTCCAGAACTGATGCGCAAGAGCGACATTTTGGTTTTGTCCAGCATTGAGGAGGGGAGCGCCCTGGCCACTTCTGAGGCGAGAGGGAGCGGTTGCGTGTTGCTCGTGTCGGAGGCCTCCGGAGCTTCTTGCCGGCATATGGAAAACGCGCTGGTTCACAAGGTTGGTGACGTTCAATCCCTCGCCCAACATATTGCTATGCTGAACCAAGACCGATTATTGCTGGAGAAGCTTCGCGCCACTTCTTTGCGCACCGTCAACGAGGTCACATGGACTGCGGCTGGGATGAATCTTCTTCAGGCTTACCGTGCAGTGTTGGAGGTGCGACGCACCTTTGGAAGCCCCGCATCCAGGGCTGTCACTTCGTCCCTTTAGACGACACTATCCAAGCAGCGTTAGAACATTAGCTCATTACAGTAGTCCGTCGAAGCAGAACAATTCCTTGAAGATTGATCCAAAATGAATCGTCCCTGGCAAAGAATTCGTCATTATTACTCAGCCTTGGGCTTCTTCGGAGTCGTTGTTTTCCTGTTCGCCAAACTGCTGGGGAAGCGTCCCTTATTTAGAACGAGAGTAGCTGGGATCAGGCATCCTGTTTTTGTGAGGATCGGAACGACTGACGCGACGGTGTTGCGACAGGTCCTTCTGGAAAAACATTACGATGTGTTGCTCCAACCGTCCCCGAAAGTCATCGTGGATGCTGGCGCCAATATTGGTCTTTCGGCAGTCTTTTTCGCTAACAAGTACCCGGATGCCATCATCATCGCCATTGAACCCGAGGCATCGAATTTTCAGACGCTTCAAAAAAATGTTTCGCCGTATCCGCGGATCACCCCGTTGCAGGCAGCTCTCTGGCCGGAGAAACGACAGATCAGTCTGATTGATCCCCATTATGGACACCATGGATTCCAGACGGTCGATGGAAACACGAATGGTGGCGAGCAAGTTGGGATGGTTCAAGCCTTGGCTATTGATGATGTGCTCGCGCGCGCGGGATTGAATGTTATTGACCTGCTCAAAATAGACATCGAGGGGGCCGAAAAGGAGGTTTTTGAGAGCTCTGCAAAATGGATGCCCAAGGTGGGAGCGATCATGGCGGAATTGCATGATGAGATAAAACCGGGCTGTCACCAGGCTTTTTTCGAGGCAACTCATTCATTCGCTGAAACTATGTATAAAGGTGAAACAATCATCCGCTTGAGCAACACGACTCATTTCTAAACGAGAACCACTCGAAATGCTGTTTTTCGATAACCGTCGTCCGGCGCCCAATCACCCTCTGATAAAGCCGCCAGAAAGGCCGGCGCGCCGCCACATCGGCAGTCTTTCTATGAACTACGACCATGATCTTTGTATTCTGTTTCTTTATCACAAATGTGATGCGCTGACCAAAAAACATCTGAATTGTCTGCGTGCTTCAAACCCTGGCGCGCACATTATTCCGCTGACGGACTCAGTCCCGGAGTTGCTTCCGGATTCAGTTGACGTTGGATTGTTTCCGTCCTCGTTCGCGAGCGCCCATAAATGGAGAAACATTGACGCAACTCTATATCGTTGGTTTGAGCATCGCGTCTGCATTGCCCGGCGGTATTTGATTGTCGAGTACGATTGTCTCTGCAACGTTAACTTGGATGAGTATTACGCCGAAGTCAGAGACGCAGACGTCGCTGGCATTGATTTTTTCACACAGGAAGACAATCCTCGATGGAAGTGGTTTGGAGAGAGTGAACTCAGGAATCTCCCGATGGAGGATAGAAAGTATGCGGCGGGAATATCTCCGTTAACTTGCACCATGTTCTCCAACGAGGCTCTCGAAAGCATTGTAAATAACATATACAGAAATGATGTTTTTTGCGAACTTCGCCTGGGAACGATCATCAGGAAACTGGGTTTAAAATTTCAGCGATTGCCGGTTTTGAAACGGAGCACCATCTGCTGGCATATTTATCCTTGGCGGGCCGACCGGGCTGGCTTGTTTCATGGCATCAAATCTCTTGACCATAACAACGGCCGCGCTGGACAACCTGGGAATTTGGATTCGCGGATTTACGATTGGTTGCGCTCCTTTACCAGCGATCGTGAACTCCTACCTTTCCATCTCCGCGGGAGATGGCAGGGCTTCAGGCGGCGGATGCGGTTGCGGGGAATTGGAAGTCAGGATCAAGATAGAAAAATGTAAGGGTCGCCGGCCCAACCTAGGGTTCAGCCGCGGCCGTTGTGACCAGCCGTGCTGCGGGCGCTCACAGAGGGCGAAATCTTGTGCCATCTCAACTGCTTGATAGAGTCATTCGGGTCCACCAGCCTTTAAGGACCGTCTGTCACGCCTGAGTCCGCGGCAATTCAGATCTAAGGAGCAACTGAAAATTCATGAACGCCCTGGGCTTCGCCCTGACTCTATTGTTCGCCTTGCTGGCTTTTTGTTTGCCTCGGCGAGGCGCGGCGCTGGCGGTCGTGATGGCAGTCTGCTACATCACCCAAGGGCAAGCTTTCATTCTGGGTGGATTTCATTTCACAGCCATCCGCCTTGTTCTCCTAGCGGCCTTAGCAAGGGGATTTGCAAAGGGTGAGATCAGAGCTTTAAAGTCCAATCCCATTGATAAGGCGGTCCTGATTTATGCCGTCGTTTCTGCTGTAATTTATATCGCCAGGGAGGCTACGCTGGATGCGGCGGTGAACCGCGTTGGAATAACCTATAATATACTGCTCTCCTATTTTACATTCCGCTGCCTTCTGCCGGATTACGCTGAGGTGAAGAAGTTCTTGGCCGGCCTGGCGGTGGTCATTGTTCCGATGGCCTTGATACTGGTGGTGGAATCCCAGAATGGGACTGATGTTTTCTACGTGTTCGGAGGGATCGCCGCGCGTGATGAATTTAGGGACGGCCATTACCGGTGTTCGGCCGCGTTTCGTTCTTCCATCACGTCGGGGACCTTTGGCGCCACACTTTTGCCACTTTTCGTCGGACTCTTTTGGGTCAAGGAGCATCGGCTCAATGCCATCGTGGGAATCGCAGCCGCCACGCTGATCACAATGACATCGCGGTCAAGTGGTCCATTGCTGGCCTACGGCGCGGGCATTTTAGGCCTGTTGTGCTGGAAATTCCATGCCCACATGAGACAAATCCGCCGGGGATTTGTTATAATGATTGTTGCTTTGCACTTATACATGAAGGCGCCGGTCTGGTTTTTGATGGGACGCATCAGCGACATCGTTGGCGGGGGCGGCTGGCACCGGGCTGAAATCGTGGACGCGGCGGTAAACCATTTCGGCTTGTGGTGGATGGCGGGGACGAATGAAACCGGAGATTGGGTGGCGACGCAACTGATGGAGGGGGGGGCGGATTTGACGAATCAGTTTGTGGCTGAGGGCGTTAACGCGGGCTTGCTCGGCATGGCGCTGTTTATTTTGATCCTTGTGAGGGCCTTTCGAGGCCTTGGTTTAAGCATGGGAAAGGTTTTAGACGATTCCCCGGAGACACCAAAACTCCTTTGGGCTATTGGCGCAACGCTCTTTGCCACCATTGTGAATTTTTTCTCGGTGTCGTACTTTGATCAAATCCATGTCATTTGGTGGCTGTTGGTTGCCATGATTGCTGGCGTGACCAGCGATCTCCTGCAGAGACCGGACAACCCGTTGGAGGGCGAAGCCGAAGTCGAACGGCCTGAAGAACTTGCCGGCCAATCCACCTTCGGATCTGCCTTCGCTCCGGGCAGTGTGTCCCAGTAATGGAACGCTCCTTCCATAATTTGCGCGTGGGAAGCTTGTGCCAGCCGGAGCCAGCAGCGGCTGCGCGCCCGCTTCTGTTGGCACGAATCGTGCTTTAATCTGTGGGAAATCTGATCGGTTTCTGTGACTTTTTAGAACAGGGCAAAAGCCGGAACTGGCTGCGTTGGTAGTTGCTGTTGGGTATGGAACATGCTATAATCCATCGCACTATTAATTATGCAACTCTTGGAGAATCGTGATTCGCTTTGATTGGTTTCCCTTTCCTTTATGAAACAATTCAAATTATGAAACAACTTAAAATCAGCGTGTTATGTGCCGCCGTCCTGACATGGAATTCCCTCGCCAGGGCGGCGGACTGGTACGTTTCGCAAAACGGCTCCGGCAATCAAAGCGGCTATAACGCCACCAATACGCAAACATTGGGATGGCTGTGCAATTCAGCCAATTGGGCCCCGGCTACCGGCAGCATTGCCAGCGGAGATACCGTGCATTTGTGCGGCGTCATAACCGCCACAGTCGGGATTTTTGGCAGTGGAGTGACGGTCTTATTCGAGACAGGCAGCAGCATCGCGGTGCCGGTTGGGCAGTGTATTTATGCCCCAAACGTCAACAACGTCACCATAAACGGCGCCGGAGTTGGAATCATCGAGAACACTGCCAACGGAACGGGTCTGGCCAACCAAATCCCAGTTGATGGGATACTCCTATCCGGGGCAGGCAACATCACAGTTGAAAATCTGGTCATCGCTAACCTTTATGTTCGCACCAATATTGCCGACACCGTTATGGATGGAGCGGCGGGAGGCGGAGTCTATGCCAACGGAATGATCGGTCCTTTGACAGTGGCGAACTGCACTTTCTCTAACATTGGCTGGTGTGTTAACTTGTCGGGGCCACAAACAACGATTGAGATCTCTTCAAATACGTTCGCCAATTATGACCACGGAGTCGGATTGGGGGTCAGCGGAACCGTGGTGATGGACATTTCCTCAAACATCTTCGGCACCACGGCCTGTTGGGACTCAGGGCCGGCCGATGCCTATCATCACGACGGGATACACTATTTCGGCACCGCGACCGTCAATTCCTTCACCATCCGCAACAATCTTTTTGATGGAGACTGGGGAAGCAACAACACGGCGCACATCTATTTGGAGACAGGGCCGGCGAATGTGTCGCTTTACAACAATGTATTCATCGAATATCCCGGCGATTATCTGGCGGACGGTTTCTTATGTGCGTATGGCGCGTCCAATCAGGTTTTCAACAACACTTTCCTCGGCTCAGCCTATCCTAATTTCACGGCGCTCACAACCGGCGGCCAGGGAACAGTCGTCATGAATAATATCTTCACCTCGGTTACTACTTTTATCACATCCAGGTCAGCCTCCATCGTTTATGCCAACAATGTTTACGCAAACCAGATCGGGGCCGGCAATGCGCCGTGGTCCCAGACTGGCACAGCCTATAATTCATTGTCAGCTTGGCAGGCCGCAATCGGGGACACAAACATGAGTTACTCGGTCAGCAGTGTGCCTTTGAATGCCGACGGTTCCTTGGTCACAAACACCCCGGGCAATCCCGCCATCGGGACGGGAACGAATCTCTCCGGGCTGAACTTATTCAGCAACGACTTTAGGGGCTACATGAGAGGATCCAGTTGGGATATCGGGGCTTTCGCGGCATACGGGACTATTCCGCCTGTAGTGCTCTACCCTCCACAAAATCTGCACATAGTTACGGCGGCGCCGGTTGTCCCCGGCGTTACAAACTTTATGATCAATACCGTGTCCCTCGGCAGCGGGCGCAACGACGCCACTCTTGCGGTCGGAAGAAAATTCACGGTCGGCTCGGCCAACATTACCATCATCCAATTGGGCAGATGGGTGACGGCGGGCAACAACCAAACCCACGTTCTTTCCATTTGTGATCGCACTGGCAACGTGCTGGGCTCTGTGACCGTGAATACCGCCGGTGCCACGCCCGGGGCGTTCCTCTACGCGCCCCTGTCGCCGCCCGTCCCCCTTACTGCGGGATCCACTTATTGCATTTTCTCGTCGGAGGTGGCCGGGCAGGATCAATGGTATGATAACAACACTAGTATCACCCTGCAAAATGGCGACACCGTGGCCGTTTGCTCAGCATATATGGCGGGCGGTGTAGCCACCTCTTCATCCGGTGGGACTGCAAGTTTTGGTCCGGTGGATGCTCAATATACAAAACCCTAAACAATTGGTAAGATGCCAGGAAACAATGTGAGGGTAACAGACGTATTTTAGTTTCCGACGAGCTTTGAAATTCGTTAGCAGGGCACGCAGATAAACGGGAACATTGGCCACAGCGTTAACATTTCATGCAAGACGCAGGTTTTGTTAGCAACGGATCACAGTTTCTTGTGGGACTGTGTTCTGCTGTGGTAGACGATCAAAGCGCACCAATCGCGTGTGCTGCGAAATGAAGCAATGAATCGAGGCAGCCCGTCTTAGAACCCCAATTTGGAACACATGGAATGGTCCATTGTCGCGGCGGTGAACGATGAGAAGGTGCTGGGCAGTTGTCTGATGCGGTCTCCGGATTTGCAGGGAGGCATGCAGGTGGTGGTCGAAAGGGGGCATCGGAACGCCGCATCGGCTTACAACGCGGGGTTGGAGAAGGCGCGGGCGGATTTGGTGATGTTTGTCCACCAGGACATTTATCTGCCGCCGGGGTGGTTGGCGCGATTGGAGCGGGCTGTCGAGAAGATAGAAGCAAATGATCCAAATTGGGGGATTGTGGGAGTATGGGGGCCTAGGAAATCTGGATCGTGCGCAGGACACATGTACTGGACCGGAATCACAGAGCCCAGGGGCGGGCCTTTCGAGGGCGGAGTGGAAGTGGAGACGCTGGATGAAGTGGTTTTGATATTTCGCAAGTCCTCCGGGCTGCGGTTTGACCCGAGACTGCCCGGATTTCACATGTACGGGCCGGACATCTGCCTTCAAGCCCGCAGCTTGGGGCGCAAAATCTACGCGGTCTCGGCGCTTTGCATTCACAATACGAACACTTATGTTCTCTTCCCGTGGGCGTTTTGGAAATCGTTTTGGTTTGTGCGAAGGAAATGGCGGTCCCAGCTCCCCATCCAAACTTCCTGCATCGAAATCACGTGGTGCTGCTGGCCGGCCGTCAAAGCGAATGTGTTGAGGTTGGCCAGCCTGCTGCGCGGGAGATTGAGGAAAATCCCCCGTGCCGCCGATCCGAGCGAGGTCTATCAGAAGCTCGCGTTGTGAAGAAACCGTGATTTATTTCAATTGCTGCGCAGCATGGTAGTAAACTTCAACGCATCGGTTCGATCTACTAAAATATGGAATTGATCATCGAATCCGGACGCGTCGAGAAGAATTGCTGGCGCGACTTTTGGCGCTACCGCGAGCTTTTCTATTTCCTGGCATGGCGCGACATCCTCATCCCCTACAAGGAGACGGGGGTTACAGATAAATAAATGATTACATGAGTGGAGATCCACAACTAAAGCCTCCGACAACCGCGACCGGCGATGGTTGGACCACCATCATCACCCCGCACCGCGGATGGCTTGACTGGCGCCTGAACCAGCTCTGGCGTTATCGTGATTTGACTTCCTTGTTTGTCTGGCGGGATTTTGTATCCATCTATAAACAAACCATTTTGGGTCCGGCCTGGCACATCATCCAGCCGCTGATGACGACGCTCACTTACACCATCATCTTTGGCAAAGTCGCCAAGCTGCCGACCAACGGCGTCCCCCCGTTCCTTTTCTATCTCTGCGGCACGGTCTGCTGGACTTACTTTGCCAATAACATCACCAAAACGTCCGCGACGTTTGTGGGCAACTCGGCCTTGCTGGGAAAGGTCTATTTTCATCGTCTAGTCATCCCGATTTCCATCGCCATTTCCAACCTCATTACCTTTGGCATTCAACTCGGCATTTTCCTGGTTTTTCTGGCCATGGCTTATTTTTCAGGCAGCAATGTGCATCTCACCGGCTGGGTTCTTTGCACGCCGGTTTTTCTGCTGATGCTTGCGGGTTACGGGCTGGGCGGGGGCATCATCGTTTCGGCTTTGACGACCCGCTATCGCGACTTGAACCATCTGGTGGTTTTCGGGGTGCAGTTGATGATGTATGCGACACCGGTGATCATACCGGTTTCGGCCTTCCCGTTGAAGTACCGCTGGATGATCGGGCTAAATCCGCTGACGCCCATTTTAGAAGGTTTTCGTCTGGGGTTCCTCGGCGCGGGATCGGTGGACGCGCTGCAGCTTGGCGTCAGCTTTGCCGTGATGCTGGTCGTGCTGGGCGTTGGCCTGATGCTTTTCACCCATGTCGAACGCACCTTTATGGATACGGTGTGAGGGAGGATGGGGGAGACCTGAAACCTGAAGCGAAGGAGGTGGAGGATGAAAGAGGCCTTGCGCCAGAGGACAAAAGCTTTCGCCTCCGCGATTATCGGTTTTTACTTTACGTTGCCGAAGGGCAGAACGGAGGTCCAAGTCCTCGGCCATCAGCTTCTGCGCTCGGGCACATCCGCAGCCGCCAATTGCCGGGAAGCCTCGCGCGCCCGGTCCGAGGCTGAATTCGTTTCCAAACAAGTTTCAAGTTTCCTCTTTCATCCCTAAATTTATGACTGTCATTTCCATTGAAAACGTCTCCAAGGCCTACCGCCTGGGCCAGATTGGCGGAGGCACGTTGCGGGAGGATTTTTCCCGCTGGTGCGCCAAGCTGCGCGGCAAACCCGATCCCTTCCTCAAAATCGGGCAGGAACATCTCGCCCGCCGCATGGGCGAACTCTTCTGGGCGCTCGATGACGTCAGTTTTGAAGTCGAGGAGGGGGAAGTGCTGGGGATCATCGGACGCAACGGCGCGGGCAAAAGCACCCTCCTGAAAATTCTCTCCCAAGTGACAACGCCCACCTCCGGTGAAATCAAAATCAAAGGCCGGATTGCAAGCCTCCTCGAAGTCGGAACGGGATTCCATCCCGAACTTACCGGGCGCGAAAATGTTTTCCTCAATGGCGCGATTCTGGGCATGACCAAGGCCGAAATCCGCAAAAATTTCGATGAAATCGTGGCCTTTTCCGGGATTGAAGAATTCGTTGACACGCCGGTCAAGCGCTACAGCAGCGGCATGTATGTGCGGCTGGCCTTTGCCGTCGCGGCGCATTTGGAACCGGAGATATTGATTGTGGACGAGGTGTTGGCGGTGGGCGACGCGGAGTTTCAGAAGAAGTGCGTTGGAAAAATGCAGGATGTCAGCCGCGGCGGGCGCACCGTGCTCTTTGTCAGCCACAATCTCACCGTGATCTCCAGTTTATGCCAACGCGCCGTCCTGCTGGAAGCCGGCCGAAAGCGCATGGAAGGGACTCCAGAAGAGGTTGTTTCCAGTTACATACAATCGGGAGCCAGCGACGCCGCGGAGGTGGCCTGGAAGGCATCGGATCCTGCGGCCAATAATGGGCGTCTTCGGCTGGCCAAGGCGAGAGTCCTGAGCGGGGATAAGATCACGGCGGAGGTGGAAATTGATAAACCGACCGTTTTAGAATACGATTTTGAAGTTCTGGAGGATAATTTGAATGTTTGCACCAGTATTCATCTTTTCGACAAACAGGGAACCTGCGTCCTGGCCTCGGGCACCGGGTCCGCTCTATTGAAGCGCGGCATGTATCAGCATTCTTGTGTTTTTCCAGCTCATTTTCTCAATGACATGCGGTACACCGCCAAGATCATTCTTTTAACCGATGTGACACGCTGGGAAGTCTCAGTTAGTGATGCCCTCTCGTTTTTGGTGCATGAATCCAAACGCAATGGGGAATATCTTGGAGGCATGATCGGCTGCATTCGTCCGCAGTTGGAATGGAGGGAGAAATCATTGAACAACGACGCACTCAAACAATGAAAGTCGTCATCTTATGCGGCGGCAAAGGCACTCGTCTGCGCGAGGAAACCGAGTTTCGTCCCAAACCGATGCTGCCCATCGGCAACCGGCCCATTCTCTGGCACATCATGAAGTATTACGCCAGCTTCGGACACAAGGATTTCATTCTCTGCCTTGGTTACAAAGGGGAGATGATCAAGGATTACTTCCGCAATTATCTCTGGCACACTTGCGACGTCTCCCTCTCGCTTGGCCGCGGCTCGAAAACAGAGTTCCATGACCGGCACAACGAGGAGGACTGGACAATAACGCTGGCCAATACCGGCGAAGATTCGATGACCGCCTTCCGGCTAAAACTGGTGCAGCGCTATATTCCCAAAGGCGAAACCTTTTTGTTCACCTACGGCGACGGTCTTTCCAACATTGACATCAGGGCCGCGATCCAGGCGCATCGCCTCGCACAAAAAACCTGCACCATGTCCGCCGTGCATCCCGCCGGACGTTTCGGCGCGCTCAATATCGAGGCGGACGGTTCCATCCACACATTCGTCGAGAAACCGCAGATCGAGCTCAAGTTCATCAATGGCGGCTACATGGTTTGCGAGTATAAAGTTTTCAATTACTTGACCGACGACCCGGCCATCATGTTCGAACGCGAGCCGATTGCCAAAATTGTCGCCGACGGGCAGTTGCATTCCTATCGGCATGAAGGGTTCTGGCAGCCGATGGACACTTACCAGGAAATGCAATACTTGAACCGCCTTTGGGCCGAAGGCAAGGCGGCTTGGAAAGTCTGGTGATGTTTGATGGAGCATTCCAGAAGAAGACCGTCTGGCTCTCGGGCCACACGGGCTTCAAGGGATCCTGGCTGGCACACTGGCTGCTCGAACTGGGCGCCACGGTGCGCGGCTTCTCCCTGCCGCCCGCCACCAAGCCGGCGCTCTTCGACCAGCTTGAATTGGGGCGGCGGTTGCACCACGAGATTGGCGATCTTCGCGACGCGGGCGCCGTTCAAAAATCCATCGCCGCCGCCCAGCCTGATTTTGTCCTCCACCTGGCTGCCCAGCCGCTGGTCCGTCTTTCCTACACCCAACCGGTGGAGACCTATGCCACGAACGTCATGGGCACCGTCCACGTGATGCAGGCCTTGCGCGGCTTGAAAAAGAATTGCGCCGCCGTTTTCATCACCACCGACAAATGCTATGAGAACCGCGAATGGGTTCACGGCTATCGGGAAGAAGACCGCCTGGGCGGGCACGACCCGTACAGTTCGAGCAAAGCCGCGGCCGAAATTGCCATTGCCTCTTTTCGCCGCTCTTTTTTCCAGAATCACCCGGTAAAGCTTGCCAGCGCCCGCGCCGGTAACGTCATCGGCGGTGGCGATTGGGCGCTGGACCGGATCGTGCCGGATTGTGTGCGCGCGCTGCAAAAAGGGGTGCCCATTCCGGTCCGCAATAAAACGGCCACGCGCCCTTGGCAACACGTGCTCGAACCCTTGAGCGGCTATCTCTGGCTCGCCGCGCGCCTTGCTCAACCGGAACAAACCTTCCGGCTCGACTCCGCCTTCAATTTTGGCCCGGGACACGATGCCAACCGGACTGTCAAGGAATTATTGGACGAGGTCTTGAGACATTGGCCGGGAGAGTGGGAAGACAAGAGCGACCCAAAAGCCGTCCATGAAGCCAACCTGTTGCAATTGACCACAGACAAAGCCCATGCCCTGCTGCGCTGGTCTCCGGTATGGAAATTTTCCGACGCCGTGGAGCATACCATAAGATGGTATCGCGCCTCCGCCAAAGGCAAACCCGCGGCGGTCCGCCAACTCACCTCCGCGCAGATTGCCGCTTATGTTTCCGCCGCCCGCGCACTCGGTTCGCCTTGGGCGTAATTTACAAAAAGTGAATTCCCCGACTGATTTGAAGGCTGAGATCTTGCGTCTCACCCGCGAATACTCGCGACTTGTCCATCGCGCCAACCGGCCCGGTTACGGCGCAGCGGACTCCGCGCCGGAGTTCGCCGCCGGCAAGACCACCGTTCCCTACGCCGGCCGGGTCTTCGATGCGGATGAAGTCGAAGCCGCGGTCGCCGCCACGCTCGATTTCTGGCTCACCCTCGGCCCCGAAGGCGAAGCCTTTGAAGCCGAACTCGCCCATCGCCTCGGCGTCAAGCGCAGTCTGCTCGTCAACTCAGGTTCTTCCGCCAACCTGCTTGCCGTCGCCGCGCTCACCAGTCTCAAGCTGGGCGAGGATCGCATTCGCCCCGGCGACGAAATCATCACCTGCGCCGCCGGATTTCCGACCACGGTCGCCCCGATTTTGCAAAACAACACCGTCCCGGTGTTTCTCGACAACGACCCGCTCACACTTAACGCGCGGCTCGACCAATTGGACGACGCCCTGGTTCCCGGCAAAACCAAGGCGGTGATGATGGCCCACACGCTGGGGAATCCGTTTGATCTTGGCACGATCACCGAGTTTTGCCGGCGCCACGATCTCTGGCTGATCGAGGACAATTGCGATTCGCTCGGCAGCGCCTACACCCTGCCGGGCCAGGCGGCCCGGCCCACCGGCGCCTTCGGCGATCTATCCACCCAATCCTTTTATCCGCCGCATCATCTCACCCTGGGGGAAGGCGGAGCGGTGAACATTGTCAACAATATGCTGCTCAAGGTGCTCGTCGAAAGCTTTCGCGATTGGGGCCGCGATTGCTGGTGCGCCAGCGGCAAAGACAACACCTGCAACAAGCGCTTTGGCTGGCAGTTGGGCGAACTGCCGGAAGGCTACGATCACAAATACATCTACTCCCATGTCGGTTACAATTTGAAGCCGCTCGACATTCAGGCCGCCATCGGCCGCGCGCAACTGCGCAAACTGCCCGATTTCATCGAAGCGCGAAAGCGCAACTGGCAGTTTCTCCGCCGCGCCCTGGCGCCCTTGGAAGAATTCTTCACCTTTCAACTCCCCACCCACGCCCGCGCCTGGACTCCGGACGGATTCACCTGGGAACGAGCCGGGGGCGCCCGTTGTGAACCGTCCTGGTTCGGTTTCATGCTCCTGGTCAAACCCACCGCCCCGTTCACCCGCAAAGAGTTCGCCCAACACCTGGACTCCCGGAAAATCGGCAATCGGATGCTTTTTGGCGGCAATCTTGTCCGCCAGCCGGCCTTTGCGCAGTTGCGCAAAGAGAACCCAACCGCGTTCCGCGTCATCGGCGATCTGGCGGGGGCGGACCGCATCATGAACGAAGCCGTGTTCGTCGGCCTCTATCCCGGGCTGACCAGCGAAATGTTGGATTACATCGTGGAAACCATCCATTCCTTCGTGAAAGGTCGTTAAATCGATCATGACGTCTGTTGCGAAACCTTTGCCGCTGGAAGATCTGAAGCACGTGTTGACGCAAACACGTGAGATGTGGGAAGAAGCTCGCAACCAGACGTTCTTTATCACGGGGGGAACCGGCTTCTTTGGCATGTGGTTACTGGAGAGTTTTGCCTATGCCAATGACTCATTGCGACTAAACTCTTGCGCCTTAGTGCTCACGCGTGACCCGGCAGCCTTCGCGAAAAAGGCACCGCACCTTGCCGAACGCCATGACCTTAAGTTTATCCAGGGCGATGTGCGAACCTTTACGTTTCCCGCCGGTCAGTTTAGCCATGTAATTCACGCGGCGACCGAGGCGAGCGCGAAGCTCAATGCGGAAGCCCCGCAGGAAATGCTGGATACCATCATCAGTGGCACGCGCCATGTGCTCGACTTTGCCGGCCAATGCGGTGTGCGGAAGCTGCTGGTCACCAGCTCGGGAGCGGTCTATGGGAGGCAGCCGCCTGAAATGATGCGGGTTTCGGAGGAATATTCTGGGGCGCCTGATCCGCTGCTCCTTGGCTCGGCCTACGGTGAAGGCAAGCGCGTGTCCGAACATCTTTGCGCGGTTCACGCTTTGAGGCACGGCTATGAGGCCAAGGTTGCCCGCTGCTTTGCCTTTGTCGGCCCGCATCTGCCACTAGATACACATTTCGCCATCGGAAATTTCATCCGCGACGGCCTGGCCGGCGACACAATTCGCGTGAATGGCGATGGCTCGCCATTTCGTTCGTATCTCTACGCCGCTGACTTGGCCATCTGGCTCTGGACAATTCTATTTCAGGCTCCATCTTGCCGTCCTTTTAATGTCGGCTCGGATGCCGCGCTGAGTATCAGGCAGATCGCTGAAGTTGTGGCCGCGCAGTTCGAGCCGCCTGTGCCGGTTCAAGTTGCTTGTGTGCGTCAACCATGCAAACCCGCCGAGCGCTACGTGCCCAACATTGACCGTGCCCGGAACGAATTAGGACTGCGTGCATACATTTCCCTTGCCGACGCCATCCGCCGCACGGCGGCATGGACCCATCCGGCCTTAAGCTGCCCACCGGCCACCATTTGCAAATGAACACCAAGACAGCCACCATGATGCCAGCCAATCCAAATTCCGTTTCCCCAAGCCGGTACCGATGCGAGTCGCCGATTGCATTTTTCGCAAGCGGGCCGACTGCGGTGGCCGCCAAAATGCTGTGCCGGCCCACAGCGAGGCAAACCAAGCTCACGGCGCGATTTAATTTCATCTCAACCAACAAACAATTATGGATAAACAAATTCGTGTAGCCGACTACATCGCAAAGACCATTGAACGTCAGGGAACCGATGTGATCTTCATGTTGACTGGGGGCATGATGATGCACCTAATGGATGCCGTCGGCCGGATTCCGTCAATCCGGTATTACTGCAACCACCATGAACAGGCGTGCGCCATGGCGGCCGAGGCTTATGCCCGAGAGAGCGGAAAGTTGGGGGTCTGCCTAGTGACCAGCGGTCCGGGTGCCACCAATATTTTGACCGGCCTAGTGGGTGCCTATCAGGATTCCGTCCCGGTTCTATTTCTGACGGGCCAGTGCAAGCGCAAGGAAACCATTCGCGGCAGAGGAATCAAAGGGCTGCGGCAGTGCGGCTTTCTCGAAGTGGACATCATTCCGATTGTGGAATCGGTCACGAAATACGCGGCGTTCGTGGACAATCCACACGACATCAGGATGCATCTGGAGAAAGCCATCAATCTGGCCACCAGCAAGCGTCCGGGACCTGTATTGTTGGACTTGCCGCTCGACGTCCAGGCGGCCCTGATCAATCCGGAGGAGTTGCCCGGGTACCAGCCAAAAGAGATAAGGACGCCCGTGCCTGCGGAAGAGTTGGATCGGGTCTTCCGCGCCATTCAAAACGCCCGCCGCCCGATTATTCTCGCCGGACATGGCGTGCGAAGTGCTGGTGTGGTGGAGATTTTCCATAAGCTGGTGGAGAAATGGCAGGTCCCGGTGGCAACCTCGCTGATGGCCAAAGATTTGATTCCCGACGACCACCCCTTGTTTGTCGGGCATCCAGGGCCACGGGCAAATCGCGGTGCCAATTTCGCCGTGCAGTCCGCCGATGTCATCGTTTCCATGGGGTGCAGCCTGCATATCCAGACCGTTGGATATGAGGGCGACCTATTTGCGCCAAATGCCTTGAAAATCCAGATTGATTTGGATCCCGCTCTGTTGGAACGTGAGCATATCGGGGTAAATTGGAAGTTCCCTTGGGATTTGCACGATTACCTTCCGATGCTGCTTGGCAAAGTCCAAGCATCTTGGACAGGTGAGGGGGCTGATGCCTGGCGCCGTGCTTGCCGCCAGTGGAAACGGAACCACTCGTCCAGAAACGAGAACCACCGCTTTGGAGAGACAACCGACCCCGTTAATCTCTACGAATTCGTTGAGTTACTTAGTGAAGAATTGTCTGGCCGGGAAACCGTCCTGACAGACGCGGGGCAACCACACCCCATTCTAGGCCAGGCATTCCGACCGAAGGCGGGGCAACGATACATCAACCCTGGATCTTTAGCGGAGATGGGTTACGCCTTGCCCGCTTCGATGGGGGTTGCCGCGGCTTCGCCCTCCAAGACGGTCGTCGCGGTGTTTGGCGATGGTTCCCTCCAGACCAACATTCAAGAACTGCAAACCTTGGTGAATCACAACTTCAATGTCAAGGCGTTTGTCATCAACAATGATGGCTATGCTTCGATTCGCAACACCCAGAAAACTTTTTTCAATGGATTTTTTGTGGGTTCGACCCCGTCGAGTGGCGTCACGCTGCCGGACACGGAAAAAATCTGCCATGCCTATGGTCTTGCTTACGAACGATGCAAGAATCGCGGGGCTTTGCGGGACACCATCAGGCGTGTCCTATCCCACACCGGTCCCGTGTTGTGCGAGGTAATGGCGCAGATTGATCAGCGTATTCTTCCAGCAGTTCCCTCGCATCTCTTGCCCGATGGCACCATGCGTTCAAAAGCCTTGCATGAGATGATGCCGGAAATTAAATTTGAACCGATTGGGCAGGCCGTTTCTGCCCTGCCAGCAACTTAAGTCATTATTCTCTTCCATTTGAGGAGACACACGGGATCATTTTGACCAGACCATGTCATCTGATCGGATTTGACCAGCCGAAGGAGGGAGAAGACCCGAATGCCCAACTGCAACGGCTGCGCCTCTTGTGCGGCGACCTTGTGGCTCTGCGAAAGGGCGATCACAATGCGCAATGGCTGCGGCTGGAGCGAGAAAAGCTGGATTTGGATTTGAAAAAATACGACGACGAGACGGCCGACCGGAGAAAAGACGCAGAAGAAGCAAAGAAAGACCCCAGAGACCGTTGCGTCACCAAAGAGACGTTGGATCCCATCGAACGGGAACTGAAGCTCCTATGAATTCTGAAGATTTGAACACAAAAGCGTTAGCCCCAATCCAATGCTCATCAAGGTGAGATCAGAGCCTATGGTTAACATCATCATTGCCACCGTCAACCGCCCGCCTATGTTAAGGCAGGCGCTTCGATCTGTCTCGGCTCAGACAGCGCGCGCCCGCATCAGCCGCGTGCTCGTCTCGGAAAACGGAGGCAACAGGGATTCGCGCCAGTGTTGCGCCGAGTTTCCAGAGTTGCCAATACAATACGTATTTCGAGAGCCGGCCATCACCCCGCCAGAACATGGCCGCATTCTCTTGTCGGATGGCTTGCAGGATGAGTTTACGGCCATCCTGCACGATGATGATTGGTGGGTTCCCACCCATTTGGAGTATGCTTTGAAGGCGCTGGAGGAGCGCAAAGTCGCGACGGTTTACTACTCGTCGGTTTTTGAGGTAACCGACGAAATCTCTCTCCTGAAATGTGAGCACAATTTGTGCTTTTGGTTTGGGGCGGGGTACCCGGCGTTGACGGCCAATTGGGAGATAAACCGAGCTCAGGTGGCGCTGGCGACGTTGCTGGCGACGCCCTGCAGGTTTTCGGCGCTGGTCGCGCGCTCCGAGGCGCTGCGGAAGGCTTACCACAATGTCGCCGCCACAAAAAACCCGTTTGATACAGACCGGATGCTGGCCTTGGAGATGGCCAAGGAGGGAACTGTTGTTTACAATCCGCTCCCGCAGGTTTTCATCCGCACGCATGCGCTGCAGGATCAGTGGCGTTTCGCGCCCCAAAAGCGCATCGAATTGACGGCAAAAACAACGGATTGGATTATTGAAGAAGCGGGAGAGAATCCGCCGGAATTGGCGCGCCGGTTTGTGGCCGCGGTCAAGAGTTGCCCGCCGACGGCCCGGCCGCTGCTGGACTCGTTTCTTTTCCACCCCTGGTGCGTCCCCAGAATGGCCTTAAATCCCCAGATGGAAAGCGAACTTCGTCCGTTATTACCGGACGAAAAGTCAGCCCAGGCAGGCCACAAGCTGAAGGATGCGATCCGGCAGTTTATCCCTCCAATAGTGCTGTCGGCAAAACGCGCCGTGGCGCAGAGACTCCGGTAAATTCAGCATCAGAAATCCATGCCCATCGCCGCCAAGTCCGCCCCGGCAATCTCCGTCTGCGTTCCGACCTACAATGGCTGTGAACATCTCAAGGAATGCCTGGACAGCATCCGCGCCCAAAGCTTCAAGGATTTTGAAGTGGTGATCTGTGATGATCAGAGTTCGGATGGCACGATTGAGTTCGCCCGCGAACTTGCTCACGATGATGACCGCTTTCGTTTCATTCCAAACCCGCGCCGCTTTGGATTGGTGGGCAATTGGAATAATTGCATCGCGCTTTCCCGCGGCGACTGGATCAAGTTTGTCTTTCAGGACGACCTGCTCAAGCCCGCGTGCCTTGAGAAAATGCAGAAAGCCGCCATCGCGAGTAACGCATCGTTTGTCTGCTGCCAGCGTGACTTCTTGTTTGCGCCTGATGTTCCAGGCGACATCTGCTCCCATTATCTCGAAAGCGCACAAAGAATCGGCGCGTTTTTCGCCGGTCGCAGTTCCATGCCGGCGGATGAATATGCGGGGCAAGTTGTCGCCAAATTCAGGGACAATTTCATCGGCGAACCGACTTGCACGCTCCTGCACCGCAGTGTCTTTGAGAGGTGCGGCATGTTTAACCCGAACTTGATCATGTGCTGTGATTATGAGTTTTGGAATCGCGCGGGGAGTGTGACGGGCGTGACGTACATCCCCGAAGTCTTGGCCACGTTTCGCGTTCACAGCAAATCCACTTCGGCTGAGAACATTGCGCGCCGCGGATTCAGGATGTCGCTGCTGGACTGGTTTATTGTTCTTCATGACGTCGCGTATGGAGCGGGGTGTCGCGCCCTGCGGCAGGCCTCGGCCCGGAAATATGGGAGGCATTTTATCGGGAACGAATGCCGCGCGCAGGCGCTGAGCGCTCGGCGGTTCCTGGCGAAGACAAAGAAGGCAACGCCGGCGGCCGGCGCTTTGCTTCAACAGGAATGGGATGGGGTGGCAGGACTTTACCCTCGGTTGCGCTGGCTTGCCGCCGAGGGATTGTTTTTGGATTTTTGCGGTCGAGCGCAACGCAATTTTTCCCTTCATGGATTGAAGCGGGTGGTGCGCAAGATTGCGGGATTGAGCAGCCCCAGTTCAAAATGACTTCCATCGCGCATTCCTCTGGCACCAGACTAATTAAGAGCTTGACAAACCTTGCTAACTATGTTTTTTTTTCTAAACGCATGAGATGCGACGGGGCGATCAAAGGGCGGGCGCAGAAACCAGGCCATCCCGGCAACGGGCGCAAAGGGAGCTTTATCGTTAACCTTCGGCTTTTGCTGGTCGAAGTCAAACGGGGTCAAACCAAAATTGGCGGTCTGGTGCAACCGGGGTGCGCATCGCCCATGCGGGCCATTCGCGGGTTTTCGCGGCTATTCGCGGCGCGGGTAAGAAATGCGCAAAAAGAGGAGAAACCGGGTCCTAAATCGGGAAATATTATTGTTGACACGTTCTTACGCGACGGGGAGATGAAATGAGACTGGCTCTCTACGCCCATTACAGCAGCGAGCCGACGGTTGCCCGCCATGTTCAGCATCATTTGCAACATCTCCGCGGACTTGATTTTAAAATTTGCTTTATAACCAACTCGCCGATCTCCGCGGCCTCTGCGTTTCAATTGCGAGATGTTTGCGACCGAATCGTGCAGCGGGAGAACACGGGCTACGATTTTTCCATGTGGCAGGCCGGTTTGGAGCAATACGATCTGTCCGCCATCGACGAGTTGTTGCTGACCAATGCCAGCATTATCGGGCCATTGTGGCCGTTGGAGCCGCTTTGGCAAAATCCGTTGGTGAACCAATGCGATTTTTGGGGGTTGACGGATAATTGCGATACTTGCCATCATCTTCAAAGTTTTTTCCTTGTCTTTCGCCGAGCCGTTATCCAGACAGAATGTTTTGCGCGGTTCTGGTCCGCGATCTTGCCTTATACCGACAAAGCCCAGGTCATTCGCAGTTATGAAATGGGATTGACCTCCTGGTTGGAACAACATGGTTTTAAGTGGAAGACGCAGTTCCCGCAGGCTGAGACCTGGAAGGCGTACCTGGAGTTCAAGGGAAGGGAGAAATTGCGGCGAGGCATGAAGGATGTCGTGAAACAGTTTCTGCCAGCCTGGCGCAATCGCTCTCCCGCATTCAGCCAGGAGCATATCTGGAGAAAGTATCTGGGCGATGATGCGCTGAGTCCGGGCGCTGAATATTATTTGAGGATGCGCGGGCTGCCCGGATTAGATACGACTCTTTACTATCCGGAGATGCTGATCGAAGCGGGCATGCCGTATTTGAAAGCCGCTTTGCTCAAAGCGGGAAATCAGTACCACTCGCCGCATTATGCTTTTGCCCTGCTCAAAGGCAGGGCGATGCCGCAGGATGCGTTGGATGAGCTGAACCCGGTTGAGAATGAGGAGAAATTCGCCGCAACCGCAGTTGCTCGCAAATGACTTCCGGTCGATTGCCCTGTTAAAATGGTCAAACAAGTCATCATCACCGTACCGGTCTATCGCTGTCCATTGACGGATGCGGAGGAAATTTCGCTGCGTCATCTGCTGCATTTTCTCGGTGGCCAGGAGATGACCCTGGTCGCTCCGCGCAGTCTGGACATTTCCGATCCGCGGTTGCGTTCCCTGCCGGTCCTCCGCTTTGATGACGAATACTTTGCGGGGATACGCGGCTACAACAAGCTGATGCTATCGCGCGAGTTTTATGACACCTTTAGAAAATACGAATACATTCTCATTTACCAGTTGGACTGCCTTGTTTTCTCGCGAGATTTGTCCTCTTGGTGTTGCAAAGGCTGGGATTATGTGGGGGCCCCGTGGTTCAAGGATCACAAGGACGACACGTCGGAGGGATTCTGGGCGGTCGGGAATGGCGGGCTTTCGTTGCGTCGCGTGTCCGCCTTCCGCAAGGTATTGCGTTCGCGCAGACTGGCCAAGCCGCCGGGGGAGCTTGGACGTCAAACGCGCCTTTTTCCAGATTCACCAAGATTAAGGAGCGTGGTCACTTTCCTGAAGATCATCCTTCATGCCTGCGGATTCCGAAACACGGTGAGCTACTGCGCCGCGCATTTTGAGGAATACGAAGATCTTTTTTGGGCCTTCCACGCCAAACGCGCCCTGCCGGATTTTAAGATACCGAAGCCGGAGGAAGCGGTGCAGTTTTCATTTGAGTATGCGCCCAGTTACTGTTTCGAGAGAAATGGACGACGTTTGCCGTTTGGTTGTCACGCGTGGCAAAAAAGCGACCCGGCATTTTGGCGGGAAGTGCTCAATCAACAATCAGAACTTGCCGGGCTGACATCCGCCGTGTAAGGGACTTATCAAGGCCCAAGAAACGGGATTTATGAATTTGGGCAAAAAGGCATCGGCGCAAGAGCAGACGAGGAATATCCGTCCCAAGGTTTCCATTTGTGTTCCCAATCTGAACCCGCGGCCATTCTTGCCGGCACGGTTGAAGACGATTTTCAATCGGACCAGACAAGACCGGGAGTTGATAGTCTGTTCATGGATGAAAACAGCCGGCAAATCCAAGAAAAATCGCAGCCGAAATTCGAATAACTCTTGTAGAGTAAGTGCCTGGATTGGAACGATTTCAACAGCACGGCGGCAACATGAAGATTCTCTATGACGGCTTTATTTTTCAGATGCAGAGGGCGGGAGGCATCAACCGCTATTTTGCGGAGATCATCTCCGGTCTTCCGGCGGATTATCATCCGCTCATCACGCAAGCCAGGAATCTCGGACGCCATGCCCCAAGCCATCCCAATCTCACGCGCCCGCGCTTCCCGTTATTCCGTCTGGGCCGCCTCGGCCTCGGCCTGCACCACCTAATGTGGAAACCGCTCGTCCTTCGCGGCATCAACCTATTCCATCCCACCTACTACGCCTTGACTAGGGGTTATTCGCTCGCCGATTTCAAGTGCCCGATGGTGCTGACGGTTCACGATTTCATTCATGCCGTTTATCCCAAGCAGATCGCAGGATCGGACCGAGCCATCAACTATCAAACGGAGGCGATTCAGAGAGCGGACTTTGTCATCTGCGTATCCAAGGCGACCGAGAATGATCTGTTGGAGCGATTCCCGGAGAAGGGCGGCAAGAGCATGGTGATTCACCACGGATCTTCGTATGAAACTCAACCGCCCCTGGCGAATGAGGCAATCTTTGAGAATCCCACCTTTCTTTTCGTCGGCGGCCGCAGTGGCTACAAGAATTTCCTTTTTCTCTTGCGCGTCTTTGCCAAAGCTAGCGAGTCAAACCCTCGCATCCGGCTGCGAGTGGCTGGGATGCCATTGAGCACGGAGGAGCGCAGGCAGATTCATATGTTGGGCGTCAGCGACAAGGTGGCGGCGTCGGACTATCCCAATGAAGAAGATCTCATGGCTCTCTACCGCTCCAGCGTGGCCCTGGTGTATCCATCATTGCACGAAGGATTTGGCATGCCCCCCTTGGAGGCGATGGCTTGCCGCACGCTGGCCATCACCTCAAATACCACCAGCCTGCCGGAAGTGGTTGGCGATGGCGGCATCATGCTGGATCCGACTCGGGAAAATGACTGGATCGAATGTCTCTTGAAAACCGCTCAGGGCGGCGCGGATCGGGACCTGGTGATTGAACGCGGAGTGGAGCGGGTACGCGGGTTTTCGTGGCAAAGGAGCGTGGAGCAACATCTGGGCGTTTATCGTCGGATGGCCGCGTGACGCCGCCCTCGTCCCGCAAGATTTTATGCCAGCAGTTTCCCTCTCTCTTCCGAATCTGAACCCGCGGCCATCTCTGCTGGAGCGATTCGAGAGAATTTTCAACCAAACAGGGCCGGGCTGGGAGTTTATCGTGGAGGAGTGTTGCTCTGATGACGGCGCCGGCGCATGGCTGCCCTCATTGGCCGGGCGAACGCAAACCGCCCAAAAGCGGCAACTCAATTAGTTGGCCTTATCCGAATTATCGGCGAACATCCGATTTCTCCGCTTTTTCGTAAACAAACGCATCCCCGGCCGGACGACAGAAATGCCATTTGAAAGCAAGTCAAACTATCCTTATGAAATGCATATTGGTTACAGGATCCTCCGGCCTGGTCGGTTCAGAGGTGTGCGTCTATTTTGGTCGCGAACTTGGTTATAAGGTGCATGGGGTGGACAACAACCAGCGCGCGGTATTCTTCGGGCCCCAAGGCGACACGAGATGGAATCAGCACAGGCTGCAGAGAGAGCTGGCGGGGTTCGTCCACCACGAGCTGGATGTCCGCGATCGAAACGGAGTGATCTCGCTCATCAAGGAATTGCGTCCCAGCGCCATCGTCCACACGGCGGCACAGCCCAGCCATGACCGCGCTGCGGCGATTCCTTTTGACGATTTTGACACGAACGCAGTCGGCACGCTGAACCTTCTGGAGGCGGCCCGGCAGGTTTGCCCGGAATCGCCGTTTGTCAACATGTCCACCAATAAGGTCTATGGTGACGCGCCGAACCGGATTGCGTTGCAGGAGTTGGAGACGCGCTGGGATTATGCCGACCCCGACTACGACCAAGGCATTCCGGAAACATTCACCATTGATCAATCAAAGCACTCCCTATTCGGCGCTTCAAAGGTGGCTTCAGACGTGATGGCCCAGGAATACGGGCGGTATTTCGGAATGCCGACTTGCTGCTTGCGAGGGGGCTGTTTGACGGGGCCTAATCATTCCGGAGTGGAGTTGCACGGGTTTCTTTCGTATCTGATTAAGTGCAATCTTGAAGGGCGTGAGTATAAAGTGTATGGCTACAAGGGCAAGCAGGTGCGGGACAACATTCATTCATTGGACGTAGCGCGCTTCATGGCGGCATTTGTCGCGGCTCCACGGGCGGGAGAAGTTTATAATGTGGGAGGCGGAAAAGGAAATTCATGCTCCATCTTGGAAGCATTCAAGATCACGGAAAAGTTCACGGGGAGAGCAAGCATTTATACCTACTTGGACCAGAACCGCATTGGCGATCATATTTGTTATTATAGCGATTTACGGAAAATGAAAGCACATTACCCGAATTGGGACATTACAAAATCGCTCCAAACAACGATCCAGGATATAGTCGAAGCCCGGCAACGGAGACAAGCCCCCTGAGAATCATGCGCGCGAGCACTCCTATGGTTTCCATTTGCGTCCCGAACTTGAACACCCGGGCTTTCTTGGAAGAACGATTTGAATCCATTTTCAAGCAGACATTTGGCGACTGGGAATTGGTCGTGGTGGACAACTTTTCAGAGGATGGAGCGTGGGATTTCTTCCGCACTCAAGCTGATCGGGATTCGCGCATGCGTATTTCGCAGGCGCCACGCGAGGGCATGTATGCCAATTGGAACAATTGCATCCGTGAGGCTCGCGGCGAGTATGTGTATATCGCCACCAGCGATGACACAATGACCCCGGATTGTCTGGAGAAGCTCGTTGCGGCGCTTGATCAACATCCGGACTGTGGCATTGCGCACTGTTGCCTGACATTTATAGATGAAAAGAGCCAACCCATCCTCACCGGTCATTGCTGGGGCAATCATTCCACCACGCTCTTTATGGGCGAATGGAATAAAAAGCAGCATGTGCGGCCCCGGGGACACGATACGGTGATGGCTTTGGGACTGAAAACTCCCTACTATTCGATCACCCAAATCCTCGTGCGGCGCACCTTGTTCGATGAAGTGGGCCTGTTCGAGAATCACTGGGGGTCCTTTGGCGACCTGGAGTGGCAAATGCGCGCGAGTCTGGCCACCAAGACGGTGCATATCCCGGAATACTTAGCTACTTGGAGAATCCACCCCCAGCAGGCATCACAGCTTGACCGCTATCAAAACGCCGTCCGGGAAGGTTTGTATTTGGACATGGCAGAAACGGTGATTAGGTTTTCACAAGCGCATAACCTTCCTTTCCAAGGGGGACTGCCAAAACGCCTGAGGCGTTTTTACTGGAACGAATGCATCAAGGCCCGTCTGCGCGCCGAACCGAAATATCACCGCAAATTTGGCGTCCTTTTAAAATCACTGTCTTTCGGCCCGGCCTTGATAGCTCAAGCCGCGCAAAGGCTGTGTCGCAGGCAGATTTCAGGGAAAGACGGAGATATACCAAATGACGTGCGCAAAGAGTTAAGCCGCCTTGGACTTGACAACGTGTTGCCTGAAAAATAGGCTCAGCGAAATGAAAAGCCGGAGTCATTCCTTGGAAAACCAACTTCAGGGGCGGCCCAACTGCGGGGCGAACGCGGACCGGGAAACGCCAGGAAATGTCCAGATTTTATGCTAAATACAGCCTTTGTTGACAAGGATTCCCACTATTACGTTCGCTTCAAGTGGTGGATGCTGCCGCTCATCAAGGACGGACCCAATATCGTCATGGACTTGGGCTGCGCGGCGGGTGTCATGGGCAGGAAGTTGCTCGAGACCGGCAAGGCGAAGGAGGTTTTCGGCGTGGAGATTTTTGAGCCGGCGGCCGCCGAAGCGGCCACCATCTACAAGAAGGTTCACGTGGGAGACATCGAAGAAATGCAATTGGATTATAACCAGTGCTTTGACTACGTCATTTGCGGCGACATCCTGGAGCATTTGCGCGATCCCTACAAGATTGTCCGTCTTCTCTCCACCTGGCTAAAGCCCGGCGGAAGCCTGTTTGTCTGCGTGCCCAACGTGCGGAATTACCATGTGGTCGCGGACCTGGTTTTGCGCGGCAAATGGGAATATCAGTCGGCTGGCATCATGGACCGGACGCACCTTCGCTTCTTCACCGCGAGTTCGTGCCGGCAAATGCTGCTGGACGCGGGACTTGAGGTATATCACCAGCAGGTGATAGTGGAAGGACCCAAAAAGAACTTGTTTAACCGGGCGACCTTTGGCCTCTTCAAGGAGTTTCTTGCGTCACAAACCTTCTGCTGTGCGCGCAAGCTCCCATGAAATGCTGTTGCGCGGAGAGGGACCGTTGCCGATTGGCAAGACTACGGCTGCCTGGCGGAAGGGCTTTGCGATCCAGACTTTTTGGCGGCAACCGCCAGACATGCGCTGCCTCCGATCTCGATCAACCAGGCCCATCGCTTATCGTCATGTTCATCGTCTTGCGGGATGCCGGCCCATTCGAAGACATGATTGATGGAGGCAACGCGAATCAACAAGAAGATCAAGAGCAAAACCAGGCCGGTGAAAGCCCAGGGATTGTCCCTAAAAAACCGGCGGAACCGGGCGCGCAGGAACCAAAGCAGCGCAAGCCCGGCAAGTGCCAGCGTCCCGCTGAAGACCGCCTGTGCCAGCCGCCGCGCTCCGTACCACCCGCCCGCCAATGCCGCGCGACGTCCCAAAACGATAACCAAGGTTTGCAAATTGAGCTGTTTGTTGATGCCAAGAAACAACAGGCCCGCGGCCAGCATCCACCAGACCGCCGAAGCGCGCCTCTCCTCCGGCCCCATTCCTCGCCGGGCTGGGGCCGCGCGCGCGCAAAATGTGGCCGCAGTCAAATACGCCGCTACCACGGTCCAGCCGGGGAAATCAGGATTGTCCAGCTCAGGATGCCAATCCACCAGCGCATTTCGGTATTTCTCTTCCAAAGTGCTTGCGTTATTCTCTTGCCCGCGACGGATTTCGCGGCAGCCCACTCTAGTCAGCCGGAGCCTCGCCCGCAAGCTTTCTTAGTGCCAGCACCGAGGAATAGCCACATCGCCAAACCACCTCGGAGGGATGAGCCGGGTGGGTGGGTTGAACTGGCTGGATTTGAGGGCGAAGGGGCTGCCGCCTTGGTGAAGGAGGTTGGACGCA
>Ga0181536_10000456_pt1 | contig 49142 bp, 46 predicted proteins | sample PEATcosm2014_Bin_41_FD_121105 | JGI IMG/M metagenome (GOLD analysis project Ga0181536, IMG submission 121105) | Peatland microbial communities from MTU Mesocosm Facility, Houghton, MI, USA - PEATcosm2014_Bin17_60_metaG | ecosystem: Environmental > Terrestrial > Soil > Wetlands > Peat | place...
GAAAGTGCCTCCTGAGTTGGGAATCGTGACGTCCTAAGCAACCGTCATTTTCCCAGCGAGGGAGGCTCTTTCCGCGGATGCGCGGCTACCTACTCCGACCGTTCATCGGTGGATCGAGGCTTATTCCATGGACCCCCTCGCGCCCTTCGGAGGGGTGAAGGACAGCGGTATCGGCCGCGAGCTCGGACCCGAGGGTCTCGACGGGTACCTGGAGCTCAAGTCGATCTCGGTGGCCGCCGGCGCTTAGATGTACATGCCGCCGTTGACGGCGATGAGTTGGCCGGTGACGTAGCTGCCGCCTTCCTCCGAACACAGGTAGGCGCAGGCGGCGGCGATATCGGCGGGGGTGCCGGCCCGGCCCAGGGGGACAAACGGGGCGATGGCCTCGACGCCGGGGAAATCACCGGACTCCGTGGCCGCCTGGACCATAGGGGTGTCGACGATGCTCGGCGAGATGGTGTTCACCGTGACCCCCTGGCGGGCCAGGTCGACGGCCAGGGACTTGGTCAAGGCGATGACCCCGCCCTTCGATGCGGAGTAATGCGCCATGTTGGGCGCCCCGGACTGCGCACTTTGCGACGAGATGGTGACGATGCGCCCCCACCCCGCCTCCACCATGTCGGGCACGGCCGCCTGGGCACAGGCGAAGGTCCCGGTCAGGTTCACGGCGATGATGTGGTCCCAGCGCTCCGGGGTGATCTCGAGCAGCGGGTCGAAGGCCTCGATCCCCGCGCTCGTGACCAGGATGGCCACCGGCCCGAGCTCGGCGCGCACCCGGGCGAACGCGTGGGTCACCGCCGGGCGGTCCGTGACGTCGACCTCCAGGGCCAGCACCTCGCCGCCCGCCGCCGTTAATTCGTCGGCCGCCGCCTTGAGGGTCGCCGGGTTCCGGTCGATAACAGCCACTTTGTGTCCGTCGGCCACGAAGCGGCGGGCAACGCCGAGCCCGATGCCCGAGGCACCGCCCGTCACCACCGCCACCTTGCTCATCGGGCCTCTTTCTCCGTGTCGAATTCGATGTGGAGCTCGCTCAGGCCGCGCAGCACCCACGTCGGCTCGTAGAGGAAATGCCGGTCCCCCGGGGGGCCGTGGTGCTCCTCGGACAGCCGGATGTCGCGCAGGCGGTCGAGGATCCGCTCCATGCTGACCCGGCCCTCGGCCCGGGCCAGCGGCCCGCCCGGGCATGTGTGGTTGCCGCGTCCGAAGGCCATGTGGGCACGGGCGTTGGACCGGTCCACCTGGAACTCGGCGGGGCATTCGAAGCGCCGGGGATCGCGGTTGGCCGCACCGTTGAGCAGCATCACCGGCGTACCGGCGGCCACGTCGACGTCGCCTATTGTCACCGCCTTGCGGGTCAGGCGGAAGTCGGCCTTCACTGGGCTCTCGATGCGCAGCGCCTCTTCGATGAAGGTCTGGATGAGCGCGGGGCGCGCCCGAAGCCGATCTTGGAGCTCGGGTCGCTCGCCGAGGTACTTCAGCGCTACGGCCAACAGACGGGCAGTGGTCTCCTGGCCGGCGGCGAACAGGAACGTGGCCGTGCGGACCACGGCCGTCACGTCGGGCAGCGTGCCGTCGGGGTAGGTGGCCAAGGCCAGGTCGGTGAGCACATCCTTGCGGGGCGTGCGGCGGCGGTCCTCGATGTACTCGGAGAACCAGTCGTCGAGCCACGACAGCGGGTTGAGGTTCTTGGCCCCCGCGCCCGTCGCTCCGCCGCCCACTTTCCCGGGGGTGGGGCTCAGCCCGAATCCGTCACGGAAGCGCCGGTGGTCCTCCTCGGGCACCCCGAGCAGGTCGGCCACTACCAGCATGGCGAAGGGCTGCGAGTAGGCGGTGATGAACTCGCAATTCCCTTCGGCGGCGAACTCGTCGAGCAGCTGGTCCGACAGGCGGTACATGAACGCCTCGTTATCCTTGAGCTTGCGCGAGGTGATGAGCCGCATGAGCAGCGCCCGCTCGCGGGTGTGCGCCGGGGGATCCATGGTCACCATGTGCTCGTACATCGGGAGTTGGTCGCGGTAGGTGTCGATGATGTCGCCCACGTCATCGCCCTCGAGGGGGACGGGGAAGGTGGCGAAGGGGCCGATGACCGAGTTGCACGACGAGAAGCTCGACCCGTCGAGGTAGACCTCGCTGGCCTCGTCGAAGCCAGTGACGGCGACCACGCCACCGGGGAGCTCCAGGACGGGCGACACCTCCCGGAGCTGGTCGAAGTACGGGTAGGGATCGTCCACGAGATCCGCGTCGCTGAAGAAGTCGACGCTCTTCCAATCGCGCATCCCGCTCCTTCCCGAGCGCCGGGTCCCCCCGGCCCATCCTGTGCGGCCCGCACGGCGTTATTTTGGCAGTTGCTTAGCATTATGTCCCGCGCCGTGGCAAGTTGTGGGGGTGGTGAACACCCCTGCGACCCGGCGCATTGGCGCGGAGACGTCCAAGACCCGGTCCCAGCTGGTCGACGCAGCCGAGCGGCTCCTCCTGGAGGAGGGCTACGCGGCCGTAACCTCCCGACGGGTCGGCGCCAAGGCCGGGCTCAAGCCCCAGTTGGTCCACTACTACTTTCGATCGATGGAGGAGCTCTTCCTCGAGGTTTTCCATCGCCGGGCCGACGAGAACCTGGCCCGAGCCGAGCGGACCCTGGCGACGGGCGCGTCCCTGCGTACGCTCTGGCACCTCAACGCGGATCTGCGTGGCGCAGCCTTCAACATCGAGTTCGTGGCGCTGGCCAACCACCACAAGGCCATCCGAGCCGAGGTGGCCCGCTACGCCGAACGCTTCCGGGCCATGCAGCTCCAGGCGCTGGCGCGCGCGCTGGCCGACCACGACGTCGGTGCCGACGAGCTGCCGCCCGTCGCCGCATTGCTCCTCATGACCGGCCTGACCCAGGTGCTGTCGCTCGAGCGCGCCCTGGGGGTAACCGCCGGTCACGACGAGACGCTTGCCTTCGTCGCCGGCGTCATCGACCGCCTCGAGCCCCGGGACAGCGACAGCTGAGCCGCTCGACGCGTCGAACGGCAGCGTCGACTAGCTGGTGGCCTCGTCGCCGTGGAGGGTTGTGCGGTGCATGTCGCGCGGCGAGGAGGGGTCGTAGGGCAGCGCCCGGTGCAGCACACCCCGGTTGTCCCAGATGACCAGGTCGCCCACCTTCCAGATATGCCGGTAGACACGATCGGGCGTGGTGGCCCGGGCCAGGATGTCGTCGAGCAGGGCGTCGCCCTCCTGCTTGCCCATCCCCACGACGTGATCGGCGGTCGGGCCGAGCACAACCGACCGCCGACCGCTGCGGTGTCGCCAGACGAGGGGTTGCTCCTTGGCCGGCCTCTTGCGCCACATCTCGACCTGCTCCGGCTTGGGGTCGGGCTCGAGCCGTCGCTGGGCGGCCTCGATGGAGTGGACTACCCGGACCGACTCGAAGCGCGCCTTGTCGTCGTCGCTGAGGGCGTCGTAGGCGGCGTAGGTGCTGGCGAACTCGGTCTCGCCGCCGATGTCGGCCACGCCGTGGGCGGCGAGCAGTGTGGCCATGATCGGGACGTCGTCGGTGAGCCCGTCGATGTGCCAGTCGAAGGTCCCTCGGAGGTAGGCGGCGGCGCGGTTCCTGGCCGGGTCGAGCGTGACGAGGAAGATCTCGGGATGCTCTCCCGTGCCCATGACCTCCACCGGGCCCAAGCGCTTGCTGAACGCCACTTGGGCGGCGTCGTTGATGTGGAGATCGCGAAAGACAAGCACGCCGTTGGCCTCGAGCGCCTGGAGCGTCCACGCCGGGAGTTCGTCGTCGCGCACCATCCGTTCGACGTCGACGCCCAGCACCTGGGCGCCGACGGTCTCGGTCAGCTGTACCGTGTCGATCGACTTGGCCATCGTCCTGCCTCCTGACGTCGCGTGCTATCGAGCCGCCCTACCCCCGCCGGAGCTCCCGCTTGAGCACCTTGCCGGACGGGTTGCGCGGCAGCGCCTCGACGAAGGTGATCTCCCTGGGGACCTTGAAGCGGGCTAGGCGCGCCCGGCAGTGCTCGATCAGCTCGTCGGCGTCGACCTCCACCCTCGGGCGCAAGGCTACAAAGGCCACCGGCACCTCGCCCCAGCGGTCGTCGGGCCGGCCCACGACCGCCGCCTCCTGAATGGCGTCGTGCTCGTAGAGCACCCGCTCCACTTCGGAGCCCGCGATGTTCTCGCCGCCGGAGACAATCATGTCCTTGAGCCGGTCGACGATGTAGAGGAAGCCGTCGTCGTCGCGCACGCCGATGTCGCCGGTGTGGAACCAGCCGCCTGCAAAGGCAGTCGCTGTGGCGTCGGGGTCCCGCCAGTAGCCCTTGAATACCTTTGGGCCGCGCAGGACAATCTCGCCCCGCTCACCCGCGGGCAGCGACTTCCCGTGCTCGTCCCAGATCTCGAGATCGAGGTAGACGCAGGGCCGCCCGACGCTGCCGAGCTTGGTGACGATGTTGTGACGGTCGAGGAACGTGTCACCCGAGACGGTCTCGGTGAGGCCGTAGGCATCGGCGAACCATGCGGAGGGAAAGGCGCTCTGGATGCGCTCGATGAGCGGGATCGGCATCTTCTCACCGCCGTTGACCACCACCCGCACCGACGACAGGTCGCGCTCCTCGACGCCGTCGAGGGCCATGATGGCGTTGATCATGGCCGGGGCAAGCCACACCGTGGTCACCCGGGAACGCTCAAGCTCGTCCACCACGGCGGCGGCGTCGAAGGCCCGGTGGATGATGATCGTGGCGCCGGCGGCCACAAGCGACGTGGTGGTGAGGTCGAGTGCCCCCACATGGTAGAGTGGCCCGCAGGCAAGCCCGAGGTCGCTGCTCGAGAACCCGAACTCGGTGATGTGCGCCAGGTTCTTCCACGCCAGGTTGGCATGGGTAATCATCACCCCTTTGGGGTGCCCGGTGGTGCCTGACGTGTACATCAACCGGTGGACGTCGTCTGCCGCGGCGGCGACACGCTTCACCCGGTGCGCGCTGGCCCGCAGCTCTGCCAGCGTGCACCAGCCGTCGGGAGCGGACGCCTCGACACAGGCCCGAATCGGCGCGCGATCCATGCCATCAATGGCATCGTCGGCCGTCTCCACCAACGCCTCGTCGCACACCAGGGCGCGAGCCTCGGAGTGCGCGAGGATGTAGCGCACCTCCGGCGGCGCCAGACGCCAGTTGATAGGCATGGCGATCGCACCTAGGTAGTTGGCGGCAAAGAGCGTCTCCAGGAACTCCGGGCAGTTGTAGGACAGGAGACCGACGACGTCACCGGCGCCCACGCCATTCTCGGCCAGGCCGCCAGCAAGAGCGGCGGCGCGCTCGGCCATGTCCCCGTAGGTGGTCGTCTCTCCTCCGAAGACGGTCATCGCCTGGTCGGGGGCCCGGGCCGCGTGGTGTGCGAGCACGGCGAACCAATTCAGGTCGGCCGGCATCGCGTCCCCCTTCAAGGTCGTGGCAGACTTGTACCGACCAGTCAGTCTAATCACCGGGGTCGGTGGCGGCGCCCCGTGCTCGCAGGAGACCCAGATGCCCGACGACGACTCCCGTCGCAACCCGAAGTGGTCGGCGCGCCGTCAGGCCATCATCGACACCTCGGCCCGGATCTTCGCCCGCAGCGGCTACCACGCCACCGGCATCAACGAGCTGTGCGAGGCCAACGACCTCGGCAAGGGCGCGCTCTATCACTACATCGGCTCCAAGGAGAAGCTGCTGGCCGCCATCTACGACCAGATCATGGACGAGGTGACCCTCGGCGCGGCGCGTGTAGCCGATGCGGGCGGCTCGCCGGCCACCCAACTGGCCATGCTCGGCGACGAGCTGCTCGACGTGATCCACCGCTTCCCGGACCACGTGTGGGTGTTCCTTCACGAGTTCCCCGCACTGACGGGCGAGCGTGCCACGCGCTTTGCGGAGTGGCTCCGAAACTACGAACGGCACATCGAGGACGTCGTCCGGGCCGGAATCGACGCATGCGAGTTCCGCGATGACCTCGACCCATGGCTAACGACCCGGGCGTGGTTCGGGATGCACAACTACACCTACCTCTGGCTGCGACCCGGTGGGCGGCTGTCGGCGCGCGACGTGGCGAAGCCGTTCGCCGACATCTTCGCGCGGGGCATCGAGCGCCCCGCGCGATGAGGCCCGGTCAGGGCGCCGAGTAGCCTCCATCGACGACGAGCGCCGAGCCGGTCGTCCAACGGGAGTCCTCACCGGCAAGGTACGAATAGGCGCCGACCAGGTCGTCGGCCGCGCCCAGCCCAAGCGGGTGGCGCGACCCGATGGCATCGAGCGCCTCGGGGGGAAGGGCATCGTGGATGGCGGAGCGGAACGTCCCGGGGCACACACAATTGACGCGGATCCCGTCGCGGGCGTACTCGACGGCGGCCACCTTGGCCAGCTGGATCACCGCCGCCTTGGTGGTGCAATAGGGCGCCGCGTGCGACCACGCCGTGAGACCGGAGACCGATGCGGTGAGGACGATCGAGCCGGAGCCCTGGCCGCGCATCACGGGTACGCCTGCACGGACGGCGTTGACGGCGCCGAGCAGGTTGATCCGGAAGGCCCGCTCCCAGTCTTCGGTGGTGAGGTTGTGGATGCGCCCGTTCGGCGACAACACGCCGGCGTTGCCGATCAGCACGTCGAGGCGGCCGAAGCGTTCGACGGCCCGGGCCACGACGGATTCGACCTGGTCGAACTCGCTCACGTCGGCGAGCAGTGTGGTGGCCCGGCCCCCCCCTTCGGGCAGGCCGGCCACCGTGGCGTCGAGCGACGCCGCGTTCACGTCGCTCAGCACCAGATCGGTGTCGGGCTCGCCGGCCAGCCGGCAGGATATCGCCGCGCCCAGTGCGCCGCCCGCTCCGGTGATGGCGACGACCCGGCGGGCCTGGCTGCACTCGGTCTGGTCGGCTGCGTGCGAGTCCATGTTGTGCCCATTGTACCGATCAGTACAATGCACGTCTGGTGACCGCCGGCTCGTCCTCGCCCGTGGCGTTCTCGACCACCGAGCTCGCCGAGATGCACCGGCGGATGCTGCGCATCCGCGGGTTCGAGCAGCGGGTGGCCGACCTATACCGTGACGGCGAGATCGCCGGCTTCGTGCACCTTTCGGTCGGGCAGGAGGCGGCGGCCGTCGGCGCGTGCTGGCCGCTGCGGCCCACCGACGTCATCACGTCCACCCACCGCGGGCACGGCCACTGCCTGGCCAAGGGCATGGACCCCCTCGGCATGTTCGCCGAGCTGATGGGCAAGGACGAGGGGACCAACCGCGGCCGCGGGGGCTCGATGCACATCGCCGATCCGAAGCTCGGCGTCTACGGGGCGAACGGGATCGTGGCCGCCGGCCTCCCCATCGCCGCCGGTGCGGCCACGGCGGCGCAGCTGCGCCACGACGGGGGCGTCGTGGTGGCCTTCTTCGGCGACGGCGCTCCCGCCCAGGGTGCGTTCCACGAGTCTCTGAACCTCGCCGCAGTGTGGAGCCTCCCCGTCGTCTTCTTCTGCGAGAACAACGGCTACGCCGAATTCTCGCCCACACCCACCCAGCACGGGGCGCCCCTGGAGCAACGCGCCGCCGGCTACGGCATCCGGTACCTCGGCGTCGACGGCAACGACGTTGCGTTGGTGGCCGCCGTCATGGAGGACTTCGTCCTGGCCACACGCGCCGGCGGCGGCCCGGTCGTCGTCGAGGCCACCACCTACCGTTGGCACGGCCACTACGAGGGCGACCCCCAGCGGTACCGGGCGCCTGAGGAGCTCGAGTCGTGGAAGGCGCGTGACCCCCTGGCCGTGCAGGCCGAGCGCCTACGCACGGCCGGTGTCGGCGCCGACGACATCAAGGCGCTCGAGACGGCGGTCGCCCGGGAACTCGACGCCGCCGTGGAGGCGGCCCGCCGGTTGGCTCCAGCGGATGCGGCCACGGTCACCGACTTCGTGCTTCGTCCCCGCCCAGCGCGCGTCGAGCCGCCGCCGCCGGACGAGTCGGCGCCGGAATTCCGCACCATGGACGCCATCCGCGCCGCGCTCGAGGCCGAGCTGGCGCAGGACGAGCGGGTGTTCGTGGCCGGCATCGACGTGGGCGACGGCGGCAACGTGTTCGGGCTGATGCGTGGGCTGCGCGACCAGTTCGGCGAACGCGTGCGCGACACCCCGATCTCCGAGACGGCCGTCGTCGGGCTCGGCGTCGGCGCGGCCATGGCCGGAATGCGGCCGGTGGTCGAGCTCATGTACCTCGACTTCCTCGGCGTGTGCTTCGACCAGCTGCTCAACCAGGCCGCCAAATTGCCGTTCATGACCGGGGGGTCCGCCCAGATGGCGCTGACCGTGCGGACCCAGTTCGGCGCCGGGCGGAGCTCGGGCAGCCAGCACAGCCAGAGCCTCGAGGCGCTCCTGGCCCACATCCCTGGTCTGAGCGTGGTCATGCCCTCCACCCCGGCCGATACCTACGGCCTGCTGCGCGCCGCCATCGAAGACCCGAACCCGGTCGTCTTCATCGAGAACCGGCTGCTCTACGGCATGAAGGGACCGCGGCCGCAAGCCGGCCACGTCCTCCAGATCGGGACCGCAAGCGTGGTCCGCCCGGGATCCGACGTCACGGTGGTGTCGGTATCTCGGATGGTCCACGAGGCGATCGCCGCCGCCGAAGCAGTGGCCGAGGACGGCATCGACGCCGAAGTGATCGACCTGCGCACGGTGGCCCCTCTCGACACCGACACGATCCTGGCCTCAGTGGCCAAGACCAGCCGGCTCCTGATCGCGCACGAGGCGGTCGTCCCCTTCGGCATCGGCGCCGAGATCGCCGCCGTCGTCGCCCGCGACGCGTTCTGGGACCTCGACGCGCCCATCGAGCGCGTCGGCGCCCTGGCCACGCCGCCGCCCTACGCGCCCGAGCTCGAGCGGGCGTGGCTCCCCGACCGCGACGACATCGCGAGGGCTCTCCGCCGCCTGGCGGCGATCTGACGCTGCCGCGCCGGGCTCAGCAGCCCAGGGCGCGGGCTATCACCAGGTGCTGGATCTCATTGGTACCCTCGCCGATCTCGAGCACCTTGGCGTCGCAGTAGAACCGGGCCACCGGCGTGTCGAGCAGGTACCCAAGGCCTCCGTGGATCTGCACCGCCTCCGATGCGGCCCACGTGGCGGTGCGGCTGGCCTTCAGCTTGGCCATGGCCGCCTCCTTCTGGAACGGCTGCCCGCTGTCGCGCAGGTAGGCGGCCCGGTACGTCAGCCAACGCGCCGCCTCGAGCTCGGTGGCGACGTCCGCCAGCTTGAACTGCACGGCCTGGAACTTCGAGATGGGCTGACCGAATTGCGTCCGCTGGCGGGCGTAGTCGGTGGCCAGGTCGAGCACGGCCTGCGTCAGGCTGAGCGACAGGGCCGCAATGGAGATGCGACCGACCTCGAGCGTGCGCAGGAACTGGCTGAGCCCGAGGTCGGGGTCGCCCACGAGATGGTCGTCGGGAACCCACACGTCATCGAAGTACAGCTCGCGGGTGTCGAGTCCGCGCCAGCCGATGCCGCGCATCTTGGGGCCCATGGTGAACCCTGCCGTGTCCTTCTCGACGACGAAGGTGGCGTAGGTCGGCGGGCCTTCGCTCGCCCCGGCGCGGGCCAGCAGCGTCACGCCGAAGGACATGTCGGTCCCCGCGTTGGAGATGAAAGTCTTGTGCCCGTTGATCACCCAGCCGCCGTCCCGGCGCTCGGCGCGGGTCCGGATCCCGCGAGCGTCCGAGCCGGCGTCGGGCTCTGTGAGCCCGAAGGCGCCGAGGACGCGACCTTCGGCCAGCGGGCGCAGCCAGCGCTCACGCTGGGCGTCGTCGCCGAACAGGTACAGCGGCAACGAACCGATCGTCACGTGCGCCTGCCAGGCGGCAGCCACCGACTGATCGGCCAGGCCGATCTGCTCCATGGCCGCGACGAAGCCGACGGTGGACATGCCGATCCCTCCCCATTGCTCGGGGATCAGCATGCCGAGCAGTCCCAGCTCTCCCATCTCGCGCAGAAGGTCGGTGGGGCAGTGACCTTCCTCCCACGCCCGCGGCGCCCTGGGGGCGATCTCCTTCTGGGCGAAGTCGCGACAGAGCCCGACCAGCTCCCGCTCGCGTTCGCCGAGTGACAGGTCCATCGGGCCAAGTCTATGGACTGATCGGTACAAGGCCCGTAGAATTCCACCATGGCGTCCGAGCGCACCCCGCACAAGTACCCGAAGTTCGACACTCCCGAGGAGGAGCGCCGCCACCGCAAGCAGCGCCTGGCGGCCGCCTTCCGCCTGTTCGGGCAGTTCGGCTTCGACGAGGGCGTGGCCGGGCACATCACCGCCCGCGACCCCGAGCGCCTCGACCACTTCTGGGTCAACCCGCTCGGCATGAACTTCAAGCAGATCCGGGTGCGCGACCTCCTGCTCGTCAACGACCAGGGCGATGTCGTCGAGGGCAACTGGCCAGTGAACAAGGCGGCGTTCGTGATCCATTCGCAGATCCACGCCGCGCGCCCTGACGTCGTGTCCGCGGCACACGCCCACTCGGTCTACGGGAAGTCCTGGTCGTCGCTGCGACGGACGCTCGACCCACTCACGCAGGACGCGTGCGCCTTCTACGGCGACCACGCCGTCTTCGACGACTACACGGGCGTCGTCCTCGATCTCGAGGAGGGCAAGCGCATCGCCCACGCCCTCGGCGAGCGCAAGGCCGCCATCCTCTCCAACCACGGCCTGCTCACCGTGGGCCACAGCGTCGACGAGGCGGCGTGGTGGTTCATCACCATGGAGCGCACCTGCGAGGCACAGCTGCTCGCGGAGTCGGCCGGCACTCCGGTGCACATCGACGCGGATCAAGCCGAGAAGACCGCCGAGCAGGTCGGCAATCACGTCGCCGGCTGGCTCTCGTTCCAGCCGCTCTACGACTGGATCGTCGCCCAGCAGCCCGACCTGCTCGCCGAGTAGCCGCTCGGCCGGCGGCCGGCCGGGTCACGGCATCGCACGGGCCGAGCAGCAGCCCCTAAACGTTGCGATGCAGGTGGGCCAGGAAGGTGGTCGACCAGTCGGTGAGGTCCGAGGGCACCGAGTAGCCGGCCTCCTCGTTGATCACCGGCCAATGGGCGGCCACATCCTCCGCCGTCGGGTCCGGAGTGGTGTGCACATAGCCCGGCGCGCAGGCGATGAACATGCGGGCGAAGCGCCCCGCGCCTGCCGCGTACATCTCGCCGCTCACCGGGCAGTCCTCGTGGGCCAGGAACGCCACCAGCGGAGCCACGAGATGCGGCGCCATCGGTCCGTGCGCGTCCTCGGCTGCGGCGTCCCCCGCCGAGGGACGGCCGGCCATGCGGGTCATCGCCGCCGGGGCGACGAGGTTGACCTTGATGCCTTGGACGGCGCCGGCGGTGGCGAGGCTGCGGGCCAGGCCAACGACGCCGGCTTTGGCCGTGGCGTAGGAGGTGTTGTTGGGCAGACCGAACATCCCCGTCGAGGTGGTCATCACGATTCGGCCATAGCCCTGGTCGACCATGTGCGGCCAGGCGGCACGGGTGGTGTGGAAGGACCCGCCCACGTGCACGGCCCAGTGCCGAGTCAGGTTCTCCCCGTCCGCGTCGGGGAAGCCCGCCCAGCGGACGATCCCGGCGTTGTTCACCAGGGCGTCGATGCGGCCGAACCGGTCCACGGCCGCGTCGACCAGGGCCTGCGCGCCGGCCGGCGATGCCACGTCGCTGGTGTCGGCGATCGCGGCGGCGCCGGCGCCCTCGATCTCGGCGGCCACCGCCTCGGCCGGGCCCACATCTGAGCCCGAGCCGCCGATCGAGCCGCCCAGGTCGTTGACCACGACGCTCGCCCCTCGCTCCGCCAGCAGGAGGGCGTAGGCCCTCCCGATGCCGCGCCCGGCTCCGGTGACGACGGCGACCCTCCCGTCGAAGCGCAATTCGCTCATGGGGGTGGTGGCCGGGGAGCGGCTCAGGCGGCGACGGGAGCCCGAAAGCCCAGCAGCCCGCCCAGCGTGCCGCCCAGCATGGCGGCGCGCTCGTCGGCCGGAACGCCGGCGAACAGCGTCGAGATCAGCTCGCGGCTTCCCCCGAACGTCCCCTCGGCGTGCGGGTAGTCGTTTCCCCACACGATGCTCGACACCCCGGTGATGTGCCGGGCGGCAACGGCCACGGGGTCGTCCTGGAAAGACACGTGGAACTGGCGCTGGACGTACTGGCTGGGTTTGAGCGGATACGGCCACTTCTCGTTGAGGCGGAACAGCTGCGCCATCCCGGGCTGGTCGTTCGCCGGGCGGGTGTCGTCCCACTGGCCGAGCCACCAGTCGGCGTCCTGGCCGATCCCCGTGACCCAGCACTTGTCCATGGAGCCCACCAGCGAAGCCAGCCAGTGGGCGTTGAACTCGATCAACGCGAAGTGGAGGTCAGGGTAGCGCTCGGCCACGCCGCCGCCGATCAGCTCGCAGATGACCTGCTGCGGGACGATCGTGCTGTAGACGCACTGCGTGATCATGCGCTTGGATGCCGCCTTCTCCGTCATCGGCTGGTTGACCTGCGCGGCGTTCTCCTTGACCACCTTCAGGGTGATGGCGTCCGGCTCGTTGACCTTGACGCCGCCAGTCTGGGTGTGGATGAACACGTGCACGCCGTTGGCCTGCGCCGCGGACCACACCGGGTCGTAGCCCCGCGAGTAGTACGGCGTGGGCGGGACCGCCGGCAAGAGGACAGCCCGGAAGCCGGCGGCGGCCACTCGCTCGATCTCGGCCACGGCGTCGCCGATGTCGGTGATGGGTACGGGTGCGGTCGGCGCGATCCGCGAGAGGTACGGGCCGAACCGCTCTATGACATAGTCGTTGTAGACCCGGGCGTGGGCCATCGACAATTCGTGGTCGTCGGAGTAGAGCCCGAACAGCGACAGATTCGGGTGCATGACGGCGACGTCCACGCCGTCGAGGTCCATGTCCTCGAGGATCAGCTCCGGGTCCCCCTCGGGGGTTCGCCCAGCTGTCTGGCGGTAGCGCGAGATCGTCCAGCCCTCGAACCCCGGAGTGTGCAGCCGCCGGAACACGCGGGCGCCGCCGTCGACGAAGGGCTCGATCTCGAAGTCCTCCTCCCACACGCCCCGCTCGCGCAGGTGCTTGGGCAGGCGGGTGGAGAAGAGGTCGGTCGGCTCGAGGATGTGCCCGTCGGCCGACACGACGAAGTCCTTCTTCTCCGGCATGGCCACACCCCTCCTTGCCACGGATCCGGCCTGGTGGTCGGCGTCCGCGGGCGCCCGGGCCCGGCCGCGTCGGGCGGCGCCGTCGCCGGCCGAATGTTAGACCAACCGGTCGGTACATTGGAATGGCCAGGCCGGCCCGGGCCCAGGGCCGGTGCATCGAAGGAGGACACGTGGCGAAGCGATGGACGCAGCGGCCACCCGGCTCGACCTGGGGGGACTGGGGCGAGGACGACGAGCTCGGCCGTATCAACCTCCTGACCCCCGACAAGGTGCTCCAAGGTGTGCGCGAAGTCGAGGCCGGCATCAGCTTCTGTCTGAGCCTTCCCCTCGACTTCCCCGGCGGCACCGCCCTCAACCAGCGACGACAACCGCCCGTCCTCGCCCCCACCGAGGACATGGACGGCAATCCCGGCACCTTCTACAACGTGCACATGAGCGGCATGGATCAATACGGCGACCCCCGCTACGTCGACGTGTGGGCCGACGACGTGGTCACCCTGTCGCTGCAGTACTCCACACAGTGGGACTCCCTGGCCCACGTCGGGGCGGAGTTCGATGCCGACGGCGACGGGGTCGAGGAGCCCGTCTACTACAACGGCTATCGCGCCGGCGTCGACCTGGTGGGGCCCAAGCCCGACGCGGCCGGGGACGGAGGCGGACACCGCTGCTTCGCCCACCACCTCGGCCTCGAGCACATGGCGGCCACCGGCGTCCAAGGGCGCGGCGTGCTGGTCGATCTCGCCCACCACCTCGGCCACGACTGGCGCGGCGTCGACCTGCGGACGCTGCAGGAGATTATGGCGGCCGACGACGTGGTGGTGGAGCCCGGCGACATGCTCTTGCTGCACACCGGGTTCGCCAGCAAGGTCCTCCAGTGGGAGCGCAACCCGGACCCGGTGAAGATCCACACCATGTGCACCTACCTCGACGCCCGGGACGAAGCGCTGCTGCAGTGGATCGCCGACTCCCGGGTCTCGGCGCTGGTGGCCGACAACTACGCGGTCGAGGGGCTCACGGGCAAGGATCGCGACCCGAGCCGCCATTCGTTCCTGCCCATCCACCACCTCTGCCTTTTCCGGCTGGGTGTCCCCCTGGGGGAGATGTGGTACCTCCACGAGCTGGCGACGTGGCTGCGCGAGCACGGCCGCAGCCGGTTCCTGCTCACTGCGCCGCCGCTTCGACTGCCGGGGGCGGTGGGCTCGCCGTTGACGCCGGTTGCCACCGTTTGACGCGACGGTTCGGGACAGCGAGTGCTCCCGCGTCAGGCCGAGGTCTCCGTCAGGTCCGATGAACGCGACAGAGCGAAGGCGCGGAAGCCACCCTCACGGACCTTGGCGATCTCGGCGAAGAGCTTGGGCCGGCCGCCGGAGTTCAGCAGGTACTTGCGGGGCTTACCCGGGATGTTGGTCCCGAAGTAGTAGCTGATCTCGCCGAAGTTGGACTTCGAGGCGTTCCTGTCGACCATGCTCGTCCACCGCTCCTCCGCCTCGGGGTCCACCTCGATCGTGTCGTAGCCGTGGTCCCGGGCGTATACGAGCGTCTCCGTGACGAAGTCGACCTGGTCGCCGTTGTAACGGGGGTTGTTGCCCGCCGCCGCGTGCGGACCCCCGGGGAAGAAGAGGTTGGGGAAGCCGGCGGTCTGGATCCCGAGGAACGTCCGGGGCCCCTCCGCCCAGCGGTCCGCCAGCGCGAGCCCGCCCCGGCCGCGCATACCCATCCGCAGCAGCGCGCCGGTACCGAAGTCGAAGCCCGTCGCCCACACGATGACGTCGAAGTCTCGGATGCCCTCGGCGGTCTCGATGCCGGTCGGCGTGACACGGAGGATGGGCGTCTCCCTCAGGTCGACCAAGGAGACCTTGGGGTCGTTGAACGCCTCGTAGAACCCGTGCACAAAGGGCGGCCGTTTCTCGGCGAAGCGGTGGTCCTTGGGGATCAGCTTCTCTGCCGTGGTCGGGACACGCACGATGCCCCGGATCTTGGCGGCGAGGAAGTCGCACCACAGGGCGTTGGCGGCTGGGTCGACCATGAGGTCGGTGTAGTGACTGATCAGCTTGGCGAAGCCGGGGCTACGCCACATCTTCTCGAAGAAGGCCTGGCGCTGACCCTCCGAGTCTTCGAAGGTGGCGCGGTCACAGGGCTGGTGGAGGAAGCCGGCGGCGGACGTGTTCAGCGTGTCGCGGATGGCGTCGAAGTCGGCCCGCAGCCACGCCTGCTCCTCGGGGGTGATCGGAGCGTTGTTGAGCGGCGTGCACCAATTGGCGGTGCGCTGGTACACGGTCAGGGAAGCGACCTCGCCGGCGATGACCGGGACGAGCTGCACGCCGCTCGACCCGGTGCCGATCACCGCCACCCGCTTGCCGGCGAAGTCGACGGGCTCGGTGGGCCACAGGCCGGTGTGGTAAGACCACCCTTCGAAGTCCTCGCGACCGGGCACGTCGGGGAAGAACGGCACCGACAGCACGCCGGTGGCCGCCACCACGAACCGGGCTCGGATCACCGCGCCGTCGGCGAGCGCCACCGCCCAGGTCCCCGACGGCTCGTCGTAGACGGCGGAGGTCACCGCCGCGCCGAATCGCATGTGGCGTCGGAGGTCGAAGCGGTCGGCCACGTGGTTCAGGTAGCGCTCGATCTCGGGCTGACCGGCGAAGTGCTCCTGCCACTCCCATTCCGCGAACAGCTCCCGGGAAAAGAGGTAGCCGTAGGTGTAGCTCTCCGAGTCGAACCGCGCACCTGGGTAGCGATTCCAGTACCACGTGCCCCCCACGCCGCCGCCGGACTCGACGAGCAGCGCGTTGAAGCCGGCCTCGCGTGCGCGGTAAAGCTGGTAGATGCCGGTGATGCCGGCGCCGACGACCAGCACCTCGACGTCGGGGCCGGGCGGTGCGCCATGCGGTTCGGCAGCTGGTGCGGCTGAGGTCGTCATGCGGTAGAGAGGTGTCGGCCTGGGGTTCGGCGCGGGTCTCCCCGGGCCAGCGCCCAGGACTTTGTACCGACCGGTTGGTATAGGGTACCCGCGGGAGGGTCCGCGGAGGAAAGGGAGCCGCGTGGCAATCACGGATCGGAAGTGGACGGCGCTCCCGGTGCCTCATGCCATTGAGCTGCCCGACCGCGTCCCAAAGGGGCGCTACTACGACCCGGACTTCTACCGGCTGGAGACCGAGCGGCTCTGGCCACGGGTGTGGCAGATGGCCTGCCGTCTCGAGGAGATCCCCCGCCCCGACGACTTCGCCACCTACGAGATCCTCGACCAGTCGGTGATCGTCGTCCGCACCGAGAACCTCGGGGTGCGGGCATTCCAGAACGCATGCCGCCACCGAGGGGTCCAAGTGGCCCAGGGCCGCGGCACCTGCGAGAGCGGGTTCACCTGCCCCTTCCACGGCTGGTGCTACGGCGCCGATGGCGCCAACACCTTCGTGTCGCGCTCGAAGACCTTCTCCGAGCACAACCTGCACCCGGGCGACATCGACCTGACGCCGGTGCGCTGCGAGGTGTGGGGCGGGTGCGCGTGGATCAACCTCAGCGACGAGGCGCCGCCGCTGCGCGAGTGCCTCGAACCGGTGGCCTCCGTCCTCGACGCCTGGAAGGTCGAGTCGCTACGGGCCGAGTGGTGGTTCGCGTGCCGGCTCCCCGCCAACTGGAAGCTGGCGCAGGAGGCATTCCAAGAGCAGTACCACGTCATCCAGACTCACCCTCAGCTCGTCATCCCCGATCGGATGCCGGGCCCAGGCCGACACTTCGACCCCCGGGTTTGGGTCCAGGCGGAGCTCCACTACCTGCGCATGATGAGCGAGGGCATGGACGGCATGGTGCACGCTGACGACGTGCGCATCGCCGAGGGCATCGCCGACATTGAGCTTCCGGCAGACCCCGAGCTGGCAGTGTCGACCTGGCGGCGTGCCCTCAACGATGCCGTAGTGGCCTGGCACCGCGGCCAAGGTCACGACATCCCCGACCTCGTCGAGCTCGATTCGCAGTCGATAAACGAGCCGATGGGCTACTGCTTCCCGCATTACTTCGTGCTGCCCATGTACTCGAGTGCTTCCGCCTATCGGTTCCGCCCGCTCGGGCCCGAGGAGACCCTGATGGAGATCTGGTCGCTGACGCGCTTCCCCGAAGGAGAGGAGCCCGACAGGCCGCCGGTGCCCGAGGTGTGGGAGCACGACGACCCCCGATGGCCGCCCATCCCGGCCCAGGACTTCTCCAACATCCCCCGCCAGCAGCGAGGCCTGCACGCCAAGGGGTTCGAGTACCTTCGCCTGTCCGAGCAGATCGAAGGGCACATCTCGAACACCCACCGGGTGATCGACGGCTTCTTGACCGGATTCCCTTACGAGCGGCTGCTGCCGGCCATGCGGTCGATCAACGTCAACCCGCTCGAAATGCAAGTCGTCGATTTCGAGCTTTGACCGGCGTCGGTACGAGGAGCGTCGCCGAGGTGACCGAGGGCGTGTTCGCCGCCATCGCCGCCTACACCCAAACCCTCGACGACGGCAGGACCGTCGAAGTAGTGATCACCTTCTACCCCGACGGGGTCCGCGACATCCCGGCCTTGGCAACCACCAACCGCCCGCCGGCTCGGTCACCCCGTGAACTCGGGCGCCAAGTCACGCACCAACCTCTCGACCCGCGACTCGCGGGCGTCCGGTCACCCACACATCAGGTAGCCGCACCCCGGCGATGCCTTTGACTACGCGGTGGTCACGCCTCGGCGGTGAAGGGCAGCGCCATGGCCGAACCCATAGGATGATCGGACGTGACGATCCGTCGAAGATGCCGGTGTCCTGGAGCCCGGCAGGAGGTCAGATGATTCTCATCGTTGTCAAGCAACAGGTGCGCGCCGAGTTCGCCGATGACTGGCCGTCGCTCGTCGAAGAGTTCACGATGTCGACACGCGCCGAGCCGGGCAATATCTCCTTCGAATGGAGCCGGAGCGCCGACGATCCGAATTTGTGGATGCTTATTGAGGTTTTCCGCGACGAAGAGGCAGGGAAAGCCCATGTCGAGTCAGCCCATTTCAAGAAGGCGACCTCCCAGTTGCCTCGGTGGCTCGCCCGGGTGCCGGAAGTCATACACGTCGAGGCTCCTGGCGAGGGCTGGGTTCGCATGAGCTAATGATCCCCGGGCAGGACGGGCCGGGACCGATGGCACTCTCAGCCCCGGCTCAACCTAGGTCGAACTTCATCCTGCCCATGAGGATCTTCGAGATGTCGGCGGCGGGGGGATAGGAGTCGGTCAGGCCCGAGGACATGTATCCGGAATCGGTGACCAGGATGACCCCGTTCACCGCCACGGCCGCGTCGGAACACAGGAATACGAGCGGATACGCCTGCTCGAGGGGGGTGGACGTCTCGATGCCGAGCTCTTCGCGGAAGTCTGCTCCGAATCCGAGCCACAACTCCTTGTTGGCCTGGGCGAGCGGGGTGTCGGTGGGACCGGGGCAGATGGCGTTGATCCGGACCCCGCGCTTGAGCATGGCGAAGGCCTGCGACGCCACGTACGCGCAGATGGCCTGCTTGGTCGACATGTAGTCGGCACCACCGTTCTCCTCCACCCAGGCAACGGCCGCGTCGAAGTCCGGCGTGGCCAGGTACTCGCTGAGTCGGGGGTTGGCCTCGAGCCCACCGAGGCCGGCGGCCGACGAGATGAAGCCGATGGCCGAGCCCCGGGGCAGCAGGTCCTTGGCCAGCATCCGGTCGATGAGGTGTCGGTGGCCGATGAAATTGATCTTTTCGATGCCCGGTGTGCCGTCGGCCACGCCCGCGCACGAGAACAGGGCGTGGACGGGGCCGCCGCACTCGTCGACGGCGGCATCGATCGACTCCTTCTCGGCCAGGTCGACGACGATGAACTTCGTCCCCGATGCCGGCTCGGCGATGTCCATGACGACGACCTCGGCCCCGCCGTCTTGGGCGAGCTGCGCGGTGGCTGCCCCCATGCCGGTGGCGCCACCCACCACCAGGACCCGCTTCCCCTCGTAGCTGAATGCGTCGAACGTTCCCATCTCCCTGCTTCCTCTCTTCGAATTCGATCTGCGGCCTGATCGGTGCACCCGGCCTTGCGTCGTCCGGCTTCGTTCGGCTTAGTCTGCTGCTCCGCTCGACGTGGGCAGACTGGACACGAGGTCCAACACGCTCACGGGGCCTGTCCCCTCCTTCTTGAGGCGGGCCGAGGAACGATAGCCGAGGTCGACGTCGCCGGCCCGGGCGCGCAGCGCCCCCACGGTGGCCTGGTCCTGCGGGACGTGCGCAAAAGCGTCGAAGGAAAAGACGCGCAGGGCGTTGGCGTGGGTGATCTTGGCCACCTCATCGTCGGCGACCCTCTGCAGCGAGGCGGCGATGGTCTCGGGGGCCTGGGGCCAGGTGGAGTCGGAATGGGGATAGTCGCACTCCCACGTGATCATGTCCAGGTTGAGCTTCTCCCGGCTCTCGATGCCGAAGCTGTCGTCGATGAAGCAGGTCACGATGCGCTCGAGGAACACCTCGCTCGGCAGCCGGCCGCCGAAGTCCTGATGGGTCCAGGCCCGATGCTTCTTGTAGACGCCGTCGATGCGCTCCAAGAAGTAGGGGATCCAGCCGATGCCGCCCTCGCTCAGGGCGAAAGTGAGCTGCGGGAACTTGCGGAGCACCGGCGACCAGATGATGTCGGCGGCAGCTTGGACGATGTTGATGGGCTGCAGCGTGATGAGCGTGTCCACCGGCGCCTCGACGGAGGTGACCACCACCTGAGAGGACGAGCCGATGTGGAGGCACGCGACCGTGTCCACATCACTACAGGCCGTCCAGAAGGGGTCCCAGTGCTCGTTGTGGATGGAGGGGTAGCCCAGCTTCTCCGGGTTCTCCGAGAACGTCACCGCGTGGCAGCCCCTCTCCGCCATCCGGCGGACCTCGGCGGCCATCAGCTCGGGGTCCCACATGGGCGGTAGGGCCAGCGGGATCATGCGCCCGGGGTAGGTGCCGCACCACTCGTCGACGTGCCAGTCGTTGTAGGCCTGCAGCACGGCCAGGCCCAGGCCCTTGTCCTCCGCATTGGCGAAGTACTGCCCGCAGAACTGCGGGTAGGACGGGAAGTTCATCGAGGCGAGTACGCCGTTGGCGTTCATGTCGCGGACGCGTTCGTGGATGTCGAAGCACCCTGGTCGCATCTCGCTGAACCTGGTCGGCTCGACGCCGTACTCGTCGGGTGGCCGGCCGGCCACCGCGTTCAGCCCGACGTTGGTCGCCTCCTGGCCCTCGAACACCCAGGCGTCGGTGCCGTCGTCCTTGACGACGACCTTGGGCACCAGGTCCTTGTACTTGGCCGGGACGTGGCCCTCGAACATGTCCGGCGGCTCGACGACGTGGTCGTCGACCGACACCAGGATGAGATCGTCGATGTTCATGGTGTGGACCTCGCAGTTAGGACGGATCGGATGAGTCGGGAGCCGAGCTCCTCGAGGTGGCGGTCGGGACTGGCAGGAGCCCATTCCAGCTCATGAGCCGCTTCAGGTACAGGTGGGCGTCCTGCTCCCAGACGTCGTCGGTCACGGTCGTCACCAGCCACGCCCGCAGCTCGGCGCGGAGGTGCTCAGTCTCCGGGGGAAGGTGATGTCGGCCAACAGGGCCCTCCGTGGTCGTCCGGCGCGTCGGGGTCGTGGCGCTAGCCGAAGAGCACGGGCAGCGAGGTGGGGGAACGGAAAACCTGGCCGCGGATGTGGGGGTCGTCGGCTTTCGGGTCCAGGCGGAGGTCGGGCAGGCGGTCCAGGAGCAGGTTCAGGGCCACGCGCATCTCCAGGCGGGCCAGATGGATGCCGAGACAGGCGTGGGCGCCGTGTCCGAACGACACGTGCGGCTTTGGCTCGGCGCGCCACGTGTCGAAGACGTCGGGGTCGGCGAAGCGCTCCTCCTCCCGGTTGGCCGCGGCCAGCATCAGCATCACCGTGGATCCCGCCGGTACGGGCACGCCGGACAGCTCGGTGTCGGTCGTGGCTAGCCGCGTGATGTTCAACAGTGGTGTCTCGAGGCGCAGCGACTCCTCGATCGTCTGGGGGACCAGTGACCGCTTCGCGCCCACCGCCTCGAGCTGGTCCGGGTGCGAGAGCAGAGTGAACAACAGATTGCCCATGGATCGGTAGGTGGTCTCAACACCGGCGGGCAGGAGCAGGCGCACGAAGGAGAAGATCTCCTCGTCGCCGAGGCGCTCGCCGTCCATCTCGGCCTGGGCCAGGTCGGTGATGAGGTCCTCACGCGGCTGGCGGCGGCGCTCGGTCAGGATCCCGGCGACGTACTCCTTCACCTCCTGCGAGGCGGCGATCGCCTCCTCTTGCTTGGAGAGAAAGCTCAGGATGGCGATCGACCAGCGCTGAAACTGCTTGTAGTCCTCGCGGGGCAGCCCGAGGAGACCGGCGATCACTTTGGTCGGGTAGGGGAACGTGAACTCCCGGACCAGCTCGGCGTGCCCACGCGGCGCGAACCGATCGATGAGCTCGTTGGCCACCTGCCCGAGGAGCTCGTCCTCCCAACGGGCCAGCGACTTGTTCCGGAAGGCCATGGAGACGAGCGAGCGATAGCGGCGATGCCGCTCGCCGTCCATGCCCAGCATGATGTGCTCGCCCATGACCGGACCCATGATCAGGTCGATGATGTGGCCGGACGAGAAGGTCTCTGAGTCGCGCAGGACTCGGGCGATGTCGTCGTAGCGGTACACGAAGAACACCGGCGCCGCTTCCTCGTGCGGCATCAACGAGTTCTCGACACGCTGGATCGGCGTGTCGCGCCGGGCCCGGGCCAGCTCGGGGTAGGGGTCGCGCATGTCCCCGGCGACGGCGTCGTCGAAGAGCCCGAACTCCTCCTCGTCGTCCTGGCGCCCCGCCGCCCCCGCCTGGCTCGCCGAGGTCTCCACCGACGCTTCCACCTGCCCTCCCGTCGGGTCCGAGTCAAAACCTAATATTCGGTCACAGGCACGCTAGGGGCCCCCTCCGAGCATGGTCAATCGACCCGCCGGGCCACCGGACGAAGAATAGGCTCCGGCGTTCGCCCGGGGCAGGAGGAGGACGTGCGATGGGTGTCAGCGTGGACTTGACCGGCCGGCGCGTGCTCGTGACGGGGGCCTCGAGCGGGATCGGCGCCGCCACCTGCCGTTCGGTGGTGGCGCAGGGCGGGTCGGTGGCGATGCTGGCCCGCCGCAAGCAGCGCCTCGACGAGCTCCACGACGAGCTCGGCGACCAGGCGCTGGGCTTCCCGTGCGACGTGACCGATCTCCCCGCGCTCGAGACAGCCGTCGGCGACGCCGCGGCGGCGCTCGGCGGTATCGACGCTGTCATCGCCGTGGCCGGCAAGTCCATGGTGGGAACCATCAGCACCGGCACGCCCGAGCGCTGGCGCGAGCTGCTGGAGCTCAACCTGGTCGGCCCCCTGGCCACGGTCCGCGCCGCGGTCGGCCACTTCGCCGAGTCCGGCCGGCGCGACGTCGTGCTCGTGGGCTCGACGGGGGCGATCACCCCGATGCCCGGAGCGGGGATCTACGCCGCCTCAAAGCGCGGCCTGCGCGCCGCCTTCGACGCGCTGCGGCTGGAGCTGGCTCCAGCGGGGGTGAACGTGAGCCACGTGATGCCCGGCATGTTCGACACCGAGGGGCTCACCATGGAGGGCCTCGTCTTCGACGGCGATCCGCCTCCCGACTACGTGCCCTGGTTCGCCGGGAACGGCGTCCCGGGCTCCGCCGCCGACCTGGCAAACATCATCGCCATGGTCATAGGGCTCCCGGACGGCCTGTGCATCAACGAACTCGTGGTGCGGCCCACGCGCCAGCTCAACCCCTGATCGGACCCTGCGGTCCGCAGAGGCGGGTCAGCCCGCGTCCACGGGCCAGGCCACCGCCTTGATCTCGACGTACTGGTCGAACCCGGCAACGCCGTTCTGGCGGCCGACGCCGCTCGCCTTGTACCCGCCGAAGGGCACGTCGGCGCCGTAGGGAGCACCGCCGTTGAGGCCCATGAACCCCGCCCGCAGCCGACGGCCGACGGCCTGGGCATGCTCGAGGGACCCCGACATGACGTTGCCGGCCAGCCCGTAGGGGCTGTCGTTGGCGATGCGGATGGCCTCTTCCTCGTCCTCGTAAGGGATGACGACGAGCACGGGACCGAAGATCTCCTCTTGGGCAATGGTGATGGCGTTGTCGACGTCGACGAACAGCGTCGGCTTAACGTAGTACCCACGTTCGAGGCCCGCGGGCGCGTCGGTCCCGCCCACGAGCATCTTGGCGCCCTCGTCGATGCCCTTCTGGATGTAGCCCGTCACCCGCTCACGCTGCTTGGCAGATATGACTGGGCCGCAGAGCACGCCCGGATCCTGGGGGTCGCCCGGGACGGTGCCCTCGTACATCGCCTGCAGGACGGCCACCCCCTCGTCGTAACGGGATCGGGGCAGCAGCATGCGGGTGGGCGTGGCGCAACCCTGGCCGGCGTGGAAACAGGGCGCGATCCCGATGAGGCACGACAGCTCAAGGTCGGCGTCGTCGAGGACGATCGTCGCCGACTTGCCGCCGAGCTCGAGGAACAGGCGCTTCATGGTGGCCGAGCCCTTCTCCATGATCCGCTTGCCCACCGCCGTCGAGCCGGTGAACGAGATCAGGTCCACCTTGGGCGACAGCGTGAGTTCCTCTCCGACCAGGTGGTCTGCCGCAGTCACGACGTTCACGATGCCGGCGGGGATGTCGGTGTGCTCGGCGATGAGCCGTCCCAGGCGCAGCCCGTTGAAGGGCGTGTCGGGCGCGGGCTTGAGCACCACGGAATTGCCGGTGCCCAACGCCTGGCCCAACTTGTTTATCGTGACCTCGAACGGGTAGTTCCAGGGCACGATGGCACCGACCACCCCCACCGCCTCACGCCAGAGGACGCGCCTCGTCATTTGGCCGGTGACGGTCGACATGGCCTCCCCGAGATCCTCCTCCCACGGGTATTGCTCGATCAGCATGGCCGGGTAGCGAAGGGCGTCGGCCAGCGGGGCGTCGAGTTGGGGCCCCATGGTCACCATGCGGGGGCAACCCACCTCGAGGATTAATTCCTCGCGCAGTTCCTCGCGTTCGGTCTCGATGGCGTCTTGGAACTGCTCCAAGCAGCGCTTGCGCAGGGCGTGGTTCGTCGACCAGTCCGTCTCGTCGAAAGCCCGGCGCGCCGCGTCGATGGCCTGGTGCATCTGAGCCTGCGACGCATTGGGCGCCGCCCCGAGCACCTCCTCGGTAGCGGGGTTGATGTTGGGGAACGACCCCGCCTCCGCCTCGACGAGCTTGCCGTCGATCAGCATCCTCGTCTCGAACCTAACCTTCGATGCCTCGGACACAGTGTCCCCTCCCAAATGCCCCACGCTCACGGCCCGGGGCTACAGCGACCGTTGCTACTCGTGGCCACGTCCGGCCGTCCCGACTGTCCCGTCTCCCATCCGTCCATGATCCCCGCGGAGTACGGGCCAGGCTGGCCGGCCTTGGCGTAGTAGCCCTGCGGATCGTAGACCTTCGCCTCCGGGTACGGGAACGGGCAAGCCACCGACGTGGCGGCGCCGCTCGCCCGGATGACAGCGAAGCTCCCGCCGTAGAGGACCAGGTAGCAGGCGCTCAGGATGCCGAACATCACGACGAACGTGCCCAAGGCCGGGTGGCCGCGAAAGGCCCGGACGCGTAGGTTCAGCTTCTCGGCCACGGTCCGGCCGGTGTCGTCCCGGTAGAGGAGGACCCCCGCCGGGATCATCACCGTGGTGACCAGCGTCGACTCCCACAGGAGCGGGAACTGGTACGGCTTGCCCGTGAACACGGAGCCGAATGGTATGACCTGGGAGTAGACGTACATCCCGGTCCGGACAAGGACGATCTCCTGGAGCGCGTCGTAGACGAAGCCGACGAAGAAGATCAACACGGCCAGGCAGATCAGGGGATGGCGCCACGCGAAGGAGTCGAGTGGGCGCCGGCACTGGATGCGCCGGAGCATCCAGATGCCGGCGAAGAAGGGCGCCAGGTAGAAGGCCACGTAGCCGATCACGACAAATGGCTCGACCGTGGGCGACACCGACGCCAAGGGCCAGTTCTCCGGCCAGTGCCACAACTGTGGGTTGTAGACCGCGTAGGGGGCCCAGTTCATGATCGGGTCCTCCCACACGATGGCCGTGCAGGCGATGGCCATGAGTAGGACGGGGTGCCTCGGGTAGCGGCGCCACAGCACCGCGCCGGCGATGATGAAGGTGGCCATCATCAGGATGGTCCCGGTCTGCTCCAGGCCAAGCCAGTGCGTCCAGCCAAACAGCGGAGTCACGGGCCGGGGCGCGCCCTGCACGGCGGCGTTCTTGATCCGTGCCGCCACCGCTCCGTGGCGAGCGTTGTGGGCGACGTAGATCAGGGCAATCAGCACGCCGGAGACGACGAGCCCGATGGTGAGGGCCTGGCGTTCCCCCTTCGTCAGCCGAGCCGGCCGGGCCGGCTCCCGCGCGGCCGGCCTCGAGATCGCCTGCGCCTCGGCAGCGTCGGGCCGAAGCCCGGTGGCCATCGCTCAGACTTCCCCGAAGCGGCCGACGAGATGCGACGAGCCGAATTCGCGGTCCAGCCGGCGGGCGACGAGGTAACCCGCACCCATCCAGCCCCGTCGCGTCCACTTGCCGAACGACAACCGAGTGCCGGGCGCACCCGATGCGGCGGGGACCATCTTCACCCGCTCGAGTGCCTCTTTCACGCCACGCGGTGTCAGGGGATGGGCGTCGGCGAAGGCGTGAAGCAGCACCGTGGCGAGGTCGCGGTTGACCACCGGCACGCAATACTCGGGACGCCGGCCGTAGGCGGTCTCGTACTCGTCGAGGAACGTCTGGCCCACCGGATTGGACTCGTCGTACTGGTCGAGACCGGTCCAGCCGTAGATGGCGTCCCACATGATTTGATGGATCCACGCGTTCTGGAAGGCCGTCCCGAGATACCTGGGCGGGTCCCAGCCGAGTGTCTGCAGGGCCGGGTTGAGGTGGACGATGCCGAACCCGAACCCGCAGTGCACGAGCGCCGCTGGCTTGGCCTCGTAGATCTTGCGGAGGGGCTCGCTGATGTCCTGGGCGGTCTGGGCGATCCACTCCTCCGCCGCGATGCGGATGCCCCGGCCGGCGCAGGCCCGACGGAAGTTGCGGATGTAGGTTTCCCCTACCAGCGACTGCTCGGCCAGGATGCCCACATCCGCGTGGCCCGCCTTGGCCAGGAGGTCGGCCCAGAAGATGGGCTCGTCGGTCATAGACCCCATCGACAACGAAAAGGTCCACTCGCCGAGCCAGTCGTCGGTACCGGTGACACTGATGGCCGGCACGCGGAACCGCTCCTCGATCGCCTCGCGTGTCGGAACGCAGTTGTCGGTGATGGCCGGACCGAACACGGCCAGGCATCCCTCGTCGGCGAGCTCGCCGTAGGCGTCGACCACCGCCTTGATCGTCCCCTTGGGCAGGCCCTCCACCTCGCGGAAGACAATCTCCACCGGTCGGTCGAGCACGCCCTGCTCGAGAGCCTGGCGGAACACCAGCTCGAAGGGACGCGTCAGGTCCAGGCGCGCCTCTTCTGGGTAGCCGTCGGGGAGCTTGAAGTCGAAGAGATAGCCCAACTTGATGGGCTCGGCGGTGCTCTCGTAGGACACTCGCTCCCCCTCCGGTCCGAGCCGGCGCTCAGGCGTCCTGACCTGACATTTGTTCCGCCGTGACGATACGAGAGGACCTTGGCCACCGTCAACGTACCGGCGGTGGTCCTCCGGGTTCGACCAGGTACGCGTCGATCATCTCGTGGAGACCGGCGGTGATGAGCGGGTCGTCGGTCAGGGGACCCGCCACTGCCGCCCGGGCGGCATCGTGCAGATTCAGACCCTCGGTGACGAGGCGGGCGGCCGCGATGAGCACACGGGTCGAAGCCACCTCGCGCAGCCCTGCGGTCTCGAGTTGGCGGATCGCCTGTCCGAGTCGGACGAGTTGGGCGGCGGTGCCGGCATCGACCCCGGCCTCGTGGGCCACGACCTTCTCCTCGACGTCAGCCGGCGGGAAGTCGAGCTCGATGGCCACCATGCGCTGGCGGGTCGAATCCTTCAGGTCCTTGAGCACGCTCTGGTACCCGGGGTTGTACGAGACGACCAGCCCAAAGCCGGGTGCCGCCTCGAGCGTCACACCCAGGCGGTCGATGGGCATCTGCCGGCGATGGTCGGCGAGCGGGTGCAGCACGACCGTCGTGTCCTGGCGTGCCTCCACGATCTCGTCGAGGTAGCAGATCGACCCCTCGCGCACGGCCCTCGTCAGCGGCCCGTCGACCCAGCTCGTGTCACCGCCGTGCAGCAGGAATCGGCCGACCAGGTCGGCCGTGGTCAGATCGTCGTGGCAGGCCACGGTGACGAGCGGGCGGTCCAGGTCGAAGGCCATGGCTTCAACGAAACGCGTCTTGCCACAGCCCGTCGGGCCTTTGAGCAGGATGGAGAGCCCCTGGCGGTACGCGGCATTGAAAACCAGCTCCTCCTTGCCGACCGGGACGTAGTACGGCCGCGTGCCCGTGCTCAAGCGGTCCTCCTCTCGATGAAGTGGCGCTCGGCGGTGCGCGCCCTACGCTGCCATGCCCGACGCCGGAGCTCGGCCGACCGCAGGGCGGAGCGCACGAGCGGACCCACGACTGCGGGCAGATGCTCTCCGTCGGGGATCGAGGCGTAGGCCGATGTGCCGAACACGCGGCGCAGCGTCTCGGCGTCCGTACCTGCGCCCACGCTCACGCACATGCAGCCGATCCCCTGGCGGCGCGCCTCGGCCAGAGCCCGGCGTGCGTCGGCCTCGCCATAGGCGCTCTCGTACCCGTGGTCATAGGCCAGCCCGTCGGAGAGCACCACCAGCAGCCGCCGCGCCGTGCCGCCGTCGCGCTCGATCACAGCTGCGCTGTGGCGGACGGCCGCGCCCAGGCGCGTGTAGGCCCCGGGCACTAGCCCACCGAGGCGTGCCAGCACGAGCGCGTCCATGTCGTCGGCGAAACGCTTCACGGGGAGGACGTGGACCGCCGAGCGCCCCTGGGAGCGAAAGCTGTAAAGCGCCACGCGGTCGCCCGACCCGGCCAAGGTCACGGCTAGGGCGGCAGCAGCCGCACGTTGGTGCTCGTGCACCGGCGCCCCCGAGGCGCTCGGCAAGCCGGCGCTTCCCGACACGTCCAAGAGCACCAGAACGGAGAGCTGGCGCCGCTGCCGGACGCTCTCGATGTAGACGGCCTCGTCGGGCGTCGACTCCGCCAGCGCCTGCACCCGGGCCTCCACCGCCGCGTCGACGTCGACGTCGTCACCCTGAAGCTGCCGGTGCCGGCGCTCGAGCTCGGTGCCCAGACGGGCCAGGGCCTGTCGGAGGCGGTGCGTGTCCGGAAGCGCCAACGGCACGCCCGCCGGCGGCGGATCGGTCTCGATCACGGTGCACCAATCCGGCCGGTAGCACCCGCGGTTCGCGTCCCACTCGGGATATTGGAGCCCGACCGGCTTCCATCCGGTCGTGTCACCGGGGACGGCGGCGACGGCCGAGGACACCGTCACGGACCGGGCGACGCCCGCGGCGCGGCGCGACAGGCGGGTCGGCGAGTCCGCGCCCGGCGGACCGGAGGCGGACGAGCGGCCGTCGCCGAACATCTTCTTTAGGACCCGACCAAGGCCACCACCCCCGCCGACCGGGCTGGAGAACAGGTCGCGGGCGACGACGTCAGCTCCCTCTTCCTCCTCCAGTCGTGCCGGCTGCGTGCCTCGGGACCTCCAGGGCACGTGCCGCGATGCCCCGGCGTCGCCCGGCGGCCCAGGCGCGACGACGACCCGACGCGGGCCGATCACGCCAAAGAGCTCGGGTGGCTCACCGACGGCCGCACGACTCAGCGCGACGGCGAGCGACTCCGCCGGCGAAGAGCTGCGCCCGGCGGCCGTGCCGTCCAGCAGCAGCCACACCGCCGGGGGCAAGAGGTCACGGCGTCGAGCGAGCACGCGCTGGCCCTCGACCGCCAGATAGCGGCGCGCCAACGACGGACGCCGACCAAGTGGCCGCAGCACCTCGGGCTCGAGGCTGCCCGCTCCGAGCAATGCGGCCTGGACGGCGAGCGCACAGATCTGGTCTCCGGTGCTCAGGCTCGTGTCGACGAAGACGGTCGCCCCGTCCGTCCAGGCGAGCGCGCCGGTCCCGGCCGCGGCCACCTGGACTGGCCGCCCGGCGACGGCCGACGCGACCAGCGCCAGACGCGCTGGGTTGCCCGCCGACCTGACCATCGTTTCCGAGCGTATTGACCCGCTGCGAGGGGGTCAATGGCGTGGCGGCCGGACCGTCCTCATGAGGTACGAACGGGCCTGGTCCGACCCCGGCCTCACCGGCCCTTGCACGCTGTCAGCCGGGTCAGGCTGAAACAATGCAGACCATGTCGAACTCGGCCTACTCTCTCACGCGCAGAGCAGGCATCGGCTTGGCTGCCCACGATTGACCCGTGGACCTCCACCGGCGTTGCCATCACTTATAGATGTCAGTAGTGCCCTGGAGGGGTTGGTTCGGCACGCCTGAGAACAAAGAGGCAGTGGGTCCTGCGGTGTCCCAACCCTCCAACTTGGCAACGAGATGGGGCGCAAAGACCGCGCCGTAGAGCGCAGTCCCGATGACCACGACACCGAGGATGGACAGGACCGACGACCCAAGACGGTTCCGCGACTTCGAGTCGGCCCACATGTCGATGACGGTGCGCCCGTCAGGATCGGTTCGTCCGAGGATGTAGGTGAAGACCATCATCATGACGCCCATCGCGAGGGCGTCGTAGAGGGGGTACTGGTGCTTGGTCCCCTGCCAGAGCGCAAGCCCGGGAATCACACGGCCGTAGTAGAAGACGCCGAGCCTGGCCCCCAACATTCCGTTGAACAGGAAGGCCCAGAGGAAGCCGACGAGGAGCCCGACGATGAGAAGGGTGATCGGCCGGCGCCAGTGGAACCTCGAACTCAACCGTCGCCCGAGTGCAGCGCCAATCACGGCAGGCAGCACGAAGTAGGCGATGTAGCCGGGGGGCACCGACGCCGGTAGCCCGCCCCAGGTCATGTCCAACGGCCACCACGAGGGCATGCGGGGAATGGCAGGCGCGAACTGCGCGTAGACCGCCCAGTCGTATGGCGCCTCGATCCAGGAGAATGAGATCGCCGAGATGCAAACGAGCAGGAGCGGGTGGAGGCGACGGCGGCGATAGGTGAGGTACACACCGGCGGCGACGAACGCGAATCCCCCGACATAGGCGAAGGCGATGGACGCCTTCAGTAGGGGCGTCAACGCATGGTTCATCGGTGACGCTCTCGGCTTGGAGCACGACGTGCTTCGGGGTCGTAGCGAAGCACCAGGGCGAAGATGAGGACGATCAGTCCGAACAGCGTGCCCAACATGATCACCGCACTCACGTCCGCACCCCCCTCATCTTCTCGGTAGCCGGAGCACTCTGGCCGTCAACCCCTGCATGGCTCTGACCGGCAGGATCCGGCCTCCGTAGAGCATGAGAGCCGCGTCGATGCCGACCGGGTGACGGGCGAAGGGCTTCCTGTCGAGCAGGGCCCGTTCGACAGCCGACGCGAAGCGGTCAGGGCGGCGCGCCAGCCGACGCATCGTCTCGCCAGCCGATTCGAGTGCTTCGTGCAGCGGAACATACGGCCCCGCCGCGTCCTTCCAGGTGGGGGTGAGTTCCAGGATGTCGGTCTTGAACGTGCCGGTGACGAGAACAGTGACCCCGAGGCCGAAGGGGGCGATCTCCATGGACAGCGACTCGGCCCAGCGTTCCAGCGCACTCTTGCTTGCCGAGTAGGCGCTCGTCCCCGGAACACCCAGGAGGGCAGCTTGGCTCGACACGATGACGATTCGGCCGTGACCGTGCGCCCGCATCGCCGGGAGCAGCTCGCGGGTGAGACGCAGGGGCCCGAACACGTTCGTCGTGAAGATGCCCTCGACTGCCTCGGCGGGCATCTCCTCCACCGCCCCGGCTGCCGCCACCCCGGCGTTGTGCACGATGCCGTCCGGCGCCCCGACCTGGTCGATCACCGCCGCGGCAGCAGCGGCGATCGAAGACGGGTCCTCGAGATCGAGGCGGATGCCAATCAGGCGTCGTGCATCGAACATCCCATCCAGACGTTCCGCCAGCCGTTTCAGCCCATCGTCGGGACTTCGCATGGCGGCCAGCACAGTCCAGCCCCGCTGGTAGAGATGCGAAGCCGTGGCTAGACCCAGCCCACGCGACGCTCCGGTGACGACGACGCTGCGGGAGCGAATGGAACTGCTCACATCACTTTCCGATAGCGGCCTTGGGGGTTCGTCCGTGCCACGCCGGGAAGCGTACGCGGGACCGAGCGCAACGTGCCGATCCCGGTAACTGGGCTCTGACAGCCGACTGCGCAGCATTCGCGGTCCATAGCGATACCGCGCAGGTCCAGGTCCGAGCGGCCTCAGCTTGACGTTACGCAACCCGGCATTCCCGAGCGGTCTACGACCGAGCAGCGATGCAGCACGCCACCGGCGGTACCGAACGGTGCCACCGCTCGGTCGAGGACGCCAGATCGGCATCGATTCGTGGGACCGATCAGACTTCTGAAAAGGCGAAGAGTTTCCAGGAGCCAGGGACACCCTTGAGTTCGTGCTCGCCACGGTCGTCGAACTCGATACCCGAACCAACCACCAGGTCTCTCACGGTTCCCGAGACGAGTACTTCGCCTTCTCCCGCGAGGCTCCCCACTCGAGAGGCGATGTGAACGGCCAAGCCGCCAAGATCGTCCCCCCTCATCTCGCATTCACCGGTATGGATACCGGCGCGGACCTCTAAATCGATCTCCCTGACGACCCCGACGATGGCATCCGCACATCGGATAGCTCTGGCGGGCCCATCAAACGCCACCAAGAACCCGTCTCCGGTGGTCTTGATCTCACGACCGCGGTATTGCTGGAGCAGGTCGCGAACTACGTCATCGTGAGAGTCCAGCAACGATCGCCAGTGGTTGTCGCCGAGGGCAGCAGCCCGCTGCGTGGAGCCGACAGTGTCCGTGAACAGGACGGTTGTTAGTACTCGATCGATTTCGAGGTTCGGTCGTTCTCCGGTTAGGAACTCGATGACGCGGTCACAGGAGTCAGGAGAGACCGTGGATATGTCGCTTCCCGGGAGCTCGATGAATGTGGCGTTCTCGATGTGTTCAGTGAGGTATCGACCATGGTCGATCGAAAGGATGGGGTTGTCCCGGACGTGAAGCACGAGCGTTGGTACCTGAATGAGGGAGAGCAAGTGACGGATATCGCGGTGAAGGATGTAGTCATATTGCGCGGCGGCACTGCGTGGCGTTGCCGAACTGCGCTGGATCTTGCAGTATCGCTTGAGGACCTCGTCGCTGATACCGGGATTGCCCATACGGGCGTAGTCGAGTGTGCCCCATGTGGCGCCGACGAACTGCACAAAGAAGTCGATGGCTTCGGGAGGAGCACCGATGGGGTATCCGTCATCGATCTCATAGCGAGCCGTCGTATTGAGCAACACCAGGGAGTTGACTCTCTCCGGATGCATTGCCGTGAACAACATGGCGATTGGCCCGGCGTCAAGGGCGCCCATGATCGTGCAGCGGTCTGACCCGGCGGCCTGGAGCACCGCGTCGATGTCCTCGGCCCATTCCTCCCACGTCGGTACCGCGGTGTTCGGCACGCCGTCCGAGGCTCCGGTGCCGCGTCGGTCGAAGAAGATGAGTCGGCTGCGCGAAGACAGACGCGTCAAAATGTCCGCCGACTCCGTGAATTCCCACCATCGTTCGACATTGCTTCCGAGCCCGTAGCAGAACAGCAGATCAGAGGGCCCGGAACCCACGACTTGATAGGCCACGTCGGCGTCGCCGACTTTTACGTAGCGAGTCTCGGGAGGTTCCACGGGGATAAAGTATGTCCGTACTCGCCGAAGACCGCAGGAGCGCAAACGCTCGGATCCCACGGATGGGCACCCGCCAGAATATGTGCCGGGTGAGGTCGGTAAGCCGGTAAGGCCAGCCGCCCGGTCATCACGGCCCCGAGCGATCCCGGCTGACTTGCCATGGCCAAGGACTCTGAGCGTCGCTCGGGGGGCCAGGCGCAACCCGGCAGAGTCGAGTGGTTGAGATCCAAGGGGCGAGGTGCTCGTTCAGCTCCTCAACCGCCCTCGCTGGGCGATATTTTCGATGAGGACGAGGCAGAATCTCAAGGTGCCAACGGCCTTCACTGAACTTGTCGGCTGCCGGTTCCCGATTCAGCAGGCGGGAATGGGCGCGACGGCCTCGGTGGAGCTGGCAGCCGCGGTGGCTGAAGCCGGCGCTCTGGGAATGCTCGGGACGGCCGGAATGCCGCACGAGACAGTGGTGTTTTCTTTGGACTCGTTGACTGTCAAGACGGCGGGAGCGTTCGGAGTCAACTTCTTGGTTCCCTTCCTGGACCGAGAGGTGGTGCTTCAGGCCTCCAGCCGGGCCAAGGTGGTGGAGTACTTCTACGGAGACCCAGACCCAGATTTGGTCAAGTTGGCTCAAGATGCGGGAGCTTTGGTGAGTTGGCAAGTCGGGTCGGTTGCCGAAGCCTCGGCCGCCGCCGACTGTGGTTGCGACTTCGTTGTGGCCCAGGGAATAGAGGCAGGTGGCCACATCCGCGGCGAAATGGCGCTTCTACCCTTGCTGGAGGGCGTCCTGGATTCGGTCCATGTTCCGGTGCTGGCGGCAGGTGGAATCGGGGATGCCCGGTCGGTCACTGCCGTCCTGGCGGCTGGGGCTGCGGGCGCCCGCGTGGGTACGCGTTTCCTTGCGGCTCGGGAGGCTGACGTTCATCCGACCTACCGTGCGGCCCTGTTTTCAGCCGGTCCCGAGGACACGGAGTTGACCTCAACGTTCTCGACCTGGTGGGACGCCCCTCACCGCGTCTTACGCGCCTGCATATCCGAAGCCAATGCCGACAGAGACGAGTTGGTCGGAGAGACGGTCTGGGGTGAAACCCGTGTGCCGATGCCGCGGTTCTGTGTCCTCCACCCGGTCGAAGCAACCACCGGACACGTGGAAGCAATGGCGCAGTACGCGGGTCAGGCTGTGGGGCACGTAGCCAAGCTGGAGTCTGCGGCTGATATCGTCGCCGAGTTGGCTGGTGGCGAGACCTGCTGACGTCGAGATAGGCGAACAGTCCAGGGGGCGCATCGACCATTGGTATTCGCGCCAGCCTTTGCCAGGTAGCCAGCAGCATCAAGGGCTGCCAGGGCCCGCGATCCAGACGCGGTGAAAAGCCTCGCGGCTCTTCAGCAACGGCAAGGATCCGCCGGAGCCGCGGTTCCCGTCCGTGGTCCCTGACCAGGACCTGTGGGATCTCCCCTGCTTATCCTGTGGGAAGTCGCGCCCTGCGACCGCGTCCACCCAGGTCAGGTGCAAGTGCGAACACGCCACGTTGTGCGTACGCACGTCGACGTCGAGCGCGACCTGACGCGCCGTTCGTCACGCCGGCGAGATCCCCCAGCGTCCGCTCCAGCTCGCCCCGGGCTCGAGTCGCACCAGGTCCGTACCGCTGCGCAAGGCGTCGGGCGGGCACGACATGGGCTCGACGGCGATCGACGTCCGTCGTCGTGGCCGCTCGGCGGTGTCGGCCGAATACACCATGACATAGGGGAATCGTTCGTCCATCCACACCGAGGTGCTCGCCGCGCCGGGTTGGCCGAGGTCGACCCGGGCGATGCCATGGTCGTCGCGGATCAGATCGAAGAAAGCCGTGTCGAGGCGCGTGGCGCCGATCAATCGTCCGCTGGAGAAGTCGAACTCCGTCCCGACCACCGGCGCCGACCCGGTCGGCAGTCCCCGCGCGTCTGTCACCAGGCGTTGGCGGGCGTCGACTCGGAGCCGGGCCGTGTCGATGGTGGGAGTCCCGGCCGTCACATAGGGGTGGAAACCGATGCCGAAAGGCGCCGGCCGGTCACTCTCGTTGGTGGCCGTGGCGGTGACCGACAGCCCGGCGCGCCCGAGGCGGTACTCCACCTGCATGTCGACGCGCCACGGGTATCCGGGCTGGGGATGGAGCACACAACCCATCAGCACGACGTTCTGGCCGCGCGACAGCATCCGCCAGGGCATCCAGCGCACCAGCCCATGAATGGCGTTTCGCCGCACCGGCTCGTCGAGGGCCGCCTGGGCGGGCGTGCCGTCGAAGTCGTAGCGCCCGTCGCCGAGTCGATTGGGCCATGGTGCCAGCACCTGTCCTCGCCCACCACGGCTCATCTCGGCCAATTCGAATCCGTCGACGACTGCTCGGCTGTCGACGGTGTAGGAACGCAGTGTGGCCCCGACCTCGGATACGACAACGCGCTGGAGCCCATGACCGATCTGATGCTGTGTCCCCGATGGTGGGTGACTGCTGGAGGGGACCGGCATAGGGCACCGGTATGGTAGTTGCCCGAGGCACATGCGACGCCGGTTGCCGAGCCGAGTCGAGCCAAGTCGAGGGAGTTGCATGCGGATCCTGGTGACCAACGACGACGGTATACGCGCGCCGGGGATTGCCGCGTTGGCCCGGGCGGCGGTCGACAGCGGCCACGACGTGGTCGTCGTCGCCCCCATGGTCGACTACAGCGGCGCCGGCGCCGCCGTCGGCCCGGTGCACTCACGCGACGGCATCGACTACGAGTCCTATGCGATGGACGCGCTCGAGGGCGTCCCCGCCTTCGGCATCGACGGGCCCCCGGCGCTGGCGGTCATCCTCGCCGCCGTGGGTGGGTTCGGCGTACGTCCCGACCTCGTGCTGTCGGGGATCAACCACGGGGCCAACGTCGGGCGCTCCGCCTTGCACTCGGGGACGGTCGGCGCCGCCCTCACCGGCGCCCAGTTCGGCCTGCGGAGCCTGGCCGTGTCCATCCGCTGGGGAGAGGACCCGGTGCCCTGGGGCACGCCGGCCGCCATCGCCGGTGCCATGATCCCCGCCTTGGTGGCCGCCCCGGCGGGCACGGTCCTCAACCTCAACGTCCCCGACCTCGACGCCGCCCGGCTCGAAGGCATACGCCGCGGCCGCCTCGGCCGAGCCGGCACCATCCGATCGGCGGTCCACGACCACCCCGCGGGAACCCAGGGCGGGGCCCACCCGCACGTCACGCTGCCGCCGTTCCCTTCGGGCACGCTTCGCCTCGACCTCACCCCGCCGGGCGACGACCGGGAGCTCGACATCGAGACCGACGCCGGTCTCGTGGCCAACGGCTTCGCCTGCGTGACCCCGTTGGTCGGTGTGCGCGACGCCCGCGACGACGCCGTCGACCGTGCCCTCGACGCCGCAATGGCGGCAGCGAACGCGGCCACCGGTCTCACGAGGGGCGCGGCCCCCGGGCGATCGACCACCGCCCCCCGCTGACAAGGCCCGCCGGCCGGAATTCGTTCGCCCCGGGGCCCTTTTCCGGCTTTTTTCGGACTCCGGGACCAGTCTCCGAACTCCCTGGTCAGACGCCGAAATGCTTGCAATAGTTAGCGGATAGGTGAACATCTGCACGCAAAACCGCTTGCGCTCGCGTGCACAAGCGCTACAGTTTCGAGAACAGCAACATCGGACGGCGGAGTCCATGTGGCAGTCGCGGAGGCTGCCGGACGGGCCCAGAGCCCGCGGACATCCGGGTCTCCTCGACTATCTGCGACGTTCCTCGGCGCGCACCGGCGCGCCCGACGCGGCGTCGGTCGTGACCCGACCACCGACCCCTCGCACCATCCACCCCCATGCACCCACACCCCTGCGACCACCGAGGAGCCGCCTAACGGCCCAACCTTCGGGTTGCTCCGTCCGCACCTCGTTCGGACCCTGATGTCCAGGGCCGCCCGCCCTCCCCGGCGCCGGCTCCGCGAGACGAATGCTCAGACGACGGGCGCTCGCATTCCCAAGCCCACCTGGAGCCCTTCGGGCATCCCGTGACTTCAAGGAGGCGCAAGATGCGGAAGCACCGACTCTATGGCGTTGTCATCGCCGCGCTGCTCGGAATGGGTGCGATCACCCAACATCCGGGCGCTTCTCATCACGCCGTCGGTACCGACTTCGGTCGTACCGGCATAACACTCAGTTCGGCAGCCATCGCTGTCGAGGCAAATCACCCTTCGATCGCGCCGACGGTGCGGTTCAAGGGGTTCGTCCTGCGAGGAGATTCGTCCTCGCCGAACGACGCGATCGTGGGGCTGCTACGACACGTCCTCCCGCCGCCACCACCGCCGCCACCACCGCCGGCACCCGAGCCACCGGCACGACCCAGACCGCAACCGACGCCCACCGGCGTGCTCGTGACCGGCACGTCGGTCAGTGGAGGCGTATGGGCTGCGCTGCGCGACTGCGAGTCGGGCGGCAACTACGCCGATGACACGGGCAACGGGTACTACGGCGCCTACCAATTCACGGCGGGCACGTGGCACTCTCTCGGGTTCGGCGGGTTGCCCTCCGAGGCGGCACCGGCATTACAGGACCACGCCGCCCAAGCGCTCCAGGCGCGCAGCGGCTGGGGACAGTGGCCGGCGTGCTCCCGAGCGTTGGGGCTCGCCTGAGGCAACGCTCGTCGTCGACCAAGAAGCCGTTGCGGCGGCATTGGACACCGGCCGGTCGGAAACGCTCCGACCGGCCGGTGTCATGACACACCAAAGAAGCAGTCGTCGATCCAGTCGTAGACCACCTGGGCCGCTAGACGCAGGTTGTTCGCCTGGCAATGGGCATCAGCCCCGTCGTCCACGGTGAAGCGGTGCAAGGTGGCCGGGCCCGCCACCTGGGCGATGAACCCTTCGGCCTGGGCGAGCACCTCGGCCCCCTCGCGGTCACCCACAAGCCCCAGGACGGGACAGGCGATGTCGGCCACGGCCGGGCCCAGGCGGTACCCCTCGAGGAGTGACTTCCACGCGTGCAGGGACCCGACCCCGAACCGGCGGCAGACGGCGAAGATCCCCCACAGCATCTGCTGGGGTAGGAGATCGTCGGGGATCCCGGCGATGTCCACGGGACGAATGTCCTGGCGCATCCGAAAGGCGGCCGGCCCGATCATGGCCTCGAGGTAACGCGACAGGTCCATGATGGGGCTGTCGACGACCAGCGCTCGCACTCGTCGGTCGAACGCCGCCGCCCGCGCCGCGAAATAGCCCCCGAACCCGAGGCCCACGAGGACCAGGCGTTCGACATCGACGTCACCGCGCTCGGCCAGCGCGTCGAAAACGGCCCCGATCGGGACCTCGTAGTCGGGGCGGAAGGTGAACGAAGGGTTGTCGCGCATCGCTCCCGCTTGCCCTGGGCCGTCGAACACCACCACCTGCCACCCGCGCGCCGCGCCCGGCGCGCCGAGTTGGAAGTAGAGCTCCTCGGCACTCGAGTCGAATCCCCCGAGGACGACCACCGTCCCGCCCGGCCCATCGTCGCGCCGGGTACCGGCGCGCGGCACCACGAAGTACCCGGGCAACATGCCGCCCTCGAACGGGATGGACAACAGCTCGATCGGTGGGTCAAAGAGGACCGCTCCCCGTTCGAAGCACCGCTTGGCGCGCCGGCCCAGTTCGGCCATCCGCTCGGGATCGCCTTCGGCGTAATACTCGGCCGTGCGGTGATACGTCGACGCCCGAAGGTAATGGTCACGGGCGCTCACGCCATGGCCGGCGGTGGCGCAGGCATCGCCTCGGGCCTCGACCCGATCGGCGAGCGCCGCAAAGGCCCGAACCCAGGTGTCGGGGTCGCCGTCGATGATCGAGCCGGCGGCGGACAGGCACTCCCCCACGGTGGATCCGCCGTAGTCGGCCACGCCGATGGCGCGCAGCAGGCGATAGTCGAACTCGGGGTCACGAAACCCCGACACCCGGGTGACGCTCCTCGTGATCTCTGACCCCACGAACGCCATCAGTCGAATGCTCCTCGTCGCCGGCCCGGGTGGTCGATCCTAGGGCCGACCCCTCAGTTCCCCGAACCGGCGACCCGAGGCGCTGCCGTGCCGGAATCGCCCAATCCGCAGCCGTTGCAGGTATGGTCGGATGATGGACGTACTCCACGCTCCTCGCGCCAGCATCGCCACTCGCGGTGTTGTCCGGCTCTGGCCGTTACGGCGGACGGCGGCGGCCGAAGACGTGTCGAGGAAGAAGCCGACCTCGCATGTCCCGGCCTTGTTCGAGCGCCGGTCCTACACCGAGGGGTCGTTCGTCGACGACCGGGTGCGACTCCACTACGAGGTCCACGGCACCGGCGAACGCACGGTCGTGCTCATGCACGGGCTTCTCCTCGATGCCCAGATGAACCGGCGGCTCGCCGCCGACCTGGCCGAGGAAGGATTCCGGGTCATCCTCCTCGACCTCCCCGGTCACGGGAAGTCGGACAAGCCTCGCCACGCCTCCGCCCACCGGATGGATACCTACGCCCACCATGTCATCGCCCTGCTCGACGAGCTCGGGCTCGACGAGAGCGTGATCGGGGGGGTGTCGCTCGGAGCCAACGTGGCCCTGCACGCGGCCATCGATGCGCCGGAACGGATCCGCGGTCTTTTCATCGAGATGCCCGTCCTCGAGTGGGCCGTTCCCGGTGCGGCCATGGTGTTCCTCCCGCTCCTGCTGGGCGTCCACTACGCGGCGCCCCTGGTCCGAGCCGTTTCGGCCGTCGCCCGGCACATCCCGGTGACTCGGATCGCTCCGCTCGACAGTGCCATCACCACCTTGACCCTCCAGCCCGAGGAAGCGGCCGCCGTGCTACACGGCATGCTCGTCGGGCCCATCACGCCCACGTACGAGGAGCGCCGCTCGATCGAGGCACCGGCGCTCGTGGTCGGGCACAAGGTGGACTTCATCCACCCCTTCACCGATGCGGACCATCTGGCCCGCCAACTACCCAACGCCCGGCTCGTCGAAGCCCGGTCGATCCTCGAACTGCGGGTGTTCCCTGACCGCCTGACAGCGAAGATCGTCGAATTCCTGTCCGAGGTGTGGGGACCACCTCGCCTGCGCGACGCGTCGGCGCCCCGCTCGCGTCGCGCCCAGCGGGCCTGAACCGAGACGGCTCCGGAGCCAGCGGCGTTCAGACCACCTAGCGGCGCGAACGCGCCACCCAGGCGTCGGGGTCATCGATCAGGCGGGCCACCGCTCGCGGGAAGTGCCCGCTCACCACATCCTCCAGCGTGAGCACTTCGAGCACGCTGCGCATGCTGGCGCGCACCGCGACCCAGACCCTTTGGAGGTTGGCCGCGGCGCCGTCGTAGCTGGTGTCTTCGGGACGCAGCCCGCGGACCTCGGCCAGCGGACCGTCGAGGGCACGCATCACATCAGCCACGGCGATGGCGGAGGCCGGACGGGCCAGTCGGTAGCCGCCATCGGCACCACGCTGGCTGTCCACGATGCCGGCGCGACGGAGGTCGTTGAGGATCGAGCCCAGGAATTTTGCCGGCAGGTTCTGCGCCGACGCCAACGACTCGGCTGTAGCCGGCTCCCCCATCTCGGTCAGCGTGAGAAGGGCTCGCATCCCGTAATCGACCTTGGCCGGAATGTGCACGAACCGATTCTGCCGCCCCGAGCCACCGGACGTACCGGATGCCCGCCAGCCCCCGGCGACCTTGGGCCCTGGGGACCTTGGACCCTGGGCACCGACAGCGCCGGCGCCGAAGCTGCCATTGGCGGCGCACCGCCGCTGACGCTGGTATCGGGAGGTCGATGATGCGACGAGGTGCCGTTCGGACGATGGTGGTGGTCGCGGCGGTGGGTGCGGGCGCATTCGTCGTTCGTTCGCCCACCGTGCGCCGCCGGACTCGTCGCGGACTTCGCCAGGTCACACGCTGGACCCGCTACGAGTCGGGCCGGCTCGAGGGAGTCCGGTACCGGATGTCCGGGCGCCACCCCGACCCCGACGTCTACCCGACCGTGCTCGCGGACCGCGTCCGGTCCACGCTCGGCCCGCTCGAGCAGCGATTCGACGTCCCGCGACTGCACGTGATGGTGGAGGACCACACAGTCGTGCTCCACGGCGAGGTCGACGACGAGCACCAAGCGAGCGCCATCGAGGATGCCGTGCGCCACGTGCCCGGTGTCGCCCGGGTCCGCAGCCACATCGGCATTGGATTGACCCCCGGCGACACGCGCCCGTCGGAGGGAGCGGTGGAGCACCCATCACCGGCCCTCGACGGGGTGCTCGCCGCGGCTCGCGCCGGCGGAGCCGCTCGGGGCTCTGAACGTGCCGCGACCCGGGCCGTGCTCTCCACCTTCTCCCAGCAGCTCCCCCGCCCGGCGCGTGACCACGTGCTGGCCCATCTCCCGGCCGACCTTCGCCGGTTGGCGGAGCCACCCCGTCCCGACAGCGGGTCCCACCTCCGCCACGTCGACGAGTTCGTCGACGCCACCGGGGTCGACCCCGCGGACCCGAAGCGGGCGCGGGCCGTCACCGTGTCCGTCCTCGGGGCGCTGCGTACCCTCGTCCCCGAGGAGATCGACGGGGTCGCCGCCGTCTTACCGGGGGACTTGCGCGAGCTCTGGGAGACCGGGGCCCGGCGGTAACAGGCCGGGCGCCGCCCCGGTCTCGGGTGCCATCGGGAGGCGAGGGTGTCAGAATGGATCCTGTGCGGTTGGTCGACACCGAAGAACAGCATTTCACCGAGGGTGAGCCCGACATCGAGCCCCCCGAGGAGTTGGCCATAAGCGAGCTCGACGAAACGGCCCAGCTCGAGGAGGGACTCGACAACGAGGACGTCCTGGAGCAAGACGTCGACGAGACCGTCCTCGAGGAGACCCTCGAGGACCTCGTGCACGTGGATGATGACGAAGACGATGAGGCACCGGAATCCCCCGTCGGCCTCGTCGTCGCCGGCGCCGAGGCGTTCGACGGCCAAGGGTCGGACGACGACGTGGAGGAAGGCCTCGACCTGATTCTCGAGCACCGCTTGGCCATCGTGTCCGATGGCGACGTCGAGGCACAGGACGACGATGCACCCATCATGTCCGATCAGCCGATGTCGGCCGACGCCACCGACGACGAAGTGCGTCCGTGCGGGCCGGGGGAGTTCACCTGCCAGTCGTGTTTCCTCGTGCACAGTCGAGCGATGTTGGTCGACGCCGCCGCGCTGATCTGTCGCGACTGCTCGGTGTGACGCCCCCTCGCTGAAGACCCGAATCGCTCGAGCGCAGACCCACCTCAGGGGCCCGTGAAGGTGCCGCGGACCCCCGATAGCAGTCACCCCCGGCGAGGAACCGAGCCGAAGCCCGTGGTTTCCACCGGGGGTGACCGGGTCGTACGTCCTTCGTGGGCGGCACTCCGGACGCACCTCCCAGGATTTTCATCCTGCGGACAGCTTGGCGACCCCACACTGCGGCGGGCAGGGTCGAAGGACCCTTCTGCCAGTCCGCCTGGAAGGCCCGACCGTCCCCGTCGGCTACAACTGGGCCCCGTGGACGCACCACCCTCCGATGCCCGCTGCGGCGGACGCCCTGCGCCATCGTGGCCGAGTCCGAACAGGTGACCGGGGCCCGATGACCGGCCGGACCATCGTCGTGACCGGCTCGGCCTCGGGAATCGGGGCGGCTATCAGGGCCCGCCTCGAGGCCGACGGCGCCGTGGTCGTCGGCGTCGACATCGCCGAAGCCGAGGTGGTCGCCGACCTGTCCGGCGCGGACGGGTGCACTGCGGCCATTTCGTCGGTGACCACGGCTCTCGGCGGTCGCCTCGACGCCGTGGTGGTCTGTGCCGGGCTGGGGCCGCACGTCCGTCCGGCCGGGCGGATCGTCGGCGTCAATTACTTCGGCGCGATTCGGGTCCTCGACGGGCTCCTCGGGGCGCTGGCGGCGGGCTCGAATCCGGCCGCGGTGGCCATCTCGTCGAACTCGGCGGGGATCACGCCGCGCCACGAGGGGTTGCTGGCCGCCATGGAGGCCGACGACGAAGCGGGAGCGGTTGCGATCGCCGACGGGCTCGACGGCGCCACGGTCTACGGGACCTCGAAGCTGGCCCTGGCCCGCGGCGTGCGTCGGCGTGCCGGGAAGTGGGGCTCGGCGGGCGTTCGGCTCAACGCCGTGGCGCCCGGTCCGAGCGACACGCCCCTCCTCGCCGCGTCACGCGCCGACCCGACACTCGGGCCCCTGGTGGACGCGCTGCCCATCCCGCTGGCGCGGCGCGGCACTCCCGATGAGATCGCCGCGGTGGTGGCCTTTCTCCTCGCGCCCTCGAGCAGCTATGTCCACGGCTCCGTGCTCTTGGCCGACGGCGGCAGCGACGCACTGTTGCGTCCCGACGCCGTGTAAGGATGCGCGTCGCTTCTGGGCCCGCTACCAGTCGTCCGAAGCGTGGCCGCGAGCACGGCCCCGCTTGCGCTCGGCCTGGCGACGCTTCTCCTCGAGGCGCCGGGCCCGGGCACCGGCACTGGGGGCGGTAGGTCGGCGGATCGGTTCGATGTGCAAGGCATCGGCCAGCTTGTCGGCCAGGCGACGGAGCGCGTCGTCCCGGTTGAGTGCCTGGGACCGGTGCTCACGAGACACCACCCGAACCGAAGGACCGACCCTCTCGAGCAGTCGGGCCCGCTGGCGGGGACCGAGCGAGGGCGAGGACTCGACGTCGAAGACCAACTCCACTCGCGTACTGGCCTTGTTGGCGTGCTGGCCACCTGGCCCCCCACCGGTGGTGAAGCGCCATTGCAGCTCGTCGACGGGTATCGCCAGCGACCGGGACACTCGCAGCACCCGGCGACGCCCCGGCGGCGGTGTCGAGGCCATCGGCCCAAGGTTACGGGAGGCAGACCGTCCTGCCCGCGATCATGGTGGGGCCCCGGCGGTAACCTCCGGAGCGCTACCGAACGGGGAGGTCATCGCCGATGGCGGGAGCACTACAGGGAAAAGTGGCACTGGTCACCGGGTCCTCGAGCGGCATCGGGGCGGCGGCGGCTCGCGCCCTCGCCGCCGAGGGGGCGCGCGTCGTCGTGAACTCGACGCGTTCGGAGGAGGCCGGTCGGGCGTTGGCCGAAGAACTTCCCGGGGCGACCTATGTCCGGGCCGACATCGCCGACGAGGTCCAGGCCGGTGCGCTGGTCGCCGAGACGGTCGAGACCCATGGCCGCCTCGACGTGCTTGTGAACAATGCCGGGACCACGGTCGTCATCCCCCACTCGGACCTCGACCGCGCCTCCCCTGACGTCTGGCGCAAGATCTTCGACGTCAACGTCTTCGGGACCTGGCAGGTGTCGGTGGCGGCCGTGCCTCATCTGCGTGCCAACGGGGACGGGACGATCGTGAACGTGTCGTCGATCGCCGGACACAAGACTACCGGCAGTTCCATCCCCTATGCCGCGTCCAAGGCCGCCCTGAGCCATATGACGGCGCTGCTCGCCAACGTGCTCGGCCCGGAGATCAGGGTGAACGCGGTGGCTCCGGGATTGGTGGACACGCCGTGGACCTCCACACCCGAATGGGACGTGATCCGTACATTCGTTCAGGCGCAAGCACCCCTCGGCCGCAGCGCCACCGCCGAGGACGTCGCTCACGTCATCCTCGGTCTCGTGACGGCGAGTTATGTCACCGGTGAGGTCGTGCTCGTCGACGGCGGCCTGCACCTGCGCTGATATCGGCCCCAATCCGCCCGTCGGCGCATTCGGACGCCGATGGCGTCTTCATCGATCGGAGGAAACCGATGGACATCGACGTCTGGCTCCCGACCGCCAGCCCCTTCGCCACGCCCGAGGTGCTCGCGGCCGTCGGGCGCGAGGCGGATCAGCGCGGCGTGCACACCGTCTGGGTCGGCGAGCACGCCGTGGAGTTCGCCGATCACGCGTCTTCGTACCCCTATTCCCCGGACGGGAAGATGCCGATGCCCCCCGATGTCGGGCTGCTCGAGCCGTTCACCGCTCTCGCCTTCCTCGCCGCCCACACCACCGACGTCCGCCTCGGGACCGCCGTCTGCGTGCTCCCGCAGCGCAACCCCGTGTACGTGGCCAAAGAGGTGGCCACCCTCGACTGGCTCTCGGGCGGACGGGTCGACTTTGGGGTGGGTGTGGGCTGGCTGCGCGAAGAGTTCGAGGCGTTGAACGTGCCCTGGTCCCGCCGTGGTGCTCGCACTGACGAGTTTCTCGACGTCATCGACACGCTGTGGTCGGACGCGTCCACCGGTTACGCGGGGGAATTCTTCACGTTGCCGGCGTGCACGATGAGCCCCCGGCCGGTTCAACAGCCCCACCCTCCCGTCCACATCGGAGGTGAGAGCGACGCCGCGCTGCGCCGGGCGGCCCGATCGGGTCAGGGCTGGCACACCTTCAATCGACGACCCGGCGACCTGGCGGCCCCATTGGCTCGCCTAGACGAGTTCCTCGCCGAAGCCGGTCGCACGCGCGCCGAGCTCACGATCACCGCGTGCCCGTATTTCCTCGGCCTCGACGCGGTCGGGGTGGAACAGTACGCGGCGGCCGGGGTCGACGCCGTCGCCGCCATGGTGTTCGTCGTCGACGTCGAAGGTATCGCCGGTGCCTTTGACGCTCTCGACCCACTCATCGAACGTGCCCGAGCGTGTTGAGCGTCACCGGTACCGACGTCGGCGACGGGGTACGTTCCGGTCGTGGAGCACCGTTTCGGGACCGTGACATGAGTCCGGATCGGTCGGCGCCCAGGTCCCATGGGGGAAAACACCGATCGTGTAAGTTCGCGCCCGGAAGGGAGCCAACACCATGCGGGACCTCGACCAACCCGTTCGCAACGGGAGCGCGCGACTCGACACCGTGCCGGGCGAAGGTGGTGGCCGCGTGACCGCCCGGGACGACGGCACGCCGGTCGTCCCCGCCGACCGCCTCCTCGACGTGGCCGGCGCGTTGTCGGAGGGCGCTTCCCGGATGCACGCTCGGCTGCGCCACCTCGACCCCCACGACCGCGACGAGATCCTCGAGCTCGTGTCCAACCAGGTGAGCGAGATCGTCGGGCTCTGGGTCGACTTGGTCCGTGACGTGGTCTCGACTGGCGGCGAGCCTGTCTCGGGGGGCTGGAAAAACACCGTCACGGCACCACCAGCGGCCGTGACCCAGCCGAGCTCGCCGATCCCACCGGCGGGCCCTGCCCGCGGCATCAACCACGAACCCGCCGGCCACGAACCCGCCGGCCACGAACCCGCCGGCCACGAACCCGCCGGCCACGAACCCGCCGGCCACGAACCCGCGGACGAGCCCTCGTGGCGAACCGCAGCCGCCCCCACCCAGCAACGGTGGGAAGCGCCGTTCAGCCCCGAAGCGACAGGGCGAGACGTCGCTCGCCACGAGATCGAGCGCACGACGCGCGACGAGCTCACGGGCGTGTTCAACCGTCAGGCCGGCTTGAGCGCCCTGGGGCGCGAGGTGGACCGCTGTCGGCGCTCGAACGAGCGGCTGGTCCTCGGCTTCTTGAACGTCGATCGCCTCAAGACCCTGAACGAGTCCAAGGGACCGCGAGCCGGCGACGAGATCCTCCGCAAGGTGGCCTCGGCATTGCGGGCCACGCTGCGCTCCTATGACGTGGTCGTACGTCTCGGGGGTGACGAGTTTCTCTTCTCGCTCCCCGGCGCCGACATGGCCACCGCGGAAATGCGCTACAACGAGTTCAGCGTGCTCCTCGGCGAGGAGGCGCCCGGCACGACGGCCAGTGTCGGGCTGGCCGAGCTCCGAGAGCGCGACACGCTCGACGATCTCATCTCCCGAGCCGACGCCACGCTGGTGAAGAACCGCCGGAGCCTGCGCCGCACCCGCTGACCCCCGCACCGATCGACGCTGCGAGCGTTGGCTAAGGTGCCGCCGTGCCCGGACCATCACAGGACGTCAGCATCGAGATCGACGGCCACGTCGCCCTCGTCACCCTTGGTCGACCGCCGCACAACCTGCTGACCGCGGCAGCCTTGGGCCGGGTAGCCGACGCGCTCGACGGTCTCGACGGCCGGGCCCGGGCTGCCGTGCTGGCCTCCGAGGGCCGGTCGTTCTGCGCGGGCGCGGACTTCCGCTCCCCCGACGCCCCCGACCCCACCGACGGGGAGGACTTCGAGCGTCGGACGAGGGCCTTCTACGCGCAGGCCGCACGGGTCTTCGCGTCGCCGGTGCCCACCATCGCCGCGGTCCAGGGCGCCGCCATCGGCGCCGGCTTCGGCCTGGCCCTCGCCTGCGACGTCCGCGTCGTGGGCCCCCGCGGCTGGTTCCAGGTGAACTTCGTGCGGATCGGGATCCACCCCGGCTTCGCCCTGAGCATCACGCTGCCCCGGGCCGTCGGGGCCGGACGCGCCGCCGACCTCTTCCTCACCGGGCGGCGGGTCGATGCCGAGGAGGCGCTGCGGATCGGGATCGCCGAGCACCTTGCCGACGAGGGTGACGAGGTGCGCGCCGCGTTGGCGCTGGCCGGGCGCGTGGCCGGTGGGGCACCGCTCGCCGTCCGCTCCACCCGAGCCACCTTGCGGCGCGCCCTGGTCGACGACGCCCGGGCGGCCATGGCCCACGAGCTGGCCGAGCAGGTGGTGTTGGCCGGCACGGCCGATGCCGTCGAGGGGGTCGGCGCCGTCTTGGACGGACGCGAGCCGAACTTCGAAGGCCGCTAAGCGGCGGACAGGTCGGCGAGAAGGGTGGCCGCGAATTCCTCGACCCTCCCGCGCCCCTCGCCCGGCCACCCGCACACCAGGTAACCGAACCCCAGGGTGGCGAAGCGCTCAGCGGTGCGCCGGACGTCGTCCCACGGCTCCGACAGTGACAACGATGATGCCCGCAGGATGGTGGCCGGGTCCCGACCGGCCTCCTCGGCCAGGCGGTCGAGCAGACGCGACAACTCGGCCAGCTGCTCCGCCGGGCCGAAGGCGTGCCACGCGTCGGCCCACCGAGCGGCCAGCGGGAGGGTCCGGCGTCGTCCCGAGCCACCGATCCAAATCGGGGGATGCGGGCGCTGGACCGGAGTCGGGCGCAGCTGGGCCTCGTCGAGCGAGAAGTGATGTCCCTGGTACGAGACGACGTCGCCGGTGCAGAGCCGAGCCACGATCTCGAGCTCGTCCTCCAGGCGGTCGAAGCGGTCCCCGATCGCCGGGAACTCGATCCCGAGCCGGCGATGCTCGTCACCGAACCACGCCGCCCCCAGCGCCAACTCCAGGCGGCCGCGACTGGCGTGGTCGATCGTGACCGCCTGGGCGGCCAGGACCGAGGGATGCCGGTAAGTCACGCCGGTCACCAAGAGACCGAGGCGGATGCGATTGGTGGCGCCGGCCAGCGCGGCAAGGGTGGTCATCCCCTCGAAGCAATTGCCCGGCCCCTCCCCGTACATGGGCACGAAGTGGTCGAAGCCCCACGCCCCGTCGAAGCCCAGCTGTTCGGCCAGCCTGACGCGTTCGACCAGATCCTCGAATTCCATCCGCTGTTGGGCCACATCGATGCCGAGTCGCATGGGCCAGACCTTAGTGAGGGTGCCCACCCGACGCGGCGTCCGGACTGTCGATGTAGGAGGGATTGGCGACGGCCAACTTGTCGACGACACTCTGTCGCACGGCGGCGCACACCTCGTCGAGGCGGTCGTCGAGGGCCCCACTGCGGATGGCCGCAGCCAACGCGGCGTCGTCGGTGACGCCGAGGCCTGCCAGCCGCTGGGCGTGCGCGTCGGCCTGTTCGGGCCCGAGGGCCATCTCGCGAGACACCATCCCGATGACGTTGGCCGCCACCCGGGCGTGGAAGCGCAGTCGACCGTCGGTATTGGCCACGACGTCGGACTCAAGGAATTCGCGCACCGCGTCGAGCAGCTCCGCGGCCGTCGGGATGTCATGGGGCGAACCGTCGGTCATCCGAGCAGCTCCAACAGATCCCATTCGACTTCGCACACTCGCCGTCCGATGGCCGCCAATTCGACGGAGCGAACCGCACCCGAGACATGCGTCGTGGTCTGGACGATGCAGATGATCCCCCACCGGAGTGTGGCCAGCACCTCCCACCAGTGCAACGCGTCCCGGTCCACCCGACGGGCCGACGCCTGCTCATAGGAATCGACGAGGTCGTCGATCGTGCCGAACCCGCCGACGGGGAGCGTCGCACCGAAGCGCCACGCCTTCTGGCACAACCAC
>Ga0181536_10000457_pt1 | contig 48999 bp, 38 predicted proteins | sample PEATcosm2014_Bin_41_FD_121105 | JGI IMG/M metagenome (GOLD analysis project Ga0181536, IMG submission 121105) | Peatland microbial communities from MTU Mesocosm Facility, Houghton, MI, USA - PEATcosm2014_Bin17_60_metaG | ecosystem: Environmental > Terrestrial > Soil > Wetlands > Peat | place...
ACATGGTCAACGACGAGGCGCCCGATCGAGACGCGCGCGTCCCCGACCCGGCCCGGTTGCTGGCGGCCTACCACCAGTCGGCGTCGACGTTGAACCTCCTGCGGGCCTTCACCAAAGGCGGGTTCGCGGACCTGAGCCAGGTGCACCTGTGGAACCAGCAGTTCGTGGCCGCCAGCGAGGAGGGACGCCGCTACGAGCAGATCGCGGGTGAGATCGATCGGGCACTGCGCTTCATGGCCGCCTGCGGCATCGATCTCGGCCGGGAGGAGGCCCTCCACGACGTGGACTTCTACACGAGCCATGAAGCCCTCATCCTCGGCTACGAGGAAGCCCTGACGCGTCGCGACTCGCTCACCGGCGATTTCTACGACTGCTCGGCGCACATGGTCTGGGTTGGCGAGCGCACCCGCCGACCCGACGGCGCCCATGTGGAATTCCTCTCCGGCATCCACAACCCCATCGGCGCCAAGATCGGCCCCACCACCACGACCGACGAAATCCGGGCCCTGTGCGCGCGCCTCGATCCCGAACACGTGGCCGGGCGCCTGACGCTCATCGCCCGGATGGGGGCGGCGCGCGTGGCCGACCTCCTGCCCCCCCTGCTCGAGGCCGTGCGCGACGCCGGCCACCCGGTGGTGTGGGCGTGCGACCCCATGCACGCCAACACTTTCATCAGCGAGGGCGGCCGCAAGACCCGGCGCTTCGACGACATCCTGGCCGAGTTGCGCGGTTTCTTCGCCGCCCACCACCAGGTCGGGACGTGGCCCGGGGGCGTCCACGTCGAGCTCACCGGTGACGACGTCACCGAGTGTCTCGGCGGCGTGGGCGACATCGCCGAGGACCAGCTCCACGAGCGCTACACGACCACCTGTGACCCGCGGTTGAACGCCCGCCAGGCAATCGACTTGGCCTTCCGGGTGGCCGAGTTCTTGCGCGCCTAATCCGGGCCGACTCGGGCCCGTCGACCAGGATCGCCGGTTAGGGCTCCCGCTGCGCCAAGGCGGCGAGCAGCGCCTTCATCCACGGCCCGAGGTCCGCCGGCGTGCGGGCGGAGATGAGGTTGGCGTCGACGACGACCTCCTCGTCGACCCAGTCGACGCCGGCGTTCACCATGTCGTCCCGGATGGCACCGACACTCGTGGCCCGCCGACCCTTCACGATCCGCGCCGAGATCGGGACCCACCCGGCATGGCAGATGAAGGCGATCGGCTTGCCCCCGGCGTCGAAGGCGCGCACCAGCTCGAGCACCCGCGCCGAGCGCCGCAGCTGGTCGGGGGCGAACCCGCCGGGAATGACCAAGGCGTCGAAGTCGTCGGCCGACACGTGCTCGACGGTCGTGTCCACCGCGAACGGGCCATGACCCTTCTTGCCGGTCACCGGTCGGTCATCGAGGCCGGCAACCACCACCTCGACCCCTTCCTCGAGGAGGCGGTAGTACGGGTAGAGCAGTTCCGAGTCCTCGAACAAGTCGGCGGCCAGGACGAGCACGCGGGAGCCGGCGACGGTCACGGCCCGACCCTAGCGAGAGCGAGGTGGGCGGCGTCGTTGTAGCGCAGCAGGCGCCAGCCGTCGGCGGACCACTCCCACTCGGTGAGCGCGGTGTGCTCGGTGCGCAGCTTCAACCGTCGGGCGGGGGCCACGGGCACGAAGGCGATGAGCGAAGCCTCGATCACCCCGGCGTGGCACACCACCACCACGGTCTCACCCCCGTGCCGGGCCACCAGGTCACCGAGGGCACCCGCGGCGCGCGCCACGAAGCCGCTCCAGCTCTCCCCGCCCGGGGCCAACACCGTGGTGGGGTCCGCGTCCCAGTCCGGCTCCCCGAAACGCTCGGAGAACTCGGGCCAGGTGAGGCCGTCGCCCTCGCCGGGGTGGAGCTCGCACAGGGCGCAGTCGGCCACCACCGCCAGCGTGCCGTCGATGCCCACGCCCGGCGCCACGATGGCCGCCGTCTCCAGGGCCCGGGGCAGGACGCTGGCATACAGGGCACCGGCCTCGCCCAGCTCGCCGGTGTCGAGCAGCCGCTCCCGGAGGGCCTTGGCCTGACGCACGCCGGCGGCGGACAGGCCCGTGCAGCCACGGACCCCGCCCACGACGCCGGTGACGTTGCACGTCGCCTCCCCGTGGCGCACGAGCACCAGGCGCGTGGCTCCCTCGACAGGTGTCGCCGTCGTGCGCACGCCGGCGGGAGGGCCGAGTCGGCGGCTCACGCCAGTTCGGCCACGAAGCGTTCGAGTTGGCGCAGGTTGCGGCACTCGAACACGTCGTCGCAGTACACCGCGTACTCGTCGACGACGGAGTCCCCCGTTCCCCAGTAGGCGTGCGGCTCGGGATTGAGCCAGTACACGTGACGGGCGCGGTGGGCGATCTCCTGGACCACCCAGGACTGCGTGGCATGGTAGTTGTTGCGGGCGTCGCCGAGGAGGAGCACGCTCGTTCGGGGGGTGATCTGTTCGCCCCAACGCTCCCAGAACACCCCCAGGGCGTGACCGTAGTCGGAGTGGCCGTCGACCCAGATCACGTCGGCCTCGGTGTTGATCCGGTGCACCGCCTCGGCCACGTCGTCGGTCCCTTCGAAGAACCGGGTCACCTCGTCGACCCCATCGATGAAGACGAAACTGCGGACTTTGGAGAATTGGGAGCTGATGGCGTACACGAGATGGAGGGTGAAGCGGGCGAACGCGGCCACGGAGCCCGAGATGTCGGCGATCACCATGATCTCGGGCTTGGCCGGTCGCGGGTAGCGGAACTTCGGCTCCACCGGGACCCCGCCCGTGGACAACGAACGCCGCATGGTGGCCCGGAAGTCCAAGGGGCCCTTGCGCCCGTGACGGCGCTTGCGGGCCAGGCGCACGGCAAGCTTGCGCGTCAGCGGGTGGATCGCCCGGCGGAGTGCCGTGAGCTCGTCGCGGGTGGCATGCATGAAGTCGATGTCCTCGGGCAGGGGCTTGCGCAGCGAACGGGCCAACGCCTCGGTCCCTCGATCGGCCACCAGCCGGCGGCGGATCTCGTCCTCGATTTCCTTACGGAGCCGGTCGAGACGGGCGCCGAACTCGTCGCGCGCCAGGCGCTCCTCGAGCGCGGTGAACGTGCCTTCGGGCGTCGCGGCCCGGGCGCTGTCGAGGAGTCGCTCGGCCAGGGCGTCGAGGTCCAGGTTTCGGAGGGTGCGGTACAGGTAGTACGTGCCCCCCACCGGACGGCCCGGTTCCATCCCCGCATAGCGGCTCACCGCCTGGCGAGCGAGCGCCGCGATCTGAGCCTCGTTGGCCGCGAGCAGGGCCTTGTAGAGCATCTCGGCCAGCTCCTCGGCCGTCAGGGTTTCGCCACCCCCGCCGCCGGCGCCTCGCCCGCCGCCCTGGCCCGGCGCTGCACTCTCGGCGTCGGTGCCCTCCGAGTCGCCGTCGCCGGGCGCGTCGATGTCGTACTGGGGGCCGCGCATGGAGAAGTAGACCTCGAAGGCGGTATCGAACGCCTTCCAGTGCGCGGCCGACTTCACCAGTGTCGCCGCCAGCGCGCCTTTGAGGGCTTCACGGTCCTCGAATTCCACGTGGCCCAAGGCCTCGGCCGCGTCGATGGATTCCGTCAGCGACACCGGGAGTCCCGCGGCCCGCAGTTCGTCGACGAAGCCGGTGAGGACGTCGAGCATCGCCGTCTTCGGCCTAGGCCGGGTCGTCGCCGACGAGGGCCAGCTCTTTGGCGGCGCGGTCGAGGTCGGTGCGGTACTTGAGCAGCACGTGGAGCGTGTCCCTGGCCTGCTCGGCGTCGATCGACTCGATCCCGAGCACTACCAGCGTGCGTGCCCAGTCGAGAGTCTCGGACACCGACGGGTACTTCTTGAGCTCGAGCGTGCGCAAGGAGCGCACGATGCGCGCCACCTGGTCGGCGAGCTCCTCGCTGATGCCGGGGACCCGGGTCAGCACGATCTGGCGCTCCCGATCGAGCGACGGGTAATCGAGGTGCAGGTACAGGCAGCGCCGCTTGAGGGCTTCGGACAGCTCACGCGTGTTGTTGGACGTGAGAAACACGAGCGGGATGCGCTTGGCCCGTACGGTGCCGAGCTCGGGGATCGACACCTGGAACTCCGAGAGCACTTCGAGGAGCAAGGCCTCGGTCTCGAGCTCGAGACGGTCGACCTCGTCGACGAGGAGTACGACCGGCTCGTCGACCCGGATGGCCTCGAGCAGGGGGCGGGTCAGGAGGAACTCCTCGGAGAAGATGTCCTCTTCGAGCTCGCGCCACGTCGGGCCGCCGTCGTCGGGGCCGTCGTCGGGGCCGACCACCCGTTGGGCCTGGATGCGCAGCAGCTGCTTCTTGTAGTTCCACTCGTAGAGGGCCTTGGACTCATCGAGGCCCTCGTAGCACTGCAGCCGGATGAGGCGGCTGCCGGTGACCCGGGCCACCGACTTGGCCAGCTCCGTCTTCCCCGTCCCGGCCGGGCCCTCGACCAGCACGGGCTTGCCCAGGCGGTCGGCGAGATGGACGACGCCCGCCATCGACTCGTCGGCCAGGTACCCGGCCTGGGCCAGCGCGCCCCGGACCTCGGCGACCGACCCGAAGCGCGGGGGTCCGGGGTCGGGGAACCCCAACGGATCGGGGACACCGCCTCTGTCGTCGGTCATCGCACGTGCCCCTCTCCTCGGACGACCCACTTGACGCACGTCAGCGCCTCGAGGCCCATCGGGCCGCGGGCATGGAGCTTTTGCGTCGAGATGCCGATCTCCGCGCCCAGGCCGAGCTCAGCGCCGTCGACAAATCGCGTCGACGCGTTGACCACGACGGCCGCCGCATCCACCTCTCGGACGAAGTGGTCGGCAGTTCGCACGTCGGTGGTCACGATGGCCTCGGAGTGGCCCGAGCCATAGCGGGCGATGTGGTCGATGGCGCCGTCCACATCGTCGACCACGGCCACCGAGAGCTTCAGGTCGAGGTACTCGGTGGCGAAATCCTCCTCCGTCGCCGCCCCGATCCCGGGCAGCAGCCTCCGGACGCGCTCGTCGCCCACCAGGACCACGCCCTCGAGCCCGGCTCGGGCGCGTGGCAGGAATACGGGGGCCACAGCCTCGTGCACCAGAAGCGATTCGGCCGCGTTGCACACGCCGGGGCGCTGGGTCTTGGCGTTCACCACGATCGACAGGGCCATGTCGAGGTCGGCCGAGCTGTCCACGTAGACGTGGCAATTGCCGTCGCCGTCGATGATGGTCGGCACCGTGGCGTGCTCACGCACCGAGTCGATGAGTGACCGGCCGCCGCGTGGCACCAGGCAATCGACGATGCCGTCCAGGCGCATGAACCCGACGGCCGTCTCCCGGCTCGTGTCCTCGATCAACACGACGCCGTCTTCGGGGAGCCCGGACTTGGCCAACGCCTCGCGCAGGCATCCGACCACGGCCACGTTCGAGTCGATGGCGCTGGCCGACCCGCGCAGCATGGTGGCGTTACCCGCCTTGAGGCACAGTCCGGCCGCGTCACTGGTCACGTTGGGCCGGTTCTCGTAGATGATCCCCACCACGCCGAGCGGCACCCGAACCTGGGTGACCCGGAGTCCGTTCGGACGGACGGAGCCGGCCACCACGGTGCCCACCGGATCGGGCAGGAGGGCTACCTGGCGCAGCCCCTCGGCCATGGCCTCGATACGGGCCGGGTTGAGCCGCAGTCGGTCGAGCTCGGTGGCCGTGGCGCCCGACGCCTCGGCCCGGCTCACGTCCGCCGCGTTGGCCACCTGGAGCTCGCCCGCCCGGGCCTCGAGCAAATCGGCGGCCGCCTTCAAGGTGGCGTCCTTGGCCGCGCCCGAGGCGGTCGCCAGCACCCGGGCGGCCGCCTTCGCCCGACGACCGAGCTCGCTCACCGTGGGCCTGTCCATGCCCAAGGCTACCGCCGGGACGTGCGCCCCCCGCCCGGCGGACCGGGTGGGGGGTGACCCGAGCGTCGCCTACGTGAGAACGACGAGGTCGTCGCGGTGGACGACCTCGGGCGACACGCCATCGGGAAGATCGGCGCTGCGTCGGCCGGCCAGGGCGGTGATCCGTTCCGACGAGTGACGCACGAGGCCCTTGGCGAAAACCACGCCGTCGGGACCGGCGATCTCCACCGCGTCGTCGGCGTCGAACTCCCCGTGCACGTCCACCACGCCGGCGGGGAGGAGTGAGGCGTCGCCTTCGACCAGCGCCCGCCGGGCGCCGGCGTCGACCACGAGGGTGCCCGCCGCCCCCACTGCGAACGCGATCCACAGCTTTCGGGCGGGGAGCCGGCGCGAGCGGGGGCGGAACACCGTGCCCACGCCGGCGTCACCGGCCAGCGCGGCGTCGAGCACGCCCGGGCGCGCCGCGTCGGCGATCACGGTGTGGACACCGGACCACGCCGCGATCTTGGCCGCGGCGAGCTTCGAGGCCATTCCCCCGCTGCCCACCTCGCTGCCGGCGCCTCCGGCCAGGGATTCGAGCTCGTGATCGACCTCGACCACCTCCTCGATGAGCAGCGCCTCGGCGTCGCGGCGCGGGTCGGCGGTGAGCAGGCCGGCCGTGTCCGTGAGCAGCACCAGCAGATCGGCGGCCACCAGATGGGCGACGAGCGCGGCCAGGCGGTCATTGTCCCCGAAACGGATCTCGTCGTCGGACGTGGCGTCGTTCTCGTTCACGATCGGCACCACGCCCAGCTCCAAGAGCCGAGCGAGGGTCTGACGGGCATGGAGATACTGCTGGCGATGGACGAAGTCGAGGGGAGCCAGCAGCACCTGCCCCACGGTCAGGGCACGGCACGCGAAGGCGTCGTCGTAGACCCGCATGAGCCGGTGCTGACCGACGGCGGACAGGGCCTGGAGCACGGCCAGGTCGGTGGGTCGGGGCCCGCCGCCGAGGGCCCACCAGCCCGCGGCGATCGCCCCCGAGCTCACGATGACGACGCTGTGGCCCACCCGGTTGAGCCCGGCCACCTCGCCGCACAGCTTGTCGACCGCGGCGACGTCGATCCCGCCGCCGTCGGTGATCGACGATGAGCCGATCTTCACCACCACCGTCCGGGCGCCGGCCGCAGACGTCGTGGTCATCGCTTGCGTTCCCGGCCGGTGCGGCGCCGGGGCGGGCGCTCGGCGCCGGGGCGGGCGGCGGCGAGAGCGTCGGCCTCGAGGTCGTCGCGGTGGTAGGTGAAGGTCAACGCGCCCAGGTGGACGGTGTCGCCCTCGTGCACGCCGGCTCGTACCAGCGCCCGTTCCACCCCGAGTCGGCGGAGCCGTTCCTGGACGTAGTCCACGGCGTCGTCATCGGTGAGGTCGGACAGGGCCACGGCCCGAAGGGCGGCCCGGCCGACCACGACGAACGACCCGTCGCCGGCGCGCTCGACTTCGACGCCCTCGGGCAGGGGTCGGTGCACGACGATACCCCCGCCCTCCACCGGCTCGGCCGCCCGCGCCTCACCCACGACCTGGGCCAGGCGCCCGACGAGCTCGGTGATCCCGGCGCCGGTGACGGCCGAGATCCGCAGCGCCGGGCCACCGGCGGCCGGGGGGGCGGCGCCGGGCCCCGAGCCGTCTTCCTCGGCGTCGGCCTTGGAGCCGACGACCAGCCGGGGTCGCTCGAGCAGCTCGGGCCGGTACCGCCCGAGCTCGTCGAGCAGGACCCGCTCCTGGTCCTCGGGTGAGCGACCCTCGGCCGAGGCCAAGTCCACCAGCAAGACCAAGGCCCGCGCCCGCTCCACGTGGCGCAGGAAGCGATGGCCGAGACCGCGGCCGTCGGCCGCGCCCTCGACGAGGCCCGGGATGTCGGCCACGACGAAGTCGCCATCGTCGCCACGGGCCCCGACGCGCACCACGCCGAGGTGGGGCTCGAGGGTCGTGAACGGGTAATCGGCGATCTTGGGGCGGGCGGCGGAGATCCGGGAGATGAGCGTGCTCTTGCCGGCGTTGGGGAAGCCGACGAGCGCCACGTCGGCCACCAGTTTGAGCTCCAGCTCGAGCCAGCGCTCCTCCCCCTTCTCGCCCTGCTCGGCGAAGGCGGGAGCGCGTCGACGGTTGGTGAGGAAGCGGGCGTTGCCCCGACCTCCCCGGCCGCCGGCGGCGGCGAGCCATCGGTCACCCGACGCGCTCAGGTCGGCGAGCACGGTCCCGTGCGAGCGGACAGTGGTGCCGACCGGGACGAGGACCTCGAGGTCGGCTCCGGAAGCGCCGTGGCGCGCTTTGCCCTGGCCGTGCTTGCCGTTGTCGGCCCGCCGGTGAGGATGGTCGCGAAATCCCAGCAGCGACGACTGGTTGGTCGTCGCCACCATCCACACCGTCCCACCCCGGCCGCCGTCGCCACCGTCGGGACCGCCGCGCGACACATGGGCCTCACGGCGAAACGACACCGCGCCCGCGCCGCCGTCGCCCCCTTTGACATGGATCTGCGACTCGTCGACGAACCCGGACACCTCTCGATCCTAAGCGTGGCGCCCCGAACCCTGTTCACCGGGGCCAGGGTGCACCCGGGTCAGCGTGCCTGGCACCAGTAGCAGTCGGTGACGTAGGCCAAGGGGACGTCGCCACCGTGCCGACGGGCGATGGCGCGTAGCTCGCCGGCCACACGCCGGCGCTCGGACTCGTCGAGGCTGCCGACGTAGCTCACCGACAGCACCCGGTCCACCAGGCCGTCCTCGCCGAGCACCTGCTCCATGGTGAAGTGCTCCTCGGCCAGGGGCCCGAACGACGACGAGGCCGCAAAGGCGTCGCGCCACGCCCCGCTCGCGAGCGACGGTGTGGCGCCCCGGTAGCGATCGATGAGGACGTCGATCTCGGCCTGCGGCGGCTGGGACAGGTCGCGGCGGTTCCAGACGAGGCCCAGACGGCCCGCGGGTCGAAGGACGCGGTGGATCTCGGCCAGCGCCGCCTCCCCGCGAAACCAGTGGAACGCCTGGCCCACGGTGCAGGCGTCGGCCGCGGCGTCGGCCAGCGGCATGTGCTCGGCCGTGCCGTCGACCACGTCCACGCCGGGCACGGTGGCTCGGAGCACGCGCCGCATGCCGGCGACGGGCTCGACAGCGAGCACCCGCGCCCCCGAGGGCACGAGGAGCCGGGTCAGCTTCCCGGTCCCGGCGGCCAGGTCCACCACGGTGGCGCCGGGCCCGAGGGCCAGCGAGTCGACGAGGAACGACACCGCGGCGGCCGGATAGCCGGGACGGCCCCGTTCGTACTGGTCGGCCACGTCCTCGAAGGCAGCGGCCGCGCCGTGGATGTCCATTAGCGTCATGTTCGCGCCGGCCGCGGTCACCCGGTGGTGGCCCGCCGATCGCTGCGAGTCGCCGCGCCCGGCACGGACGACGGCGTCGACACTAGACCTCGGTCAGGACGTCGACGAGGCGCCGTCCCTTGCGGGTGCCGAACTTCACGACGCCATCCGCAGTGGCGAACAGCGTGTCGTCCCCACCGCGCCCGACGTTCTGGCCCGGATGGAATCGAGTGCCGCGTTGGCGCACGATGATGGCGCCGGCCGGCACCGTGGTGCCGTCGTAGACCTTGACGCCGAGCCGCTTCGACGTCGAGTCCCGGCCGTTGCGGGTGGACCCGCCACCCTTGGTCTTCGACACGCCTGGTCCTCCTTCGTCCCGGCCGCGCTCAGCGAACCGTCGGAGCCGAGATCGACGTGATCTCCACGGTGGAATAGTGCTGGCGGTGCCCCCAGCGCCGGCGGGCGCGGGCCTTGGCCTGGTAGGTGAACCCGGTGATCTTGGGCCCGCGCTCCTCGCCCACCACCCGGGCCGAGACCACCGCTCCTTGGAGCTCGGCCGGCGTGGCCAGTACCCGGCCGTCGTCGACCACCAGGATCGGCGCCAGCTCGACCACGTCCCCCGTGGGCACGCCGAGCAGCTCCACCCGCAGCGTCTGGCCCTCGGCCACCCGTTCCTGTTTCCCACCTGTCTGGATCACGGCGTACATAGCCAGACGATCCTACAACAGGCTCTCGTCGAGGACGATTCCCCGGCCGCCGCACACCGCACAGGTGGTCGACAGGGACTCCACCAGGCCCTCGGACACCCGCTTGCGGGTCATCTCGACCAGGCCCAGCTCCGAGATGTCGAATACCTGGGTGCGGGTCTTGTCCCGGGCCAGGGCGGCGCGCAGGGCGGCCGCCACCTTGCCCCGGTTGTCCCGGATCTCCATGTCGATGAAGTCGATCACGATGATCCCCCCGATGTCGCGCAAGCGCAGCTGCCTGGCGATCTCGTCGGCCGCCTCCAGGTTGTTGCGGTAGACCGTCTCCTCGAGATTCGACTTGCCCACGTTCTTGCCGGTGTTCACGTCAATCACGGTCAGGGCTTCGGTCCGCTCGATGATGAGCGATCCCCCCGACGGCAGCCACACCTTGCGGTCGAGCGCTTTGTGGAGCTGCTCGTGGACGTGGAATCGCTCGAAAATGGGCAGGTCCTCGGCGACCGAGTCGTAGTACTCGACGCGGTCCGCCAGTTCGGGGTTCACCTGACCCACGTAGTCGCGGACCTCGGCGAACAGCGCCTCGTCGTCGATGACCACCCCGCGGTAGTCGCGATTGAACTCCTCACGGACGATTCGCACCGCGATGTCGGGCTCCCGGTACAGCAGCTCCGCCTGGGTGGAGCGACTCGCGGCCGCCTCGATGACGGCCCACTGGCCCACCAGGCGCTCCACGTCGTGACGCAGCTCGTCCTGGCTGGCCCCTTCCGCCGCAGTGCGCACGATGAGCCCGTGGCCTTTGGGGCGTACTTCGTCGACGATCCGCCGCAGGCGCTTGCGCTCGTTGTCGTCGAGGCGCTTGGAGATGCCGAAGGCGGTCGAGTTCGGCACCATCACCACGAACCGACCCGGGAGCGAGACCTCCTGCGTCAGCCGGGCGCCTTTGGCCCCGATCGGGTTCTTCGTGACCTGGGTGAGGATGGTCTGGCCCGGCCGCAGCATCTCCTCGATACGCGGCGACCCTCGGCCGGGTGTCTCGATGTCGTCGCGGTCGTAGCGGACGTCGCCCCGGTAGAGCACGGCGTTCTTCGGGGTCCCGATGTCGATGAACGCCGCCTCCATGCCCGGGAGCACGTTCTGCACCCGACCTCGGTAGATGTTGCCGTCGATCTGCGTGGCGTCGTCCGAAGCCCGGGACACGTAATGCTCGACGAGGGTCCGGCCCTCGAGCACGGCGATCTGGGTGGCGTGCGGACGGACATGGACGCACATGAGGTACCGACCGACCGGCCGACCTCGGCGCTCGCGCCCGCTGCGGCGCCGCGAGCGCCCGCTGCGGGTCTTCGGCTCGCCTTCCCCGTCGCCCCCGTCGTCGATCGGGGTCGCCGCGTCCGGCTCGAGGTCCGCCTGCGCTTTGGAGCCCCGAGCCGTCCGGGCTGCGCCGGGAGCGCCCACGGGTGTGGGCTGGGGGGCGGCCGGTCGGGTGTCGCCGATGCGTGGTTTGGCCACCGGGGGCCGCGGTGGTCGCGAATCACCGATCCGGGGACGGACGGGGCCCGGTGCCGAAGCGACCTGGGTAGCGTCGGTGGTGCCTTCGTCGGTGGTGTCCTCGTCGGTGGTGCCCTCGTCGAGGCCGGCCCCTTCGGGCCGGCCATCTCCATCGACAGCTGGCGCCGTGGCCGGCTGACTGGGGCGGCGGCGGCGGCGGCGCGCCCCGCTCGACGAAGCGCCGGAGCCCGGCGGCGGCGCCTCGACACCCTCGTCTGCGCCCACCAGATCGGCGCCGTCACGATCGGAAGGCGCCGACAAGGCGGCGTCCGACGAGCGGGTCCTAGGCGCCGGACCTGGGCCGGTGCCCTGGTCGGGGACGTCGGTCTCGGTGGGAACGGACGACGACGGCTGGCCCGATGGGCCGGCGGGCGGCGGCCCGGCAGTGAGGTCGGACATGGGGGCGATCCCTTCTCATAATGCTCATCACGCGCGCGCCACGACGCCGGCAGCAATCGCCGCGTCGGGGGTCAGGGGCTCCCATCGGGAGCCCTCGCGCTCGATCCATTGGCAGGTTCTCCGGGCCGGCCCCAGGGCGAACCCCAGGACCTGCTCCAGTTCGACGGGCCGGACTCCGCGCGGGCGGGTGCCGAGCTCGCAATCGAGCACGGAACCGGGCCCGTCGTGTCCGGCACGAACGGAAAGCGCTCGCAGCGACGGGCGGAGGTCGTCGACCTCCATCCGCCCCTTGCGCGCGCGTCGGACGGGGAGCGTGTCGGCCTCGAGCAGCTGCGCCGACACCTCGGACAAGACGGCAGGGGTCACCGCGGGCACGTCGATCTGCCACGTGCACGAGGTCACCTCCTCTTGGAGCGACGCGGCACCGTCCGGGAGCGCCGCGGCGGCAAGGATGGCGGTCCCCGGTGCCAGCATGGGCCCGAGGCGATCGACGACCTCGGTGGGGTCGAGGGGTTGGGCCAACGACACGTCGAAGTACTCGGCCGTCGACTCGCAACCGGTGGGGAGGGCGAGACCGAAACTGAGCAGCGGGTGGGGGGAGAACCCGGCGCTGTAGGCGACGGGCAACCGAGCCCGGCGCAGGGCGCGTTCCCACAACCGGGCGACGTCGCGATGGCTGGTCCAGCGAATGCGACCGAGCTTCGAGAAACGCAGGCGCACCCTCACGGCTCGCTCCCGACGACGGTGGCGCCGGCCAAGACCGGCGTCGTGCGCGTCGAGGTGGGCGTGCGGAGGAACCGGACCGGGACGGCGCCGCCGAGGGACCGGTCTTGACCGGTGCCCTGGCTCCCGCCCGCCGGGGGAACCGGTGAGGCGACCACGTGCTCCACCCCGAGCCCGGTACAGGCCCCGCAGTCGTAGCACGGCGTCCAGCGGCAATCCTCGACGCCCTGTTCGGCCAGGGCGTCCTGCCAGTCCTGCCAGAGGAAGTCGCGGTGGAGCCCGGCCGAGACGTGGTCCCACGGCAGGGGCTCGTGCTCGTCGCGGTCGCGGTAGCAGAACTCGTCGAGGGTCAGGCCACATTCGTCCAGGGCGGCCGTCCACTTGCCGAGGTCGAAATGCTCCGACCATTCCTGGAAGGTGCCGCCGTTGCGCCACACGTGCTCGATCACCGCTCCCACTCGGCGGTCGCCGCGACTCACGAGGCCCTCGACGACCGTCGCCTGGGGATCGTGCCAGCGCAACGACAGGCCACGCACACCCCGGACGGCGTCTTTGAGCAACGCGACCTTGCGCCGCAGCTCTTGGACCGAGTCCTGCCCGAACCACTGGAACGGGGTGTGGGGCTTGGGCACGAAGCCCCCGACCGACACGGTCACCGTGACGTTGCGCTGGTGACGCTGGCCGATCTCGACGCAGGCCCGCGCCAGGCGAGCGATGCCGAGAACGTCGTCGTCGGTCTCGGTCGGTAGTCCGATGAGGAAGTAGAGCTTCACCCGACGCCAGCCCTGGCTGAACGCGGACTCGACGGCGGCGTAGAGGTCCTCCTCACTGATGAGCTTGTTGATGACCTGGCGCATCCGCCACGTGCCGCCCTCGGGGGCGAAGGTGAGGCCCGTGCGCCGCACTCGCTGGATCTCGGCGGCCAGATTGACCGTGAAGGCATCCACGCGCAGGCTCGGGAGGCTGACGGCCACCTGGGCCGTCCCGTCGGACTCGTCGATCACCGCGGCCACCGTCTGCTCGATGCCCGAGAAGTCGGCCGTCGACAAGGAGGTGAGGGTCACCTCGTCGTAGCCGGTGCGAGCCAACCCGTCGCGCACCATCCGCTGCACCTGGACGGCGGGTCGCTCGCGTACCGGCCGGGTGATCATTCCGGCCTGGCAGAACCGGCACCCACGCGTGCACCCCCGGAAGACCTCGACGTTGAGGCGATCGTGGACCACTTCGATCAGAGGGACGAGCTGACGTTTCGGATAGGGCCACTGCCCCAGGTCGGCCACCGTCCGCTTCTCGATGCGCTCGGGCACGCCGGCCACACTGGGCTCGATCCGCCGTCCCCCGTCGACACTCACGCGCTCGGCGTAGCACGAGGGGACGTAGACCCCGGGTACCTGGGCCAACGCCGGCAGGAGCTCGCGGCGTGTCCCCGCATCGGCCCGCCAGGCGGCCACCACGGCGTTGATCTCGCCCACCACCTCCTCGCCGTCGCCCATGACGAAGGCATCGACGAAATCGGCCAGCGGCTCGGGGTTGAAGGCGCAGTGGCCCCCGGCCACCACCAGCGGGTGGTCGACGCCGCGCTCGGCGGCGCGCACCGGTGCGCCGGCCAGGTCGATCAGGTTCAAGACGTTCGTATAGGTCAGCTCGGCCGCCAAGTTGAACGCCAGCACGTCGAACTCCGACGCCGCCCGGGCCGTCTCGAGCGAGAACAGCGGCAGCCCCGCGCCACGCATGGCCGCCTCCATGTCGGTCCATGGCGCGTAGGCGCGCTCGGCTAACGCGTCGGGGCGCTCGTTCAGGATCTCGTAGAGGATCTGCAGCCCTTGGTTGGGCAGGCCGATCTCGTAGGTGTCGGGATAGACGAGCAGCCAGGCCACGCGGCCGGGGTCCCACACGGGCTCGATGGCCCCGAGTTCGCCGCCGATGTAGCGGGCCGGTTTGGTGACCTGGGCCAACAAGGACTCGATCCGTGGCCACAGGGAGGTCATGTGCCTCGTGATTCTAGAGCCAGCCCGCCGGGGGTCGGAGCCGGCGGGCCGGTGCGGGGTCCGGGGTCGACCGGCACGTGGGCGGCCGACCTGCCCTTACGGGGTCGGCGTGGGGGCCGGCGTGGTCGATGTGGGCACCAGGGAGGTCGTGGGGGCGCTGGCTTCGGCCCCGCCCCCTCCCCCGGCCGACCCGGTCGTCGACGGTGCGGCCAGGCGCACGGTCGACAAGGGGTGGCTCACGAGGTACTCGAAGCCCGAGCGCGCCACCGGAGCGGCGGCGGTGGCCCCGAACCCCCCGGCCTCGACCACCACGGCGATCAGGTATTGCGGATCGGGCTCGGGCCCCCAGGCCACGAACCAGGACGTGGGCACCGTGCCGTTGGCCCCGCTTGCCGTTCCGGTCTTGCCGGCCAGGGGGAAGGTGGTGAGCGGGAAACCGGTGAAGGCGCCGTAGGCCGTGCCCTTCGGGCTCTGGACGACGCCTTCGAAGCCGGCCAGCAGAGCCTGGTAGGCGCCCGGCGAGTAGGCCACGTGGCCCAATGGGCGTGGCCTGAATCCCTGGAGCACCTTCCCCGACGAGTCGACGATCCCGGCCCCGATCTGGGGCGCGTACCGGGTGCCGCCGTTGGCGAAGGTGGAGTAGGCCACGGCCTCCTCGAGGGGCGTGACCACGGTGCCACCCTGGCCGAAGGCCATCTCGAGGTTGTTCCCCGTGTACCAGCCGGCGTTGGGGTACGCCGTGGGGTCCTGGGCGTGCTCGCGGGCCACGACGTCGGGTGAGTCGACCCGGGCGGCGTCCGTCTCCCCGGGGAGGTCGATGCCGGTGGGCACCCCGAAGCCGAGTTGGTTGGCCGCGTCCTGGATCGGCGTCTTGCCGTACTTGGCCCGCTCGTCCCAGAACTCCGCACCGAGGTTGTAGAAGAAGACGTCGCTCGACACGGTGATCGCGCCGCTGACGGTCACCGATCCCGCCGCCTCACCGTCGTTGTCGTGATACGTGGTACACCCCGGCGCGCCCACCGTGCACCCGGGGATGACATAGGAGCCCGTGTCGTCGTAGTAGGTCCCCGGCGCGAGGAGCCCCGTGTCCAACGCGGCGGTGGCCGTAGCCAGCTTGAAGGTCGAGCCGGGGGTGTAGAGGCCCTGGATGACCCGGTTGATGAGGGGATAGTTCGATGACGGCAGGGAAAGCTCGGCGTAGTGCGCGGTCGACATGTACGGCTGCCACCACGTGGGGTCGTAGGTCGGCGCCGACACCATGGCGAGCACGGCGCCGGTCTGGGGGTCGAGGGCCACGGCGGCGGCGCCGCTGGTCTTGATCACCTGGTGGGTGGAGGGGTCGATCGTGCCCCGAAGCGCGGCGATCTGCTGGTCGAGGGCGTTTTGCAGCGTCGATTCGAGACCGGTGTCGATATTCGTCACCAGGTCGGCCCCGGCCGTCGGGGGCGTCGACCCCAGGCTGCCCACCACCTGGCCGGTGGCATTGACCTCGACCCGCTGCACACCGGGCGTGCCCCGCAGCGCGTGCTCGTATTGGGCCTCGAGGCCGGCACGCCCGATCTGGTCGCCGAGTTGGTAGCCCGGCACGAGCGTGGAGATCTGCCCGACATAACCGAGCGTCTGGACCCCGGCTTCGCCGAGCGGATAGGTGCGCGTCGTCTCGGCCACCGCGGACACACCGGGAAACTGCGACGCGTGCTCGCCGAGGTAGAGGACGTCGGCCAACGGGGCATCTTCCAAGATGGGCACCGGCTTGTAGAGGCTGTACTGGTCGTCGACCAGATCGGCCTCGATGTCGGCGACCGGGATCCCGAGCAAGGCGGCGAGCTCGCCGACGACCTCGGGGTGCTGCTCGGCGGCCAGGCGCGACAAGGTGATGTCCTGGGTCACCTGATTGCCCACCAAGATGTTGCCCGACCGGTCGAGGATCAGTCCTCGGGGGGCGGGAATTTCCACCGGGCGGACCTGGTTGGCCACGACGGTGCGGGAGTAGGCCGACGTGTCGAGCACCTGCAGGTACCACAGGCGCACGAGCATGAGCGAGAACAGGGCCATGACGACGACACCGAGGACCCGCAGGCGCACCACCGGCCGGGCCGCTGCCGGCTCGCCGGTGGGGAGGACCCGTTCCGCCACGGTTCGCCGGGGGCGCATCCGCGGCTGCCGGGGAGGGCGGTCCCGAACCGATCGGGCGGGGCGTGGCTTCGGGTTGACCCGCCCCCCGCGCCATGGGTGACGGGACCATGCGCTCACGGCGGCCATGAGTGCCGTGAGCGAGGCCGGCAGCCGCCGGCGCGCCGTGTCGGCGCGCTGGAGCCGTCGGGCCAGGCGTTTGCGCCGAGCCATCAGCGGGCCGCGCCCCCGACCTCGGCCCCGCCGGCCGGGGTCGCGGGCGGCACAGCCCACGCCACCAGCCGCAGCACGGGGATGGCGAAGAGCGCCGCTGCGGGGACGGCGACCGCGAGCGCTGCGGGCAGGTAGTCGGCCAGCAGTCGCGGTTCACCGAGCACGGTTCCCAGGATCGCGTACGCGCTGAGCCCTGCGGAGGTCGCGACGGCGGCCACCAGCGGGGGCAGCCACCACGACGTGCGCACCAGGCCGGCCGTGGCCAGGCCGGTCCCGTAGCCGAGGAGGCACCCCACCAGGGCCGAGAGGCCGAACGTGGTCGGGAGGAAGAGATCGGCGACCAGGCCGACGGCGAACCCGACCGATGCGCCGCGCTCGGGACCGGCCACGTACCCGGCCATGATGGGCAGGAGGTACATGAGCTCGGGGTGGGCGCCGGCGATGCGCACCGAGTCGAGCAGCGCGTGCTGGACGGCCAGAACGACGAAGACGACGATGGTGGTCCGGGCGACATCCGCGCTGGTCATGGTCCGCTCATGTCGGTGGCAGCCACTGGAGGACGTCGACGTACTCGAGCGCGTCGAGGTCCACCACCGGCTTGGCCGTCACGGACTCCTGGGTGGACGACGCGGACGAGGAGAACGACGTGACCGTGCCCACCGGTATCCCCGCCGGGTACCGAGCCTGCTGGAGGCCGCTCGTCGTCAGCACTTCGCCGCGGTGCATCGACGTGCCCGGCGCGATGTAGGCGATGTCGAGCAGCTGGTCGGATCCCCCGCCCTGGGCCAGGGCGAGCGCGCCCTGGGGCCCGTAGCGCACACCCACCGCAGATCGCGGGTCGGTGACCATTCGGACCGTGCACCCGTCGGACCACACGTCGATGACCTGGCCGGCTAACCCGGCCCCACCGACGACGGGCATCCCGATCGCAACTCCGCTCGACGTGCCTACGTCCAACGTCACCGTCGAGGCGAAGTCGGAGGAATTGAGACCGATGACCTGGCCCGTCACCGTGGGGATGCCGGCCGCGAACGGCAGCCGGTCCAACTCTTCGAGGGCGCGGAGGCGGACCGCCTCGTCCTGGTGCGCCGCCGCCTGGCCTTGGAGCCGCTCGATCTCGGCGCGCAAGCGGGCATTTTGCTGCTGGATCGCCCCGGCGTTGACGGCACCGGCCAGGAAGCTGCCGAGGGGATGGACCACGGCGTCGACGCCACTTTGCACCGGGGAGAACGCGTCGTGGGCCACCCGCTTGATCCCCGAGATGACGCCGTGGGCGTCCCCGCGGTAGTCGAGCGTGATGATGCTGATCGACGCCAGGACCAACAAGACGATGGTCAAGGGGGTGCCACGGTTGCGCCGGGTGCGCCGGGTCCTGGCCACGGTGCCAGGACTCAGCAGCTGCCGCGGGCACCGCCGGCGACAGGGACGCGGCGGCGCTCGGTCAGACCGGATTCGCGAGGGACAACGACTGTGCCGCGCCGGGCGCGGGCGCCCATCACCCGGCCGAGGAGGTAATGAGGACCTGCTTGAGCGCTTCGAATTCTTCGAGGCACTGGCCGCTGCCGATGGCCACACAGTTGAGCGCATCGCGGGCCACCACGATCGGCATGCCCGTCTCCTCCTGCAGGCGGGCTTCGAGGCCGTGGAGCAAAGCCCCCCCACCGGTGAGGACGATGCCCTGCTCCATGATGTCGGCGGCGAGCTCCGGCGGCGTCTTGTCCAGGGTGACCTTCACGGCGTCGATGATGGCGGCCACCGGCTCGTCGATCGCCTTGCGGATCTCCTCGGTGGAGACGACCACCGTCTTCGGCAGGCCGGTCACGAGGTCGCGTCCGCGGATCTCGGCATGCAGTTCCTCTTCGAGGGGGAAGGCCGAGCCCAGCGCGATCTTGATCTCCTCGGCCGTGCGCTCACCGAGCGCGAGGCTGTATTCCTTCTTGATGTAGGAGATGATCGCCTCGTCGAGCTCGTCACCGCCGATTCGCACCGACTGACTGGTGACGATGCCACCGAGCGAGATGACCGCCACCTCGGTCGTACCGCCGCCGATATCGACCACCATGTTCCCGGTTGGCTCGTGCACCGGCAGACCGGCACCGATGGCCGCGGCCATGGGTTCCTCGATGATGTACGCCTTGCGCGCCCCGGCGTACTCTGCCGCCTCCATGACGGCGCGCTGCTCGACCCCGGTGATGCCCGAAGGGACGCAGATGACCATGCGCGGCTTGGCGAAGCGACGCTGGTGAACCCGCTGGATGAAGTAGCGAAGCATCTTCTCGCAGATCTCGAAGTCGGCGATGACGCCGTCTTTGAGCGGCCGGATGGCCTGGATGTGGCTCGGTGTACGCCCGATCATGCGCTTGGCCTCGGCGCCGACGGCCAGCGGACGACCGTCTTTGACGTTGACGGCGACGACCGACGGCTCGTTCAAGATGATCCCCCGGCCTCGGACGTACACCAGGGTGTTCGCCGTGCCGAGGTCGACGGCCATGTCGCGGCCGAGGAGGAAGAACCGATTGTCCGACATGCGCTTCGATCCACCTCGTGGTCGGCAACGGGCGCCAGGCAAGGATCGTGGCGGGCCCGTCAGGGGTGCGGTCGCCTCAAGGGTACGGGACCGCCACTGCGGGACACAAGGCGGCCATCTCCTGCGACGACGCCACGCGCTGGGACCGCCGCGGTCGGCGCGCCGGCGTCAACGCAGGGCGGGGAAGAAGATGGCGATCTCCCGGGCGGCGGACTCCGCCGAGTCGGACCCGTGGACCAGGTTCTCACTGAGCACGTTCCCGAGGTCGCCGCGGATCGTGCCTGGTGGGGCCTCTGCCGGGTCGGTCGGGCCCATGAGCGTCCGGACGATGCGCCACGTGTCCTCCGGGCCCTCCACCACCAGGACCAGCGATGGGGAGCGGGTGATGAATGCGACGAGGTCGTCGTAAAAGGGCTTGCCGTCGTGCTCTTCGTAGTGGCGCTGTGCCGTCTCGACGTCGATCCGCCGCATTTCGGCTGCGACGAGGCGCAGACCCTTGCGCTCGAGCCGGGTGACGATCTCCCCGGCCAGGCCGCGTTCGACGGCGTCAGGCTTGGCGATGACGAGGGTGCGCTTCACGAGCGCGGCAGGCTAGTCCGATTGCTGGGACGGCGACGACACGAAGCGCCTCCGAGCCTCGGCCACGACGTAGAGCGACCCGGTGACCAACAACAGCCCGTCGTCGGCCACCCGGGCGAGGGCCAAGGTCACCGCGTCGTCGACCGAGTCCGTGGCCAGCGCCGTCAGGCCCAGCGCTCTGGCCGCTTCGGCGATCTCGGTGGCCGGCAGGGCGCGCGCCGAGGGCGCCGTACAGGCGACGACCGTGGCGACGCCGGCTCCGGCCAGTGCTTGGAGCACGGCGCTCGGGTCGCGCCCGTGGAGCATGCCCAGGACCGCCACGGTGGCGCCGGCGACGGTGAACTCCTCGCGCAACGATGCAGCCAATGCCTCGGCCCCGGCCACGTTGTGCGCACCGTCGAGGATGATCAGCGGCGAGCGTCCCACCACCTCGATGCGCCCGGGTACCCGGACGGAGGCGAACGCCTCCTCCACCACGTCGACGTGGAGCGGCGCCCCGAAGAACGCCTCCGCGCCGGCGAGCGCGCACGCCGCGTTGTCGCCCTGGTGGGCACCGTGCAGGGCGACGAACACTTCGGGATACTCGGCCTGGGGCGTCCGCAGGTCCACGACACGGCCACCGACCGCGGCGCGATTGGCGCCGAGGCCGAAGGCCTCCCCCATCACCCAGGTGTCCACCTCGCCGGCTTGGCGCGCCGCAGCCAGGAAGATCTCAGCCAGCGACGGGTCGGTCTCGCCCAGCACCAAGGTCGAACCGGCCTTGACCACCCCGGCTTTCTCCCGGGCGATGTCGCTCAACGTCGGGCCCAGGATCTCCACGTGGTCGTAGCTGACGTTGGTGACGACCACCACCGCCGGGTGCACCACATTGGTGGCGTCCCACCGTCCGCCGAGGCCGACCTCGACCACGGCGACGTCCACCGGGCTGTCGGCGAACCAACGGAAAGCGGCAGCGGTGAGCAGTTCGAAGCGGGTCGGGGGCTCCTCGAGCATGGGCTCGAGAAGAGCGAGCGCCCCGAGCACCTCCACTAGCTGGTCATCGTCGATGGACTCCCCGTCGCGGGCGAGGCGCTCGTTGACCCGGGCCAGATTCGGGCTCGTATACGTGCCGACGGCCAGGCCGTCGGCCCGCAAGAGCTCGGTCAGCATCCGTGCCGTGGACCCCTTGCCGTTGGTACCGGTCAGATGGATGACCGGGTAGGCGCGTTCGGGGTTTCCGAGCAGCCCGCACAGCTCCTCGATGCGACGGAGCGTTGGCGCCAGCGCGCGCGTCGGCATGGCCCGCTCGAAATCGGTGTGACTGTCGAGCCAAGCCACGAGCTCATGACGCGAGCGACCCACGCCGGAAGGCGTCATGGGATCCACGCCGAGGACGGTTGGATCAGGAGGCAGCTCGTCGGGTGCGAACCGACTTGGTGGGCTCCCCCTGGGGCACGAGCGTGGGGTGGACGCGGTCGAGCACGACGGCACGGTCGATGACGCAACGGCCGATGTCGGTCCGGCTCGGGAGGTCGTACATCACGTCGAGGAGCACCTCCTCGAGGATGGCGCGCAGCCCCCTCGCCCCCGTGCCGCGCAGGAGGGCCTGCTCGGACACGGCATCGAGTGCGTCCTGCTGGAGTTCGAGCTCGACGCCGTCGAGCTCGAACACCCGGTGATACTGCTTGACCAATGCGTTCTTCGGTTCGACCAGGATGCGAATCAACGCCTCCTTGTCGAGACTCGAGACGGTCCCGACCACCGGAAGACGTCCGATGAATTCGGGGATCAGGCCGAACTTGATGAGGTCTTCCGGCAGCACGTCGCGCATGACCTCGTCGCGCATGTCCTTGCCGTGACGGACTTCGGCACGGAACCCGATGCCCTTGCGACCGATGCGGCTCTCGATGAGCTTGTCGAGGCCGGCGAAGGACCCACCGCAGATGAACAGGATGTTCGTCGTGTCGATCTGGATGAACTCCTGGTGCGGGTGCTTGCGGCCCCCTTGGGGCGGCACCGAGGCGGTCGTGCCTTCGAGGATCTTCAACAGCGCCTGCTGGACGCCCTCACCCGAGACGTCGCGCGTGATCGACGGGTTCTCGCTCTTACGGGCGATCTTGTCGATCTCGTCGATGTAGATGATCCCGGTCTCCGCCCGCTTCACGTCGTAGTCGGCGGCCTGGATCAACTTCAGGAGGATGTTCTCGACATCCTCGCCGACGTACCCGGCCTCGGTCAGCGCGGTGGCATCCGCGATGGCGAACGGCACGTTCAGCATTCGAGCCAGCGTCTGCGCGAGGAGCGTCTTGCCGCATCCAGTCGGACCCAGCAACAAGATGTTCGACTTGGCCAGCTCGACGTCCGATGCCTGGGAGGGCCCGGCCTGGACACGCTTGTAGTGGTTGTAGACGGCGACGGACAGGATCTTCTTGGCGTGCTCCTGGCCGATCACGTAGTCGTTGAGGAACTCGAAGATCTCCCGAGGCTTGGGGAGGTCTTCGAACGACAGTTCGGTGGACTCGGCCAGCTCCTCGGCGATGATGTCGTTGCAGAGGTCGATGCACTCGTCGCAGATGTAGACCCCGGGACCGGCGATGAGCTTCTTCACCTGCTTCTGCGACTTGCCGCAGAAGCTGCACTTCACCAGGTCACCACCGTCGCCGAACTTCGCCACGAAACTTCCCCCTTCGTCTCGATCAAGCCTACGCGGCGCCGACGGCTTCCGTGGCACCTACGACGTCGCGGCTGGTGATGACCTCGTCGACGAGCCCGTAGGCGACCGCCTCGTCCGCCGTCATCACGAAGTCCCGGTCCGTGTCCACGGCGATCTTGGCCATGTCCTGACCGGTGTCGTCGGCGAGCATTGAGTTGAGCAGGTCCCGCATACGCAGGATCTCCTTGGCCTGGAGCTCGATGTCGCTGGCCTGGCCGGCCACCCCACCCCAGGGCTGGTGGAGCAGGATCCGGGCGTGGGGCAGCGCGAAACGCTTGCCCCTGGTCCCGGCGCCGAGCAGCACGGCGGCCGCCGAGGCGGCCTGGCCGAAGCAGAAGGTGGACACCTCGGGCTTGATGAACTTGATGGTGTCGTAGATGGCGAACAGGGCCGTGATGTCACCGCCCGGTGAGTTGATGTAGAGGTGGACGTCTTTGTCGAGGTCCTCGCCCTCGAGGAACAGGAGCTGTGCGCACACCAGATTGGCGACCGTGTCGTCGATCGGCGTGCCGAGGATGATGATCCGCTCCTTGAGCAGGCGCGAGTAGAGGTCATAGCCCCGCTCACCCCGGCTCGTCTGCTCGATGACGGTCGGAATCGGTACGTATCCCTGCGCGTTTCCATGCGTGCTCACGACTCGTCCTCCACGGTCTTCTTCTTCTCGCTGCGCGAGCGCTTCGTCTTGCCCGGCGACCCGACGGCATCGGCATCGGCATCGGCATCGGCGCTGTCTTTGTCGGTGACGGTGTCTTGGTCGGTGGCGGTCCTCGGCGCCGTGGCGGCGGTTTCCCCCGCCACGGCCCGCAATTCGTCACGACTGACCGGCGCGCCCTCCTCGTCGACCAACTCGACGTGGTCGAGCAGCCAGGCCAGGGCCTTGGCCTTTCGCCGGTCGGAGCGCACCGCGGACAACCGGCCGGCCCGCTCGAGGCGGGCCCGGAGGTCGGCAGCGGAGGAACCGGCCTGCTCGGCCATCTCCCCCAGCGCCGCATCGAGGTCTTCGTCGGTCACCTCGATGGCCTCCACGTCGGCCAACGCCCGTAGGGCCAGGTCGACACGCACCGAATGGGCAGCCTCGGCCCGTATCTCCGCCAGCAGCTCCGCCTCGCCGCGACCGGACGCGGCCAAGAACTGCTCGAAACTGACGCGCCGTTCCTCGAGCCGATGGCCGAGGTCGTGGAGCCGCTCACGCACCTCGTCGTCGACGAGCGTCTCCGGCGGTTCCTCCTCGACCAGCGCTACCAGCGCCTCGACGGCGCGGTCGCGCAGCGCGAGCTGCGCCTGCACCAGCTTCACCTGCGCGATCCGATCGCGCAGGTCGGCCCGCAATTCAGCGATGGTCTCGAACTCGGAAGCCTCGGCCGCCCAGGCGTCGGTAGCAGCGGGAAGGACCTTCTCTTTGACCTCTTTGACCAGGATCCGGAACGTGACGTCGCTCGCCTCGCCGGCGGGGTTGGCGATCGCCGCCGTGAACTGGAGGATGTCTCCGGCCCTGGCCCCCCGGAGCTGGTCGTCGAGGCCGGGGATGTCGGAACCCGAGCCCACCTCATGGAGATAGTCCTCGACGTCGAGGTCGTCGCCGTCGGGCCGCGCGCCGTGAAGATCGATGGTCGTGTAGTCGCCGTCGTGGGCCGCCCGTCCGACGATGCGAAGCTCGCCGGATTGCTCACGGATCCGATCGACTTGACGGTCGACGTCCTCGTCGGTGGCAACGATAGGCGGCAGCGTGACCACGAGACCGCCGTATCCGGGTATGGCCACTTCGGGGCGGACTTCCACCACCGCGTCGAACGTGACGGGGCCGGCGTCCTCGCCCGACGTGATGTCGATCTCCGGTGCCGAGATGGGGTCGACGTCCGCGTCCTGCACCGCACGCGCATACAGATCGGGAAGCGCATCGCTCAGCGCCTGCTGACGCAGGGCGACCGCTCCTCCGAGTCGGGCCTCGAGCACCGGACGCGGCACGCGACCGGGTCGGAACCCCGGCACGCGCAATTGACTCGACAGACGACGCACAGTGGCATCGAGGGCATCGTCGATCTCGACCTCGTCCACCTCCACCGAAAGGCGGACGCGGTTGCCCTCGACGGGCTCTGCGGTTGCTCGCATAGGAAATCCCACTCTACCGGTCCCGGGGCGCTACTTCGGACTCTCGATTCCCCTGCTCAGGGACCGGTCGGTCGACCCCGCCGTCTCCGTCGGGAGCTCTCCACCACCCGTCGGACCGAAAAGGTCCATGGAACCGGCCACTCGTCGGGCCGGCGTGCCTTGGCCGACGGCCCGGCCCAAGGCACTGCAGGCAGGCCGTTAGCATGGGCGACGGCATCTTCGTCGAAGGGAGGAATGCCGACCGATGACGATCGAGACGACGGGGCGGCCACCGGCCGGTGAAACGGCCCGGCAGGACATCTCGGGAGCACTGACCAACGTGATCGTCCGCTACGTCCGCGCCCTGGTCGGCGACGAGGGAGTGCAGCAGATGGTCGACCTGGCCCACGAGGCTCGGCCGGTGTCGGCACTCGAAGACCCCACCAGCTGGAGCTCGCACGACGAGGCGATCGCCCTGTTCGAAGCAGCATCGGAGGTCACCGGCGATCCCCAGGTGGGCCTGCACGTGGGCGCCGAGATGCTCCGCCAGCACGACGGCACGGAAGTGGCCAACCTGCTGCGATCCCTCGGATCACCCGGCGAGCTGCTGCGCAACGTCACCGCGGCGGCAGCCAAGTTTTCCACGGTGTCGACGATGGAGCCGCTCGAAGTCGGCGACGCCCACGCTGTGGTGCGCGCCATCACCCGGCCCGGCTTCCTCCGCTACCCGCAGCTGTGCGATTTCACCAAGGGCCTACTCTCCCAGGTCCCCGTGCTCTTCGGCCTCGTCCCCGCCGTGGTGGCCGAGCCCGAGTGCCAGGCCAAGGGCGGTCGCTTCTGCCTCTACAGCGTGGCCTGGGAAGCAGGGCAATGGTCGACCTTCGTCGACCAGCGCAGCAGCCTATACACGGCAGCGTGGGACGACGAGGGCGTCATCGAGGCGCGCTCCGAGATCGAGCTCGACGAGCACACCCGCATCGCCGCGCTCGAGGAGCAGGTGTCCCAGCTGGCGAGACGGCTCGAGGGCGTGTACTCGACGGCCGCCGACTTGCTGGCGGCGGACCAGATCGACGGCGTCTTGTCACGTATCACCGCCCGAGCCGCCAATGCCGTCAACGCGCCGCAGTACCTCCTGGTCGTCCAGACCGCACCGGACGCACCGGTGCGGCTCCATCACCACGGCTTCAGCCCCGACGAAGCGCGAACGCTCGCGTTGGAGCTGCTCGAAGAGCAACCGGACAACCGCCAGGGCTCACGCCTCATCGTCGACATCGCGTCGCGACGTCACTACGGGCGGCTGGCCGCGGTCTACCCGGAGGGCATGCAGTTCTTCGCCCAGGAGCAACGGACCCTCACCGTGTACGCCGACTACGCGGCCACCGCGCTCGACGTCGTGACCTCGCTCGAAGAAGCCCGACGCTCGAGCGCCACCGCGGGAGCGCTGCTGGAGTTCGCCCGCGCCCTGTCGGGCGTGGACACCGTCGACCAGGTGACACGGCAACTGGCCGAGACCATTCCCGTCGTCGCCGGCTGCGAGCGCTCCACCGTCTTGTTGTGGGACCCGGACTCCGAGACCCTCGTCGCGCCTCCCGGAGCGCCGGGTACGCCCGGAGAACCCCCCGTCGGGGGGGCCGGCGATGGTGTGGGCCCGGTCACAGGCGAGCCGGGCGCGAGCGATGAAGGCCTCATCGTGCACCGGGCGGACACCCCCATCATCGAGGCCCTGCTGCATTCGCGCGAGATCGTGGTGGTCGATCGGGACACGACGGACCCGTTCTCGCATCGACTCCTGGTCGACACCGGCACGGCTGCATCCGTGATCGTGCCCCTGTTCTCAGGCGAGGAGTTCCTGGGCATCGTGACCGCCGACTTCGAGCACCGGATGGACCCGGGCCTGCGCACCGACCACGATCTCCACGAGCTCCTCACGGGCCTGGCCGACCAGGCGGTGACCGCCCTGCAAAACGCCCGACTGCACGAGCGCATCACCCACATGGCGTGGCACGACGCTCTCACCGGGCTCCCCAACCGGCGCCTGCTCGAGGACCGAGTGAACCAGCAACTGCTGCGGGCCCGACGCTCGGGTGACCCGGTATGCCTCTTTTTCGTCGACCTCGACCGTTTCAAGCTCGTCAACGACACCCTCGGTCACGGTGCCGGCGACGAGCTCATCCGGCAAGTGGCGCGGCGGCTCATCGAGACCGTGCGCGGCCAAGACACGGTGGCGCGCCTCGGGGGGGACGAGTTCGCCATCTTGCTCCCCGGCCTGGCCGAGGCGGACGCGGCCGAGCTGGCCCAACGGACCCTGGAGGCGCTGGAGCGCACGTTCGTCGTGGAGCAACACGAACTGCAGATCACGGGTTCGATCGGCATCGCCAGCTCACCCCGCCACGGCGAGACCTACCACGAACTGGTCGTCAACGCCGACAGCGCCATGTACGAGTCGAAGTCCAGCGGCCGCAACACGTTCCGGGTATTCGAGGCCCAGGGACCCGAGGCCGATTCGGCCGACACCCAACTCGAAGCCGACCTCGAATCGGCCCTCGAGGGCAACGAGCTATACCTCGCCTACCAGCCTTTCATCGATCTCCAAACCCAGTCCGTGGTCGGCGTGGAGGCGCTCGTGCGCTGGCAGCACCCGACGCAGGGACGACTCGACCCCTCGGCGTTCCTCCCCGTGGCCGAACGCACCGGCCTGATCGTGCGCATCGACAGCTGGGTGGTCAACGAGGCCTGCGCGCAGATCCGCCGGTGGGCGAACGCGGGCTTGCCTCCGCTGCGTCTGGCCGTCAACGTCACGGCACGGGACTTGAGCAGCGACGCGTTCTTCGACGCCGTGGTGGGGGCCCTGGCCGCCGCCGGCCTCGAACCGACCGTCTTGGAGCTCGAGGTCGCCGAGTCCGTGGTCATGGCCGACCAGGACACCACTGAGCGCAACGTCGAACGCCTGCGAAGCCTCGGCGTGCGCTTCTCGATCGACGACTACGGCAGTGGGAGCTCGGGGCTCAAGCGCATCGGGGCCTTCCCGGTGTCGGCGCTCAAGATCGACCAGTCCTTCGTCCAGGTGCTCGGCCCCGCCGACGAGTCGGCCACCTTGGTCTCAGCCATCCTGTCGCTGGCCCACACGCTGGGGCTCGAGGCGGTGGCCGAAGGTGTCGAGACCGTCGACCAGAGCCGGATCCTCCTGCAACGGGGCTGCACCAGGGCACAGGGCTTTTTCTTCAGTCCACCGTTGCCCCCGGCCGAAGTGGCCCGGTTGCTCGAAGGCCTGTCGTCGACCGGAGCGGCCCTCCCGGGCCTCGGCGAGCGGCCGCCGGCACCCGGCCGACCCGAACCTTCCTGACCCCTCCCACCTCGACGGCCCGTTCCGAGACGGGCCGTCAGGCGCGGATCATCGGCATCGAGCATCCGCGTGTGCCCCAGGGACCGGAGCTAGCTTCGGTCCGACCCCGAGGCGGGGCGGGCTGAGGGAGGAGGACCAACGTGGCGTCTTACGAGGGCTACTGCGTGAAGTGCCGGGAGAAGCGACAGTTCGAGGGCGAGGAGGTCGAACTGGCCAACGGTCGTCGCGCTGCTCAGGGCACCTGCCCGATCTGTAGCACCAAGATGAACAGGATCCTCGGCAAGAAGACGACGTAGCGCCGTTCCGGACCGGGCCCCGTCGGCGGGCACCGGGCACCGGCGGCTTCGAACCGACCGTCGTCACCGTTTTTCACGGTATCCCCGGGCGGCGCCGCCTGCTTACCGGGCCGTTGGCGCCAGCGCCGCCCACGCCGCACCACGACCCTGCGCCGTGAGCTCGTCGATCAGGGCGCCTTCGCGCAGCCCCCACTCGCTGACCACGAAGTGCTCTACCTCCAGCACGTGGGCCGTCGACGCCAGGATGAGGGCCCCGATGGACAAGGCCGGCGCCCGGCGGGCGCTGACCCCGGGCAAGGCGAGGCGTTGGGACAGCTCGAGGCCGGCGAGACGCTGGGCCAACTCCTCCACCTGCTCCGCGGGCAACTCGACCTGATTCACCTCGCCCTGCTCCGGAGACGTGTGTCGCCGGGCGCGGGCCGTCGCCAGTCGGGCCAGGGCCCGGGCCGTGCCACCGCTCACCACGGCCCTGGCCGTCGCCCCCCGGTGGGCGCGCAATGCGGCGCGCACCGGCATGAGGGCCTCGGCCGTCCGGGCGCGCACCGAGGCCACCTCCCGAGCCGTCAGGGGGTCGCCCGTCGCGAGCTCGCCTCGAAGGCGCGCCGCGCCCACGGCCACGCTGGTGGACAATGCGACCCGGTGGGCATCGCCCACCGCCACCTCGAGGCTCCCACCACCGAGGTCGAGCCCAAAACTGACGCGGTCGCCCGTCCACACGCCGGCCCGTTGGCCGACGAAACAGAGCCGGGCCTCTTCGGCCCCGTCGAGGGTGCGAACCGTCGTCCCGATGGCCCGTTCGATCCGGGCCACCACCGCCGCTCCGTTCGCCGCGTCGCGCAAGGCCGCCGTGGCCAGGGCCACGGTCACGTCCGCCCCTTGACGCTCCAAGGCCTTGCGCATGCGCTTCGACGCAGTGACGGCGGCGGTGACGCGGTCGGCGGGGATCGATCCGGTGGCACCCACCGCCACCCCGAGGTTGAGCAGGGCCCGACGCCGAAGCGCGGGGACGAGCGTCCCCGCTTGGCCCACCTCACAGACCAGGAGGTGGAACGAGCTGCTTCCGAGATCCCACACCGCGGCGCGCGTCACCACGTCCGCGAACCTATATGGCGTGCACACCTTGCAGGGGCATGGGCAGGCGTCGGGCCGGTGAGCGAGGCGGCGCTCGGGGCAACGACGAGGGCCAACGTCGTGGGGGTCCGTCGGCCAAGGCTCCCCGGCCCGTCCGACGATGACCTTCGGCCCTGTTCGTCGGCGGTGCTGAGGCGTTCGACTGGGTACATCAAGCCTCGTGCCCATCCCCGTCGCACCTCACCGCCCACGTCGGCGCCAGCCCGGGCCGGCGCGCGGCGACGAACGAGCGCGGGTGAACCGCCGGCCCGTACCGTCGAGGCGGTCATGGCCGATTGGGACGGAGCCATGGTCACCGACCGCCACAGCGACGCCACCGAGGCGCGTCGACGCGTCGAGGCACTGCTCGCGGCGGGCGTCGACGTCGCCATCGTCTCGGGCACGCACATGGAGAACATCGACGCCCAGCTGGCGGCGCGCCCGTCGGGCCCGGGTCGCTTGTACCTGTGCGTGAACCGCGGCTCGGAGGTGTTCGAGGTCGGTCGGGACGGTCCGGTCCCGGTGTTCGAGCGTTCCGCCGAGCTCGGCGAGGACAGCGCACTGGATTGGGCGGCCGCGATGACGACCGCGCAACTCGAGCGGGCCGGGCTCGTGGCGTCGGTGGTCTCCAAACGACGCAACCGTCGCAAGATCGACCTCATCGACGAACCCGAGTGGGCGGACCCGCCCAAGGCCCGGATCACCGAGCTCCTGGCCGCCGTCGAGCTCCGGCTCGGGCAGGTCGGCCTGAGCCTTCCCGACGTCGTCGAGCTCGCCCGACGCTGTGCCCGCGACGCCGGGCTGGAGGACCCCCGCATCACGAGCGACGCCAAGCACGTCGAGATCGGCCTGACCGACAAGGCGGACTCGGCGCGCTGGCTGATGGAGCGCTTCGCCCAGCGCGGTATCGGGCCCGGGCTCGTCCTCGTCCTCGGCGACGAATTCGGGCCGCTGGGCGGCGTGCCGGGAAGCGACTCCCACATGCTCGTGCCCGGGACAGAACGCGCCCTCGTCGTCTCCGTCGGCACCGAGCCCGAGGGCGTACCCCGCGGCGTGTTCCACCTGGGTGGCGGCCCGGCGGCGGCGATGGCCCTCCTCGACGACCAGCTCGTGCGCCGGCGTCGGGGGCACTGTCCCGACATCGACGTGGACCCCGGCTGGGTGCTGGTCGTCCCCGACGGCCCCGACGACGCACACCGGGCCCACGAAGCCAAGCTCACCGTGGCCGACGGGACCACCGGGACCCGTGGAGCCCTCGAGGAGGAGCGCCGCGGCGACGACCCGATGGTGTTCGCGGCCGGGGTCTTCGAGCGCGGGACCGACGGCGTCGAACGCTTGTTGACCGGGCCCCGCTGGGCGCACGTGCCCGTCACCCGCAAGGGCACCCCGGGGCGGCGGCTCCTCGACCTGCGCACAGGGGTCCTTCGCCGGGAGAAGGACGGCGACGGGGAAGCCATCGTCACCACCCGGTTCGCATCGCTGGAGGAGCCGGGCATCTTGGCCCTGCGCACCGAGGGACCGGCCCGGATGCTACGGCGCAGCCTCGCCTTCCAGCCGCCCCGTGGCGTCGACGCGGCCCACTACGAGTCCGACGACGACTCCGCCGTCGTGCGCTCGAATCTCGGTGGCGGCATCGCCATGGCCGCATTGCAGCGCGACACGGTCGTGGGGGACGCCAGGATCATCGAGCGGTTGGTGGCCGCGACGACCAGCACCCATGAACCACCACTGGTCGACGCCGCCCGCCGGCGTGTCCGCCACGCCGCGGCGCGCGGCTTCGACGATGTCCTGCGCACCCATCGTGCCGCCTGGGCGTCGCGCTGGGCCGACGCCGACGTGTGCATCGACGGCGACCCCGACGCGCAGCTGGCCGTTCGCTTCGCGCTCTTTCACCTCATGGCCTCGGTCCCCGTGCGTGGGGAGGGGGCCGTCGGCGCCCGCGGCATGTCGGGCTCGGCCTACGCGGGTCACGTGTTTTGGGACACCGACGTCTTCGTCTTGCCCTTCTTGGCCGCCACGTGCCCGGCGGCCGCCCGGGCCGTGCTCGAGTACCGGATTCGGCGCCTGCCGGCGGCCCGACGCTTCGCCGCCGAGAACGGGCGGGGGGGCGCCCGCTTCCCGTGGGAGTCGGCCCACGACGGCACCGACGTGACCCCACGCGAGGCCCGGCGGCGCTTCGCCCGCCCGATCCCGATCTATACCGGCCAGCTCGAAGAGCACATCACCGCCGACGTGGCCTGGGCGGCGTCGACATACGCGGCCTGGTCGGGCGACGACGCCTTCTTGTCCGGGCCGGGTCGGGACCTGGTCGTGGACACGGCACGCTATTGGGCCGACCGCATCGAGCTCGACGCCGCCGGCGCCGGCCACATCCGCAACGTCATCGGGCCCGATGAGTACCACGTCGGCGTCGACGACAACGCCTTCACCAATGTCATGGCCCGCTGGAATCTCCAGCGGGCCGCCGAACTCGTGGGCGACACGACCGACGACGGGTCGCGAACCGAGGCCGAACGCTGGCGCCTCCTGGCCGGCGCGCTGGTCGACGGCTTCGACCCGTCGACGACGATCTACGAGCAGTTCGCCGGCTACCACCGCCTCGAGCACATTCCCATCCACCACCAAGCCCCGGTGGCCGCCGACTTGCTCCTCGGCGCCGAACGCGTGGCCGCATCGCAGGTCATCAAGCAGGGCGACGTCCTCATGCTCCACCATCTCGTCCCCGAGGCCGTCGCCGCGGGCTCGTTGGGGCCGAACCTCGATCATTACCTGGCCCGCACGGCCCATGGCAGCTCCCTGTCACCGGCGATCTACGCCGCCTTGCTGGCGCGCGCCGGGCGCCCCGACGAGGCGCTCGGGCTCATGCGCTTGGCCCTGAGCGTGGACCTCGCCGACCTAACGGGTTCGAGTGCGGGCGGGCTGCACCTCGCCACCATGGGCGGAGCCTGGCAGGCGATGGCCATGGGCTTCGCCGGACTGGTGCCGAAGGGGGAGACGCTGGCCCTCGCCCCGCAGCTGCCGGCCGACTGGACGTCGTTGGGTCTGCGCCTGCGCTGGCGCGGAGTACGAGTCGGCCTCGTGGCCCACCACGACCGGGTCGAGGTCGAGTGCGACGCGCCGATCACGGTCGCGGTGTGCGGCCGCCCCGACCGCCGCGTCTCGCCACCGGGGACGGTCCTCGAGACCGAACCCGGGCCCACCGAGGAACCGAGCTTCGCCCCGGCCCGCCGGAACACGACCCGGAGTGGTCGCCATGCGAGGTGACGAGCGCCACGTCTTGGCGGCGATCGACCCCGCGTCCGGGAGTGCGGCCGTGCGCGTCGTGGCTGCAGTCGTCGCCCGCCAGTTCGCTACGGTCGTGCGCGAAGTCCACGTCGTGGCCGGGCCCGGCGAGCGCGGCACGGCCCGCCAGGCGGCCATGGCGAAGGTCGAGCGGGGCGAGTCTTCGAAGATCGTCGGCCGCCCGGTCGACGTCCTCGCCGCCCTGGTCGAATCCCCGCACACACTGGCCGCCGTGCTGGGCACAGGGAACCCGGCGGCCCGCGCCAGCCCCCGACGGCCGGGCGGGACGGCGTTCTCGGTGGCCCGTCGCGTTACTCGGCCGTTGCTCGTGGTCCCGGCCGGCATCGAACACTGGGCGGGCGCGCGCCGGGTCCTCGTGCCCCTCGACGGCACGGGGATCACCGCCTTGGCCGCGTCCGCCGGCCTGGCCACCGTCGGCCTCCCCGAGACGATCGCCACCACCGTCCATGTGTTCGATGAGCGCACCGTGCCACCGTTCTGGGACAACCCCCAGCACGAGTACGAGGCCTGGACCAAGGAGTTCAAGGCCCGCTATTGCGACACGATCGGTGAGGGCCTCGAGATGCGGGCGGGGCCGGTCGGCGACCAACTCACGGCAATGGCCGCAAGCGGCGCGTTCGACATGGTCGTGGTGGTGTGGGCGCAGCAGACTCGGGGCGGCCGCGCCGGCGTGGTGATGGACCTGCTGGCCAACACGACGGTACCCATCTTGCTCGTCCCCACCGGATTCGTGACCCATGCGCTCGGCGGAGCACCGCACGCGCCTGCGCCGGGAACCGAAGGGGGCTAGGACCGGCGCGTCGGGGTCCCGGGTTCACACCGGCGGGGTGGCGATGCCTCGGCGCAGAGCACGCGCACCGCCTCGAGGGCAGCGCCGTTCGGATCGCTCGACACCGTGTCGACGGCCACCGCGAGCGGCCACGGGTGGGCGGCGGCGGCCAGGTCTCGAACCACTTCGTCGTCGGCCCCCGAGACGTCCCCGCCGCGGCGTCGGCGCTCCCGCGCCCGATCGGCGGCGACCTCGAGGGGAGCCACGGTCTCGACGACGACCAGGTCGCTCGCGGTGTTCTCCGCCAGCCGTTGCGCCGCGTGTTGAAAACGACCGTCGCCGAAGGTGGCGTCGAGGATCACCGACTGTCCCCGCTCGAGCAAGACCCGCGCCCGCTCGAACAGGGTCTCGTAGACCCGGCCCGTCTGCTCGGCGTCATAGGGGCCCCGGCGCAATGGTGCCACGAGGGGACCGACGGTGGGAGGGTCGACGAGCTCTCGCCGAATCTCGTCGGAGCGGAGCACGGGCCAACCCAACGCAGCGCCTGCCGCCGCCGCCGTCGTCGATTTGCCGGTGCCGGGCAGGCCGCTCACCACGCCGAGCACGACCCGGACCGATCGCAGGTGCCCCAGGGCGCAGTCCATCAGCACCTGGGCCTCGACGGACTCGGGCCGGCCGACACCATCGGCGGCGGCCACGCCGTCACCGACCGGGACAAGACGCTGGGCCCCGCGTAGGCAGGCCACCAGGGCGCGCACGGTGGCACGGGCGGCGACGTAATAGTGCACGAGCGGTACCGGGAATACATCCCCCGCATCCGACTGGTACACGGCCAGGAAGTGTTGTGCCGCCTCGGGCGCGCCGAGTCGCTCGAGATCCATGGCCAAGAAGGCGACGTCGGCGATGACGTCGCCGTGGCGCAACCGACGATCGAAGTCGATGGCGTCAAGGACCCGGGGGCCGTCGTCGAGGAGGAACACATCCGACGCGAGAAGGTCCCCGTGCCCGTCGCACACCCGCCGGCGCGCCACGCGCTCGGCGAAGAGCGGACGTCGCCCGGACAGGAACCGGCGAGCCAGGCGGTCGGCTTCTTCGAGCCCGCGGCGCTCGATCACGCCGCCGGCGAAGGGAGCGAGGCCGGCGATCACGCTGTCCCAGGCGGAACCCACACTGTCGACATCGCCGGCTTCATCGATCTCGGCCGAACGCTCCGCTCGGTCGTGGAAGGCGGCCAGGACCGACGCCAGCGCCTCGAGCCCCTCCTCGAAACGCGGCGCGCCGGCGCCCACCATGGCCGCCACACTCCGCTCGGCCGGGAGGCGCCGCATGACGACGCCGTGGTCGATCACCCGTTCACCCAAGGTGGTCTGCGCCACGCCGAGGTACACGTCCGGAGCGAGACGTCGGTTGACCCGGACCTCTTCCTCGCACGCTGCTCGCCGGGCTTCCATGGTGGTGAAGTCCACGAAGGGGAAGCGCACCGGTTTCTTGAGCTTCAAGACCACGTCCTCGAGGAAGAACACCACTGACACGTGGGTCTCGACCACCGCGGTCACATCGCTTCCACCACCGACGACGTGCGCCCCAGCCAGGCCAGCGCGCTCGCTACGTCCTGGCATCGGCCAATTGTCCGCCCCGGACCGATCCGGTGACAAGGGCCGAAGGTCACCGCCGCCGGGGAGGCGACCCGCGTGCGGTGCCCCTGGCCCGGGGTCAGCAAGCCCCCGAGCGGGCGCCTCGGTCGTGCTCGCAGGGCGGCCAACCGTCGCGTCGCCTCAGTCGTCGACGTACAGGTTGCCGTCGGAGCCCTCGGCGATCTCGATCCTCGGGAGCGGTGAGGGGGCTGGTCCCTTGAGGACTTGCCCGGTGTGGGCGTCGTACACCGACCCGTGGCACGGACACTGCAGCGTGTCGTCGGACTGGACGAACTCCACGATGCATCCCTCGTGCGTACACACGGCGCTCAGGGCGGTGAAGTCGCCGGCGGTGAGCTGGATGGCAAAGGCGGGTTGCCGGGTCGCCGGGTCGGTGAACTGGGCCGCGCCGCCCAAGGGGACGTCGGCAGCGGGGCCGACCGACGTCCCCTTGGGCGTGCTCGGAACGGTGGTGCCCCCGCCCCGGGCCGCGGTGCCCGACGTCGCCGTGGTCGACCCCTCGCCGAGCACCGGAGTGACCGTCGTCGCCCGTGACGACCCCAAGGCCCGCCCGACAAGCGCCGTCATGGCCGCGATGAACAGGCCCATGGCGGCCACCACGGCAGCCACGCCGCCCTTGCGCAGCAGAACGCGTCGCGACACGTCCGCCGACTCGGAAGCGTCGGGCGAGAGCCGCTGACGGGTGGCGCGCTCGATGGCGGCGTCGAGCGACCACCGTGACGGCGCGGCCAGGACGAAGGGGGTCCAAGCGAAGACGAAGACGATGTCGGACCCGTAGAAATACGGCCAGGTGTTGAAGCTGACGGTGAGGAAGAACGTCAGCGAGAGGACCATGCCACCAACGGCCGCCACCCGGGACCACAGCCCGAGCGCCGTGCCCAGGCCGACGGCCACCTCGGCCAGGGCGATGACCACCCCGAACAGGACCGGCGCGTGGACCGCCGGTCGCACCAGCGCGGGGACCGGGCTGGTGCGCAAGGCGGCCTGGAGCTGCTCTTGGATCGAGCCCGGCGCCGTGGCCCGGAAGAAATCGGGGTTCGCCAGTTTGTCGAGGCCGGCGAAGACGAACGTGACGCCGAGGAAGGCGCGCAGTACCAAGGTGGCGGCCGACGCGTCGAGCGGCGACCACCACGGTGGAGGCGGTGTGCCACGGGTCGGCGGGTGCTCGAGCACGGACGCTCCTCGACTGGCCCCTTCTCGGCGGGGGTCCGGGACTTGGGAACTCGGTTGGCGCCGCCGAGCGTCGGGCGGGATCGCCGATCACGGACACGACGGCGATGTCCAAGATACGGCAACGCCCCGACGTGGGGATCGCGCCTCCTCGGCCCCGGTGAACGGACCCCGCTAACCTCGGCGCCCCGGCGCGCCTCGGCGCCGACCACCCCGGAGGGCCCGGTGGACCTCGACTTGCCGGCTGCACCAGCGAGCCCCGTCTCGGCCGACGGCACCATCGCCTTCGGGACCTACCGGGGGCATACGGGGCCTATCGATTGGGCACCCGCCCGCCGCACCCGGGGTCGACGCTCGGGCGGGTGGAAACGGTGGCACTACGTCTCGGTCGCCGGACCCGAGGTCGTCCTCGCCGTCGCCGTCATCGACCTGGGCTGGGCGGCGAGCGCCTTCGCCTATGTCTTCGACCGCCGCCAGGGGCGACTGGTGGCCGACACCTCCGCCATCGGGCTCCCGTACCGCTCGGCCCACGTGGCCGGCGAGCCGGCGGCGGACGCCACCACGACCTTCCGGGCCCCCGGCGTCCGGATCCGCCTGGCCCGCGTCGGCATGTCGTGGCAGCTCACCACGGCCATGGGCGGGCTCTCGATCGACGCCGCCCTCGACGAGATGCCGGGGCCCCAGACCGTGTGTGTCGTCGCCCCCGTGCCCGGCGGGGTGGCCGACTGCACCCACAAGACCACGTGCCTGCGCCTCGAGGGCCGCGCCTCGGCCGGTGGCTCGGACTACGACCTGGCCGGGCACTGGGGGACCATCGACCACACCAGCGGCCTCCTGGCCCGGCGCACGGCCTGGCGCTGGGCATCGGCCTGCGGCGACGGCCTGGCCCTGAACCTCACGGAGGGATTCACCGCCCCGGCGGAGAACGTGGTGTGGATCGGCGGGCGGGTCGAACCGGTCGGGCCGGTGCGCTTCGCCTTCGATCCGGGCAACCCGGTGGCACCCTGGAACATCACAGGCGACCGCGGTGATGTCGACCTGGAGTTCACCCCGGAGGGCCGGCGCCAGGAGAACCGAAACCTGGTGTTGGCCGTGAGTCGCTACGTCCAACCCATCGGGACCTTTCGCGGGCGGATCGGCGCGGCGGTGGTCGAAGGGCTGGTGGGTGTTACCGAAGACCACACGGCGCGCTGGTAGGAATGCTCAGCGCTCGTCCTCCACGAGCTCGGCCACGGTGTCGCCGACCTGGTAGGTGACACCCTCCTCGGCGATCTGCCGCAACCGGCCGGACACGGGTGCTTCGATCTCGTTGGCCACCTTGTCGGTCTCGATCTCGTAGAGGGCCTGGCCCTTGGCCACCGTCGCGCCGTCGTCGGCCAACCAGCGGGCCAGGACGGCCTCGGTCATCTCCATGCCCATCTTGGGCATGCGCAGGATCACGACGCCGACACCAGGACGCGCCGGATGGCGGCGGTGAGGCGCTCGGGACCGGGCAGCGCCAAACGCTCGAGCCCTCTGGCGTAGGGCAGCGGCGCGGGGAGTGCACCCACCCGCAGCACGGGGGCGTCGAGCGCGCCGAAGAGCGTCTCGGAGATCCGCGCCGCCAGCTCGGCGCCGAATCCCCCGGTGACCACCGCCTCGTGCAGGACCACCGCACGACGAGTCCGGCCGACCGATTCGATGATGGCGTCGTCGTCGACGGGTGCCACCGAGCGCAGGTCGAGCACCTCGACCTCGATCCCCTCGGCGGCCAACGACTCGGCCACCGCCAGCGCGTCGTGGACCTGGCGACCGTAGGTGACCACCGTACAGTCCGTGCCGCGGCGGCGGACGGTGGCGACGCCGATGGGCACCGGCGCGTCGTCGAGCTCACCTTGGCGCGACAACAACGGGACCTGCTCCACGAACACGCAGGGGTCGTCGTCGATGATGCACGCCGCCAGCAGCGCCCGGGCGTCGGCCGGTGTGCTCGGCACAACCACCTTCAGGCCCGGGACGTGAGTGAGCCAGGCTTCAAGCATTTGCGAGTGCTGGGCGCCGACGCCGAGCCCGCCGCCGACCGCCGTGCGCAACACCATGGGGACCGGCGTGCGCCCACCCGACATGTAGCGCAGCTTGGCCGCGTGATTGGCCAACTGGTCGAGGCACAACCCGAGGAAGTCCATGAACATCACCTCGGCGACTGGCCGGAGGCCCCCCAACGCGGCGCCGACGGCTGCCCCCACGATGGCCTGCTCCGAAATGGGCGTGTCGCGTACCCGGTCCGCCCCGAACTTCGTCGACAACCCCGTGGTGACCCCGAACACCCCGGCGCCGGTGATGTCCTCGCCGAGGAGCACCACCCGTCCGTCGCTCGCCAGTGCCTCGTCGAGGGCCAAGGTGATCGCACGACGCACGCTCACCGCGGCGGGCGCGGACGCCGCCACCGGTGCCGGGGTGGACGACGCCGGCGACACGGGCCTCGCCCGCACCCTGGCCACCGGCGCGACCACGTCGGTCAGCAACTCGGCCGCGCCGGGCTCCGGGAGGAGGAGGACCTCCTCGAGGGTGTCGGCGGCCAGCGCCGCGCACCGGGCCTCCACGGCCCGCGCCGCGTCCTCGCTCAGCACGCCGGCGTCGAGCAGGCGCCGGCGGAATCGCCCGACGGGTTCGCGCTGCCAGGCCGCTTCGAGTTCCGCGGGGTCGACGTAGGCCATCTTGTCGCCCAAGACGTGGCCGAAGAGTCGGTACGTCGCGGCCTCGACGAGCGTCGGCCCGTCTCCGCGCCGGGCACGGGCCACTGCCGCGGCCACGGCACTGTGCACGGCGACGGGATCGTTCCCATCGACGGTAACGCCCGGCATGCCGTAGGACGACGCCCGGTCGGCGACATGCGCGGTGCGCTGCTGGTCGTCGAAGCGGCTGTGTTCGCCATAGCCGTTGTTTTGACACAGGAAGACCACCGGCAGGCGCCACACGGCGGCCAGGTTCGCCGCCTCGTGGAAGGCCCCGATATTGGTGGCCCCGTCCCCGAAACACGCCAGCGCGATGCGACCTCTCCCTTCACGCTGAGCGGCCCACCCGAGCCCGGCGGCGACAGGCAGCCCCGACCCGACCACGCCGGTGGTCAACATGAGTCCGGCCTCGGGCCACACCACGTGCATCGGTCCGCCCTTGCCCTTGCCGGTGCCCTCGGCCCGCCCCAGCATCTCGGCGACCAACGGGCGCAGGGGCACGCCCTTGGCAATCTGATCGTGCAACCCTCGATAGGTGGTCACGAGGTAATCGTCGGGAGCCAACGCGGCGGCGAACCCCGCCGCTACCGCCTCTTGGCCCCGGGGCGAGTAGTAAGCCAAGGTGGCCGCGCCGCTGCTGATCGCCGCCCGCAGAGCGTCGTCGCAGGCCGCGATGAGGGTCATGGTGGTGAACATGTCCACCAGTACCGCATCTTCGGGCGGGTCGGGCGGGTCGGGCGGGTCGGGCGGGTCGGGTGGGTTGGTCACGACATCTCCTCGGTGTCGATCAGGGCGCGCAGGCGGAATTTCTGGACCTTGCCCGACGCGGTGAGCGGGAAATCGTCGACGAACGCCCACCGCCGCGGCACCTTGAACGCGGCCAGCCGCTCACGGAGGAATCCCTCGAGCTCCTCGGCCCCGGCGACGTCGCCCGGCGCTCGACGGACCACGGCCACCGCGGCCTCGCCCCATCTGGGGTCGGGGACGCCGACCACGGCCACCTGGGCCACACCGGGGTGCTCGGCCAGGGCCTGTTCGATCTCGGCCGGAAAGAGGTTCTCGCCGCCGCTCACGATCATGTCCTTGGCCCGCCCGGCCATGGTGAGCACACCCCGAGCGTCCATGGTGACCAGGTCTCCGGTGTGCAGCCACCCGTCGGGGCCGAGCGTGGCTGCCGTCTCGGTCGGCGACTCGTGGTACCGGGCCATGACGCCCACCCCGCGGACCTCGAGCTCGCCCACTACGCCGATGGGCACCACGGACCGATGCTCGACGTCGACCACGCGGGCCTCGACGCCGGGGAGCGGACGGCCGAGCGTCGCCGCTTTGTCCAGCGCGTCGTCGTCGAGCTCGGTCTGCGAGATGAAGCCGCAGGCCTCGGTCTGGCCGAAGACGATGGTGAACCGGGCGGCGAGTGCCTTCTCCATGTGGTGGACCAGCTCGGTGGGCACGACCGCTCCCCCACCGCTCACCGAGCGCAACGACGACAAGTCTCGCCCGGCGAAATCCGGGTGTTCGATCATGGCCAACAACATGGTGGGCACCCCGCACGTGAGTGTGGCCCGTTCCGATTCGATCAGGTCGAGCACCGAGCCGGCGTCGAACGACGGGACCAGCACCGCGCACGCCAGTCGCTGGCAGAGCTGGAAGGCCACCACTTGCCCACCGACGTGGCTCAACGGCATCGTGTGGACGTAGACGTCGCCGGGCCTGATGTCGAAACGCACGGCCGCCACGCGCGCCGCGTTGGTCATACCCCGGTGCGTGAGGCACGCCCCTTTCGGAGCGCCGGTGGTACCCGAGGTATAGATGATCTGGGCCACATCGTCGGGATGGGGCCCCGGGGCCGGGTCGCCATGGTCCGGCGCGCCGGCATCGACGAACGCGTCCCACGTCGAGAAGTCCACCACCTCGCGCAGGCTCGGCAACTCGGCACGCACCGAGCTCGCCACGCCGGCGAGGTCGCTCCCCCGGTGCTCGCCCACGATGAAGAGACCCGCGGCGCCCGACTGCCCGAGCACGTGCGCGACCTCGCGTGCCCGAAGGGCGGGATGCATCGGCACGAGGACCAGCCGCGCCATGGCCGCCGCGTAGGTGAGCACAAGCGACTCGGGGATGTTCGGCGCCCACACGGCGAGGCGCTCTCCGGGCGCGAAACGCCGGGCCAGGGCGCGGGCGGCAGACTCGGCCTCGGCTCGCAATCGCGCGTAGGTCCAGCGCCGACGGGCATCGGGGCGTCCGGCCAGACCCTCGACGAGGGCCGGCGCCTCCGGGTCCCGTTCGGCCGCCTCGCGCAAGATGCCGGCCACCGTGGTGTCGCGCACCGGGTCGTCGTCGAGCGGCGGCCACCAGGAAACGGCCAAGGGGGGCACGGCCGTCACGGCGAGCTCGGGACATAAACGCCCAGCGTGTCGTGGAAGTGGCGAATGCGGCTCTCCTGGTCGCGGGCCAACGTCAGTCCGGGGCCCGGCGCCGCCTCCAGACCCCGCTGGACCCGGCCCAAGGTGGCGCTGTCCTGGTCGAGGATTCGGCCCAGGTACCCGAGCTCGGGGGCGTCGGCCCATCGCTCCCCGTCGCCGAGATGGCGGGTGGGCGCGGCCACGGGTCGCGCCCCTGTGGCGGGCAACGGGTCCAAGAGCATGACGTCCATGATCGAGGAGCGGTGGTCATCGCCGTTGGGCCGGAACCGGTAGACGAGCGGAGTCGTGTAACCCGCCCAGGGCACGAAATTGGGGAACACGAAGTACTCGACGGCATCGAGCGCCTCGGTGTCGCTCAGCGCCGCGTAGTCCCGGCCCGTGCGCTCGGCGAGCTGGGCGCGCACACGCTCGGCCAGCACGGCGCGCGCCGTTGACCCCTCACCGACCACGGCACGGTGGCCGTCATTGGTCATGAACATCGCGTCGACGATGTCCTGCTCGCCGACGGGGTGGTCCACGTGGTCGCTGGCCACGCCGACCGGGGTGATCATCCGATTGACGTGGCGCACGCCGCTATACACGTCGTATTGCGTCTGGGCATCGCCGGAAGTGGTCAGCAGTTGAGGGTGAACGGCCACCGTGTGATAGCTCTCGATGAACGCCTCGAGCGCCACCTTCCAGTTGCAGGGCACGACCCGGACCACGTGCGCGACCAGGACGCGTTCTTCGAGCGGCCAGGCGGAAAAGTGGGCGGGGAGGATCTCCAGGTAGTCCTCGAGAGCCTCGCCCTCGTCGTCGAGGCGCACGAAGACGAATCCACCCCACCGCCCGACCTGGGCCTCGGGCAGGCAGAAGGTCGTCGAGTCGACGTGGGGGAAGTCCCACGGGCACGGCATCCCGGCGAAGGTCCCGTCCAGGTTCCAGGTGAACCCGTGAAAGGGACAGCGCAGCGCGCCGATGCGCCCGGGCTCGGAACGCAGGGCCGTGCCCCGGTGCAGACACGAGTTGCGAAAAGCCCGGATCTCGTCGGGCGCGACCCGCACGACGACGAGCGAGGTGCGCGCGATGTCGTAGACGAGCGAATCCCCCACCTCGGGAACCTGCTCCTCACGACACGCCATCTGCCACACCCTCGGCCACAGCATTTCGACCTCGGCGGCATGAAAAGCCCTACTCGTGTAGCGGGCTCGGGGCACACCGTCCGTCGACGGCTCGGCGTCGCCCAGCGCGCGCAAGGCCTCGGGCACCGGACGGGTGTCGGCGTCGAGCAGTCCTTGGACGAAGCGTGCACCTCGGCGCGACCCGGGCCCACTGTCGGCCGCGGCCCCGTTCGCGAACTCGGTCCCCTCGCTCATCGATCCCGCGCCGCCGCCTCGCCGGCCCGGAAACCGAACACCAAGGCCGGGCCCAGCGTCGCCCCTCCGGCCGGGGTGGCCGACCCGAACGGGCCGGCAGCCACGTTTCCCGCTGCGTACAGGCCCTCGACGACGCGCCCGGCGTGCGACCGCACCCGACCCCGATCGTCGGTGCCCGGACCGCCTTTGGTGCCCATGCACCCCAGGTGCACAGGCAAGGCGTAAAACGGCGCCTCGGCCAACGGGGCCAGCGTCGGATGCGCGGCCTCGTGGTCACCGATCCACCGGTCGTAGGAAAGCGCGCCGCGGCCGAAGTCGGGATCCTCCCCCGACACCGCGGACGCATTGAACCGGGCCACCGTGTCGGCGAAGGTGGCCGGCGGGACGCCGATGGCCCGGGCCAGCGCGCCGAGGTCGTCGGCCCTGGTCAACCAGTCGGGATCGGGGTCGGCTGGCTCGAGCGGCCCCACCGGGTACCGGCGTCGGTAGGCGGCGTCGAACACGAGGCGGCACGGGGGCCCCCGATGGGATGTTGCGCCGCCGGGACCGGTGGCGGCGCGCATGGCCCGACCCACGTCGCCGTAGTTGCGAGCCTCGTCGACGAAACGCCGGCCACGACCGTCGATCATGATCGAGCCCGGCTTGGCCCGCTCGCCATGGAGCGGTCGGTAGTACGCGACGTCCTCGAAGCGCTCACCGGGCACGCGCATCGCGGGCATCCACCACCCTTCGTCCATGTTGGCCAGGGTCGCCCCGACGGTTCTCGCCATGCGCAGGCCGTCGCCCCGACACCCGGGCGGTCCCAGCGCCACGACGGGAGGTCCGGGCAGGTAGTCGGCGACCAGGGCGGCGTCGTGCTGGAACCCGCCAGTGGCCAACACGACGCGCCCGTCGATCCGTTCGCCGTCGACCTCAGCGCCGACGATCGAGTCGCCTTTCACCACCAGCGCGCTGACCCTGGACCCGGTGCGCAACCGCACCCCGGCGTCGAGTGCACCCGTGACGAGGCCGCCCACGAGGGCCCGACCGCGCACGGGGCCGCGAAGGACCACGCCGTCGTTGTCGGCACCGTCGGACTCGGTGGCCGCGTCCCGGCCCGGGCCACCGGCCTGGTCCGGCGCGCCTTGGACCATGGCGTCGAGGCTCCGCGGCATGGTGATGGTCCGGGGCCACATCGAGCGGCCGCCGGACTTGCCTCCGGGCAGCTCACTGGCGTAGTCGGGCCAGTGCGAAAGCACCTCCCACGCGAGCGGCGTCCGCTCCTCGACCTCGGTGGCCACGCGACCGGCATCGTCGACGAACGCCCGCGCCAACGCGTCGTCCAGTTCACCGCCGGCCACGGCGCGGAGATAGGCCAAGGCTTCGGCGGGGCTGTCGTGGAACCCCGCCGCGGCCAGCTGGGGGCTGGCCGGCAGCCACACCACGCCGCCCGAAAGCGCGGAAGTCCCCCCCAGCACGCCCGCACCCTCGACGACGAGCACGTTGGCGCCGCACCCCGCCGCGCCCAGCGCGGCGGCCAGACCGGCGACACCCGAACCAACCACCACCACCTCCGGACCGGTCCCCATCTCCGGAACGGTAGCGCTCGGCGACCATCCCTGACGTGGGCGTCCGGACCGCGACCCCACGGTTCGACCCGTTCTTATCCGTCGACCGCGGTCGAGGCCTCACCCTCCGGCGAGGTCGCGGTCAAGGCGCCTCGGAGAACAGGCCCAACTGCTAGACGTCCGCCCAAAACTCGTCGAACTGGTAGGTGTCGGCCTGGTAGACGGTGATCTCGGTGATCTTCCCGTGGTGAATCTCGAAGTCGACGGCCGTGACCACGTCCAGGCTCTTGTCACCTCTCGTCGCCGTCTCACGCTGGAGGACCACGGCCCGTTCCGGTTCACTGAGCACGTCCACGATTTCGATCTTGAAGGTGCCACCGCTGCGTGCCTTCAGCTGTCCCAGGAAGCCGAGCACGGCCTCCGGGCCCTTGTAGTCACCGGCCAGGGTGCTCCGCCCCGGCTCGTGCCACGCCACGTCGTTCGCCATGACCACTCCAAGGAGGTCCAGGTCACCCGACTCGAAGTCCTGGTACGCCCGTCGCACGACCGACTCATACGCATCTTCCGCCATGCTGTTGCCCCCTTCCCCTCGCTCTTCTTCGACCTATGGCTCCCTTCGGACACGGTGCCAAGGGGCGAAAGTCCTCATCGCATGCAAAGCACCGGCAGCCGCCCTCCCAGGTTTGTAGTGCCGTCACCTCGTCGCAAGCCGGGGATTCTCGCGCTGGGCGCCGATGGTGTCGGCGGGGCAACTCGTCGGAACGGGCACGACTACCGTGCTGGCATTCGGCCCCACGTCGAAATCATCGGCGAGGTAGCGAGGTCGAGTCGGCCACTCGTGATGTTGGCCAGGTGGCGATCGATCTCGTCATCGGTCGCCAGTCCCGCCGAGATGAGCCGATCGCGAACTTGCTCGACAGTGGCTCGTTCAAGCTCGTTACACGTTGGCCCGCCCATGGGGAAGTACGCGTCGGACTGCACCTCGATGAGTCCGGTTTCACGCAGCAATCGGGGCAGTGTTCGACCGTAGCCCAGGTCAACTCCTCGTTCGGCGAGGAGCGAGCGGAAACCATGCTTGAGCTTGTTCGCCAGTTGCTGCGCTGGCCCCCACTCGTCCGGACACACCAACGGCTGCAACTCGGGGTCGGCTTCCTCCACCAGCAGCCAGCCGCCTGGTCGGAGTGCAGAGACCATGTTCGCCAACGCCTGCGAACGCTCGTGAACGTGAACCAGGACGAGCCGAGCATGCACCAAGTCGAACGGACCCGCAGGTGCCGCTTCCGTCCCAACGTCGTGGCGTTGGACCACGTACTGCGGGCTCCCACCGTCGATCCACGAGGTGTCGATATCGCTCGCCACGACTTGGCCATCGGGACCGACCTGCTTGACGAGCCAGGCGGGAACGCTCGGACCACCTGCGCCCACTTCCCATACCCGCCAACCCGGAACGAGCCCAAGTTCCTGAATATGTCGGAAAGTCGATGGATTGAACAGCACGGAGAGCGCATCGAAGCGCCGTCCAGCCTGTGGCTGCTGGTTATCGAGGAGATACGGCTCGTTGCTCGTCACCCGTCGATCTTACGAGGACCGCCGCTTCGTCGTGACCGGCATCGCCCGAACGACCGGCCCCGGCGGGGCCGGAGGCCCCATCAAAGGAGCCGACGCTCGTGCCCACCTGCTGGGGTTGTCGACGCCAGGCTGGAGTTGCTCGACGAATATCCGGAGATACAGGCCACCAAGAACGCCGAGTGAGCGGCGGGGTGCGCCGTGCCCAGTCAACGTGGTGTGGACACCGCTACGGCTCGTAGGCGCACCCGTCCCAGTAGGCCATGAGGTGACGTCTCACGATCCCGTGAACCTCGATGGTCAAGACGTGCGGCTGATCGACCGGATCGCCGTGATACCGGACAGTGATGCCACCGGTTTCGACCGGGAAGAACGCCTCGGCATCCGGCGGAGGATCGGTCGTCGTGTCGAGCAAGGTGATCGGGCCAGCACGACCACAGCGGTGTTGGTGGGAGCGAACGTAGACGACACCACCGTGGGCGTTGACCAACTCTTTGGCCTCGTCCGAGACGATCACGTCCATTCCGTCATCCTACGGTTCGGCACCAGCCGTTGACGGTGCTACGGGCGCCCATCGAGACCGCCGCACCCGAAGTGCGAGGTGGTGGGGTTTCAGGCGCCGGTGCCGTGGCGAGCAGACAGGACCGCTCGAACACGGTGGTCGACCTCACGTCGGAGGCGCATGACGGTGAGCGACGACGCCGGCCAACAGGTGGCGCTCGAAGGACTTCGCCAGCCACTCCAGGTCGCCTACGCTGTCCACTGCCGTCCCTCTCGTTCGGATACTCCGACGTATAGGCGCCCGGAGCGCCATGCGGGGGGAATGGTCGGGTCAGAAACAGGCAAAATCCCTGGTCAGGCCTCAGGAAAAACGGGGAGTAGCGCAGCTCGGCAGCGCACCTGCTTTGGGAGCAGGAGGTCGCGGGTTCAAATCCCGCCTCCCCGACTGGGGCGTGTTCGCAACACGTCCCTCCGTGTGTTCGCACAAAGGCCGATCGAGCCAACCGCTGCCGGCGCACAGCCTTCCGCCAGGTAGTTGAGCTCTCCGGAACGGCCATAGGGACCGTTTCGACCACCGCACAACTGGGGATCAGCGATACTGATCTGACTCGCGGCGCGCCAAAACACCGCCCCGGGCGGTGGCAGCACTCAGGACAAGTCAGGTAGGTGGGTCGGGTCCCGCCAGCGCCGGCGGGTCCTCGTAGCGCCGGGCACGTCCTTTTCGTGGGGCCCGACGCCCGGATCCAGAAACACCCTGCCCACGACCCATCGAGCGAGCCTTGTCCTCCAGCCACTGCCGGCTAATCACGCGGTTGAGGCCGGCAATCGTCGCGGCGAAGAACAACCTGATCCGACCGCTGTCCAGAAGGCGGGTATACCCCCGACTGATCTCGGTCAAAGATCCTCCGCCCCCGTGGAGTCGCGAGTTGACGCTCTCTACCAGTTGTCGCCGACCCATAACCTCATGCCAGGCCGTGGTACCGAACAGACAGGGCTGCCACATCGGGAGCGCATCGGCCCCCGCAGTGACTGTGCGAAGATCCGCATCCGGCCCGAGTTCAATCAAAGGCGCGCTGGTGGAGTTGCGCATCGACCGCGGCACCTGGCGACTTCGCAGCGTCCCGGCCTTGACCGGGTGCTCCCAGCGCGTCACCCCATCGGTCCCCGGCGCCTTGATGCGGCTATAGCGGTACTTGGCCCGGCGATCGAACGCTGCGATGTAGGGCAACTTCTCCTCCCCCGAGGCACCGACCGGGGGTGCTGGCAATTCCACCAGGTCATCAGGAAGCTGGGCGGCAAAGAGATGGCCGTCGATGTGGCGGGCCGCCCCCACCCCGGGCTTCTCGCCCCGCTGGACCTGGGCAGGGCGCATTGTGAGCCCGATGCCCGCACGTTGCATCGGATAGTGGAGGAACTCCGGGCGCGACATGCTGTAGCCGGCATCGAGGACGTCGTCGTCACCGAGTCCGGCTCGGGCCGCTTCGAGCGCCAACTCGAGAATGGATCGGGCCCGGTGCGCCCCTGCTGGCACCACGCAGGCGGCCAGGATCACTGGTGGAACATCCGGACCGAACTTGACCCAGCGCACGCCGTCGGTGTTCACGAGCTTGCGCACCGCAACGCCCAGGTGTGCCTCACGCCCGATGTACTTGCCGGGGTCGTGATTGGCGTTGCCGGTGCGCCAGCCGGCTCGGGCGTCACAGTCCTTCGTATAGATCTTGCGGCCGTCGTCGCCGATGCCCAGCACCGGTGCTTTCTTCGGTCGACGACGCCGTTTCCCATTGGTTGCCGACGTCAGGTCGAGCTCCTCGGGCGGAGGGCCATCCCCGTCGAGATCGATGGTTTCGAGCGACCCCTTGAGATCCCCGCAGCTCTCCATCTCCGTGCCGTCGATGGCCAACGCGACGTTGCCGTACAGCGCCCGCAAAACCTCGGGATCTATGGCCGCTCGGATGAAGGTGGTGGTGAACCAGTCCCAGCCACAACGCTGCGTCACACCGTCGTCGTCGACGTAATCCCAACCCTCGTCGAGGGCGGCGGCGATGGCCGAGTGGAGTCGCTGGACCCGGTCATAGGAGCCCTTCTGGGACCATCGCGGCATGTCCAGGCGGAGCAGCGACGCGGGGCCCAGGCCGTTGAGGATCTTCGTGATCTCGACTACCAAGGCCCGGTGGCCCCGGCGGCTCCCGTTGAGCATCTGGGCCACCAGGAACCCGAGGACCGTGAGCCGGTGCCGCGCACCAATGCGACGGCCAAGGCGCGCCTCGATGGCGCGATCGAGGCCGCTACGAACCACGACGCTCTTGGCCTGATCGAACTCCCCCTCCCGCACGCGCCACTGGTCGTCGACTAGTGGCGCGTCGCGGATTTGACTCGGGTAAGTGAAGTCCGACCCCGACGCACCTTCTTGATGATCTCCTGCGCGGTCTTGTGCCAGATGAAGGGCTGAGGGTCGTCGTTCCAGTGCT
>Ga0181536_10000458_pt1 | contig 48941 bp, 39 predicted proteins | sample PEATcosm2014_Bin_41_FD_121105 | JGI IMG/M metagenome (GOLD analysis project Ga0181536, IMG submission 121105) | Peatland microbial communities from MTU Mesocosm Facility, Houghton, MI, USA - PEATcosm2014_Bin17_60_metaG | ecosystem: Environmental > Terrestrial > Soil > Wetlands > Peat | place...
CTGAACAACGCCAGTCTCCTTGCCTCGTTCTCGGGACTTTTGAGCAGTCCGAAAACTAGGCGTGAACTGGCGTTGCTCGCTTCAGGGGCTGGTCAGGGCACCCACGGATCGGTCACAAGAGCCACAAAATGCGTCACCAACCGTCTTGAAGACGTAGCCCCTAGCTGACTCAATCGCAGAGCGGAGCAGTACGTCGTGACGTTGCAAGGCCGCCGCCATGGCCTCGGGCTGCTGGTCCCAGAGCCGGGTCGACCCCTCGATGTCAGTGAAGAGCAGCGTCACGGTGCCGCTCGGCAGGGTCGGGGTGGGTTGCGTCGCGAGTGCCCCAGTGGGATTGAGATCCAAAGGCAGAATCTAGCGCAGGATGGGAAGCTGGACTTCCTGGAGAGCGGGCGCGGGCCGTGACGTTAGCTCGGCCTCCAGGCAATCGCAGACAGTCCTTCGATTGCGTACATCGGACCGTTGGATGCCCGCAGGCCACGGCGCATCAAGATGGACCCACAGGCGGTTGCGATTGCCAAGCTCTTCCATCGGCGAGATCATCATCTCGATTTCGAATCCGTGGGAGGACCATCTTGAGAATCCGTTCGCTCCGGCTTGGTCTGGCGGCCATTTCCTTGCCGATTACGTCACTCCTGGTCTCGACCGTCGCTGAAAGCAGCGCGGGGGCAGCCAGCCTCCGGACGTTTTGCATCGACTACCAGGATTACTCGACCTTCAACCCGACCAGTATTTCGGAATGGCGGCTGGAGCTCTCGAGTATCAAGACTCTTGAACACGAAGCGCCTGCTTCGATGAAGAGTCCCCTCAGGTCATTGCAGAATCTTGTCCAGACTCTAATCAAACAGGGTGGGACCCTGAACAAGGGGCAACGAGCGACTGCCAAGTCGTTGACCAAGACGCTCACATCAGATGAGGGTGCGATCTGCTCGAAGTATTCAGGGGATGGATGATCGCCAGGTGCGCCCTAGGTTTGGTGTTGCCCTTCTGGGTGACGTCCCTCAGCTGCTCTCGATCCTTCGTCCCACCCTGGTTGGACGGGCGTCGACACGGCGAAGCCGAACATCGACGCGCTGAGCGCGTCCTGACCACTCTGGGGACGTGACACATCCAGGGCGCCCGCCCCATCGTGGTGTCACGCCCTGCGATCGCAATTCGGGATCGGGCGCCGGGACCCGACGAGCCATGGGAACGCCCCCCCGCAGGCGGGTGAAGGCGGCTTCACCGAGGACTGGCGGATCGGCTGCGACATGAACAGGCCCCACAGCGCACGCGGCCGGCGCACCCCGGTCGAGTTCGTCGAGACCTGGCTCCACCCACAGGCACACCAACTCGTCTAGGGAGTGGACCGACCATCTGGGTCCGCTCACCACCAGCGCCCTCGGCTGCGCAACGGCGGGGTGACTATCATCTCGGCCGTGGGAGGTCACGGCGGCCGGGCGCGCCGCTTCCGTCACTCCCGGGCTCGCCTGGTGGCACTGACCCTGCTGGTGGCACCGGCGGCGCTCCTCCTCTCCCCCGGTGGGGCCGTCGCCGCATCCTCGGTGCCCACGGGGGGCGGGGGCACGACCTGCCGTGCCGACCACGTGACCCAGGAGCCCCTTGGTCAGGCCCGCCGGCAAGCCCAGGCGCTCCTGGCCAGGATGACCCTCACACAGGAGGACGACCTCCTCCACGGGGTGGGCACATACCAGGGCCCCGATGGCAGCATCGGCACCACCACCCCGATCCCGTCCCTCAAGATCCCCGCGCTGACCCAGGAGGACGGGCCGGCCGGGATCGGCGACCAGACCCTGGGCTCCACCCAGCTCCCGGCGCCCGAGGCGCTCGCCGCCACCTTCGATCCCGTCGCCGCCGCCTGTTACGGGCAGGTCATCGGGAGCGAAGCCCGCACCAAGGGCGTCGACATGGTCTACGGGCCCACGGTCAACATCGTCCGTGAACCCGAATGGGGCAGGGCCTTCGAGAGCCTCGGCGAGGACCCCGATCTCGTCGGCACGATCGGCGCCGCCGAGGTGGAGGGCATCCAGCGGACCGGGACCATGGCCCAGGTGAAGCACTACGCGGTCTACACCCAGGAGACCAATCGCCTCGTGCCGGCCGACGACGCCGTGCTGAGCGCAAAGGCCCTCCACGAGATCTATCTGCGCCCGTTCTCCCAGATCGTCGACACCGCGGACCCGGCGTCGATCATGTGCGCCTACGGCGTGGTCGGTGGCGTCGGGAACTGCGAGGACCGCTCACTCATCGCCGGATACCTCGACACGACACTGCACTTCACGGGGTTCGTGGGGTCCGACTACCGCGCCACCACCTCGACCGCCGGTGCGCTCGCCGCCGGGCTCGACCAGGAGCAGCCCGACAGCGCCTACTTCGGTTCGGCGCTGGTGGCGGCGGTGGAGGCCGGTCAGGTCCCCCGGGCCGAAGTCGACCAGGCCGCGCTGGCGGTGCTCACCCAGATGGCGCGCTTCCACCTCCTCACCAACCCCCCGAGCGGCACGGTCCGCACGGCTGCGTCGACGCCGGCCGACGTCTCGGTGGCTGAGCAGGTGGCTGAGGAGGGCACGACCCTCCTGAAGGACGGCGCGGGCACCCTGCCCCTGGCCTCCTCGGGTCGGGGGGCCGTCGCGGTGATCGGTCCGGCGGCGAGCTCGACAGCGGTGACCGACGGTGGCGGCAGCGCGTCGGTCCTCGCCGCCCACCCGGTGACCCCCGTAGAGGGGATCCGGGCCGCGGTCGGCGGTCGGCGCCCGGTCACCGACACTGCCGGGCTCCCCTCCCTCGGCGACCTGCGCCCCGTCCCGGCCTCCGACCTCGCGCAGCCGGCGGGCGGCGCTGCAGGTGCCACAGCGGTCACCCTGACCGCACCCGAGACGGGCACCTACGAGCTCGGGTTCTCCGATCCCCCCTCTTACATCCCGTTCACCCTCGCCGTCGACGGCACCCCGGTCGTGGTGAACGCCTCGACGCCCCCCCGACCGCTCTCTGTCGGGTCCGTCAACCTGGTCGCCGGGCACACCTACACGGTGACCGGCCCGGTCGACCGCCTCGTGTGGGCCACCCCCTCGGTCATCGAGGCCGACCTGGCCCAGGCGGTGGCGGCCGCACGCCGGGCCTCGGTGGCCGTGGTCGTCGTGGCCGACGGCCAGGAGTCCGAGGCGGCCGACCGCACCAGCCTCGCCCTGCCCGGCGACCAGGACGCGCTGGTCGAGGCGGTGGCCAAGGCCAATCCCCACACGGTCGTCGTGATCGATGCCGGGGCTCCGGTGACGATGCCCTGGCTCGCCGAGGTGCCCGCGGTCCTCGACGCGTGGTACCCGGGGGAAGCCGGCGGGACGGCCCTCGCCGCGGTCCTCTTCGGCCGGGTCGACCCGTCGGGCCACCTTCCCGTGACCTTCCCCCGTTCGGCCACGGACGACCCGGTCGGGACCGTGGGCCAGTTCCCCGGCGAGGACGGCACGGTCCGGTTCACCGAGGGCGTCGACGTCGGCTACCGCGGCTTCGAGGCGTCGGGGAGGGCACCGCTGTTCCCGTTCGGGTTCGGGCTGTCGTACACGAGGTTCTCCTACGCCTCTGCCCAAGTCCACGTGGCGACGCACCACGGCGTCCCTGTGGTCAGCGCCTCGGTGGTCGTCACGAACACCGGCCGGCGAGCCGGTGCCGACGTAGCGCAGCTCTATGTCGGAGAGCCCAAGAACGCCGACGAGCCCAACCGCCAGTTGGAGGGCTTCGCCAGGGTTTCGCTCGACCCGGGCCAGTCGCGGCGGGTCCGCTTCACGCTGACCGGCGCCCAGCTCGCCTACTACGCGACGGGGCGGCACCGCCTGGAGATCGCGTCGGGCCGGTACCGGGTCTGGATGGGCGACTGCTCGGCGCTGTCGGGGCTGCCGGTCTCGGTCACCTTCGCGCTCGACCACCAGTCAGCGGTCCCGCCGACCTGACGGCGAAACCCGAGGAGCAGGCGACCAGCCGGGTCACCCGAACAGGGGCATCACGTGCAGCACCGTCGGACCCCCGAGCCCGGCGATGTCGACTCCCATCGTTGCCGAGAGCTCCTTGGTCCCACCCGGTGGGGCACGGGGGCGGGCCCGAGGGATCGAGCAGACGGTCCACGCCGCAGCCGCCTCACACCGGGCCGGCCCGCACGGCGCGTGGAGGGACCAGCCCTCCCCATTTGACCGTGGGTTGCGGCCAGACGCCCCTCCCCCGGAACCTCCATCCCCGGGTGATGGTCGGTGCACCGTCTCCAGGGCTCGTGGCGGGGGAGTGGGCTCGAACGCCTGGCGGGCGGGAGATGCCCGAGGCTCGCCACGGCCGGCATGCGGGCCAAGACCTACCATCAAGAAGAAGGACCTCACCGTGGGGAGGAGCAGGCGATGACCACCCTCAAGGACCGGCCGTGCACGGCCCTGCTCGTCGTCGACGTGCAGAACGGCGTCGTCGAGGCGGCCCACGATCGGGATGCAGTCGTCGCCAACGTAGGCAGCCTCGTCGAGAGGGCGCGGCGGGAGCGGGTCCCGGTCGTCTGGGTGCAGCACGCCGACGAGCAGCTGGCGAAGGGGAGCGACACCTGGCGGCTGGTCCCCGAACTCGTTCCGCTCGACGGTGAGCCGCTCGTCGAGAAGAGCTACGGCGACTCCTTCGAGGGGACCACGCTCGAGGCGGTGCTGGCGAAGCTCGCCGTCGGGCGCCTCTTCGTCGTGGGCGCACAGACCGACGCGTGCATCCGCTCGACCCTCCACGGCGCGTTGGTACGGGGGTACGACGTGACCCTGGTGAGCGACGCCCACACCACCGAGGATCTGACGGAGTGGGGGGCGCCGCCGCCGGCGCAGGTCATCTCCCACACCAACCTCTACTGGGCCCACCAGACGGCGCCCGGGCGAACCGCCGGAACGGTCGAGACCGAAGACGTCGACTTCAAGGCAACGGGATGACGCGCGGGCGAGGCGCAGGGAGCTGTTGGGGGTCGGCACCCCGCTGACGCGCCAATCACCCGATTCCCAGCCCGCCCTGGGACGGCTCACAGCGGGGTCACAGGGCCCGGGTCCACAGTCTCTTCCATGGACCGCGTCGACCCCCCTACGGTGACACCGTGACCACCGCCACCCTGAGCGCGCCGGAGGTCGCCCCGCCCGTGGCGCCGGGGCCGTCCGGTCGGGTGGGCGCGGCCGAGGTCGCCGTGGCCGTCGGGGCCTTCGCGCTCTTCTGCGTCGTGGCCCTGACCAAGGCGACCAAGCTCCTCGAGCCCGACGACGCCGCATACCTGGGGTCGATCATCGCCCTCAGCCACGGCCACATCTCCCTCACCACCGCGCAGTACGACGCGCTCTCCTCCCAGATGCGAGCCCAGTACGGCACCACCATCGCCCAGTGGGTCCACCTCTCCAACGGCCGGTGGATGAGCGAGAAGAACCCGGGCTACCCCTTCTACGCCGTCGTCTTCTACTGGCTGGGGATCCTGCGGGCGGCACCGCTCTTCGCCGGCGGGCTGGCGTCGGTCGGCCTCTTCGCCGGCGCCCGCCGGTGGCTCGGCCGGTGGGGCGGCACGTGGGCGGTGATCCTCTTCCTCTCCTCGGGTGCGGCGCTGGCCTTCGCCTGGCGCCCGACCATGCCGTCGTTCACCGACGCCTCGCTCGCCGCCGCCGGCGCCGGCGCGCTCTTGTGGACCCTGCTCGCCGTCGACGCCCCGGCCCGGCGGCGGACGGTGGTCGGGCTGCTCGGCTTCGGCTCGCTCGAGGCGGCCGTCTTCATCCGCTACACCGACGTCGCCATCCTGGGGGTGGCGGTCCTGGCGGTGCTCGTCTGCTGCCGCAGGTCGCGGGTGCCCGCCCGATCGCTCGGGTGGTGGCTGGGCACCCTCGTGCTCTTCGGCGCGCTCGTCATGGCCTTCGACCACGCCTTCTACGGCGGGGTGCTCACGACCGGGTACCGCGCCGGCGAGATCACCTTCGCCGCGAGCGCCATCGTGCCGAACCTGAAGACCATGCCGTCGCAGCTGGTGCGGGCGATCCCCGCCCTCCTCCTCGGGCTGGGCGCCGTGGGGTGGATGGCGGTGCGCATCGTCCGCAGCCGCCGCTCCCCCACCGACCCCGCCACGGCCACCAGCGCCCGGCGGGATGCGGTCGTCGGCCTCTTCCTGGCTGCGGGGTGGTTCGCCATCTGGGGGCTGTACGCCGCCTACACCTGGACCGCACAGCAGGGTCCCAACCCCGGTGGCGGCCCGGGCGGCCACGGTGGCGGCGGCATCCACGTCATCCGCTTCTACCTCCCGGCCATCGGGCTCATCGCCCTCCTCGGCGCCTGGCTGCTCGTGCAGCTGCCGAAGTGGCTCCCCCCGCTGCTGCTGGCCGCCGTCGCCGGCCTCGGCCTCTGGTCGTTCGAGAGCCTGACCGCGGTCGGGGCCGTCGGCCCGCTCGGCGGTGGCGGGTTCCCCGGTGCCGGCCCCGGAGGGGCGGGCGGCGGGCTGCCGCCGCCGGGGGCGAGGCTCCCCAAGGGAGCCCGGCTCCCACCGGGCGGCGGGCCTGGCGGGTACGGCCCGGGGGGAGGGAGGCCCCCCTCGGGGTTCACACCGGCCAAGGGGGCCCCGCCGGGCGGCGGGTAGCGGCGGCGGCGGGTAGCGGCGCCGCCCACGGCCGCCCGCGCCACGGGCCCTCAGCCGCCGGTCGGGGGGGCCTCGTCCGACCACGCCCGGGCCAACAGCTCGAACGAGCGGACCCGGTCGGCCGGGCCGTGGACTCGGGTGGTGACCATGAGCTCGTCGGCGCCGGTGCGGGCCACCAGTTCCTCCAGCCCCCGGCGGACCGTCGACGGGTCGCCCACCACGTGGGTGGCGGTCACCGACTCGACCAGGTCGCGTTCGGCGTCGGTGTAACGGTAGGCGGCGGCGGTCTCGGGCGAGGGCAGCGGGCCGAGCCGGCTGGTGCGGAGCTGGAGCGCCGAGAGCGCGGCCGGGCCGGCCAGCCAGCGCGCCTCGTCGTCGCTGGCCGCGCAGACCACCGCCACCGCCACCATGGCCCGGGGCTCGGCCAGCACCGCCGAGGGGCGGAACACCTCGCGGTAGCGGGTGAGCGCCGGCTCGGTGTGAACGGGGCTGAAATGGTGGGCGAAGGAGAAGGGGAGGCCGAGCAGCCCGGCCAGGCCGGCGCTGAACAGGCTGGAGCCGAGCAGCCAGATCTCGGGGCGGTAGCCGGCGCCAGGCACGGCCCGCGGGTGGCTGGCCGTGCCGTCGAGGTAGCCGATCACCTCGACCACGTCGTCGGGGAAGCGGTCGGCACCGAGGTCGGCCGAGCGCCGCAGCGCCCGCGCCGTCAGCCGGTCGGTGCCCGGGGCGCGCCCGAGGCCGAGGTCGATCCGTGCGGGGTGGAGGGCTTCGAGCGTGGCGAACTGCTCGGCCACCACCAGCGGGGAGTGGTTGGGGAGCATCACCCCGCCGGCGCCGACCCGGATGGTCGCGGTGGCGGCCGCCAGGTGAGCGACGACCACCGCCGGGGCCGAGCTGGCCACCGCCGGCATGCCGTGGTGCTCGGCCACCCAGAACCGCCGGTAGCCGAGCCGCTCGGCCGCCCGGGCCAGCTCGGTCGTCTCGGCCAGCGCCCGGGCCGGCGTGGACCCCTCGGCGACGGTGGCGAGGTCGAGCACCGAGAGCGGCGGCCTGGGCACGGGTGTTGCAACGCCCGGCCGGGCGCCCGCCTTCCCGTGGCTAGGGTCGGCCTGTGGACCCCGAGCTCATCGACCGCCGCTTCGAGGAAGACGCCCTCCCCGCCCTCTGCGAGTACACGAGGATCCCCTGCCTCTCCCCCGCCTTCGACCCCGACTGGGCCGAGGGCGGCCACCTGGTGCGGGCGGCGGAGCTCCTGGCCGACTGGTGCGCCGGCCGCCCGGTCCCCGGCGTCGCGGCCGAGGTGCGCGAGCTCCCCGGGCGCACCCCGGTGGTGGTGGTCGAGGCGGGAGGCGACGCGCCGGGGACCGTCCTCGTCTACGGCCACCTCGACAAGCAGCCCCCGCAGGGGACGTGGCAGGCGGGGCTCGGGCCCTACGAGCCGGTGCGCCGGGGCGACCGCCTCTACGGCCGGGGGACGGCCGACGACGGCTACTCGGCCTTCGCCGCCCTCGTCGCGCTGGAAGCGGTGGCCGCCGCCGGCGCACCGCTGCCCCGGGTGGTGGTGCTGATCGAGGCGAGCGAGGAGAGCGGCAGCCCGGACCTGGCCGCCCACCTCGAAGCCCTGGCCCCGCGCCTCGGCCGGCCCGACCTCGTCATCGGCCTGGACTCGGGGTGCCTCAGCTACGACCGGCTGTGGTCCACCTCCTCGCTGCGGGGCAACCTGGTGGTCACCGTCCGGGTCGACGTGCTGGCCGAGGGGGTGCACAGCGGGCTGGCCGGCGGGGTGGTCCCCTCGTCGTTCCGGGTCCTGCGCCAGCTGCTGTCGAGGGTGGAGGACGAGCGGACCGGGGAGATCCTCCTGCCCGAGCTCTGCGCCTCGGTGCCCGAGCGCAGCCGGGCCGAGCTGGCCGCGGTGGCGGCCGAGCTCCCCGGGGTGGCGACCGGCGACCTGCCGACCGTCCCGGGCCTCGAACTGGCCGGCTCGGGGGACGTCGAGCGGCTGGTGGCCCGAGCCTGGTCACCGGCGCTCGCCCTCACCGGCATGGACGGGGTGCCGGCGGTGCCCGACGCCGGCAACGTGCTGCGCCCGTTCACCACGGCCAAGCTCTCGGTGCGCCTCCCGCCGACCGTCGACGCCGATCGGGCGGCCGCCGCCGTGGTCCGGGCGCTCACCACCGACCCGCCGCAGGGCGCGTCGGTGACCGTCGAGGTCGAGTCGGCGGGTGCCGGCTGGGTGGCCCCCGAGCCGGCCCCGTGGGTGGCCGAGGCGATGGCCCGCGCGTCGCTCGAGCGGTTCGGCCGGCCCCCCTCCCCCTACGGCGAGGGAGGCACCATCCCCTTCTTGGCTACGCTGGAGCATCACTTCCCCGGCATCCAGCTGGTGGCCACCGGGGTGCTCGGCCCGCTGAGCAACGCCCACGGGCCGAACGAGTTCCTCCACCTGCCCATGGCCAAGGCGGTCACGGCGGCCGTGGCCGAGCTGGTGGCGGCGACCGGGCGCAACATCCCCGCCGGGTGAAATTACCCAGCTCATAGTGGCCGTTGACGGTTTTCTTACGAAGAACCGCTTCACTGGGTACAACACGAACGATCGCCACCGAGAAGGAACCGACATGACCGACGACCACGACCCGTCCATCGGACCCGAACGGACCGCCCCCCTCCCTCCCGGCGTCCCGCAGGCCACCACCGGGCCGGCGGCCGAGGCGGCCGCCGGCGCCCACGACCCCTGGGGCCACTCCGACCCCGCCCCGACCGCGCCCGGACCCGCCGCCGACGCCGGCTGGTCGGCTGGCCCCACCACCCCCGGCGGCTGGCCGGCCAGCGGCCCCACCACCCCCGGCGGCTGGCCGGCCGGTGACCCCGCCGGCGGGTGGCACGCCGGGGCGCCGGCGCAGCACGGCCCGGGCTGGTCCGGCTGGGGTCCCCCGGGCAGCGGCTGGGGTGCACCCGCCTCGGGCTGGCAGCCCCCCGGCGGTGGCTGGGTCCCTCCCGGCGGTGGCTGGGTCCCTCCCGGCGGTGGCTGGCCGCAGCCGCCCCACATCCCACCCGGCGGCCGCCGCCGGCGCCTCACCGCGGCCCTGGTCGCCGTGTCCCTGGTGGCGCTCCTGGTGGGGGCCGGGGTCGTCGGCTACGTGGTCCACAGCCCCGGATCGCCCTCCGCCTCCCAGACAGCCTCCGCCGGCCGGTCGCGCTCGGGGCTGGGGACACTGCCGACCGGGCGGACAACGACAACAACAAGCAGCTCGTCCTCGGGCGGCTCGAGCTCGTCCTCGGGGAGCCCGTCCAACACGGCGGCCATCGCCGCCGAGGTCGACCCCGGCCTCGTCGACATCAACACCACCTTGAAGGACTACGACGAGCAGGCGGCGGGGACGGGCATGGTCCTCACCTCCACCGGCGAGATCCTGACCAACAACCACGTCATCGAGGGCGCCACAACAATCTCGGTCACCGACATCGGCAACGGCAAGACGTACTCGGCCACCGTGGTCGGCTACGACCGCTCCGAGGACGTGGCCGTCATCCAGCTGAAGGACGCCTCGGGGCTCAAGACGGTCGACCTCGGCAATTCCGCAACCGCGGCGAAGGGCGAGGGCGTGGTCGGCATCGGCAACGCCGGCGGCGTCGGGGGCGCCCCCAGCGTGGCCGGCGGGTCGATCACCGCCCTCGGCCAGTCGATCACCGCCAGCGACGAGGGCGACGGCACCTCCGAGAAGCTGACCGACCTCATCGAGACCAACTGCGACATCCAGCCCGGCGACTCGGGCGGCCCGCTGGTCAACAGCCAGGGCCAGGTGCTCGGGATGGACACGGCGGCGTCCGAGGCATCGAGCGGGGGCGGCTTCTACTTCCACACCCCGACAGGCCAGACAGCCGCCAACCAGGGCTACGCGATCCCCATCGACACCGCGCTGACACTGGCCAAGAAGATCGAGGCCGGGCAGGCGTCCACCACCGTCCACATCGGCAAGACCGCCTTCCTCGGCGTCAACGTCGCCCCCACGGGCACAACCAGCAGTTCCTCCACAGGCCGGCTCGGGTTCGGCTTCGGCACATCGAGCACAGCCACAGCCACACCGAGCGCCGCCACAACCAAGGGTGCCCGGATCGTGGGCGTGGTCGCCGGCGACCCCGCCGCCGCCGCCGGCATTGCCAAGGGCGACGTGATCATTGGGTTCGCCGGCAAGACGATCACATCGACCACAGCGCTCACCTCCACCATCGAGAGCTACCACCCCGGGAGCAGGGTGAAGGTCACCTGGGTGACCAGCTCGGGCCAGACCCAGTCGGCCACAGTCACCCTCGCCACAGGGCCGTCGGCCTGACCGGCCGGGTTGCGCGCCGGTCCCGAGGAGGCGACACTCGACCATGATCGAGATCGAGACCAAAGACGGTCCCATGCCGGCCTTCGTGGCCGAGCCCGACGCCGAGCCCCGGGGCGCGGTGGTCGTGGTGCAAGAGGCGTTCGGCGTCACCACCCACATCGAGGACATCGCCCGCCGGCTGGCCGCCGAGGGGTTCTGTGCCCTGGCCCCGGCCCTCTTCCACCGCCAGGGGTCGCCGGTCCTCGGCTACGAGGACTTCGCCGCGGTCATGCCGGTCATGCAGCAGCTCACGGCGCCCGGGATCACCGAGGACCTCCACGCAGCCTTCGCGCACCTGGAAGCCCGGGGGTTCGCCCCCGGCCGCACCGGGATCGTCGGCTTCTGCATGGGCGGCGGCGTCACCCTCTACGGCGCCACCCTGTCGGCCCTCGGGGCGGCCGTCACCTTCTACGGCGGCGGGGTGACCGAGGAGCGCTTCGGGCTCCCTCCGCTGGTCGAGCTGGCCCCCACCCTGCGCTCGCCGTGGCTCGGCCTCTACGGCGACCTCGACCAGGGGATCCCGCCCGACTCGGTCGAGCGGCTCCGGGAGGCCGCCGCCACCGCCCCGGTCGAGACCGAGGTCGTGCGGTACCCCGACGCCGACCACGGGTTCAACTGCAACGACCGCCCCAAGGTCTACAACCCCGAGGCCGCCGCCGACGCCTGGCGCCGCACCCTCGACTGGTTCGCCCGCCACCTGCACTGAGCAGGCCGGGCGGCGTCGGGGAACCGGCCGGCCCGGGCACCACGGCCGGGGGCCGGGCCGGCCCGGTTGGTAACGTGGGCCCGACGCCGAGGGAGGGCCGAGGATGGACGAGGGCGCAGTGGCCGGCGAGCCGTACGACGTGTTCGCCACCTTCAACGACGTGATCGGCGGCACCACCCGGGACCCCTACCCCGCCTTCGCCGAGAAGCGGCGCCACACCCCGGTGTGGAAGGGCACCCTCATGAACACCGACCTCCTGCCGCCGGGGGTGGTGACGGCCGACGACTGGGTGGCCTTCCGCTACGACGACTGCTCGCGCATCCTGCGCGACGCCAAGACGTTCAGCTCGACCGGCTACGACTCGACCATCGGGATGGTCATGGGCCACATGATGCTGGGCATGGACGACCCCGAGCACCGGCGCCACCGCAACCTGGTGGCCGGGGCGTTCCGGGAGCGGTCGCTGGCCCGCTGGGAGCCCGAGTTCATCGCCCCCATCTGCCACGAGCTGATCGACCGGTTCTGCGCCCGCGGCCACGCCGACCTGGTGCCCGAGCTCACCTTCGAGTTCCCCGTCCGGGTCATCGCCCGCATCCTCGGCCTGCCCGAGGAGGACTTCGCCCAGTTCCAGCGGTGGTCGGTCGAGCTGATCTCCCTGGCGGCCGACATCGGGCGGGGGTTCGCCGCCTCCACGGCGCTGCGCGACTACTTCGCCGGGATCGTGGCCGACCGCCGCCGGGAGCCCGCCGACGACGTCATCAGCGACCTGGTCACCGCCGAGATCGACGGCGAGCGGTTGGACGACGAGGCCATCTACTCCTTCCTCCGGCTCCTCCTGCCCGCCGGGGCCGAGACCACCTACCGGTCCTCGGGCAACCTGCTCTTCCTCCTCCTCACCCACCCCGACCAGCTCGAGGCGGTCCGTGCCGACCGCTCCCTCATCCCCCAGGCCATGGAGGAGGGGCTCCGGCTCGAGACGCCGCTCCTCCAGATCAACCGGACCACCACCTGCGAGGTCGAGCTCTCCGGGGTGACCATCCCGGCCGGGGCCAGCGTGAGCCCGTGCCTCGGCTCCGCCAACCACGACGAGAGCCGCTGGGAGGACCCCGACCGCTTCGACATCTTCCGGCCGGTCGTCCCCCACCTCTCCTTCGCCCACGGGCCCCACATGTGCCTGGGCATGCACCTGGCCCGCCTGGAGACCCGGGTGATGCTGGACGCCGTGCTCGACCGGCTGGAGGGGCTGCGCCTGGACCCCGGCGACCGCGACCCGCACATCAAGGGCCGGCTCCTACGCTCGCCGACCTCGATCCCGGTCTCCTTCCAACCGGCCGCCTAGCTGCGGGGCACATCCTTCCAGGGGGTCGCCTTGTCGGCCCGGGGCTCGCCGGGCAGGCCGAGCACCCGCTCGCCAAGGATGTTGCGCATCACCTCGGAGGTGCCGCCCTCGATCGAGTTGGCCCGGGCCCGGAGGAACGACTTGTGCAGGTCGGCGGAGCCCATCGACACCCCCTTTGGGCGGACCCGCGGGTAGTCGGAGCTGTGGAGCATCCCCTCGGCCCCCATGAGGTCCACGCAGAGCTCGTAGGTGCGCTTGTTCTCCTCGGCGAAGGCCAGCTTGGCCACGGAGCCCTCCGGCCCCGGGGTGCCCGCCCGGCGGGCCTGGGAACCCCGCAGGTTGGTGAGCCGGGCCACCTCGGTGCGGGCCCAGGCGGCGGTGAGGCGGTCCCGCATGGCGACGGCCACCGGGTCGGTCCGGCCCTGCCAGCGCTCCCGCCACAGCGCCACGGCGTCGCCGATCGCCCCCTCGCCCCGGTGTCCCACCCCGCCCCCGATGGCCACCCGCTCGTTCATGAGGGTGGTCACGGCCACGTGCCACCCCTCGCCCACCCCGCCCAGGCGCAGCGCGTCGGGGACGCGGGCGTCGGTGAAGAAGACCTCGTTGAACTCCGCCTCGCCGGTGATCTGGTAGAGCGGGCGGACCTCGACGCCCGGCGCGTGCATGTCCACCAAGAAGCAGGTGATCCCCCGGTGCTTGGGGAGGTCGGGGTCGGTGCGGGCGAGCAGCAGGCCGAAGCTGGCCAGGTGGGCCACGGTCGTCCACACCTTCTGCCCGTTGATCACCCACTCGTCGCCGTCGGCGAGAGCCCGGGTGGCCAGGCTGGCCACGTCGGAGCCCGCCCCCGGCTCGCTGAACAGCTGGCACCAGACCTCCTCGCAGGTGAAGAGGGGCCGCAGGAAGCGCTCCTGCTGGGCCGGCGTGCCGTGGGCCACCACCGTCGGGGCCACCATCCCGAGGCCGATGACGTTGCGCCCGGCGGGGAAGGGCGCCCCGGCCCGCCGGAGCCGCCCGTGCACCTGCTGCTGGAGCCCGGGCCCGAGCCCGAGGCCGCCGCAGCCCTCGGGGAAGTGCACCCAGGCGAGCCCCAGGTCGAACTGGCGGCCCAGGAACTCGACCGCCGGCGTCCGTGTCGGGGGGCAGTCGGCCAGCAGCCGGTCGACGAGACCGTCCACCCGCTCGGCGTCGGTGGGCATCAGGCCTGCTCCCCTCGGTCGGCTCGGTCGTCGTCGGCGTCGCGCGAGACGTCGCGCCGGGCGATGACGTGCACGTCGATCCCGGTCTCGGCGGCGAAGCGGAGGATCTTGCGCACCACCGAGCCGCGGGTGAGCTCCTCCCAGCGGCTCCGGCGGCTCGCCCCCACCACGATCTGGGTGATCTGGTGCTCGGCGGCGAAGGCCACCACCGTGCGGGCCGGGTCCTCGCCGGAGACCTCGTGCCAGGTGCCGCCGACGTCGGCCACGAGCGCTCGCACGGCGTCGAGCGCCGCCGAGGCCGTCGACCCGTCGACCGGGCGCACGTGCAGGACGTGGAGGACGCCCTTGGTCCTCCGGGCCATGCGGGCGGCCCGGCGGACCACCCCCTCGCTCCCCGGGGCACCGGTGATGGCCACCATGATCCGCTCGGCGGTGTCCCACACCGCCCCGGGGTGCTGGTTGCGCAGGTAGCGCAGGAGCTCCTCGTCGGTCTCGTCGGCCACGAAGCGCAGAGCCAGCTCGCGCAGCGCCACCAGATTCTGGGTCTTGAAGAAGCCGGCCAGGGCCCCGGACACCTTCTCGGGGGGGTAGATGTTGCCGTGGAGCATCCGGCGGCGCAGCTGGTCGGCCGAGGAGTCGATCAATTCCACCTGGTCGGCCTGGCGCACCACCCAGTCGGGCACTCGCTCGCGGATCGACACCCCGGTGATCGACTCGACGGCGTCGGCCAGGCTCTCGATGTGCTGGATGTTGACGGTGGAGATGACGGCGATCCCCGCCTCGAGCAGGTCGAGCACGTCCTGCCAGCGCTTCTCGTGCGGCCCCGACCCCGGCACGTTGGTGTGGGCCAGCTCGTCGACCAGGACGACCTCGGGCCTCCGGGCCAGGACCGCCGCGGTGTCCATCTCCTCGAAGACGCTCCCCCGGTACTCGACCACCTTGCGGGGGACGGCGGGGAGGTCCCGGATGAGCTCGGCCGTGTGGAGTCGCCCGTGGGTCTCGACGAAGCCGATCACCACGTCGGTGCCCCGCTGGTGGCGCCGCCAGCCCTCGTCGAGCATGGCGCAGGTCTTGCCCACCCCGGCGGCCGACCCCAGGTAGATGCGGAACCGCCCGGCCGGCCGCACGGCCTGGGCCGACTCCTCGTCGACGGGGACGGCTTCGACCATGCCCCCATTGTGCCGGAACCACCGTCGGGGGGCGACCGACCTACACTCGGCGGGGGCGACGGCTTCTAGAGAGGTGACGGTGAGACGGATCCTGGCCGGTGCGCTGGTCGCCCTCGGGGGCATCGTCGCCTGCACCGTGGTGATGGTCCCCTTGCGCGACCACCTCTCGGTGGCCACGCCGGCCCTCGTGCTGGTGGTGCCGGTGGTGGCCGGCGTCGTCATCGGCGGCTTCTGGTCGGGCGCGGCGGCGGTGGTGGCCGGCTTCATGGCCTACGACTTCTACTTCATCCCCCCCTACGGCACCCTGGCCGTGGGGAGCGCCCAGCACTGGGTGGCCCTGGTGGTCTACGTGGTGGTGATGCTCCTCATCTCCGCCCTGGTGGTCTCGCTCCAGCGGGCCCGGGCCGAGGCCCACCGGCGCGAGGAGGACACCCGCCGCATCTACGTGCTCTCGGACCTGTTGATCGGGGACAGGCACCTCGACGAGCTCCTCGAGCAGCTCGTCTCGACCGTCCGCCAGGCCTTCCGCGCCCGCTGGGCGGCGGTGCTCCTCCCCGACGGCGACCGCCTCTCGGTCGCCGCCACCGCCGGGGAGCCCCTCAGCGACGAGGAGTTCGGCCGGCTCTCCCCGAGCCCGGGGCGCCCCGAGAGCCTGCGCGCCGGCGGCGGCGTCGTGCGGGTGGTGCTCACCGCCCTGGGGCGGCCGGTGGGCCTTCTGGCCATGGCCTCCCCGCCGCTCGACCCCCACGACTGGGAGCTGCTCCACACCTTCGCCAACCAGGCCGCGCTGGCCATGGAGCGCAGCCAGCTGCGCGAGCAGCTGCTGCGCAACGAGCTCCTCGAGGAGATCGACCGCTGGCGCGACGCCCTGATGGGGGCGGTCTCCCACGACCTGCGCACCCCGCTGGCCTCGGTCAAGACCGCCGTCTCCACCCTCCGCCGCTCGGGCCCCGAGCTCGAGCCGGGCGACCGGGAGGAGCTGCTCGGGCTCATCGAGGACCAGTCGGACGCGCTGGACCGCCTCGTGGCCAACCTCTTGGACATGACGCGCATCGCCTCGGGGGCGCTCGACCTGCGGCGCCAACCCTGCCCGGTCGCCGATGTGGTGGAGGGGGCGCTGCAGCTGCTCGCCCCCGCCCAGGTCGAGACCGACCTCCCGGTCGACCTCCCCCCCGTCGACGTCGACCAGGTGCTGATGCAGCAGGTCCTGGCCAACCTCTTGGACAACGCGTTGCGCCACTCCCCCGACGACCGCTCGGTCGTCGTCTCGGCCGCCGTGGAGGGGCCGGCCGTCGAGGTGGCCGTCGAGGACCACGGTCCCGGGGTGGCGCCGTCCGAGCGCGACCTGGTCTTCGAGATGTTCAACCGGGTGAGCGGCGGCGGCCGCGCCGGCCTGGGGCTGGCCATCGCCAAGGCGTTCGTGGAAGCCCACGGCCAGTCGATCCGGGTGGAGGACGCCCGAGGGGGCGGCGCCCGCTTCGTCTTCACCATGCCCGTCGCCCACCCGCCGACCGGCACCGTCGGCACGGCGCAGAGGGACGGCACCTGAGGTGCCCACGGTGCTGGTGGTCGACGACGACCGCTCGCTCCTGCGGGCGCTCAGCATCGGGCTGTCGGCCCGGGGCTACGACGTGGTCACCGCCCGGACGGGCACCGACGGGGTGACCCAGGTGTCGCTGGCCTCCCCCGACGTGGTCGTCTTGGACCTCGGGCTCCCCGACCTCGACGGCATGGAGGTCTGCCGGCGCATCCGGCAGTGGAGCCAGGTGCCGGTGATCGTGCTCTCGGCCGCCGGCTCCGAGGAGCGCAAGGTGGCCGCCCTCGACGCTGGCGCCGACGACTACGTGACCAAGCCGTTCGGCATGGCCGAGCTCGAGGCCCGCCTGCGGGTCGCGCTGCGCCGGGCCCAGCGCGCCGGGCCCGAGGAGCCGACCGAACTGGTGGTGGGGCGCATCGAGGTCGACCTCGTCCATCACATGGCCCGCCTCGACGGCCGGCCGCTCGAGCTGACCGGGCGGGAGTTCGACCTCCTCGCCTACCTCGCACGCCATGCCGGCAAGGTCTGCACCCACCAGATGATCCTGCGCGAGGTGTGGGGCTCGGCCTACGGCACCGAGGCCCACTACCTGCGCGTCTACGCCCACCGGCTGCGCCGCAAGCTCGGCGACGCCGGCCACCTGCTGCACACCCAGCCCGGCGTCGGCTACCAGCTCCTAGAGGAGTGAGTACACGGGGTTGAGCAGGACCCGGCGGCCGTACTCGTCGAGCACGGTCCCCTCCACCTCGATCGACGCCCCGACGGCGATCCCGGCCACCTGCGCACGCCCCAGCCAGCGCAGGGTGACGGTCCCGGTCCCGTCGTCGAGCACCGCCTCCAGGCAGGCCCGCGGGTCGGCTATGCGCACCGGCCCGGGCAAGACGGCCCGCCGGCGGACGGCCACCGAGGCGACGGTCCCGGTGAGCGCCGCCCGGTGGCGGGGCACCGCCTCGGCCGCGGTGCGGACCAGCGGACGGCCGCCCAACCGCGTCACGACGTCGGACCGACCGCTCGTCACGGCAGTCGTGCCAGCGCCTCGTTCAGCTGGAGGACGTCGATGTAGCTCGAGCCCAGGAAGCCGAGCTGCTCGCCTTGGGTCTCACGGGAGATGAGCGCTCGCAGGACGGACGGGGCGATGCCGGTGGCTTTGGAAACCATCGGGATCTGGACGATGGCGTCCTCGGGAGTGATGTCGGGGTCTATGCCGCTGCCCGAGGTGGTCACCAGATCCGGCGTGGGGTCGACGCCTCTCCCGTGCCAGTAGGCGACGAGCTCCTCGGTGTCGGCCTTCAGGACCTTGGAGCGCGGGCCCAGGTTGGTTGCGCTCGACTCGCCGCTCACCCCTGTGGCCACCAGCGGGTTGTCCCCGCCCGAGACGTGTGTCTTGGGGTTGGCGGCGTACGGGCCGAGGTCGTCGGGCCGGCCCTGGAACACGCAGCTGCCGAGCGGATGTCCTGGACATTTGGTGAGCGACCAGTTCTGGCCGATGAGCGTCGAGCCGTTGGCGGTGATCGATCCGTCGGCCTGATGCTTGAACAAGAGCTGGGCGACTCCGGTGCCGACGAAGGCATAGACGAACCCGAAGAAGACCGTCATAACCACGATCGAGATGATTGAGCGGCGGAGGTGGTCGATCATGAGAAGGTCTCCATCAGTAGGCGTGGAGCGCGGTCAGGACGAGGTCGATGAGCTTGATGAAGATGAAGGGCACGACGATCCCCCCCACGCCGTAGATCCAGACGTTGCGGCGCAGGATGGCCGCCGCGCTGAGCGGGCGGAACTTCACCCCGCGCAGCGCCAGGGGGATCAGGGCCACGATCACCAGTGCGTTGAAGATGACCGCCGAGAGCACGGCGCTCTGCGGGCTGTGCAGGTGCATGACGTTCAGGGACGACAGGGCGTTCGACCCCCACGCGCCCGCGAACATCACCGGGATGATGGCGAAGTACTTGGCCACGTCGTTGGCGATCGAGAAGGTGGTGAGCGACCCCCGGGTGATGAGCAGTTGCTTCCCGATCTCGACCACGTCGATGAGCTTGGTCGGATTGGAGTCGAGGTCGACCATGTTGCCGGCCTCCTTGGCCGCGGTCGTCCCGGTGTTCATGGCCACGCCGACGTCCGCCTGGGCCAGGGCCGGGGCGTCGTTCGTCCCGTCGCCGGTCATGGCGACGAGCTTCCCGCCCTCTTGCTCCGACTTGATCAGCTCCATCTTGGTCTCCGGCGTCGCCTCGGCCAGGTAGTCGTCGACCCCGGCCTCCTGGGCGATGGCCGCCGCGGTGAGCGGGTTGTCCCCGGTGATCATGATCGTGCGGATGCCCATGGCCCGCATCTGGGCGAACCGCTCCTGGATCCCCTGCTTGACCACGTCCTTCAGCTCGATCACGCCGAGGATCACGGGGCCGTCGGCGACGGTCAGCGGGGTCGAGCCGGCCCGGGAGATGCGGTCGACGATCTCGTCGAGGCCGGCCGGGGGGGTGCCGCCCTGGGCGACCGCCCAGGTCTTCACCGCCTCGGCGGCGCCCTTTCTGATCTGGCGGCCGCCGACGTCCAGCCCCGACATCCGGGTGTGGGCCGAGAACGGCACGAAGGTGTGCTCCCCGGTGAGCTCGCGCTCGCGGATGCCGAACTTCTCCTTGGCCAGCACCACGATCGATCGGCCCTCGGGGGTCTCGTCGGCCAGCGAGGCCAGCTGGGCGGCGTCGGCCACCTCCTGCTCGCTGTGGCCGTGGGCCGGGTAGAAGGCCGACGCCATGCGGTTGCCCAGGGTGATGGTCCCGGTCTTGTCGAGCAGCAGGGTCGCCACGTCGCCCGCCGCCTCGACCGCCCGGCCGCTCATGGCCAGCACGTTCTTCTGCACCAGCCGGTCCATCCCGGCGATGCCGATGGCCGAGAGCAGCGCCCCGATGGTGGTCGGGATCAGGCAGACGAGCAACGCCACCAGGACCACCACCGACACCGTCGCCTGCGCGAAGTGGCCGAAGGGCTGGAGGACCACCACCACCGGCAGAAAGACGATGGTCAGGACGGCGAGCAGGATGGTGAGGGCGATCTCGTTCGGGGTCTTCTGGCGGTTGGCCCCCTCGACCAGGGAGATCATCCGGTCCAAGAAGGTGTGGCCCTTCTCGGCGGTGATGCGGACCACGATGCGGTCCGAGAGCACCTTGGTGCCGCCGGTCACCGCCGAGCGGTCGCCGCCGGACTCGCGGATGACCGGGGCCGACTCGCCGGTGATGGCCGACTCGTCCACCGAGGCCACCCCCTCGACGATCTCGCCGTCGGAGGGGATGGCGTCGCCGGCCTCGCAGACGACGCAGTCGCCCCTGGCCAGCTCCGCCGCCGCCACCCGCTCCTCGGTCCCGTCGTCGCGCAGGCGCCGGGCCTCGGTCTCCGAGCGCATCCGTCGCAGCGTGTCGGCTTGGGCCTTCCCCCGCCCCTCGGCCATGGCCTCGGCGAAGTTGGCGAAGAGCACGGTCAGGAACAGCCAGATGGTGATGGAGACGGTGAAGGTGCCCGGGTGGGCGATGGCCTCCAAGAGGACGACCACCGCACCGACCAGGACCACGAACATGACCGGGTTCTTGACCTGGACGCGCGGGTCGAACTTCTTCACCGCGTCGACCAGGGCCTGGCGCATGATCTGGCGGTCGAAGAGGCTCCGGGCCTCGGCCACCCCGTGAGCGGTCGTCGGGCCGTCGGCCGTGGTTGCCGTCATCGTGTTTCCGGTTGTCATCGTCATCAGAAGAACTTCCCGTGGCTGAGCTGCTCGACGATCGGTCCGAGGGAGACGGCGGGGAGGAAGGTGAGGCCGCCGACGATCAGGATCACCCCGATGACAAGGCCGACGAACATGGCGTTGTCGGTCCTGAAGGTGCCGAGCGAGGCCGGCACCACGTTCTTGGCGGCCAGCGACCCGCCGAGGGCGAGGGCCGGGATCATGACCCCGAACCGGCCGAGCAGCATGGCGATGCTGCCGATGACGTTGTAGAAGGCGGTGTTGCCGGTGAGGCCCGCCATGGCCGACCCGTTGTTGTTGGCCTGCGACGTCATGGCGTAGAGGATCTCACTGAACCCGTGGGGTCCGGCATTGAGTGGGCCCGCTCTCCCGGCGTGGAGGGACACCGCGATGCCGGTCAGGACGAGGACGGTGATGGGCATGACGAGCACACCCAGTCCGGCCAGTTTCACCTCCCTCGCCTGGATCTTCTTGCCCAGGTACTCCGGCGTTCGGCCGATCATCAACCCCCCGATGAACACGGCAATGAGCGCCATGAGCAGGATCGTGTACAGCCCGCTTCCGGTCCCCCCAGGGCTGACCTCGCCCAGCATCATGCCGCTGAGCGGGCCGAAGCCGCCCATGGGGTTGTACGAGTCGGTCGCGCTGTCGACGGCACCGTCGGAGGTCTGCGTCATCGACACGTTGAACAGGGCGCTCGTGGGGACCCCGAAGCGGACCTCCTTGCCCTCGGTGTTGCCGACCGTGGAATGCACGCCGGCGGCCGCCACGGCCGGGTTGCTCTGATGCTCGGCGTAGGCGGTGAAGGTCACCCAGCACCCGAAGATGAGCACCATGGCGACGAGGAGCGCGGCGCCATGGCGGATGCTCTTTACCATCTTGCCAAAGGTGTAGGTGAGCGCGAACGGGATGGACAGGGTGAGCCAGATGTAAAGAAGGTTCGTGATCGCCGTCGGGTTCTCAAAGGGGTGGGCAAGGTCGACGTTGAAGAATCCGCCGCCGTTGGTGCCGAGCTGCATGATGGGGCCCATAAATCCCGCGGGGCCAAGGGGGATGGTCTGCGTGACGCCGTTCAGCGAGTTGTGGATGGTCACCGGCCCGGAGAGGGTCTGCACGGCGCCCTGTCCGACGACCACGATGCCGGCGACGAACGCTATCGGGAGGAGGATGTAGAGCATGCAACGGGTGATGTCGACCCAGAAGTTGCCGATCGTGGGAGAGTTCCGGCGAGAGAATCCCCGCACCACGGCGATCGCCGCAGCGATCCCAACGGCTGCGCTCACGAACTGCTGGACCGTGAGCACACCGATCTGAGAGAAGTACGACATGGAGGTCTCGCCGCCGTAGTTCTGCCAGTTGGTGTTGGTGAGGAACGAGACCGACGTGTTCCAGGAGAGCGCGGGGCCCACGGCGCCGAAGTGCTGGGGGTTGAGGGGGAGGGACCCTTGAATCCTGAGCAGCAGATAACCGACGGCGACGAACACGCCCGAGAAGATGATGAGCGACCCGGCGTAGCGCTTCCAGGTCTGCTCCTGGTCGGGACTCGTCCTGAGCAACCGGTAGAAGGGCCGCTCGGCCCAGGCCAGGTAGTGCACCCGCCCCTCGAAGACGGCGGCCATGTAGGACCCCAGGTACCTCCAGGCCAGCCCGAGGGCGACGACCAGGACGACGATGGTCCAGAAGAAGCCCATCAGAACCACTCAGGCTTGAACATGGCCAGGCCGAGGTAGATGAAGACGAGGGCGGAGACGCCGAGCAGGATGCCCTGGACGACGCTCATACCCGCTCCAACGCCCAGATCAGCCCGAGGAAGGCGACGACGAATGCGACCGTCCCGAGCACTGCCATGAAGTCACCCATGGGACCAGTGTGCGGCCGCCGCCCTCAACAGGAGGTCGACAGGGGCCCCGGGCGCGTAAACGATTCGTCAACGACCAGCTGGGCCCTCCTAGGATGCGGCCATCAACCGCGCCACCGTCGCCGTGCTCCTTGCCGTGGCCACCCTGGCCGCGCTGGCCGTGTGGGAGGGTGGCCACCCCCAGCAGACCCCCGCCGCCCACTGGAGCGTCGCCCTCACCATCGTGGCCGCGGTGGCGGTGGCGGTGGCGGCCGGGCGGGGACGCCAGCACACACCGAGCCGGCGGTGGCTGGCCAGCTCGGCCCGGGCCGCCGCGGGCTGGCGGCGGGCCCCGCAGCGGGCCGCCGGGGCGGCGGTGTGGGTCCTGCTCGTCCTGGCCGTGATCGGGTGGGACATGAACAGCTTCGTCCATCAGGCCCACGACCTGCCCACGCTCAGCTACCTCTTCGGCCGGGTCACCCGGTTCCGCTGGGGACGCGCCCTCGTCTTCGCCGCCTGGCTGGCCGCCGGAGCGGGGCTGGTGGCGGGGTGCCTGGTGCCGCGGGGTCGCAACGGGGCGGGGCGGTGACCGCCGTCGTGGTCGGCGACGTCGTCTGGGCGGTGCTCGCCGCTGCCGTCGGTGGGTGGGCGGTGGCCACCGCCCTGGCCGGCGGCCGGGTGCCGGGGGTGGGCGCGGTGGCCCGGTGGTTCCTCCAGTGCTGGCTGGGCCGGGCCGTCCTGCTCGCCGGGTGGACCGAGGTGGGGTGGCACCTCTTCTGCCAGCGGCCGTGAGCGCGGCCAACCTGGCACGGGCGGTGGCGGCCGCGGGTGCCCTGGCGACCGCCGCGCTCGGGGGCGGGGTGCCCGCCGCCGGGGCGGCCGGCCTTTCCGCCGCCCAGCTGGCCGCCGGGGCCGACCACGACTGCATCGTGGGCGGCGGCGCCGCGCCCCGGGTCGACTGGTCGGCGCTCAGAAACCCGATCCTCTCCTACCCCCGCGCCGGCGCCAAGGACGAGGCGCTGGTCTGGACCGACGGCCGCTGGCACCTGCTCTTCAGCTACCTGACCGACGACCGGTCGGCCCCCGGCGGCGTGCGCTGGCAGATCGCCACCGCCACCTCCTCCGACCTCGCCCACTGGTCCGCCCCCGTCGCCTGGCCGGCCCAGGCCGGCTCGCTCGGCGTGGCGTCGCCCGACGTCGTTCGCAGCCCGTCGGGGGGCTTCGTGGTCACCTACCAGTCCAACCCGTCGGCCAGTGGACAGGACAAGCTCTACTACCGGACCTCGGCCGACCTCGTGCACTTCTCTGCGCCCCACCCGCTCGCCCGCGCCCTCGCCCCCACCCCGGCCGACCGCCAGATCGACGGCGCCCTCGCTTACACCGGCCACGGGGTGATGCTCGGGTTCAAGGCCAGCACCGGCGGGTCGGCCCAGCACTTCGAGGTGGCCTGGTCCAAGAGCGGCTCCTTGGCCGGGCCGTGGACCCTGCTCGGCCGCCCCGACATCACCGTCTACGACAACACCGTCGAGAACTACGAGTTCGTGGGCGTCGGCGGCCACTGGGACCTCGTCGCCACCTCGAACCTGCTCGACCAGCCCTGGATCTTCGCGCTGTCGGGCGACCCCTCGACACCGCACCGCTGGCTGGCGTGGACGGGCGGGCGGGAGCTCGCCGTCCCGGCCCAGGCCTGGGACAGCGGGCAGGGGGTCTCGGGCGTCGACTTCGAGCAGGCCAACTCGGCCTTCTTGTGCGACGCGCGCTCGGCCGACGGCTACTACTACCTCCTCTACGCCGGCAGCAGCGAGCTCAGCGCCTTCGGGGGCTGGGGCCACGCGGCGATCGGGATCGCCCGCAGCACCGACCTCGTCCACTGGCAGCTCCCGGGGTCGGCCGGGTAGCGGCCCCGTGACACCGGCCGAGGCGCGGGCCCGCATGGTGGCCGAGATGGCCGCCGACGGGGTGACCGACGAGGCGGTGCTGGCCGCCATGGCCAAGGTCCCCAGGGAGGTCTTCGTCCCCCACTTCTGGGCGACGACCGACCCCGGCCTCACGGAGTTCGACGCCACCGGGCCGCACCCCGACCCCGAGGCCGTCCGCCTCGTCTACGACATGGACCGCGCCCTGGCCGTGCGCTGGGACCGCCGGCGCCGGGGCGGGGCGACCAGCACCGCCTCGGCCCCGCGCCTCATGGCCGGGATGCTCGAGCTGCTGACGCTGCGTCCGGGGATGGCGGTGCTCGAGATCGGCACCGGCACCGGCTACGACGTCGCCCTCCTCTCCGAGCTGGTGGGCGACGCCGCCCTCGTGACCTCGGTGGACATCGACGCCGGCCTGGTCCAGGCGGCCCGGGGCCACCTCGGCTCCCTCGGCTACGACGCGGCACGGCTGGTCGCGGCGGACGGGGCCGACGGGGTGGCCGGCGCCGCGCCCTTCGACCGGGTGGTGGCCACCGTCGGCTGCGTCGACATCGCCCCGGCCTGGCTCGACCAGCTGGCCCCGGGCGGCTTCGCCCTCGTCCCCCTCCAGCACGCCGCCGTGCACCCGCTGGTCCGGGCCCGCCCCGCGGGGCCGGGACGAGCCAGCGCCGAGCTGGTGGGCCGGTCGGGGTTCGTGGCCATCCAGGGGTACCAGGCCGGCCGCTCGCCCTGGGTGTCCCCCGTCGACGCCGCCCCGGCCGTGGGGGCGTCGGCGGCAGGCGGGGTCGAGGTCGACGCGGCCGGCCTGTGGGACCTCGGCCTCTTCGTGGCCGTCAGCGACCGCCGGGCCGGGCCCCCGGCGGGGCTGTTCGACGGCGCGGGCTCCGGCGCGTCGCTCTCGACCGGGGCCGAGGTCACCTGGTTCGGCCCGCAGGGCCCGGCCCTTCGAGACCGGCTGGCGACCCTGGCCGGGGAGTGGGCCGACCTGGGGCGGCCGGCGGCCGAGGAGTTCGCCTGCCGGTTCACCGTCCCCGCCGGCCCCGGCCAGGTGGGGCGGGTCGGCGACCGGCGCTGGGTGGTCGACCGCATCGACTACCGCCAGGAGCTCGAGCTCAGTCGTTCACCCCGATCAGGCGCATCGCCCGTATGACCGACTGCTCGATGTGCTCGGGGCCGGTGAGGTTGGAGGCCCACGACACCAGGGCGGCGAACCAGACCTGCTGGACCACCGCGGCCGCCGCCCACTGGGGGTCGCCCGGCTCCCCACCGGCCAGCGCCCTGGCCACCGTCATGTGCATGTTGTCGTTGAAGTTCCGCAGCAGCGGCGAGATGGCCTCCTGGCCGCAGGTGAGGGCCCGCACCATCGCCCGGCTGCTCGACGGGTAGGCCACCAGCAGCTCGTTCAGCGTCGACAGCGTGCGCAGCACCCGGCTGCGCGGCGTGCGGCCACGTGGACCGCTGCGCTCGGACTGCTGGTCGAGTGCCCGGTTGGCCTCCTCGATCATGGCGTCGAGGAGCAGGTACTCCTTGGAGGGGTAGTACTTGTAGAGGGTCCGCGACGAGACCCCGGTGCGGTCGATCACGTCGCTGATGCGCCAGCCGTCGAAGCCGTGGTTGACCGCCAGGTCCAGCACGGTGTCGCGGATCCGGCCGCGCTGCTCGACGCTCAGCGGGTGTGCCGGCAACACCGCCCCCCCACGCACGAGCCCACGCGGTCACGCTAGCGCGCCGCGGCTCAGAAGTCTCTTGGACCCGAATGCCGCGGCGCCGGGTCATCCGCCGCACGGACCCCCGGCCCCGCCACAATGGCACCGGTGGCGACGAGACCACAGACGACCGAGCGTGGGGAGGGGCCGTGCCCGGTCGGTGCCCGCGACCGGCCGCCACAGGCGGTGTTCGAGTGGTGCCCGATGTGCGACGGGCCGCTCGACCCCGAGCACGCCCACTACCGCTGCCGCCAGTGCGGCTGGCGGGACAGCTGCTGCGACTGAGCGCCGACCCGAGAGGGTGGGTCAGGCGTGGGTGGCGCCGCCCTCCGCCCGGGACCGGCTGCGGACGTAGATGAACCGCCCGATGGCCCCGAGCGCTCCCTGGATCCCCACGCCGGCGAGTCCGAGGAAGATCACCAGGCCGAGCGCCTGGTAGGCGTTGTTGGACGACAGGGTGCGGTTGCCGATGACCCAGCACAGGGTGGCCATGGTGAAGAACTCCGCCCCGAGCACGGCGCCGAAGGCCTGCAGCGCCGCCGAGCCCGCCTTGCGATCCCCGGCGGCCAGGGCCTTCTGGGCCGGCGGCACGAGCAGGCCGCCCAGCCCGGCGAACACCACGAGGATCCCCACCCCGATCACCGAGACCCACCACACCCCGGCGTAGACGCCGTCGGCGATGAACGACATGGCGGCCGAGAAGACCACCAACAGGACGAACATCGAGCTGTACAGCCTTCCCATCGCCGGCTCACCCCGTCTGCGATCTGGGCCCCCTGCCGCACCGGGCCGGGGCCGCCAATTGGACCGGCTCCGATAGTAGGGCGCGGGCACCGCCTCGGTGGGCGCCCGCGAGAGGGGGGGCACTACCCTGCCCGTGTGCCCGCCGACCCCGAGCGCCACAACCAGCGCACCCGCCGCCACGCGGCGGGCGGCCGGCGGGGCACCCCGAGACGCCGGGCCGCCGCGGCGGTGCTCGCCGCCCTGTCCGTGGCCGCCGCCGGGTGCGCGGCCGCCCGCACGCCGACCGCTTCGACCACCACGACCACTGCCTCGACCACCACTACCACCGTCCCCACCGGGACCGTCGCCTTCGGCGCCCCCGAGGCCGTCGCCCACGGGGCGGGGATGGCCTCGGTCTCGTGCGCCTCGGCCACCTTCTGCGTCGCCTTCGACGACGCCGGGGGGGCGTTCGCCTACAACGGCTCGTCGTGGACCGGGCCCACGGTGGTGGGCGGGACCGCAGTGGGCCAGGGCACCATCTCGGTCGCCTGCGCCACCGCCACGCTCTGCGTGGCCGACCCCACCGGAGCCGACGACATGGTCACCTGGGACGGCCAGTCCTGGTCGGCGCCGGTCACACTGGACGGGGCCAACGGCATCGAGGGCGTGGGCTGCGCCCCGTCGGGCTACTGCGCCGCAGTGGACGGGGAGGGGAATTCGTTCGAGTACCAAGACGGCAGCTGGACACGCACCGCTGGCGACTGGGGGGCGGTGACCGACATCTCGTGCGTCTCGACGACCTTCTGCATGTCGTCGTCGGGCGGGCTCTCGCAGTGGAACGGCAGCTCGTGGACGACCCCCAGCACATACGGGGTCCCGACCTCGTTCACCGGCGTGTCGTGCCCCACCGCCGGGTTCTGCACCGCGGTCGACGAGCTGGGCCAGGCCCTGGTGTGGAACGGGCAGACCTGGTCGGCGCCGACGACCATCGAGCCCACCGGGAGCCCGCTCACCGGGGTCTCCTGCCCCACCACGTCGTTCTGCGTGGCCGTGGACGGCCACGGCGGGGTCGTCCAGTGGCACGACGGCACCTGGACCCGCACCGACGTCGACGGCGACACCGCCCTCACCTCGGTCTCCTGCCCGACGGCCGCCTTCTGCGTGGCCGTCGACCATTCGGGCGCCGTCGTGGTGGGGCGGGCGGGCTAACTCATCGGGTCCGCTCGGTGAAGCTGTACCAGTTGCCCGAATCGTCCCGCAGGATCGCCTCGACGCCGTAGGGGCGCTCGGCCGGCGGCTGGGCGAACTCGGCCCCGCGCCCGGCCAGCGCCTCGTGGTCGGCCCGGCAGTCGGTGGTGGCCATCACCCCCGGGGAGAGGGCGCCCTTTTCGACCAGGGCCCGCACCTGGCGTCCGGTCTCTTGGTCGAGCATCGACCGCTCGGGGTCCATCAAGAGCAGCTCCTGGGCGCCGCCGGGCGGCCGCACGGTCAGCCAGCGCATGCCATTGCCGAGCTCGAGGTCGGCCGTCACCTCCATGCCGAGCCTGGTCGTGTAGTACTCCTTGGCCGAGTCCTGGTCGAGGACCCAGACCGTCACGATGGACACCCCGGTGATCACGTGCCGCTCCTCCTCGCTCGTCTGGCGGTAGACCGTAGGCGGCGGTCACCCCGACCGCAGCGCCATCGCCGCGTGGAGGGCGACCCCGGCGGCCATCGCCGGCTCGTCGATCACCATCAGGTTGGAGTGGTTGGGCGCCGGGTGGGCGACCCCGGGCGGTGCCGCCCCCAAGAAGACCATGCAGCCCGGCACCTTCTGGAGGACGAACGACCAGTCCTCGGCCCCCATGACCGGGGTGGGCGCCGTCACCACCCGGTCCGCACCGAGCAGGCCCGCCGCCACCGCCAGGGCCCCGGCGGCGGCACCGGGGTCGTTCACCGTGACCGGGTAGCCGACGCCCACGACCTCCACCCGGGCGGCGCAGAGGTGGGCGGAGGCCACACCGGCCGCCACCCGCTCGATCCCCTCGAGGGCGAGCGCCCGGGTGGCGTCGGACACCGTCCGCACGGTGCCCTCGACCACGGCGGTCTCGGGGATCACGTTCCAGGTCGTCCCGGTGGCGATCCGCCCCACCGTCACCACCGCCGGGTCGAACGCCGGCAGCCGGCGGGTCACCATGGCCTGGAGGGCGGTCACCATCTCGCAGGCCACCGGCACCGGGTCCACGGCGTCGTGGGGCATCGACGCGTGGCCGCCCCTGCCGGTCACCGTGATGCGGAACTCGTCGGAGGAGGCCATGAGCGGGCCGGGCCGGCTGGTCACCCACCCCGACGGGACCATCGGGGTGATGTGGATGGCGAAGGCCCGGTCCACGGGGCCGTGGTGCTCGAGCAGCCCCTCCTCGAGCATCACCTTCGCCCCGCCGTCGCCCTCCTCGCCGGGCTGGAACATGAACACCACCCGCCCGGCCAGCTCCCGGCGCCGGGCGGCCAGCACCCGCGCCGCCCCGGCCAGCATGGCCACGTGGGCGTCATGTCCGCAGGCGTGCATGGCCCCCTCGAACTCCGAGGCGTAGGGGAGCCCGGTGTCCTCGGTGAGCGCCAGCGCGTCCATGTCGGCGCGCAGCAGCGTGGTGGGCCCGGGGCGCGCTCCTTCGAGGACCGCCACCACCGAGGTCGTCCGCTCCCCCGTCGACACCGAGAGGCCGAGGCCGCCGAGGGCCTCGAGCACGGCCGACTGGGTGCGCGGCAGGTCGAGGCCGAGCTCGGGGTGGCGGTGGACCTGTCGGCGCAGCGCCACCAGGTCGGGCAGGAGCCCGCGGGCGTCGTCGAGGAGGGACCCGTCGACCGCCGCCTGATCCTGCCCAACCACGCCTCACTCCTCAGACTGGCCCCGGAGGGACCCCCTGCTTGACCCACAGCCACGCTACCGCCGGCGCCACGGCGAGCGATGCCGAAGAACGGGTTCGAGGCGCGAGGGCGAGCAGCGCCACCAGGACGGCTCCTCGCTCGTCGAACTGTCGTGGGGATCCCGACCCGGCTCGGTCGCCGGATTCGGCCCCCACCGATGGTCCGCCCATTTGGGATGTCCAGCGGCACAGCGCACACTGAAATCGCTGCGGCGAGCGGGTCATTCGGACGAGCCGTTGGGAATCCGGAGTGGTGCCGTCACCTGGACATTCATGTGACCTCGGGAATCCAGCATGCGGCCCACGGGGAGGAATATGCTTCCGAGAGGACAACCGGGGGGCGGTGTCCGACAACCTCCGTTCGTCCTGGCATAAGTCAACCGGGAGTGTCAGTGACCACTGGGAGGGGCCATGTCAAGCGGAACGGTCGAAGCACCTAGAAGTCCGATCGCAAGACCCGCCGATGTCGGCATGCGGCGGGAGATGGGATTGATCGGAGCGACGTGGGCGTCAGAGACGTCGATCATCGGCTCTGGATGGCTATTCGGCGCGTTCTATGCGTCGGTCGCTGCGGGGCCGGCAGCCCTCATCGGGTGGCTGATCGGCGGTGCGGCAATCATCATCCTCGCGCTATGCCACGCCGAGCTCGGTGCGATGTTCCCGGTGTCAGGTGGAACCGCGAGATTCCCACACTTCGCGTTTGGCAGCGTTGCCGGCACGGCGTTCGGATTCTTCTCGTGGCTGCAGGCTGTCACGGTGGCACCGGTCGAGTGCTTCGCGGTGTTTGAGTACGCCTCCTATTACGATCACGGACTCTACAATCCCAAGACGCACGTGGTTACGGGTGCCGGCTTCGCATTGACCGTGCTCCTCATGGCTATCTTCACGGCCGTCAACTTCTTGGCGATGCGCATCTACACGTATGTCAACGCCACGCTGACGTGGTGGAAGGTAGCGATACCGGTAGTGGCGATCATCGCCTTGCTCTTCAAGTTTCACGGATCGAATTTCAGCGCGGGTGGCGGCTTTATGCCGTATGGAATCAAAGCGGTGTTCTCGGCGATCCCGTCAGCTGGAATCGTCTTCGCCTATCTCGGGTTCGAACAGGCTGATCAGCTAGCAGCAGAAGTAAAGAACCCTCAGAAGAACCTTCCCCGTGCAATCATCCTGTCCATCATGATCGGAACCCTCATTTACGTAATGCTTCAGGTCGTCTTCACGGCAGCAGTTCCCCACGCAGACCTCGCGCATGGGTGGGCGAAGATCGCCACAAATACCGTCTTGGCCGGGGGACCATTTGCTGGGCTTGCGGGGCTCGTCGGGTTCAGCGCGCTGGCCGTGATCCTCCGGGTGGATGCCTTCATCTCGCCGTCGGGCACCGGTCTCATGTACCTCACCTCGACGTCTCGTGTCGGGTATGGCTTGGGTAGGAACCACTACTACCCCCAGGTATTCACGAGGCTCGACAAACGGGGCATTCCCTGGGTGAGCCTCCTGGTGGGCTTCGTGTTCGGCTTGATCTTCCTGCTCCCGTTCCCCAGCTGGCACTCCTTGGTGGGCCTCGTCACCGGCGCTTCGGTGCTGATGTACGCAGGAGCGCCGTTATCCATGGGTGCGTTCCGGAGTCGGCTCCCGGATATCCATCGCCCCTATCGGATGCCAGGAGCGGTGGTCTTGGGTCCGGTCGCATTTATTGTGGCGAACATGCTGATCTACTGGTCGGGTTTGCAGAATGTGTGGAAGCTCGGTATAGCCATTGTCATCGGGTACGCCCTCATTGCACTCTTTATGTATTTCGACAAAGAACGCCCACCAATGGAATGGAGATCGGCATCATGGATCCCCGCATACCTGCTCGGAATGGGACTGATCTCGTGGCAAGGCCAGTTTGCAGGGACACCTCCCGCGGTGCTGCCGCCGGTCCCCACCGGCAACATCCCGTTCTGGTGGGACATGCTCGTCGTTGCCGCGTTCAGCCTGATCATCTACTACTGGGCACAGGCCGTCGCCGCTCCCAGAGGCGAGATGCAGCGGCTCATCGAACTGCAGACCGCCCGTCAGCCCGAACTTGATGCCGACCCGAACCTGACCGTCTGATCTTGGAGCGCTCAGTGTCGCGGCGCGATCCTCCGCCGCGAGGTCACCGTCGCAAGACCCTCTGATGGGTCGCGGCCGGGCCCGACACGGCGGCGGACGGGTACGCAGTGGGTATGTTCGACACCAGGGGTCGACGGGTGCGTGGCCGGGGCGGGGACGACGGGCCTCGGCGTCCGATGACCGGATGGACGGGCGGCGCGCTCCGTGCTGCGGGGTTCAATTGCCGCCCTGGACGAACGGTCACGAAGTGGGAGGGGCCGCCCCCGCCCTTGGGTACTGCGCCTTGAACTCGGTGACGGCGGTCCGGGGTCTTGCGCTGTCACTTCCTGAAGCCGTGTCGCAAGACCACCACGGCATCGAGTCGTTCCGGGTCCGCGGGAGGATCTTCGCCACGGTCCCCGACGGGACCCACCTGCGGATCATGGCGGCGCCGAGGAGATCAGGGCAGCCGTGGCGCGCCACCCCGACGTCTGCGAGGAGCTCCACTGGGGCAAGCGCCTGGCCTGCGTCGTCGTCGACCTCGAGCGGGCCCCGCCCCGGTTGGTCAAAGAGCTCATCGAGGAGGCCTGGGCCACCAAGGCCCCGGCGTCGCTCGTCGCCGCCCTCGGGCGCGGGCCCGGCGGGCGCGCCACTTCTCAGCCTGGGGCAATCCCACCGACAGCAAATCCACAGGTCGGCTACGTAGGGTCGCCGTGCCCGAGAGCCCGTCCGTAGACCACCGGAGGCCCACCACCTTGTTCTTCACCTACCTCGGAAGAGAGCTGCGGCGCCGCAGCCGCCAGGCCATCGTCGTGGCCATCGGCCTCGGCATCGGGATCGGCTTGGTCATCACCGTGAGCTCCGCCTCCGCCGGGGTGAAGAGCGCCCAGGCCAAGGTGCTCCACGCCCTCTACGGCGTCGGCACGGACATCAGCGTCACCCAGACCCAGACCGCCCCGGGCGGACCCACCCACTTCGGGGGCATCGGCGGCGAGCCGGCCGCCACACGCCCGGCCGCCGGCACCCACTTCTCCCGCACGACGCTGCGGCCCGGCTTCGGGAAGGGGACCCTCAAGGAGACCCGGGTCGGTGAGATCTCCAAGCTCGGTGACGTCAGCGCGGCCACCGGTGGCCTCTCGCTGACCGAGACCTCCCTGGCGGGCACCATCCCCAGCTTCTCGGCCACACCGACCACACGCGCCGCCGGGCGCGGCTTCGGTGGGGGCTCGAACTTCACAGTCAGCACCATCTCGGTCGACGGGGTGGAGCGCAGCACCACCGGGGTGGGGCCGCTGGCACCCTCGGAGATCACGAAGGGCTCGTACTTCAGCGCCGTCGACGCCCACGCCGCGGTGGCCGTCGTCGACACCACCTACGCCAAGCAGAAGAGCCTCAAGGTGGGTTCCAAGGTCAAGGTCGGCACAGCCGAGCTCAAGGTCATCGGGATCGCCGCCCTCCCCTCCTCATCGACAGCCACCGACGTCTTCATCCCCCTGGCCGAGGCCCAGAAGCTGGCCAAGATGACAGGGGAGGTCACCGACGTCTACGTGAGCGTCAACGGCGCCCAGAACGTGACAACGGTCCAGGGCGAGATCACCAAGATCGTGCCCAAGGCGACCGTGACCACCGCCTCGGACCTGGCCAAGGAGGTGAGCGGATCGATCACCAGCGCCTCCAGCCTGGCCTCGAACCTGGGCAAGTGGCTGTCGATCGCCGCCCTCCTGGTGGCCTTCTTGGTGGCCGCCCTCTTGATGCTGGCCGCCGTCTCGCGCCGCGTCCGTGAGTTCGGCACCCTGAAGGCCATCGGGTGGCGGACGCGGCGGGTGGTGGGCCAGGTGATGGGCGAGGGCGTGGTCCAGGGCGTGCTCGGCGCGGTGGCCGGGGTGATCCTGGGCATCGTGGGCGTGGAGCTGGTCTCCGTGTTCGCCCCGACCCTCTCGGCCACCACCGGGCCCTCGGTGGCCACCGGCGGCGGGTTCGGCGGGGGCGGCTTCGGCGGCGGGGGGTTCGGCGGGGGCGGGGGGTTCCGAACGTCCACCGGCGGCACCGGCAGGCCGCCGACCGGCTCCTTCGCCGGCCGCTTCGGCAACCTGACCCACACCGTGTCGGTGCACCTGAACGCCCCGCTGCAGATCGGCGTCCTGCTCCTGGCCATCCTTCTCGCCCTGGCCGGGGGGACCATCGCCGGGGCGGTCGGGGCCTGGCGGGCCGCCCGGCTCAGCCCGGCCGCCGCCCTGCGGAGCGTGCAGTGACCGGGGCACCGACCACACGACGACCGGGGAGGACCGGCTGACCATGTACCAGTTGACGGACGTCTCCAAGTTCTTCCAGCAGAACAAGCGGACGGTGACCGCCCTCGAGCACGTGAACCTCACCGTGGCCGACGGCGAGCTCCTGGCCGTGCGCGGGCCCACCGGGCAGGGAAAGAGCACGCTGCTCACCCTGATGGGCGCGCTCGACCGGCCCAGCTCCGGATCGGTCGTCTTCGACGGTCACGACCTGGCCACGCTCGGCGAGGCCGAGCTGGCCGACCTGCGGGCCCGCTCCTTCGGGTTCATCTTCCAGACCTTCAACCTCATCCCGACGCTCACCGCCCAGGAGAACGTCGAGGTCGCCCTGGTACCGCTGGGCGTGGGCGCCGGCGAGCGCCGGTCCCGGGCGGCCGCCGCGTTGGCCGAACTCGGTCTCGCCGACCGGGTCGACCACCTCCCCTCCGAGCTGTCCGGCGGCCAGCAGCAGCGGGTGGCCATCGCCCGGGCCCTGGTGAAGGAGCCCAAGGTCCTCCTGGCCGACGAGCCCACCGGCAACCTCGACGAGGAGACCCGGGACGACATCATCGGCCTCCTCACCCGGCTGCACCGTGACCGCGGGCTCGGCATCGTCATCGTCACCCACGACAGCTCGGTGGCACGCCGCGCTCAGCGGGTGGCGGTCATCAAGAACGGCCACCTCACCGTCGAGCGCGCCGCGGCGCAACCCCCCGCAACCGCCGTCTGAGTCCTCCCCGGCGGGCCCGAGTCTCGGCCCCGGACCCGGGGGTCCTCGCCGACCCTGCGCCGACCGGCGCGATGGTCGCCGCAGCGGTTGACGCGTAAGTAACCACTAACATATGGTGCATGCGTGACCTGCTCGCCGTCCTGGCCGAGCCCAACCGCCGGCGACTGCTCGAGCTGCTGCTCGGGGGCGAGCGATCGGCCGGGAGCCTGGCCACGGAGTTCTCCATCACCCGCCCGGCCGTCTCCCAGCATCTCGGCGTCCTCGTCCAGGCCGGGCTGGTGGAGGTCCGACGGGAAGGGCGCCACCGCTACTACCGGGTGGTCCCCGAGGGGCTGGCCGAGCTGCGTACCTCACTGGACGTGTTCTGGACCCAGGAGTTGGAAGAGCTGGCGGCGATCGGGCCGCCGGGAAGAGGAGGAGGGCTGATGACCATCGAGAAGACCGTGCTCGTCCCGCTGGGCGCCGAGGAGACGTTCGCCCTATTGACCGAACCGGCACGGCTGCGCCGTTGGCAAGCCGTGGCGGCGCGCATCGACCTGCGGGCCGGCGGCGAATTCCGCTGGACGATCACGCCCAGCCACACGGCTGCGGGGACGGTCGAGGAGGTCGACCCCGGTCGACGGCTGGTGATCACCTGGGGCTGGGAGGACTCCGACGACCTCCCCCCGGGTGCGTCGACCGTCACCGTCACGCTCGAGCCCGCCGAGGGGGGCACCACCGTGCGCCTGGTCCACGAGGGGCTGACCGCCGAGCAGGCCGCCGGCCACGGCGAGGGGTGGGACCACTACCTCGCCCGACTGGTCACCGCGGCGTCCGCCGGCGACGCTGGGCCCGACGAGTGGGCCGCCGCCCCCGACCCCATGGACCGCCTGTCGGCCGCCGAGGCCTCGCTGGCCGTGTGCCAGCGGCTGCTCCGGGACCTCACCGACGCCGACCGGGACAAGGCCACCCCCTGCCCGCAGTTCAGCGTGCACGAGTTGGTCGACCACCTCAACGGGTCGCTGGCCTTCATCGGCGCGGCGGCCGGCGCACAGCCGTCGGCAGCCATCGGGGGCGGCCCCGAGGACCTGGTCGCCGCCACGGCACAGCAGGCGCTCGAGGCGTGGCGCCGGCGCGGCCTCGACGGGCAGGTCGACCTCGGTGGCCACCCGATGCCGGCGACGCTGGTCGCCGACATCCTCTCTATCGAGCTCCTCGTCCACGCGTGGGACCTGGCTCGGGCCACCGGCAGGCAGATCGCCGTCAGCGACGAGCTGAGCGCCTTCGTCCTCGACCTCGGCCGCGAGCTGCTCTCCCCTCAGCTGCGCGATGGCGACCGGTTCGCGCCCGAGGTCGTGGTCGGTGACGGCGCCGACGGTCTGGCGCGCCTGGCGGCGTTCACCGGCCGCCGGCCCTGACCGGCACCGGGGGCGAACCGCCGGCACGTGAGCAAGCGACAAGCGATACGTGGCATGCGACAAGAGACAAAGGAGCGCAGATGGCGAAGTACGTCTTGGTGTACACCGGCGGGTCGATGGGCGAGACCCCCGAGGAGCAGCAGAAGGCGATGGAGGCCTGGATGAACTGGTTCGGTTCGATCGGTGAGTCGCTCCTCGACCCCGGCAACCCGTTCACCCAGGGGTGCACCGTCGCCACCGACGGCACGTCGACCGACGGCGGGGTGGCCGGCCTGACCGGGTATTCGATCATCGACGCCGAGAACCTCTCGGCCGCCGTCGCCGTCGCCGGGGGCTGCCCGGTCCTGGCCAACGGCGGCGGGCTCCAGGTCTACGAGGCGATGGCGATGTGAACCGGCGGGTCGGAGGGTGGGCACCGGCACGCCAGCCATTCGTGCTCCCGGGGCTGCCACCACCTACAGTGCACCGGGAACCGGGAACCGGGCACTGGCTCTGTTCGATGAAGTGAAGGGTGCCATGACGGTCAACCGGCGGCTCAAGATGGGGATCGGCGCAGCGGGGATCGCACTCGCCGTGGCGCTCGCACCGGCGGTGCCGGCCTGGGCCGGCTCGCACGAGACGCACCACAAGTCGAAGTCGAGCGCGAAACCGGCTGCAGCCGGTGCAACCGCGTGTCCGTTGGTCGCCAGCCTGGCCGCCGCTGCCGGCACCACGTACACAGGATCCTCGTCGCAGCCCGGCGCGGAGAAGGGGTGGCTCCTCTGCACATACAAATCGGGTGGGAGCGTCGCGCTCCGGGTGAGCCTGTACACCGTCGGTGCCTCCCTCAAGTTGATCAGCGCCAACGTACCGGCCCACACGACCAAGATCACCGGACTGGGGAACGCGGCCGCCCACTACGGCTCCGAGGTCTACGTCCAGCGGAATTCTGCCCCCAGCTTCAGCGTCATCGACGAGACGGGCTCTTTGAGCCTCGCACAGACCAAGGCCGTCGCCAAGGCCATCGTCGGATCCTGAGCCAGCCTCGGGGGACAAGCCCCTCGCCTGGTCGACGGGGTGGCCGCCGACCGCCTGCTCAGCCTGGGGCCGACCGGCTCCCCCGCTCACGTGGCGTTGCCGACGTTGGCATGGCTCGGTCGGCTTCGAACCCGCTCGGCGTCCGGCGAACGACCGACCTGGACTCACGCGAGGGCGACGTAGTCGAGGTTGACCGCACCGTGATCTGAGCCCTCGACGCTGCACACCACGAGGTTCGTGCCGGCCGCCATGGTCAGCCTGACCGGCACGGTCTGCCAGGAGGTCCAAGCCGCCGAGCTCGGCACCCGCAGCGTGGCCGTGCCGTGGACGTGGCCGGTCACCGGGTCGAGCGCACGCACGGTCAAGGTGGAGGGAGTTCCGGTGGCGTTGGCGGCGCGACAGGCGATCTGGCGACAGCGGGCGAAACCGACCGCTGGTCGTTCCCTCGAAGGAGGGCCAGAGAAGTGGCGGAATGGACGCCGCTGCTAGAGCGTGGGCTGGTGGTCCTTCCCACAAAAGTACTCTCAGGTAGTGCCATGCCCGCTGAGGACCACGGCTCTGATGGCGTCAGTGGTGCTGGTGTCGGTTGCGGTTGGAGTTCTTGGCATCGGCCCAGCCAAGACGGCGCCTCCCCGCGCGCTGCAGGTCAGCGTCGCGTCGGCGCACCGGACGGCCATCGCCGGCTCGACCTGCGAGTTGAGCGCGACGAGAAAGGCGGTGATCGCCACCGGTCGGGTCACGAAGAAGGGCTTCCGAACCCCTTTCACGTTGTCCCTTTCGGTGTACGACGCCCAAGGGGCCATGCTCGACCTTCGAGGCCTGGTCCAATCCACCACAGTGGCGGCCAACTCCCACAGGTGGCACGTCCAGGCGGACATTCTCGGAGGCTTCGATCCGACCCGCTGCCTCATCGACGTGGCGATCCCCCGCGACCTCAGGTCCTTCACCGCGAACTCGACATCCATGTACCCGACCATCAAGTTCGGGGCCCACACGATCGTCGACGAGTCCGCCTACGCGGCGTCCACCCCGCGTCCCGGTGACATCGTCGTCTTCCGCAGACCGCCGGCGGAGGACTGCGGAGGGCCTCCGGTTCCCGACCTCGTCAAGCGGGTCGTCGGCCTCCCAGGCGAGACCGTCCAGGGCGAGAACGGCATCCTCTACATCGACGGATCAAAGCTGCCCCAGCCCTGGCTGCCCAAGAAGACCTCGAACAGCAACCCGTACACGAGCACGTTCGGACCCATCAAAGTCCCGAGAGGTGACTACTTCATGATGGGGGACAACCGCACCGATTCCTGTGACAGCCGGGACTACGGGCCGGTCACGGGGACCTACATCGTTGGCAAGGTAGTCCAGGTCATCCCTGGCTCGTCCACCACAGCGACGACCACGACGTTGCGTACAACTTCCACCACGACGGTTCCCATGCCGACGACGACCCTGCCATCTGCTGTGCCGCTCGTATCGGTCTGTGGGACACCTCCGGCGAACGAGCCGAGCGCCCTGTACTGGTGCACGAGCCTGTGCAGCAGTTACATGACGGGCATCGAGTGGAGCAATTGGGGACCGACATCAGCGACCGGTACGGGGACATACGTGACGAAGACAACGACTCCTCGGACAGGGCAGACAATCGTTTCATGCGCAACAGCGACCCCTGTACAACATCCCGGGACCCCAGCGGTTCTGTCGGACCCCCAGTACGTCACAATCTGTCCACCCGGCGGCGGCAAGGAGAGGGTCCTCCTCTTCACGAAGGCAAGCTGGTGGACATTTCCGATCCCCGACCTGACGCAGTGCAACGGCTAAGCCCGCTGGCTCCCGGCCGGAACCTGGCGCCGCCAACTCCTTGTAGCTGGTCTCGTCGTACCCAACGGGTCTCGGAGCCCGATGTTGACCGCCGTGATCAGCTGAGCCGTGGCTCATTGCTCCTTTGTGCGGTCGTTCAAACCGTCGCCGGTTGTGCTGGGCGTGGGCGGCGGCGCAGGACGAGACCGAGCGCCACGAGGACCAGGCCGAGGACGCCCAGCACCCAGGGCACCGCGTCGACCAGGTTCAACTTGTGGATTTGGCTCTTGGCCAGATTGGCCATGTGCCGCTGGGAGCCCAGCGTCTGGACCCACGTGTAGTCGACCGCCGTCTGGGGCGGGGCGGCCGCGAGCTTGTTGAGCGCGCTGGACAGCGCGGCCACCGCGGGAATGGTGCTGTGCGCCGCCAGCAGCGGGCGCAGCCGGTCGATTCCGACCAGCGACGGGGCCACCTTGACGCCCTCGGCGGTGGTGTCAACCTTGACCATCACCCCGGTGCGGGGCTCGACGTCCACCGTGCCCCGGTAGAAGAAGGTGTACACCAGGGGCACCGGCGCGCCGAGCACCTGTTCGACCTGGGACCGCTGGGCCGGGGTGAGCACCGGGAGGAACGTGCCCAGTAGGGCCGGCACGTTGACCCCGAGCGCCGACAGACGTGGCTCCAGCTGGGTAGGGGTGATCGAACCGGGGAACCCGTTGTGCACCAACCAGTTGCGGTAGTACGGGGACACCGGCCCTGTGATGTCGCTGATGAACTGCTCCACCTGCAGACCCGGCACCCCGGGAAGGGAGAACGGCCCGCGGCCACCGCTCACCACCGCCGCCCCGTCGGTCTCGGTGTTCCAGATGGGGTAGCGCCCCGACACGCTGGTGCCGAGGGGGAAGTTCACCCGGTAGGTCCCGGCGATGTCGGTCTTCGCCGGCTGGCCGAACATCATGGTCTGAGGCCCGTTCTCGAAGGCCATGGTGCGACGGTTCAGCAGGAACTGGAAGTTCTGGTGGTAGGTCAGCTGGCCGGCACGGATGGTGTCCCGCTCTGCCAACACGGCGGTGGAGAAGCCGCCGCTCAGCACCTTCACCTGGCGGCTCACCGTCATCGGCAGCACGGTCGGCGTAGCCAATGGCTCAAGAGTCGACTGGTTGACGTAGATGCTGAACCTCCCGGTGTAGTACGCCGTCTGGTTGGTTGTGAGCGGGAAGCGCACCAGGGCCGGGACGCCGACCACTGCGAACACCACGGCGACGACCACCAGCACCACGCCCACCCCCATCAGCCAGAGGGGGCCCCGGCGGCGGCCCCGTGGCGGTTGGTCGGGGTGCTGGGGCGCCGGTGGCTCGACCAGGGGAGCTCCAATTCCGAGAGCTGGGGGATCCTGGGCAGCGCCCGTCAAGCGCTCGGGGTCCAGCCGGCGCAAACTCGCCGCGTGGTCGAAGCCGTTTGCTCGGGGGGCGAATTGCGTCATCGGGGACCTCCCTCCCGCCCTCAGCTGGGCAAACAGGGCCGACGCACCCTCGCAACGGCTGCGACGTGGCATCGGTTCTTTCCTACTCTCTTAGTGTCGACCCGTCGGACTCGGGCCGATAGGGCCAGAGGTCATCAGTGCGAGGGGGGGTCGTCCCGGGCTCCCGCTGAGAAGCTCGTCGCCCCGGCGATCCGCTGGGTCATGGTGCCTAGGTCAACTTGGCCGACGCGCCACCGGACCTCGAGCGGGTCCACCCCTTTTTCGACGAAGTGCCCAATCGGCTCGGCCCAGGCCACCTGTTGTTGGCTGGACTCGGGTATCTGACCGAGCAGCCCCACTGTGCCCGAAGACGAAGCATGGGGGGATTTCTCCTGCTGGACACATTGGCGGGTAGCCCGGTGACATCGAGGGCGCACACTTGCCCGGCGAACCCGGGGACATACAAAGGACCCATTCTCGACAGGTCGTTGAAGGTCGCCACAGCCGCTCTACCAGGCCTCCGCGGCTCCCCTCGCTACAATCGCGACCGCCATGGGATCCGAGGGGCCGACCGACACCGCCGGCTACCAGGCGGTGATCCGCCGGACCACCCACGGTGTGGCCCACGTGAGGGCCGAGGACTGGGGCTCCCTCGGCTACGGCCAGGGCTACGCGGCGGCCCAGGACCACGGCCCGACCATCCTCGACCAGATCGTGAAGGTCCGCGCCCGCCGCGCGTCGGTGTTCGGACCCGGGGCAGCCGACGCCCACCTCCACAGTGACGTCGCGTACAGCGTGCTCGGGCTCCACGCCCGGGCGTCCGAGATCCGCGCCGCCCAGCCCGCCCACGTCGCCGCCATGGTCGACGGGTTCGCCGCCGGCGTCGACCGCTGGCTGCGCGAGACCCCTGCGGGTTCGCCGCCCGCGTGGTGCCCCCCGGCCGCTGCGGTCGGCAGGGTCGACGCGCTCGATGTCTACGCCACCGCCTCGGACCTCGCCCTGGCCGCGGGAAGCCGCAACGTCATTGAGTATCTGGCCACCGCCCGCCCCCCGGGCCCCGACGGCCCGGCCCCCGCGCCGCCGTTCACCCCGCTCGCCGGGTCGCTGGCCTCCAACGGCTGGGCGGTGGGGCGCGATGCGTCCGCGAGCGGCCACGGCATGGTGATGGCCAACCCACACTTCCCCTGGTACGGCGAGGCTCGCCTGTGGGAGTGCCACCTCACCATCCCTGGGACCCTCGACGTCTACGGGGTCTCCCTTCTCGGCACCCCCGGGGTCCAGATGGGCTTCAACCGAGCGGTGGCGTGGGCGCACACGTTCTCGGTCGGCAACCGCTTCGCCGTCTACCGCCTCACCCTCGACCCCGACGACCCCACCCGCTACCGCTACGGCGACGAAACGCGCGCCATGACCCCTGGGGCGGTAACGGTCCCGGTGCGCCGTGAGGACGGCTCGGTGACCGATCACGTCCAGACGGTGTGGACGAGCCATTACGGCCCGATGCTCAACCTGCCGCTGTTCGGGTGGAGCGCGGAGCTGGCCTTCACGCTCCGGGACGCCAATTTGGGCAACGACCGGTTCCTCTCTCAGTTCCTGGCGATGAACCTGGCCGGGGACCTCGACGAGTTCCAGGCGGCGTTCCGGCACGAGAACGGGATCCCCTGGGTCAACACCATGGCGGCGGACAGCTCGGGCCGGACCTGGTACATCGACGCGTCGCGGACGCCCAAGCTGTCGGACGAGGCCGAGGCCCGGCTGCGCGAACAACTGACGGGCGATCCGCTCACCGCCCTCCTCTTCGCCAACCGGGTCGCCCTGCTCGACGGGTCGGACCCGGCCTTCGAGTGGGCCGACACCGACGGTGCCCCGGGCCCGGGGCTGGTGCCGTTCGACGATCTGCCTCAGCTCGAGCGAACCGACTGGGTGGTCAACGCCAACGAGTCGCACTGGATGGTCAACCCAGCCAGCCCGCTCACCGGCTACTCGGTCCTCCACGGCATCGAGGGCACCCCGTGCAGCGCGCGCACCCGGGCCAACTTCGCTGCCCTGTCCGAGCCCGGGAGCGGCGCGAACGGGACGCTCACGGCACGGGACCTCGAGGCGCGGGTTCTGTCCAACCGCAGCGTGACCGGAGCCCTGCTGCGTGAAGCGTTGGCCGCGCGGTGTGCCCACGCCGGCAGCGTGGAGATGGCCGGCAGGACCGTCGACCTCGCCCCCGCCGCGGCGGCGCTCGCCGCGTGGGACGGGCACTTTGACCTCGGCTCTCTAGGCGCGCACCTCTGGCGCGAGATCATGGTGGGACTCCCAGACGAGGCGGTGCGCGACGCCGGCGTGTTGTGGGCCGAGAGGTTCGACCCCTCCGACCCGGTCGGGCGGCCCTACGGCCTGGCGTTGGCGCCGGAAGTGGGGCCTGACACCCTCCTCGGCGCAGTGGCTCGGGCGGTGCTCGCCCTTAGAGAGGCTGGCGTCGCGCTCGACGCGCCGCTCGGCGAGGTCCAGTGGGCCGTCGGGGGTGGCACGCGCTGTGGCGTCCACGGCGGACAGGAACGCGACGGTGCGGCAAACGTCCTGGGGCCGATCGGCATGCTGCCGTCCCACAGCCTGGAACCCCTTAGGCCCCAAGCAACGCCGGTGGCCGGGAGGACCGAGCTCACCGGGCTGCGCGCCGGCGGGTACGAGGTCACCTACGGCACCGCGTGGCTACTCGTGGTAGAGCTCACCGCCGACGGCCCGCGGGCGCGCAGCCTCCTCCCCTACGGCCAGAGCGGAGACGCCGACGCGCCGTCCGCGCTCGAGCAGTTGGAGGCGTACGCCACGAAGGCGCTGCGCAAGGTGTGCTTCACCGACGCCGACATCGACGACGACCCAAACCTCGAGTCGGTGACGGTCTGGTCGTCTGTCTGAACCGCAGACCACCCTACGGAAACCCACGCCGACGCCTGGCAAGGTTCGGCCAACTGACACTGGCGGACAGACGGTCCGGGGCGCGGACCGAGACCGGGCTTGTCCCGCCATCGCCGGTCGCGTCGTTAACGACCGAAGTTCGCCTGCTCCAAGGCGAGGTTCCACGGGAACCGGTCGTCGGAACAGTGCCGGTCGATGGTGACCGCCTGGGTGGGCTCGGGGTAGAGACGGTAGCGGGTGACCATCATGCAGCCTGCTTCTGGTTCTCGACGCAGGGATGGACCAGTTAGGAGGGGGCCCGGCTGACGTCGCCTCCCGAGGCAAGGTTCGCCTCTTAGCTGTCGAGGAATTTCTCCCAGCGCGTTCACCCAGGTAGCGGATCGGTCAGTCGGCGAAGGAGGAGCCGGGCATGGGCGGCCCATACGAAGCCTTCGGTGACCTTGGGATCGCGTTCATAGTCGACCTGCAGCCGGCGGTTGTTCATCGACCACGACCAGGTGCGCTCGACGAGCCAGCGCCTCGGGAGCACCTCGAAGCGGTGTGCGTGGCTGCGGTTCACCACCTCGGCCGAGATGTGCTGCGCCCGGCACTGGTCGAGAAAGGTCCTCTTGAAGCCAGCGTCGCAGAAGACCTTGACAAGACGCGACGAACGCCCGCGCCCACGGCGCACCACCTCGATGCCGCCCACGTTGTCCGAGGTGTTGGCGGTCAACACCACCACGGCCACGAGCAGGCCCAGGGTGTCGACCAGCCCGAAGGTCTTGCGCCCCGAGATCTTCTTCCCGGCGTCATAACCCCTGGTGGAAGAGGTGACGGTGGAGGCCCCCCGCACGCTGCATCCCTCGATGACACTCGCGCCCTCCTCGCCGAGCTGGAGGATCCGCCACCCGAGCGACCGCGGAGCAAGTAGGCGAGAAATCGAGGCTCCCGACACGGCGGCGGCAACAACTGCGGTCATGGCGGACGGGCCGAGCGGCCTGCTGTCAGCACCGGCCTCCGTTGAAGCCCGACCGATTCGGTCTACCAGAGCGAGTCCAGCACGTGTCCCGATCGCTCCCCCCGGGTTCCGTATCGAGCCGACAGGCAGCGCCCGGGCCACCTCCGCCGGTCCTCCCCCACCGTGCGAGCAGACACCCGATGCCCGGCAACGGCCACCCAGGTGGGTTGCACCCAATGCAACCCAAGCGCAATCTACTCGGTGGTCGCTGGCCGCGATCCGCAGGCACAGATTCACAGAATACGAGTTCAGTAGGTGATTACACCCCCTCGGGAACAGGTGATCTTCCGGATTCGCACGGTAGCTACTGAGGTGTAGACCAGTTGCAAGGGTAGCGGTGCAACGAGCGTTGCCGGGCTGAATGGGCTGGCCCGAAGACGAGTTGCATCCAAGGGGAACGCAGTGGAGATGGGCACTTCGCCTTCTGGGCGAACGACGCAGACCTTGGAAGAGGACGGTACGGGCGGCACCTGCGCGGCGCCGCTTCCCCCGGAGGACGCCCTCGCGGGCGCAGAGAACCGGAGGAGCGGGCGAACCGCGGCCGACGGGGACCGGGGGGCCACTGGGCCCATCGGTCGGAACCACCGGTCCGGGGACTGCTTCCGCTGGCCCGTCACCGACCCCGCGACACGGGACCGGGGTGCGGGGTTGGTCGAGGTAATGATGTCCTTCGCCGTCCTCCTTGTGGTCCTCGTCCCGATCTCCTACCTGCTCCAAAACGTGCTGGGTCAGACGTCCACCTCCCGGAACAAGATCCAGGCGCTGTCGCTCGCCGAGAAGTGGATCGAGAAGCTGAATTCCACAGGCCCGCCCGCCGCCCCGACACCCAACAAGCTCCCGACAGTCGGGAACCTCATCTACGAGGGGACAACAACCGCCCCCACAGGGGTGGTGAAGTACACAGTCAGCGGCACATTCAGGTACTACACCACCGCCAAGTTCACCTGGGCCGCCGAGACAGGGAACCCAAACCTCTGCACTTCAGCGACGGTCCCCCAGATCCTCGCCCTCTCAGTCACCACCTCCTACCACGGAGGTTCGGTCACCGACACCACGGAGACCGACTACCCGCCGACCGGGCTGCCGACCTACGGCTTCCTCGGCGTGCAGCTGGCAGGGAGTCCGACCAGCCCCACAGACCCGACACCGCCGGTCTCCCGGTCCGGCCAGCGGTGGGGAGGACAAGGCGGCCGGGTGGCGACAGTCCCGGTCGCGGTCACCTCGACCGCCACAGGCACCGTACACGAGAGCACCGCTGGCCCCGAAGGGTGCGCCTTCTTCGAGCTGCCCGTCGGCACATACAAGGTCAAGGTGGGTACAGCAGCAGGCAACGGCTACCGCCTGCAGACGCCGTTCGTCACGACCGGCAGCACCACCGCTACGACCATCGCATATGCGCCCGTCCTGGCAGTGGCCCTCAGCAAGGTGACGATAGCCGGGCCGTTCCAGTACGACGAAGGCGCCTACATCGACGTCCAATACGCCGACTCGACGGTGAATGACGGCACCGTGCTCTGCCCGGACGAGGGCGGGATCCAGTGCCTCGTCACAGGCCAGGGAACAGCGGGGCGGATCACTGCCGCGACCAGCGTGCTATCGGGGACGTCGTGGTCCTCGACGGACCTTCCGGCCGCCGACGACACCGAGAAGATTGAATCGACCGCGTGCTCCTCATCCTTCTGCGCCGCCGTCGGGTTCGGTGCAGCGGGTGGGGCCGCGGTCACCGACGCCGTGTCCCACCCGGGTGACTGGGTGGCCAGCTCGCCCCCGTCGGCACTCCGGGTCCTGACCCTTCGTCAGGTGCGGTGCCCGAGCTCGACAGGTTGCCTGGCCATCGGGACAACGGCGACAGGCGCGGTCATCCTGGGCGCGGTTGCCTCCAGCGCAGTCACAGGTGGATTCTCGCTTACCTGGTCAAAGGACGCCCTCCCCTCCGGCGTCACGCTCACCTCCGCCACGGGGATCACCTGTGCGGGCACGACGGGATGCTTCGTCGTCGGCACATCCCCGTCGGGGCCCGTCGTCCTGGCTGGTGCCGGGACCGGGGCCCCGGAGAGCTGGGTGCAGGACTCCCTCACCCTCCCGTCGGGCTCGAACATGGAAGCCATCTCGCAGATGAAGTGCGCATCCAAGTTGGCGTGCTTCATCGTGGGCACGGCGTCGTCGGGCCCCGTCGTCCTGGTCGGTGCGGTGACCACGTCCCCCGAAGCGTGGACCAAGGAGTCGCTACCCCTCTCCATGAAGTCGATCACCGGCATCGCCTGCGCGGCAACCACGGCCTGCCTGGTTGGGGGCATGACCACATCCACCCCTTCGGTCCCTGAGGTCCTGGCCACCTCCGTCACCACGACGGCGCAGTCGTGGGTGCAGGACGCGCTGCCGATGACGATGAAGACAGTCTCCCAGCTCACCTGCGCGGTGACGGCGTGCTTCGCCATAGGCACAGACGGGCAAGGGGACGGCATCATCGCCGGCCCTGCATCCGCCGCCGCCACGTCGTGGGTGTCCGACACGGTGCCCGTCGGCCTCACGCTCACCCGAATCACCTGCACGGCGACAACATCGTGTGCCGTTACCGGGGTGGTCCCGACAGCCACAGACGCGGTGGTGCTGACCGGGGTGGTCACGTCCGAGAGCCAGACCTTCACGGTGGCCGACCTCCCGGCAGTCAGCACAGCTGACGCCCTCAGTGACGTCACCCGCACCGGCCGGTCGGCGACCGGCGACAATCCCCGAGTCGTCCACCTCACCAGTGCCGTCAGCCCGCTACCTGACGTCGGCGCAAGCAGCCGTGGCCGGGCACCCGGCCCGGCCGTCGCCTCCGGGGTGACGGGTGTCCGGACAAGCGACGTGCACCACGCCGTCCTCACGGCCACACCCCACCTCCAGGCGCCCACGGTCACCTCGTTCTCGCCCACGACAGGGTCCACCAGTGGCGGGACCACAGTGACTGTAAACGGGACGAACCTGACCGGGGCCACATCTGTCAGGTTCGGCACAACAGCGGCGTCTAGCTTCACCGTCACCAGCTCAACGCGGATCAAGGCGGTGACCGCCCCTCATGTGGCCGGCACAGCCAAGATCTCCGTCACCACCTTCGCCGGGAACGGGACCTCGTCGTCCACCTTCAGGTTCGTCGCCCCCGTGCCGGCCATCACCTCCTTCACTCCGGCGACAGGCACGACCAGCGGTGGCACCACGGTGACCGTCACCGGAACTGGCTTCTTCGGGGCCACCGCGGTCAAGTTCGGGACGACAACAGCGGTCAGCTACACCGTCTTGAGCCCCTCCCAGATCAAGGCCACCACCGATCCCCACGTTGCTGGGACAGTCAGAGTGTCCGTCACCACCCCAGGCGGGACCGCCACCTCGAGCGGCAGTTTCCGGTACATCGCTCCGGTACCCACCATCACCTCGTTCACCCCCGTGACAGGCCCGACCGGCGGTGGTACCACGTTGACCGTCACCGGGACCGGCTTCTTCGGGGCCACTGCGGTCAAGTTCGGGTCCACAACAGCGGCCAGCTACACCGTTTCGAGTCCCACCCAGATCAGGGCGGTCACCAAGGCGCACGCGGCTGGGACAGTCGCCGTCTCGGTGATCTCCCCCGGTGGGACGGGGACCCTGGCCACGCACTTCCGGTTCGTCCCACCACCGACCGTCTCGACCTTCGCGCCGACCGCTGGTCCTACGGCGGGCGGGACCACGGTGACGATCACCGGAACGAACCTCACAGGCTGCACCGCTGTGAGGTTCGGATCGACAACAGCCAACAGCTTCACCGTGACAAGCCCCACCCAGATCAAGGCGGTGACCAAGGCGCACGCGGCCGGCACAGTCGCCGTGTCGGTCACCACCGGCGGCGGGACGGCCGACTCGACGTCGGACTACCGGTTCGCCGCCGCCCCGACCGTCACCTCCTTCACCCCGACGACAGGCACGACCAGCGGAGGGACCCCGGTAACCGTCAGCGGAAGCAATTTGACGGGGGCCACCGCGGTCAAGTTCGGGACAACAGCGGCGGCCAGCTACACCGTCACAAGCACCACCACCATCAAGGCGGTGACCAAGGCCCACGCCGCCGGCACAGTCACCATCAAGGTGACGACGCCCGGTGGCACAGCGACCTCGTCAGATCACTTCACATTCGTCGCCGCCCCGACCATTACCTCCTTCACCCCGACGGCCGGCCCGACCGGGGGCGGCGCGACAGTCACCATCACCGGAACCAACTTCAAGGGCTCCAACTTCACCACCACGGCCATCAAGTTCGGGACGACAGTGGCGACAACTTTCACGGTTACCAGCGCCACCACGATCAAGGCCAAGACCAAGGCGCACGCGGCCGGCACAGTCACCATAACGGTGACCACGCCCGGTGGCACAGCCACCTCGTCGGGTCACTTCACATTCGCCGCCGCTCCGACGATCTCGAGCTTCACACCGACCGCCGGTCCGTCGACCGGCGGCACCGCGGTGACCATCACCGGGACCAACTTCAAGGGCTCGAACTTCACCACCACCTCCGTCAAGTTTGGGTCGACAACAGCGGCCAGCTTCA
>Ga0181536_10000459_pt1 | contig 48935 bp, 43 predicted proteins | sample PEATcosm2014_Bin_41_FD_121105 | JGI IMG/M metagenome (GOLD analysis project Ga0181536, IMG submission 121105) | Peatland microbial communities from MTU Mesocosm Facility, Houghton, MI, USA - PEATcosm2014_Bin17_60_metaG | ecosystem: Environmental > Terrestrial > Soil > Wetlands > Peat | place...
CTTGCCCAGCACCGCGGCCGGGCTCTTCGGATACCAGTTAGTCAATCCGATGCTCTTGCGCAAGCAGTTCTGAGCATGCCGCCGCCAGGCGCAAGCGCTATGCTGATACGATCCTCCGGTGCTGAGAGTGATACTGCAAGTACGAGCAGCCTATCTAAACCACTACCGCCTAAAGGCGGTAGGTTTGTCCGCGGCTGAAAGTCGCGAAAGGAGCCACTGAAGTGGCGCGCGTCATTCCGAGCGCAGCGAGCAATCTCACACCCCGCGCGACACTCACACGCCGCGTGTGAGATGCTTCACTTCGTTCAGCATGACGAACACTCACCTCCGCCCTTTCGCAAGAAATGAGCGAACAAAGAAACGACCTACTGAAAGTCGACCGGCTCAAAGCCGGTGGGATTAGACCCGGTGCACGGAACCTAAATGCATGGACAGCACAGGAACCGCGGCTTCGAGCGTAATTCCTTCGGCAACTGACGGCTCTAGTCAAGCCAGCGTTACGTGCTTATTCATCGCCGATCGGCCTCAGAGGATGAACGCCAGTCGCCGCTTGTGCAGGGGGACTTGCTTTCCTGCAAAGACAAGCGTGCCGGAGATTCCCGCCGGCAGGGCCACGCGAGTCTTCCAGCCGGCCCGAGTCGAAACCAGGTCGAAGGCGATTTCGCCGTCCGGGTGCGGCATGGTGCAGTGAAGCTCCTTCCACGGTCCCAGCTTCGGCTCGATACGAACCGTCCGAAAGCCCGGCGACGCGGGGAGAATGCCCGCGATGCTTGTGTAGAGATGGAACAGCGCATGGCTGGCCCAGGCATGACAATCGGACCTTGTGGAGTTGATACCGTTTTCCGGCGGCGTCCTGAAGCCGCTTCGGAGCATCTGCTTCCACGGCTCTAATCCGGGAATGATCGGTTCCGCCCGGCCCATTCTCCGCAGCACTTCAAAGAGATAAAACCGGAAGTAGCACGATGCGCGCTTGAGATCCGGCGCTGTCAGGAGACCCCGGAGTGCGCGCTGCGCGCGCCCGCCCGCGATCGCGCCGGTCAGCAGCGCCAGGCATTGGGAGTGCTCGCTGAATTCAGTGTGCGCAAGATTGTCCGACATCAGTCCGCGCCGCTCATCCCAGAATCGCCCGACGGCCGCGCGCGCGACATCGCGCGCCTGTTCGTAGTTTCGCCGCGCCAGCAGCGGCTCGCCGAGGATCCGTTCGAGGTCCGCCGCCGCCTGCAGCGAGAGAATGTAGAACAGATTGAGAGGACCCGAAACGCCTTCTGCCGCGTCGGGCGGAATGCCGAGCTTCCACTCCGGCACCCAGTCGAGGAACGGCCAGCCGGGCAGCGCTTCGAGGAGCCCATCCTCATTTCTGTACGGCTGGAACTGCTCGAACATTGCGCGCAGTCCAATCATGCGATCGCGCACCCATTCCAGATCGTTGCGCCAATAGGCGTAGTCACGCAGCATCAGCGGCCAGATCAGGGCAAAGGGTGAACAATGCTGGATATCCCGGCTCGGATAGCGCTCGTTCACAAAGCCCCGATTGACGCGCGAATAATCGAAGAGTTCGATCCCGCGGCGGACCAGCCGGTCATCGCGCGAGACGACGTAAGTGATCAGCATCTGGATGCGCGTATCGCCGACGTACATGAGCTGCTCGTAGCGCGGGCAGTCCAAGAAGGTCTCGTGCGAGCACATCTGCAATCCACGCAGGCAGAGACGGACCAGCGCGGGCATATCCGCATCGCTGCAGCGGAACGCACCCTCCATTTCGAGAGGATAGCGCGTCTCGTTCAGTGCAACGCGATGGAGAGTCAAAGGCGCGGACTTCGTCTCGATATTCAACAGGCAATAGCGCCCTGAGCGCCACCAATGGGTGGTGAACACCCGCCTGCGGCCGTCAGTCGTGAAGCAGTCGCCCCGGCACTTGACGTTCTTTCCGATGATCTCCGAACGGTTCCCTTTATTCCAATTCGCCTCATCGAGGAAAAGGCTTTCTTCCCAGCCCCAGGTCACGGAAGCTCCCGCTCCGCCGCTGATTTCGAGAACCGGATATGCGCAATAGTAGTCGTCCAGGTCCCAGAGCAGGAATGCTTTCGAGTGCTCCGGGATCGTCAGGGAGCGCCGGCCGTCCAGAAGCAACTGCCAGCCTGGCAGCGACGGGTGGCGCGCATCCTCCGCGCGGAGGCGCTCGCCGGGCGGCAAGGGTCGGTCCGAAGCAGCGACCGCCTTGCCGGTTCGGATCGTTCGGTCAACTTGATCCGGCAACGTCGAGGGGAAGAGCGTCCAGCCCGGCTGTGAATAGCCGTAATGGTAGCCGAAACGATGAGCATACTCAGTCAGCGGCGGCTGCACGACCTCTGCCGGGCGATATGCGCCGCCCTGGTCCAATTCGCGCGCGTCCACGAGCAGTTCGGCTCCGGAGCCGATAAAGGCCCAATCGCCCATCGGCCGGAACTGATGGCCGCCCAAAGCTCGGACTTTCCATTTCGCCGCGCCCGTGGTCAGCAGCGCGTCATATTGTCCCTCGGCTTTCAGGATGAACCCGCCGCGGTGCGAAAGTTGCGCCATCGGAGCATTCGGACCGATCTTCCAGACCAACGCCTCAATCGCATGCCTGCCCGGCGCGAGCTTGATGCGGTAGGAGGAATAGCTCCAGTGTTGAACGTCCGACCGGTCCGGGCCGCGCGCGATGCGTTTGCCATCCAGAAAGAGTTCGTATCGTTCGTCGGCGCTGACATGCAGGATGAGCGGCTCGCGACGCGCTGCGAAGGAACATCGGAAATTCAGGAGAACCGGCTGATCATCGGGGACATCCGGATGCCAGATCCAGGCTGCGTTGTCAATTTCCTGCCAGGGAACGATTCCCGCATTGCCATCGCGTCGCGGCGCCGGCAGGAACAGCCGCGTCGCCAGATTGTGACTCATTGAAGACCTCCAAATCGGTTAATGACGAAGCCGGTGGACAGCCTTGCGCGTTATTTCTTCACCTTTGCGGCGAGCAGTTCGCGCGTCACCTTGACGTCCGGGCTGGTCAGGGCGAGATAGTCCACGTTAACGCCGCGCCCGTTCAGGTTCGTCAGGCGGAGGACGTTCTTCCCCTGCTTGAATTTCAGCAGCAGCGGCTTGTCGTTCGTCGGGTTCATTGCCAGCCTCTGCCCGGTGTTCCGGTCGCGGCCGGCCGAGGTCAGCAGGATGCGCAGTGACGTCTCCAGCGGGCGGTCGTCCGGGCTGGCCATGCCCGCCACGCCGTAGGCATGGCTGATGGGCACGAGGATTCGGAGCGGTTTACCGTAGGACCTGTTTGGCCAGCCACTAGGAACCTGCGGCCTCCTACTTAAGGCGACCGGAGGTCTCTTTCTTCTCCGGCGTCGCATGAACTCCGCCAACGCACTTTGCTAAGGCAGCATCAGTCCGCATCCGGAAAAGCCGACTTCACCGCCAGTGCATTATCATGCCCGTGTTACGCCCCCTCGGCGTGCTCCTAAGAAGACGGACTGATTCCTCTGGCCGTAAAACTCTTGAATCCAAAGTCCTTATTGGTGCCAATGCCGTGACCCTTAACGCATTCCAGAAACTCGCCAATACCGGGATTGCCCGTCTTATGCGTGTCATCCGTGACCCGTGCCTTCTCGATGCCGTTGATGTACAACGTAATCACATTGCCGACCACGGACGCCTTGAGTATGTCTCCGTTCTGCAAGCCAAATTCGGGGCCGCGTTTATCGGCCAGATACGTAAACTTCCCAAGTGGACCTTCCCAGCGGACGATCTGCACGTAAGATGAACCGTTCTTGACACATCTCGCAAAGCACTCATATCCGGTCGTGCTGTGGGGTGAGCTTGTCCAACGCAGGAGGATCTCGACTTCCTGATAGCAGGACGCATCCGGTTTGGCGATATACACTTCTCCCCATGCTTCCTGGTCCGGTGGAAAGCCCGACAGATGCGCGTAGGAATCGTTATACTTTTGACTGCCTTCATCCGTGCCCGTTTGAGTGCCGTGGGCAATGCCGCCGCTTTTCGATATCTGGGCCCAATCAAGACCGTTATTCCTCCACTTTCCATTTTCGGAGAGCGGGTTCTCCTCACCCTTAAAGGTGGTGGTGTACGTCTGGGCACACCCGGCAGTTGGCAAGACACCTGAGGCGAATATGAACAGGCCGAACAACGCTCTGTGAACTCCCGACCGCAGCAATGAAGGCAACATACCGGTCAACTCCAGCGCGTGGCGATACCCCAATGCGCCCCGCCGCGAATCGCCGGAGCGCGGTTCGGAATCATTGCAGTTGTCGCTCGGCTGCCAACCGCCGACCGGACACAGGAGCGCCTCCATATCTCGCTTCATGGCACTGTCTGCTTTCATGCACTCGTGACGGTTGCTGGACCATAACGATCACTACAGGCTGTCTGGATTCAGCCTGACAGCCCGTTGCCGGCGGCGCGGCGCCACGCTGTCGTGGCCTCTCACATGTCAGCCGGTATCATACTCTTCCGCAGAGCGAAATCAAGGGGTTCCTGTTCAGCTCATCATGCGATTTGCAAAAAGTTTCCCACGCGTAGCTCGTCATGCTCGCCGAGTGCCCGCGCAGGATTCATGAGCCTGCGCCTGCGACCTCCCTTGGGAGACGGCTCCGCCCAAGCTGACGTGAGCATGTAGCCGAGAATCCCCCGTGGGCCTTCCCTTACCGCTGCGTCGAATGCCGCCCCGGTTCGTTTTCGCCGGCGCCAACTGCCGCCCCCGAGAAGGAACTGCAGGCGCAGATCGGCCACGCGAAGCCGCTGTGGGCGATCACCCTGCTCAAGGAACTGATTGATATCGGGGCTTTCAAGCAGTTCTGCAAGTGGATGGTATCGGAGCGGCGCGCGAGTGAATCGCCCGTCGCTTTCGTGAAGAGGATGAACGCGCACACTGACCGGTGCATCGTTCGGCGAGCGCTGACGGCGGATGAATGCCGGAGGCTGTTGGAAGCGACCCGTGCCGGTAAGCCCAATGCCGGACTGACTGGGGCGGACCGGGAAATGCTGTACCGACTGGCGCTCGAAACGGGGCTGCGCTGAAACGAGCTGCGCACACTGGCAGCGGCAAGCTTCGACTTGGACACCAAGCCACCTATCGTCACTGTCAAGGCGGGTTACTCCAAGCACCGGCGGGAAGACACGCTTCCGCTTCGGCCAGAGACGGCAGAATTGTTGCGCGCCTAGCTCGGCAAGAAGCTCCCGCTGGCCAAAGCATTTCCCATGCCGAACCGTAACGTCGGCGGTGGCATGATCGAGGAAGACCTGAAAGCTGCGAAGATCGAGCCGGAAGACAGCTCGGGCCGGGTCGTGGACTTCCATGTCTTGCGGCACACCTTCATAACGAACCTCTGCGACGGAGGAGTGCATCCGAAGACGGCGCAATCGTTGACGAGGTATTCCAGTATCACGCTCACGATGGACCACTACACGCATTTGACGCTTGCCAGCCAGACGAATGCCCTGGACGCACTGCCTGACCTGTCTCAGCCGTCAACCGCGCAGGAGGCCCGTGCAACTGGTACTGACGCGGCAGCCAGTGTACCGCAGAATGTACCGCAAGAGGCGGTAAAAAGTGGTGATTTCGGGAAGGAATTGGAAGGAAACAGGCCCCCCTTGCGCGACTGCGTCGAACTCGAAAAACCCTTGCCAGTATTGGAAACTCCGCGTACTTCCGGTATGATGCGCTCAAGGCGCGAGGGTGGCGGAATTGGCAGACGCGCTGGACTTAGGAACCGGCGCACAACGTGCAAATGGGGCCGTGAATACAGGGGATTCTGCGAATTCGGAAACCGTCTTGGCGTCCTGCTTGGCGTTCCTGGCTGAAAAATCCCCTGATCTTGCCGCCGTGATAACCGCTTGGCCGAAGCTCCCGGAACCCCTCAAGGCGGGTATCCTGGCGATGGTGAAGGCGGTGAAACCATGAGCGGACAAAGCCAGTCAGGGTAAGGCGGAGTGAACGATGGATAAAGGCTTGAACCTGCGGCAAGGGCGGTTCGTCGCGGCGTACCTCATGGAGCCGAACGCGACGAAGGCTGCAATCGCGGCGGGCTACAGTCCCAAGAGGGCCGAAGTAACCGGCTGCGAACTCGTAAGAAACCGTAAGGTTGCGGATGCTCTTGAAAGGCACCGCGCAAAGGCTGAGGACGCCGTGCAGATCACCGTGGAGGAGATCATTACCACGCTTCGCGGCATTGCCACCGACCAGACTCAGCCAGCTTCCGCGCGGGTCTCTGCCCTGCGCGAGATCAACCAAATGCTCGGACACCATGCGCCGAAACAGATCAACGTCAGAGAGCAAGGCGTCACGCTGGTCTTTCACCTGGACGGATCACAGCCGAACGATCTGCCCGTCGAGGCTGATAGTGCAATAGCGCCAAGACCCATCGCACCGAACGAAAGCGCCGAATGATTACGGGCACGAAAAAACACCAACCGCGACATGCCCCACCGAGAGCCGCGCACTTGGCCGGCGGACTGGCGCGACTGCGTGTGTTCGGGCGCGCGGAATTCCGTCAAGGTGCTTTGCTCCGTAGACGCATTCCAGCGCAATCAGAAGGCCACCCGGGGGCGTATCCGCGCGGTTCTAGGGCATGGCAGCAAGCAAGGCGCACGGCCTGGACGCCGGGAAGCGCGGCGCGGCGCTCCACGTCAAGCTGCGCCATTGGCGGACATCGGCAACGCACAACGCAGCGGCCTGTCGAGGAGCGAGTCACGGCCAGCCGGCACACCCCGGCACCCGGCCCCGCCCCGGTACACCCCCGAAACGCGAAACGCGCTGCAAAAGGGGACCCCATTTCTCAATCTCCGCTTGCAGAGGGTAGCCGGGGAATTGTCTTCAGGACGCGCACACAGAGCGCCGTCGCGCGGCTTCCGTGCGTCGCCGAGGCACCACCCCGTGCTGTTGTAGCGCCACGGGGCGTCGGATACTCAGGGGAGGACCAAGGGCGATGCCGGACGACAAACTGACACCGAAGCAATGGGCATTCGTGCGGGAATACCTTGTGGACTGCAACGCTACGCGCGCGGCGATACGGGCGGGGTATTCGAGGAAAACGGCGGGGCAGAAGGGACACAGCATGTTGAAAAAAGTTGAAATTCGTGAGGCCGTCGAGAGGGGGCAGGCGGAAGCCGCCGAACGCGCACAGATAACCGCCTCACAGATTACGAGCGAGTTGGCCGACATTGCGCGCGATCCTGAAGCTCCGCCAGCCGCCCGCGTGTCCGCATACCGCGAGATCAACGACATGTTGGGCTTCCGCGTGCCGACGAAGATTGAGGGCGTTCTGCGGCGCGAGACGACCGTGATCGTCGAGATGCCCCCTGAGCGCGTCCGGGAGTTTGAGGAGCGCGAGGCGGCGCGGCTGGCGCGGCAGGCGCAGGAACTGGATGAGCCGAAGGAGAAGCAGGACAATCCGGGCGAGTGATCGTCTTTCTTTGGGGTAGGGGCTTGACACGGCACCGGGAGCGGATACAGCCTTCCTGGGCACTTCTACGGGCTTCCGGGGCCTATCCCCGGGTCAAAGGTACTTCCGGCGCTGCCAAGGACAGCGGGTTATGGCATCACGAAGGGTAGGCGAGAGCAACGCCCGATTACTATTCCGTTTTCTCCTGTCCGGGGAGCGGGCGGGCGATCCGGTCAGCCAGCGGTTATCCCAAACTGTCCTAATTCGGCCTGTCCGGGCGCGGGCGGGCGATCCCGGCGCAGTGAGAGGGGATACGGGCCTTCTCGATCATTGGGCAAGGGGAGCGGCGACCGTGAGTAAGGCGCACGCGGTTTTTGGCAGAAAAACGCAAAAGGCAATACCAGCCAACTGGCGGTGCCAGGCGGGGCTGCGGGAAAGTCAGTAAAAGTCAGTATCCGGGGCGGGCTTGGCGGCACCAAGCCCGGCGGCGGGACCTGTCAACGGATGGAGGTTCGGAGGAACGTGGCCCCATGCTGTAGGGGTTGACGGCCCATGGGACGCGCTCCAGGGGTATGAAAAGCTGCCGTGGCAGCGCAATACAGCGCGGCAAGTGTCAGCCCCGTAGCGTAGACTGGCTCTGGCGCAGGACCGAGCGGGCGAAGAGGTGAGCAATCGAGCCGAGGACCTTTGGCGGAGGGCACTAGGATGGCTCACGAACTGGAGATTCGGGACGGTCAGGCGTCCATGATGTACGTCGGCGAGCCGCCGTGGCACGGTCTGGGGATGGCGCTTGCGAAGCCGGCCACGGCCGCTGAGGCGATGCAGGCGGCGCGACTGGACTGGTCCGTTCGGAAGATTCCCCTGTTTGCCGGGGACGGAATACACCAGGAGCGATTCACCGACCGCTTCGCCCTCGTCCGCGATGATCTATGGGGCAAGGCTCCATCCGGTCTTCTTGGCATTGTGGGCGAGGATTACGAACCGCTTCAGAACCAGGACGCCTTCGCGTTCTTCGACGGTATCGTGGGCAAGGAGGCGGCAATCTACCACACTGCCGGCGTGCTGAGGGGCGGGCAGCGGGTCTGGATGCTGGCGAAGCTGCCGGGGGAAATCCGTGTCGTGGGCGACGACGTGGCCGACAAGTACCTGTTGTTCTCCAACAGCCATGACGGACACGCCACCGTCCAGGTCAAATTCACCCCTATCCGGGTAGTCTGCCAGAACACGCTGACGATGGCATTGAATTGGGGGAGGACGGTTCGAGTCCCGCACACACGGAATATCAGCGAACGGCTCCGCCATGTGCAGAAGTTGCTGGGCATCGTCAACACTCGGTACTCGGCCCTCGACGAGCGATTCCGCGCGATGGTTCAGGTGCAGATGACCGGTGATCGTCTCGATCACTACCTCTCGCGCGTGTTTCCGAGTCCGCCCGACCGGGCTGACGGCAGAGCGCGGGCGCGCGTGAAACATGACCGGCTGTGTGCAGAACACTTCTTCGATCACGGCGCCGGGAATCGGATGAAGGGCGTTGCCGGAACGCTGTGGGCGGCCTACAACGGCGTCACGGAGTACGTGGATCATCGGGCAGGCCAGCAGCAGACGCCTGAGCGTCGTCTGAACTCCGTCTGGTTCGGAGACGGCTACCTCGCCAAGGCGCGGGCGTTCCGGGTCGCGGAATTGCTGGCGAGGACGTGGAGCAACTGATCTCTGCCAACGGGAAACCTGGCCTCGGCCGTCGAGAGTTCACGGGTCCTATCGGTGAGGGGTGAGGCTTCACGCATGGAGCGGCGTATCTTCGATGTCAGAGGATTTTTCTTGCTTTACGCCTTGACAGCGGCTAGAATGTCGGCACCCGGACGAGGAAAGGTGCTTATTGTGAAATGAGGGTATGGAAAATGCCTGAGTATTGGTTGCGGTGTTCTGTGCAGACTGGAATGTTCAGTAACGAACGCATCGTCAAGGTGGGGAATGGCCTGTTGTTCTTTGTTGATGTGAATCACGTGGAGGGTCAGGTAAATCAGGCCGGTAGAGTCAAAGTCCGTCTATTGAAGACGAATGGTGAAGTCTTCTGGGCGATAATGCCAACCGAGGACGTCGCCGTTGTCCAAGTGCCAAAGGACCAGATGGAGCCGGTTTCTGCATGATTTTGTCCAACGTCGAAATTCATCGGGCACTTGATGCCGGCTTAATCGTCATAGAGCCACAGCCTCAGCCGAGGGAGCCTGGAATAGGCCAAGTATGCCCCTATCAAACGAGCGCGGTAGATTTGACGCTGGGGACCGAGATTTCATATTTCAAACCAAAGAGGAAGGCCCCCGTCAACATAGACCTTCGAGAGGGGAAGTTTGCAGACCTCTTCATTCCCTACTCAGTAAAAACAATCATCAGCGAGGAACAGCCTTTCGTTCTAGTATCCGGCAGGTTTATCCTGGCGAGGACACAGGAGACAGTGACCCTTCCTCTCGACAAGCCCACGTGTCTCGCGGCGCGGGTAGAGGGGAAGAGTTCATATTCACGCTGTGGTTTGCTCGTCCATTTCACAGCCCCGACCATTCACGCCGGATTCTCTGGCGTGATCACGCTCGAACTCATCAATTTCGGACCACTTCCGATTTCACTCTATCCGGGGATGCCGATTTGCCAACTAATAATCGAAAAGGTCGAAGGCGTCCCCTTCCGCAATGATAGTCAGTTTCAAGGGCAGAGCCAGACCAGTGGCGCACGGTGATGCCGGCCTTGGTCTGTTGCTGGTCCTACGTTGACACTTACCGGCGTACCGCATCTACCTCTTCCGAAACGCCGTTAAAATCGCTCCCGCCACTTCCCCCACGCCCTTCACAACCGCATACTGCCAGTGCCCGTATCTCGCGTCCGCGTTCACGGCCTTGACCCAACGCCGGGCGGCTTCGGCTTTGACCTCAGCGAGTGGGTCAAAGCCCTTCGTCTCAAGAATCAAATGGTGCGCCACAGACGATTTCCCGCCTGGCTTCAGGCGGATGATGAAGTCGGGGATGTAGTCGTGCCCCTGGCCGTCGTGGACGTAAGGAATCGCAAAGCCCAAGCCATCATTCTTCACGAAGGCTTCCACGTTCGGGTGCGTGTCCACGACGTAGGCGGCGCACTGCTCCCACCTGCGGGTGTCCAGGACCGCGTAATTCAAATGGCAATGCTCGACAGGGCGCACGTCCTTGCTCGTCCAGAAATCCACGTCGCCCGTCGAACCCGGCCCCCGGTGTTGCTCGTACCTGGGAATCTCCGGCGCTTCCCCGGCACTCGTGTCCGGGCGAATCGCGTTGACAAGCCGCTCCGAGACCCACCCGTAGTATGGCGACAGGAACACGTCAATCAACTCCGCCGGATGCACGGGCCTTACCTTGTCCTTCAAGTACCTATCCACGATCTTGAGCACCTGCGGAAAGAACACATGCGCTGGTAATTCGCACGAGGGCGCGCTCGTGAAATCCCGCGTGATGTCGGACGCCAGGTCGAAGACAAGCTCCTGATACCGCCTTCCCTGACGGTACGGATTCAGGTCAATGCGTTCCAGTCTGCCGGGACCAAAGAGCGATGGCCGCCCCTGATTGTTGGGCAATCCTGCCTTCATCTGCACTTCGGGCGGGATGTTCATGGGGTCCAGAACGAGCGTCGGCAGTGATTCCCAGTCCACAGTGATCCGGTTCCGAATGGCCTGCGTGTATCCGTCAACGCGCGGGAATTCAATCTTGTACTGCGCCTTCTCCGGTATGGCGTGAACATGCCTGCGTTTCTGTGGGGTTTTCGGCGGACCTTCCGGCGTCGCCTTGTACGGGATGACCTCGAACGGGACGCCGAGAACCTGCGCAATCTCCTCGCGGAGCTTCCCGTCCTCCTCGAAGTCCTGGTAGTCCCGCCGCCGCAACCCTCGCCCGACAACCTGCTCGCAGAGCAATTGCGACATGAACGGGCGCAACCCGATGATGTGCGTCACCGTCTGGCAGTCCCATCCTTCCGTCAACATGCCGACACTGACGATGCAACGAATATCGCGGCCCGGAGGATGCAGCGGCCGTTGCAGCTTGGCGGCAAGTTCCTCGAAACCGTCCGGATAGATCGGACGGCCTTGCGGGTCGTGGGGCCACTCGCACTTTCCCACCGTGTCCAACGTCAACCGCATCCAGCGCGTTTCGTCGGACTTGGCCTCGCCGGTATCCGTTTCGTGGACGACCTTCGAGTCAATGCGAATGGTGTTGATCTCGTCATCCTTGTTCTTGAACCCCTCGATGTTCACCGGTGGAATGCCGGTCGGCCTGTTGTCGTTCGCCAGCCATTCGTACACCATGTTCGCAATCTTGGTGTTCTTGCAGACGATGATGAAGACTGGCGGGCGCGCGTCATCTTCGTTCTTGAGCCAGTCCGTGCGCGTGTCTGCCCACTGCCCGCCGAGGAGCGCAATGGCTGTGTGCGCGTGCTTGAGGATCGCTTCCGGTCTGGGGCTGCCGCGCGTACCGCCTCGTTCTCTCGGAGTCAACTTCTTCTCAAGAATCCACTTCCAGAGGTTGAAGTAGGCCGCGCGCTCTTCGCCTGCCGTGTCGCGCAAGGCAAGCTGCGGAATCTTCACCAGTCCTGCCTCAATCGCGTCCGTCAGCCCGAAGTCGCTCACGACCCAGGGGAACGGCTTGTTCGTCTGTTGCCCGACGCGCCCCAGGAAATACGGCGTCGCGGACATGTCCACGCAAAAATTGATGCCGCGCATCTTATGAATGCGGTCAAGTCCCTCGATCCAAACGGTCGCTTCCTGATAGAACTCTGCCGCGTCCTCCTCTTCGTCCTCGTCGCCGTCCGTGTCCTGGCGGATTCGGTAGGCGTGATGAGCTTCGTCGTTCATCACGAGGATATTCTGTTTGCTGCCCACTTCCCGGTCAAGAATCCCGTAAATCCAATGAGCATCGCTCTCAACGTAGCGGGTCATCTCCACGTCGGCCTTTTCGATGTTGCCGGCATCGTCGCGGTATTCCTTGCGGACGGTCAGCTTGCCCATGAGAACCTGTGCGTCGAATTGCTCGCGCGTAAGATAGCGGTATCGGTGCGCAGTGGTGGTTTTCTCGCCGATATGAATGGTCTCAGTCGTCGTGACCGCCTGGCCCACTTTCGACACCTTCGCGGAAGTTCCTCCCGTCTGGACTTCCTGCAAGGCGAAGACGTGCCAGTTCGTCACCAGAACTCTGCCTTGCGTAAGCTGTGACATGAGGTGTTGCGGCACGAGGTCGCGCGTCCGGTAGATACTCGCGTCGCCGTTCGCTGGATCAAGTTCCTGAAGCCGGTTCTTGATGGTGATGTTCGGGCACGTGACGAGCACAACATCCGAGAAGCCGGCGTTGGAGCGGTCGTTGACCTTGTTCAGGATGCTCCACGCGCAGAGCATTCCCATCACGGTCGTCTTCCCGCCGCCGGTCGCCATTTTGCAGGCGTACCGGAGAAATGCCTTGATGCCCTTTTCCTTCTGAGAGTCGTTCGGTTCGTCCAAGGGGATGGTGATGCCTTGAAGGTAATCCTGCCGCGCCTCGCGCAGGAAGATAATCGTTTCCGCAGCCTCAAGCTGCGCGAAGAACAGGGGCGTCTTACGCCCGTCGCGCCGCCACCACTTGAGCAGGTCGCGCGTGACGCGAGTTACGTTCGGGTATTCGTCCTTGCGCCAGTTGGCAAGGCGCTCCCGAATACGATTCACGAGGACCATGTCAAAGCCCGGCGCGAATGCGTCAGATCGCCGCAGAGTCCCGTCGCTCAAGTCCCACTGTTCGGGCGTGTCGCTCGGCGGATAGACCACGGACGGACGCCGGCCCGGACGCCGTTCCGGCGGCTCCCCTTCGCGGATGTACCAATACTCCTTCGGCACCTCAAAGGGAGTGTTCAAGATCGGCGTCGGGACCTCGAAGCTCACTTCTCCGCCTCCTTCAGGTCCTTCACCACGAGCAGTTCGTTCCCACGGTCGTCAATGACCTTCACGGCAACCTTGCCGGTCTCCCCTGCCTCAAACGGCGCACTCACCGTTCCCGCAAGATGGTCCCAGACGCTCTCGTCGTAGATTCCTTTCAGGGCCTTCTTCAGGCTTTCCCACGCCCCGGTGCGCGGGAAGAATGCCTGACAGACGTGGAAGCACAGGCCGTTATAATCCGTGTCCAGGAACCATGCCGGGACATCATCCCCATTGCGATGATCCGGTTTCTTCGTGCTCGGATCGAACACGTCCAAGCCCAAAAGTTCAACCCGGTATTTTTTGCCGTTCTTCGTGGTCTTCGCGCCTTCCTGGTGAATCTTGACCTCCGGCAATCCGCAGACGGAGAAAATTTCGCTGGACCGCATGTTCTTCAGCAGGTCGCCCATCATCAGGTCGGGCGTCGCCTGAACGTAGGTTGCCGGAATCCCTACGGTCTTCTCGGAGTTGTCCACCAGTTCACGCGCGGTCGGCTGAATAGCGAAGCCGATCACAAAGAGGTGTGCGTAGTCTTTCGCGTGCGCCTCGCGCGCCGCCTCGTAAACCAGCATCTCGCTCACCGCCCCGTTCTCCGGGCCGAAGACGATGGCAACCGGCTTGTCCGAGAAGGGCAGCGAGCGTCCGTTTTTCTCCTTCGACGCCTGGACCGCCTCCGGCAGGGACTTCACCGGCCCGGCTTCCAGCGGCGATACCATCGCCTCCGCTGAAAGTGAAAGCGTCTTCGCCGGCGGGCGCACGTTCCTCAGCGTCACCGTCCGTTTGCCGTCCAGCCGCAGGATCGGACTCTTCCGCAGAACTTCAAGCATCCTGTCCACAAATGAACCATGCTCGTCGCCCTTGTCCGCCGTAGCTTCAGCGGAAGCGGATTCCCAGTCCACGGGCGTCGGAATGGTTGCCTCCACCACAAACGGCCCCGTAACGCGCGTTATGCTTTCAATCTTTTCCGGCCGGTCAACCAGGACTTCTTGCTCTGGCTCCTCGTCGCTGGCGATGCTCTTCAAGGTGATGTGCGGGACGATCCCGCCGACTTCCTCGCCCTTCTGGTTCTGCTTGCGCTTGTAAACGAAGCCGCCGGCAGGGCCGCGTGCGTCGTCCTTGAGTTCATACCACGGGAACGTCGAGGTCAGAAACCGCTGCCGTGCCAGCGCCAGCGGAACCCGGCTTACGTCAATCGTAATCCACCGGCGGCCCCATTGCTCCGCCACATACGCCGTCGTACCGCTCCCGCAGGTGGGGTCCAGCACTAGGTCACCGGGGTCACTGGTCATCAACACACAACGCTCAAGGACGACAGAAGATGTTTGGACCGCGTATAGCTTCCGCTCCTGTCTCGCCCATCCGCCGAGTTGAGTGTCCTGCCATACGTTATCGAGGGCGGTGAACGGAAAGTCATCAGCATAGCGTTTGTAAAAAAGACCTGAACCCTTCGCGTGTAGGCGACCAACTTCCGCCAACCGCCGCAGGCCGTCTCCGGTGGTTTTCCAGTGATACCCTGCACGAGGTTTGAAAGTCTTTCCCCCCAATGTGAACTCCTGCGGTGACCTCGTCTCGCCCATTGAATAAAGGTTGTCAATGCACAGCCTCCGCCCGCCTTCGGGAATTTGCCCGTCGGGACTCATGGCTTTAATTGTCCCGTCTTCCAACTCGCAGGCTGTAAAGGTGGAATCCAACATTGACTGTGGCCTTGTGATATACACCTGATGGTATTTCACTGAGGCTATATCCCTGCTATACCACAGCAAATAATCAGTGACAGTCCCCAGAATCTTGGCCGTCGCTGAGGTCGTCTTCGCAAAGGCAATAAGTGCGCAGAAGTTTTCGGCCCCGAAGATGCTATCCATTACTTCTTTCACGTGATGCAGATTCTCGTCGCTTATCTGCACAAAGATGCTTCCGCTCGTATGTAGAAGTTCCCTGCTGAGCAGCAGCCTGTCGCGCAAGTAGGTTAAGTAGGAGTGTAGCCCCAGTTCCCATGTATCGCGGTACGCCTGGACCATCTCGGGTTCTCGCGTCATGTCGTCGTCTTCGTTGTGTTTCACGTCCCGCTTTCGCACGAACGGCTGGAAGTTGCTGCCGAACCTCACGCCATACGGCGGGTCCATGTAAATCATCTGGACCTGCCCGCCCAGGCCCTCGTAGTGAAGCAACGAGTTCATCACGACGAGCGAGTCGCCCAGTATCATCCGATTTACCCACCTGTCCCGATGCTCGTAGGCTTTCAGCACCTGCTCGGTAATGGAGTGTTGCGGATCGGCGAAAAGGCCCAATTGCGTGTCGCGGCTTTTTCGGTGTCCTTTCAGCGTCTCGATAATCGCCTGTGTGCTCAACCGCTCGTGGACGAACAGCGGCAGCGTCGGCACGTCGAACGATAGCCGCTCCGCCTTGCCCGCCCAGTTCAGGAACGGCTTCTCGATGCGCCTGAGTTGCGCCAGCGCGTCTTCCAGACCTTCGACGCGGGCGACCACTTCGTCCTTCCCGTGCTTGAACTCTCTCGGCTCCGGGAAGCGATGCGGCGGCGGAAGTTTGGCGGCGTCCTCGATGGCCCGCAGCAGCCATTCGCCCAGTGCGCGCGCCGGGTTCTTCCCGTCCCAGTCCAGGGCCGGGGAGAGCGAGGAATCATACCGGTACTTGACCGGCGGCTTCCTCTTGCGGAACTGCGCCTGCGTTCCGACTTCCGGGCGCAGCGCAAGGTCGGACTCTGGATGGCGGTAGTCTTCGGCTTTCTTCAGAGGCGGGGTTGCGGATTTCTTTGAGGAGCGCGGTAGGGCTTTCTTCTTGCGCGCCACGTTCTTCCCCCTTCGTGAATCCTCGGTTTCGCGCGTTGGCGAGAATCATACCACCGGGGACTGACATCGGCAAGCCGGCATGTCAGAAGCTTACACTTTTGGCCGTCCTCTTTCCAGTAATTCAGAGGAAGATGCACCCCGCGCGGCTGCCCGAAAATGTGCGCTGATAATGGCGCTCCGCGCCGGGGGGGGGCGCGTGGTATAATGCCGGCGCAAAGGTCGGCGACCGTAGCTCCGGGGCCGCACGCGCGGCGGACGCCTGAAGGAGGCAATGGCCATGGCGACAGAAGAACGGCGGGACGCTTTGCGATTATTGCATGAAGTGGAGTTGGATCAGGACATGAGGAGACGAGCGGAAGAACGCCAGAGGCTGTTGGAGCGGTTAGATAGGACATCAGATGGTGTAGTGCGGGGGACGGCATTCAAGCTAGTGGACAAGAAGGGCAAGGTCCGTGCCACGCTGGGCATGGACAAGAACGGACCGACTCTAGAGCTATTCGATACTAGAGGCATGACCCGCGCCGCGCTGTGCGTACATAGAAACATGCCGGGACTGGCTCTTCTCGACGAGAACGGCAAGGTTCGCATCATACTGAGCGTACCAAAGGGCATTGGGCCGGTGTTGAACCTGGACGACGCGAAGGGCAAGAACATTTGGTCCGCGCCGTGACGAAAGATGGCGTTTCGCACGGGGGTGGATAGGTAGGCCGAACGCCGGACACTCTCGCCGGCTTCCGCCGCGATCCTTCACGAAAAGTTCCATGGAGACCGCCCGTGGGAGAAGAAAAAACCAGCACGTGCCCTATTTGCGGCGGTCAGGTAAGTTCAGTTTCAGTCAAGCTCGTTTTGGGCGTTCTGCGCATCAGGTTCTGGAATTGCGACTTGTGCGGCCAGGTGAAATGCCACCCCGAAATGTTTGTGCGCAGGCTCAACGAGATGAAACCCGATCAGAAGGCAATGGTTGCCGCGTTTGTCCGAGAGCGACGCCTTCGGGGGATTACGGATACCACATTCCTTGACGACCTGCCGAACCCTGATAACATCCTTCGGAACACTGTGACGCTGCAAGGCGCGTTGGATGTCATGCGTGATGTATTCGGCAGTCCGATGGAGCGACTCAACCGGGCTCTCCTGAATATCGCGCGCCTTTCACCGGGACTTGGGCAAGGACTCGACTTCAATGACTTGGGGACGGTTTACGCGGAGAACTCTGAGGCCGCCTTCTTTGTGCTGAGCGCCCTCCAAGAGACCGGCTACATAAGCTGGGAACCCGTGACGGGGATTCTAGCACACCAAGTCGCGTTGACCATACATGGCTATAACCGAATTGCAGAGCTTGAGGCCGAGAGGAAAGGTCTCGACTCCGACCAGGCATTCGTGGCGATGTGGTTCCATCCGGTCATGGACGTGCCCTTCAATGACGGCATTGCGCCGGCCATTGTAGCGGCCGGATACACGCCCAAGTGTGTGAGGCAGAGCGTCAGGCCGGACGACATCACTGACGAGATCATTGCGGAAATCCGCAAGAGCCGATTCGTCGTGGCAGACGTAACCGGCCAGCGCCAGGGCGTGTACTACGAGGCAGGCTTCGCCAAGGGGCTGGGGCTTCAGGTTATCTGGACGGTGCGGGAAGACGAAAAGGACAAGGTTCATTTCGATACGAGGCAATATCGGCACATCATCTGGAAAGCCCCGGAAGACCTACGAAAACAATTGCAGGTCAGCATCGAGGCCAACATTCCGAAAGCGCCAAAGAAACGGTGAGAACGCCTGAAGGAGGGCATGGCGATGACGACGGAAGAACGGCTGGCGACGTTGGAGCGGGAGCAGGCCAAGACGAAGGCGAAACTGGCGCGATTGGAGAAGGCGCTTGATGCGCAGCGTCAAGAAGTGCGGGCGAGGGGGTTCGTTCTGGTGGACGAGAACGGCAATACCCGCGCCGTGCTGGCTATGGAGAAGGACGAGGCGGGGCTGTTTCTATGGGACGAGACGGGCAAGCGCCGCGTCGGGCTAAACGCGGGCAAGGACGGGCCGAAGCTGAACCTGTATAACGAAAACGGCAACCTGCGCGCCACGCTATGTGCGGAGAAGGACGGGTCGAAGCTGTGTCTGGGCGACGAGGGCGGCTATCTCCGTGCCGCGCTGCACGTGGGTGCTGACGGAAGCCCCGGTCTCGATCTCTACGACGGAAAGAGGAAAGGCCGAGTGCATCTGCGCGTCCTGCCTGATGCAACGTCACTCTTTGCATTCTATGACCAGAACGATAAGGTCCGCCTCGGTCTGAAGCTATCGGCTGAGGGAGAGGCGCGCCTCGATCTTTTCGACCAGAAGGCCAACGCTCGCGTGGGCTTGAAGGTGTCGGTTGACGGAGTGCCACGTCTTGATCTCTTAGACCATAGCGGAATGGCCCGCGCCAGTCTGTGCCTGCTGGCGGACGAACAGCCGCGCATCCTGCTCGGCGACCAGAACGGGAAAATCCGCGCCTCTCTGCGCGTGCTCACTGACGGCGCGACGGGCCTCGTGCTTATGAACCAGAACGGATACCCCTGCGGCAGTTTTCGCGTGTCGGCTGACGGGACGCCGGCCCTCATACTTTCTGACCATAACGAGAGGACCCGCGCTCAGTTGCGCGTGATGCCCAGTGGGGACCCATTCTTCACACTCTTCGACCCGAATGAAAAGAGTGGCGTCGAATTGAGGGTGCAGTCTGACGGGAGCACGGGTCTCAAGCTTGCCGACCAGAACGGGCAAGAGCGGGCCAACTTGTTCATTTTGGCTAATGGAGCACCTGGCCTCGTGCTCTACAATCAGCACCACAATATGCGCGCCAAGTTGGTCGCTCTGGCGGACGGACAGCTGAGCCTTGAACTCGCCGACCAGAACGGTACGAGCCGGGCCGGCCTAGTCGTCCTGGCTAATGGGGCATCGAGTCTCGAACTCGCCGATGAGAACGGCAAGCCCCGCGCGAGTCTTGTCACGCTCGCTGACGGGACGCCGCGCCTCGATCTCTTCGACGAAAACGGGAAGGGCGTCTTCAAAGCGCCGTAAGACTGGGCCGGTTTCCTCGCGCTTCCGCGGCGACTGTCAGGGGGTCATGGTATAATATGCCCAAATGGGGCGGCAACGGATTGCAACCGGGGCCGCACTCGCCGGCCTGCCGCCCCGCTTTCTTCTCCGTGCGAGACTGCGAAAGCGCGGCGTGGCATCCTCGCCTTGCGCCTTGAACCCCGAACTCCGAATGAAACGCCGGGCATCCGCACCGGAGTCATGGCGCTGGTGAGGACTGCCGACCAAAAAAATGAAAATTCCGAAAAATAGTCCCCCCAAAATCGTTAGTCTATGTCAGACAGTAACTTAGCGATGCTATAATGAGGCGCATAAACTTGACAGCGGCGGCGGCGATGGTTTATACTCCCGGACATGTTGCGTCAGGGTATGCTCATGCAAGGCTTTGGAGGAAGCATTCAATTCGTCGCGTGTCCCTAGCGGACCAGTGACGAGGACAGTTTAGCGTACCACTAATTCCCCGCCTCGGCAGTTCAAGGCGGGGCAAAGCGTGCCCGTAGCTGCCTATCCGTTTCAGTGGCCCGTGGCTCTTGCTCAAAATGAGCAAGCGTTACGGGCCGTTTTCTTTTAAGGGCTTTCGGAGTGCAGCGGTTGAAAAAATAACATGGATTCCAAGGCCGACTGACGGGCAGTTTATGTCATACAGCGCGGAATCGAGGCTCGGTAACGGATACCTATGAGGGGATAGTAGTTTGGTGACCCCTTACCTATGGAGGGATGATGCGATGCGGAGTGATGGCCCTATCTCTATGAGAGGACTTGACAGGCAGAGACGTTAGAGGGGAGGACGATTTCTCTCTGACTTGGCGACCCCGATAAAGGGAGGGATGCGAGATTGCGCTTAACCAAAACAGAGAACGGACGGTACTTAACACAGGCTCGCGTATTTTTTTCGCCTGCGTCAAACGACGGCGTAGGCGGGAGGCGTAATGTGCAACGGCTTGTCGGTTTGAGTGAAGCCGCGCGAAAAATCGGCGTATCTCCGGCATCGCTGAAGTGGCAATTGCTTTACGGTCGCGGCGTGGGCGACGTAGCGCAACGCGGGCCGTCCGGCGCGCGCCTTTTCACCGACGCGGACATTGAGAGGCTTCGCACGGCGCTGAAAGGGCGCGTCCCCGGTGGATAGACTTCCGGCCGCTGAAGTCCAGTTCCAAGCCGAAAAGTTGCTCGATTTCACGCGGCGGGGCGGGAGCGCAGCGGCTTGGTGGGCGAGTAAAGATTTCTCGGCGGCAGAGCGCGTGGCGATTCAAGAGGCGGCGGGGGCTGCTGCGCGTGGCGGCGACCGCAGCCGGCCCGCTGTTCAGGACGTGCTAGATTTGCGCTGGGTACAACCCGAACGGAGAATAGTGGGGTGAAATTCGCAGGTATTTTTTTAGCTTGACCGTCTGACTTCACTTAGGCGGAGGCGCGGTGCGTCATGGGAAAGAGCACGGTTGGTGTTGTGGATATGCTTCGAGCGGAAGGGTTTCAGGTTTCGCCCAGCTATGTCGCGTGGGCGCTCCGCGAACGGCACATAGCGCCGCCTGACAACCGCATCGGGCTGGCCTACTCGTGGGCGGAGGGCGACATCGAGCGGTTGCGGTCATTTCTACGCAGACGTGACCGCGCGCCGAAAGGGATGGCGAATGCCTGACCCGTCGGACATTCTCTCTGGCGGTGGACGCCAGCGAAAGTTGAGCGGATGAGAGTATGAGCACGGCAACGCCGGCCACACAGGACCAGACGGCGGATGAAATCCGAGTGCTGCATGCCGAGGTGGTTCACGCGCTTCAAGCGAACCTGCCAAAAGCCATTCGGATCGGCAAACTGCTTCAGGCGCAGAAGGCATCCCTGCCGCACGGGGCGTTTACGGCATGGATCGAGGGCAACCTGCCGTTCACGCCGCGCACGGCACGAAACTACATGCGCGTCTTTGATATTCGGGACAGGCTGAAAACGGAAATGGTTTCCGTTTTGGGGAAGGCGTACAAGCTGCCGGAACCGGGAGACGCGGAACAACTAAACCGGATCAGCGACGAGATGGCCGACGTGGTCGCAAGGGCGCGCGCTCGCCTACCGGAACTCACGCTGGCACTCGCCACAGTCACCACGATAGACGAGGCGCATGCCATCATGGAGGAGGCCGGCGCGGTAGGGGGCAGATTAGGCGAGCTTCGATTGAGAGGAGATCGTATTGCCGGGCGCATATTGGCCGAGGTTGAAAGGGGAAGGCGATGATCGCGCGGGCGGACAATTGTGTGGCGTGTCTTCGGCCTGTGCTTCCACGGACGGTGCCGAAACGTGCTTGGCCGCTTGGTTGTTCGCGCTGTCCGTCGCGTCAAGTCTATTGTTTGAGGCCGCCGCGCGCCTCTTGTGAAAGGTGTCTCCGATGAAGCATCGTACCTGGTTCAAGACCTATCAAGATCGCCTTCTCAGTGACCCGGAATACCTAGCCCTCTCTCCGGCCGCTCGCGGTGTCCTCGCTGACCTGCGATGCTTCGCCTCGCGGACTGCCGATCATGGCAGAACCGGCCATACCTCAAAGACCCTTTTACGCTGGTACGGCGGCAACCGCGATGCTGTCAAAACCGCGTTGAAATCGCTTGGAAACCGTCGCCTTATCGCCGTGGAACCGGACACGGAGACTCTACGGATTCCGAATTGGGACGAATCGCAGGAAACGCTGAAAGCCGCGATGATGCGCAGACTTAGGGCACAAGCCGGACAGAGGGCGGGTGGTAACAATGCGGCAACAATTCCGGTAACTGTTACCCCGCAGACAGAGGCAGAGGCAGACCCCCCTACCCCCTTACTGGAAGTTCCTCACGAGATCGAGGAGCTTGCCTTCCGAATCTTCGGACATGCTCCACTGGCGAACCTCTCGGAATGGATCGGGCTTCATGGTGCCGAGACGGTGAAGGCCGCTCTCTTGGCGACCGAGAAGAACAATGTGCGGTCGCCGGCGTACACGACCAAGATTCTTCACTCCTGGGCACAGAGCGGGCGGCCCAAGGACAGCGGCAGCAATGGGCACCAAGCCCCGGAGAAGGTGAAACTCTATGACCCGGAAAACGCCTTCGACGACTGAAAACATGGCGAACCTGGACGCCGAAATCAGCATCCTTGGTTCCATGATTCTGAACAACGAGACGGTGGACCCTGTGACGGCCATTGTTCGCGCCGACGACTTCACAGCGGCCGGACACCGGATGATCTTTGACGCCATAGTTGCCCTTCACGACCAGCAGAAGGCCATTGACCTCGTGACACTGTCGGACGAATTGAAGGGTGCCGGCAACCTGGAGACGGTCGGCGGCCTGGCCTACCTCTCCTCGCTGGCGGAGGTCGTGCCCGCGCCCGGCAACGTCGAGCATTACGCCCGGATCGTCCGCAGGTATGCACAGCAGCGGGAGATTGTCCGCAAGCTGGACGCCGCGCGGGAGTCCATCGTCACCGGCGATGATGGAATGGACATTGCCCGCTCCCTGGCCGGCGAACTGTGTGCGTTCACGGCCAGCCATACAAGTGGCCAGCTGAAGCCGCTACGCGATGCGGTCAAAGAGTGGTGTGCCGCGCAAGACGCCGGGAGGATGGAGCCGGCAGTAGCCACGGGGTTCTATGACCTCGATCATCTTCTCGACGGTGGGTTCCATCCGGGCACGTTGAACCTCATCGCGGGCCGTCCGAGCCGTGGGAAAACAACGCTGGCCCTGAACATCGCCGTCAACGCAGCGAAGGCGGGCTCACGAGTCGCGTTCTTTTCCCTCGAAATGTCCGACGCGGAGATCGTGGCGAAGATCATCTCTGCCAGCGTCGGCCTTCATATGCACCGGCTGAGGCTTGGACAATTGCGCGACGAGGACCGGGCGGCGATGGCCGATGGCGTCAGTCGGGCGGTCGAATTGCCGCTCCTGGTTGACTCGTCAGGAACGATCAGCGTTGCGGAAATCGCGGGAAGAGTTCACCGACAAGCTGTTGGCGGCGGTCTCGGCCTTTTGGTGGTGGACTATCTACAACTCGTCGCTACGCCTCAGCGCAGAAACGCGACAAGAAACGAGGAAGTGGGCGAGATTTCGCGCGGGCTGAAGTTGCTGGCGAAAGACTTGCGCTTGCCTGTGCTGGCCGTGTCTCAGTTGAACCGCTTGGGTGACACGGAGAAGCCCCGGCTCTCGCACCTTCGGGACTCAGGCTCGCTTGAACAGGATGCTGACGTGGTACTGTTCATTTCTTCTGAGAGGGGAAACACCACGCTTCTCGATGTCGCCAAGAACCGCATGGGACCGACAGGTCCGGTTGAACTCCTCTTCGAGAAGTCGCGGCAGCGGTTTGTTTCAGTGGCGCGCGGAAGTGGCGACGTTCAGGAAGCGAACATGCCGCATTGGAGCGAACGATGACACCTTGCGGGCATTGCTTGAACTGTCTGAACGGAGCGCCGGGTATCTGCCTGGCGCCGGTCAACACGACGGCGCCCACCACGGCCACGGTGAAGGCATCCCGGCCAATCATCGCCCGATACTGCCATTGCGGGGAACCGCTCTACGGCAAGCATCGCTTCTGTGGGGACTGTCGGGAGCGCCGCCGGCGCGAGACATGGCGCAACGGACAGCGGCGCAGTCGGCATGTCAACAAAAATCGCCTCTCAGAGCAAGGAATGACAAGGCTTCCCGAAGGCGAAAAACGGGGGGTTGGTACTTTGGTACTCAGTCGGCATGTCAACACGAATCTGAGGCTTCCTGCGCATGATTGACATGATGGCACAGGTTGACGCTCCGGCCCTTCTCACGCTCGAACAGGCGGCGGGCACGCTGCAAGTTGACCGCGTGACGCTGTGGCGGTGGAGCCTGACCGGGAGATTTCCTGTTGCAGTTCTACGGCTTGGCCGGGCGCGGCGCGTCCGTGCCGCCGAACTCGCGGCATGGATCGGCGCGGGCTGTCCTGCGGGCCGGGACCGCTGGACATGGACGGGAAAATAAAAAGACCCGACGACCTTGACAAATCGCAAGTACGGTGTATAATGGAGGTATGGGAAGGCGCAAGACCATGACGGATGAAGTGAGGCGGGCAATCGAGGAAGCGGGAATCAGCCGCTACGCGATATGCAAGGGCGCGGGGATCGAGGAATCGGCGATGTCCCGATTCATGCGGGGCCAATCCGGTTTGACGCTACGGACGCTGGACCGGCTGGCGGCGTTTCTTGACTTGCACGTGAGAAAGGGGAAATAGGCAATGCGAGTATTCAAGGCGACGTACAAGGACCGAAAGGGCGTGGTGCGGGAGTCCGAGAACTGGTATGTCGAAATCCGCGACCACGAAGGACGGGCGCGGCGGCTTCCGGCGCTGGTGGACCGGAAGTCTTCGGAAGAGTTCGGCCACAAGTGCGAACGGTTGGCGTCCTGCCGCGCGGCGAAGCTGCCGCCTGACGCGACGTTGACGCGGTGGGTTGAAGAACTTGACCGGCAGACGCGCGAAAGGTTGGCGCGGATCGGCTTGCTGGAATCGGAACGGGCGGCGGCAGGCAAGCCGCTTGTGGTACTGGACAAGGACGGCAACTTGACGGGCGGACACTTGGCTGATTTCAAGGCGGCGATGGCGGCGCGCGGGAATACGTCGGGATATGTGACCGTCACCATCGGGCGCGTGTCCAGCATCGTGAAAGCCTGCGGCTTCCGGTACTGGTCGGACATTGACGCTGCGCGGATACAAAAATACCTGGCCGGCTTGCGAACGCCGAAGGGCGAAGACGATCCGGGCCTGAGCATTCAATCCGGCAACTACTACTTGGCCGCGTTCAAGGCGTTCTGCCGATGGATGGTGAAGGAACGGCGGGCGTCGGAATCGCCTGTCTCGCACCTGTGCGGCTTGAACGCGCGAACGGACCGGCGCATTGAACGGCGTGCGTTGACGGCGGACGAGTGCCGGAAGTTGCTGGCGGCAGCGCACGAGGGACCAACGTTGTACGACATGACCGGGCCAGATCGAGCGATGTTGTACCGCGTCGCATTGGAGACGGGCTTGCGATGGAGCGAGCTTCGCAGTCTGACGGCGGCGAGCTTCGTACTGGACGGGGCCGCGCCCATCGTCAGCGTTCAGGCGGCATACAGCAAGCATCGGCGGGATGATTCGCTTCCCTTGCGGCATGAGACGGCGGCGGCGCTGAAAGCCTACCTTGCGGACCACCTGCCGGGAGCGCGGGCCTTCCCGATACCGGAACGGAGAGTCGGCGGGGAGATCATGCGGGCGGACCTGGGTAAGGCGGGAATCGAGGAAGTGGACGCGAGCGGGCGAGTGATAGACTTCCACGGACTGCGCCACACGTTCATAAGCAACCTGGCGGCGGGCGGCGTCCATCCGAAGACGGCGCAGACTCTGGCGCGGCATTCTTCAATCGTGCTGACGATGGACCGCTACACGCACCTGAGCATTGCCGACCAGACGGCGGCGCTAGACGCGCTGCCCGACCTGGACAAGCCAGCAGACGAGGCGTTGCGAGCGACAGGGACCGACACGAGCGATCCGCGTCTTGGCGTTGTCTTGGCGTCCTGCTTGGCGTCCGAAGGACCACAACGGGTAGTTTCGCGCAACGTCGGGCAACGCCGGAACGAGGCGGGCGGACAGAACGCAACTTCAAGCGGGGCATTGAGTAGTGAGGAAAAATCAAGTAGAATCGCGCCGGCCGCGAGGGTGGCGGAATTGGCAGACGCGCTGGACTTAGGATCCAGTGGAGAAATCCATGCGGGTTCGACTCCCGCCCCTCGCATTTTGGCTAGAATTCCTTGGAAATTCGAGGGATTTCAGCCGTATCAACCCTGCCCTGATGCGGAAATCCGTATCAAATCCGTATCAAGGAGGCAGGGTCATGGACCATCCGAGAGGTCCGGAATCCTATCGCGGCCGGTGGCGGTGACGCAGATATGTCCGGGGCGAAAATTTCGTAGTCTGCCTGAAAGCCGAGTCCGAAGCCGAAGCCGTTGAGCAAGCCACTGTCCTGAACGTCCACTTGAAAGCGGGCACTCTGCATCACGCTGTCCCTCGCCAGCGTGTCTGCCAATTCGTGAAGTTCATGCGCGATTGGCTGGAACATCGCCCAGTCAGTTTCGGCACCCGCCGCAGATACCGTGCGATGATTGACACGGTGAAATACTGGCTGAACGAGCGGGGCAGGGCGGACATCTCCATCGGCTCCGTGAATTATAATCTCATGGCCGATCACTTCCGCACCCGCGCCACCCGATTAATCATCTCGCACGCCGAGCGGGCCTTCCTGCGGAAACTGCTGGAGAGTGGAGCCAGCAAGGCGACGCTCAACTGCGAGCGGTCGTTTCTCCGCAGCATTTTCTTGGAAGCGGTTCGCCGTGGCTATCTCGACAAGAACCCGCTCAACGGAATCTCCTGCCCGGCGCCCCGCCTTCAGGAATGGGCCATCAACCGGCGACCTCGCCGTGCTTGGGAGCGAATTCTCTGGTTCTCGCTCTCCCGACAACCGAAGTGCTTGCCCAAAGCCTGTGGAAAGCCCAGCCGACGAATCGGTCTTGACAAGGCATCTGTCGGACGTGGGCTGAGACAGTGGGGCCAAGGGTTCGGGGAGATGAAAGCGGGTGTTGCTCGTTGCACCGATGTCATCACAGTTCCTGTTGCTCTGGCCAAGGGGAGCCGCGGGCATCCCGCCGCATATCCGGCGGAATTGACTCAGCACATCATCCTGACCAGCACCGAGGCGGTCGCCACGAGGTGGGGCTACGTCGCGCGGCTTAGGTATGGCTCTAGGTATGGCTGGGCGGCAAACTGCGTGAAAACGCGGGGAATTCAGGGGTCATCAGAGGCATGAAAAGCAAGGCGGGACAAGCGTTTCGCTCAATAATGCCAATGAAAAGCAGTGTGTTCGGGCATAGATGGCGGAGAGGTCGGGATTCTTGTAGCTCTCTTTCAGCGTACGAAACGCCTAATAATCTCGGCCATTTCGTTATGGCACACGTAACGGCTGGTAATTGTGGGAAACTTTTTGGGAAAATCCGCTTCGACCTTGGACACACTCTCCCAGTCCGTCCCAGACTACCTCCGCACCTGCGGAGGCCCATTATGGCGCGGCCGGCGGCGGTGTCAATCGAGAGTTTTACCGGAAGACGACGCGGACACCGCACTTGCTGCACAACGCGGACGCCCAGGCGTTGACCGCAGGAGGGCGGCGAGATCTGTGTCTTTCTTTCGTATTGGGGGGAATCTCCCCACCGGCCGTCACAGGGCGGATTCTGCGCGGAAAAAACGCCAAAACCCGAGCGCCGACAGTTCAAGGTCAGGACAAATGCTCCTCCCGAATCCGCTCCTCAGCAAACTCCATCATCTTCATCCACTTCACCCGGCCGGAGAGGTGTTTCTCAACGCGCTGCACGACGAGCTGGAGAGATTGGAAACCCTTTCGCGCGCCGTTGGAGAAGAGCGTCTGCCCGTGGGCGTGGAAGACCAGGGGCGAGCCCGTGGAGAGCAGGTCGCTGAACCGGCCGCTCTTGCCGTCGGCCGAGATAAAGTAGTCGGCCATCTTTTCGATATCCCCGCCGCCGTAGAGGCTCTCCCAGAATGGCTCGTCGGCCCGCACCGCGCTGGTGGCCGAAACGACGTACTCGCCGCGCCCCTCGTCCGCGATCATCACGGGCGAGTTAATGGGGTTGGTCACGCCGTCGGCGTTCAGAAAGTAGAAGGTCCGCGAGATGCCACACGCCGCCTTCATCGCCTTCAGGACCGCGCGGGCGTAAAGGTCCTCGCCCCCGCCGAAGCTGCACGGCTGCGTGATGCCCGTCGGCCGGATGCCGACCCTTTTCAGGATTCGCAGCGCCTCGGCCATGTATTCAGCCAGCGCATCCTCGCCTTGCTGCGCCATCCACTCGTGCTCCGTGATCGGCAGCAGCCGACGCTCCTTGATGTCCCAGGCCATCGAGTGTGTGAGGATTTCGGGCGTGATGTCGAAGTGCGGCGAGATCTCCTCGCGCACCAGCGCGATCAACTCCGACAGCTCCGCCGCGCTGTACCCCTCGACCCGCTCGTCAATGGTCCCCAGGCCCGCCGGGCAGGGCAGGAACGTGAACTTGCCCTTCACGCCGGCCGACTTTGCCCAGCGAATGAAATCCCGCCAGAAACCGTTGGGGATGATCTTGCTGGGCTCCTGATCGCGCCATCGGTGCACCCACTGGCCGAACGCACCGCGCGGCGGCTGGGCGATGCCCATCTCCTCCGGCTGACGGCGAAGCCAGTACGACGAGTTGATCGGCGAGTCGTCGACGATGAATGAGATGGGGATGCACGTTTGGGCCATGACATTTCCTTTCAGGATTTCACCTCGAGCGATCTCCACCTGTCCACGGCTTCTTCATTGTTACGCGGGCGCCCCGGAGGCCGCATTATTCGATGACGAAGACCGCGGCTTCGTTTAGCTTGTGATATCGGGGCCGCATGCTCTTCGAGAGCGCGGACGCCAACTCGTCCGGATAGCCCACGGTCCAGAAAGCGTTCTCGGGCGTAGTGTTGTAGGTTCCGTAATGCTGCGGAAAAACGTGGTTCGGCTTGAGCTGCTCGATCAGGAAGGCGGCCTGCTCGATACGCATGTTGTGCTCAGTCGGAGAGATGAAGAGGGCGTCGAGGCGGCCCAGGGCGAGATGATCCGAAAGAAGCACGGTGTCGCCGGGATGGAAGATCTTCTTGCCGCCGATCGTCAGCAGGTAGCCGCAGTCTTCGAGATTCGCTGAGGCCCAGATTGCGCCGTGGCGATGGCCGTGCAACGCCCGCTGGGGCGCGACATGGATGCCGAGAATCTCAAATGGGGGGAAATGCCCGTCCGGGACCGCAGGCCGCCGTTCGCCGACAGGCTGCGGTCTGGATGCCACGACATGAATCCGCTCCTCGGGTATCCCGATGTCCTTTCTGGCCTTGACGGTGCAGTTGGCGGGCAGAACAAAGCGGCATTCGGACTTCGCAGCAAGCGCTCGGCAAGTGTAAGCGTTGAAGTGGTCGTCGTCGCCATGCGTGACGAAAAGGGCGGAGAGCCTGGGAGCGATCTCCTCCGCTTCGATCAGCGGTTCCGCAATCCGCAGGCCGGGCGGCTGCACGTCGAGATCAATGCCGATCAGCATGCCCTTCTGTCCGAGCAGCCAGCCGGCATTCCCGGTCCAGCAGACAGCGAGTTCCCGGCTTCCTGTCAAGGCGTCCAGCGCGTTCGCCATTTACTTCTTCTCGCGTGATTGACTGGAATCCGCGGATGTCATCGTCTCCACGAGGATCAACCGTCCAACGTCGGATTCTGACGATCTGAATCCCTCGTGTCAAGAAGCTTCCAGAATGGCTCACTGGCCAAGAGCCGAACCTGCGCAAACCCGGATGCCTGAGCCCCCAAGCCAAGTATCCCGCGTCGCTAGTTGAACGCCGGGCTCGGGGGAGCACTTTACGAACGCTGGAATATCGACACTCTCCCGTAGCACGACCACAGCCCTTGAATTCTCAGTCTTCATAAATAGTAACTAGTTACGGAAATGGCTTGTCCCGTGTACAGTTTGCCCTTACAACAAAAACGGTAACGTGGTGCTTTCATTGAACATTTTGAACTCATGGAGGAGCAAATCATGAAACGCAAACAGAACAAATTTACAGCGTCATCCGAGCCATCCTTAGCCCCTTCGGTTATCCCCTGGGTACCGGTACCGCAAGTGCACTCTGCAGGGGAGGTACGACCGTTCATTCTTGGGAGCGTCATATTGGGGCCCTAGATCGGAGAGCTGGTCAATGCCTACGACACCCGGAGGGGCATGTACCCGATTGTGTCGAGCCTGCTCGACAACGCCGACAGTGACATGGCCGTATGCGCCCGGGCTATGGCCGAGGTGGCATCGCAGCGCGAGGAGGGGCTCCAAGAGCTGGCGCAAAGCGGGATGGTCCCCTGGAGCGATGTCGGGCGAATGCTCAGTTGCCTGCCGCCGGAGGAGTTGCAGCTGTTGATACGCGGGAAGCTGCTGGAAGGCGAGCCCTGCCGGTCGCCTCTCTGCCCGTGGTGTTATGGTCGGCAGGTTATCCGAGGGCTTGAGGAGCTGGGGGTGCTCGCGGCGTTCCGCTCCAAACAGGAAGTGGCTTTTTTTCACTCCAGACTGGGGTTCGACGGCGATTTGGACAACTCCTTCAAACGCCTCTTCGTGGAGTCTGTGCGAAAGGCTGTGTGTGAGCTCTACCCGACGAGCCGATTTCTCTTCCGGACCTCGATTCAGCCGACGCGCGACAGCAGGTTTGCACGCGAGCTTGTCGTTGGGGCTGTCACGAGCGTCCTGCCCAATTCCGGCACCGGACATCCGAAGTCGCGCCATGTGCACCACCGGATAGTCTCCTGCGATCATTTCGGTGGCGAGATGTGGCGGTCGCTGACCGAGGGCTTCTTGTTCCCGACCAATGCGCTCTTCGCATTTACCGGACAGGTCGAGCTGTTGCGGTCGGTGGAGATGCAGGGCCGTTTCAGCGGGCTCGAGGTGTGCGACGCCGCGACCGATTCCGAGCGCCGGGGGACGCTGATCATCCCGTGGTGGTGGAATTTGGTGAAAGACGCGGGATAGGAGAACGACCATGACCAAGCCAAAGAAGAAGCCGGCGAAAAAGCCAACACTGGCCCAACTGCTCGCGAAGGCGTTCATCGACAATATGGACCGCCCGTTGCCGCTCACCCCGAACTACTTCGATCTGGATAACGCCCTGGTTGCCAGAGGGAATGCGGACATGGACGGACTGATCGAGGACATCTTCCGGAACTGCATCATCTTCGACACGAGGTTCCTGATGCGTGCGCAGTTTTTGAGCGCGAGGCTCTTGAAGGACTGGGACTACGAAATGAAGCGCAACCCCAGAGCTCCGATGCCGGAAGCGCTGCAGCATGAAGTGCTGCCCAGGCTTGAACGGATCGAGCGGCATATCCAGAACCTCGTTCGCGATTACGCGCAGGTACGGCACACCCTGTCCCTGAGCGACGGTGCTAACGCCGACCGCGAGGCCGTCTATCAACTGGCTGTAACCTTGCGCAGGCTGGCTCGAGTCAACGTATCGCCCGTGCAGCCTGCGCCTCCCGAACAGGCTCCTGACCAAGCGAAAACCGAGCCTTTAAATGAGGATACGAAAGACCATGACACCAACAACCCTCCCGATGCCGCTGCGCCGGCAGCTTGAGGCCCTGCGGCCGTTGCTGGAACGGCAGGGAACGCTCATACGCCGATCCGAGGCAGGACGGTGTCCCCGCTGGCGTCTACGCGTGCTCCAACGCTCGGAGAAAGGTCTCCCGCGGCACAGAGCCATAACGATCGGCGATGACGACGCAGCCGCTACCGTGCGGGATCTGCTCACTTCGTGGTGGGCGGAGAAGAAGAGCCAGGATGCCCCGCAAGAGGCTGACCGTCGGAAGGCAATCCAGGCGAGGCGTAACTTGGCCGCTCTCCGCCGATCAGTTATCGCTTCCAGAGGCGGCGGGCGATGTGCTCGCAGGCGGACAGGCCGAGAGTTCGATGCAGCTGCGCGGGATCCCTTTCGTCTCTTCGCGTTCCTGACGCTGGGGCCATGGAATGCGGACAACGGGCATTCTGGCCGCCCTCGCAAGGATCGATTATAGTAGGCGGGGCATAGGTTTCGGAGACCGGACAGGGATTCCGGACTTTTTTCATAGACCCCACCGACGTCGAATACGTAAACATCTGAGACCTGAACCATAACCCCTGCCTCGCCATCCTCGCCCTGAGCGATCCTGACATCTTGTAAGAATCAGCGGTCGCGTGATCCGGCATTCAGCAACTTACTCGGAGGCTGAAACGGGTGATTCTTACAACGGAGAAAGCTGAACGGCTGGAAGGACCGCCGTCAGACCGGCCCGCTGCCTGCCCCAAAAACGGTCAGTCAGGGACGCATGCCGCAGAGCCTCCTGCACAGGTTGGCGTACTTGTCGCCGTAGAGATCTCCAAGGCCCGAAAGCCGCCGGGAACGGAGTTGACAGCGTCCACTTTGAGGACTACAGTACCACATTGGAAAGCGGCGGCCTTAGGAGGGGCGGCCATATGGCAAATTCCGGTCAAGAAGGGAAGCATTATGAACAGCGAGACGCTCAAGTACGTGGCGTGGACGGCAAGTCAATACATCAGAAAGCCGATCCGCGGCGTGATCCTGACCTTCCACGGCCTGGGCAGTTGCAGCGTCAAGGAACTACCAACGCCGGAAGAGCTCGCCTGGGCGGAGGTCGGCGGCCTGGCGGTGTTCCCATATTACGGGCCGTGGTCCTGGATGAACCGCGCGGCCAGGCAGTTCACCGATGAGCTGGTGAAGGTCGTCTACGAGCACTACAAGCTGCCCGAGCGCACGCCGCTGATTTCAACCGGCGGGAGCATGGGCGGCCACGCCGCGCTGCTTTACGCGCGCTATGCCAAGCGACCCGTGAAGGCCTGCCTGGCCCTGTACCCGGCCTGCGACCTGAAGTACCATTTCACCGAGCGGCCCGACCTGCCGCGCACGATTCTCTATGCGTTCCGCGGCTATCCCGAGGACCGGGAGAGCCTGTTCGCGGAGCATTCGCCGCTGGCGCAGGTGGACTTCATGCCGAAGATACCCTACCTAATCGTTCACGGCGACAAGGACGCCGCCGTATCTAAGGTGCAGCACTCCGACCGGATGGTGGCGGCGATGCGGCGGAAGAAACTGAAGGTGGAGTACGTGGAAGTGCCGGGCATGGGACATGGCGGGCCGATGCCGATCCCCGTGACGCAGAAGTGCGTCCGATTCGTCACCTCATTCCTGTAAGCCGCGCGGCAGCGGGTTCGTTCTCTGGGGATTTCGGCGCTGCCGTTCATTGGCAACTTGTCCGCTGTAGCTCCCGCTCTTCACAGATCCGCTGCTACGGCGAGTGGAGAAGAGTCAGCGAAGGCGGATCGGCAATTACTTCAGCCTGTATTTCTCGAGCTTCCGGTACAGCCTGCGCTCGCCGATCTTGAGGATTCGGGCGGCCTCCTTGTGGTTGCCGCGGGTCACCTCTAGGGTACGCTGGATGTAGATCTTCTCGACTCATAGTGCTGGTAGTCATGGTGACGCGCGACCTAACCTTGACGTCGGTCACCATGGGAGATCAAGAACAGGCTAAAGGACAGCAGGACGGCCAGTTTCGACTGGAATCCGACATTGGCCATCCCGTACCTACGGCAAACCACTCAGGCTCCTCATTTTCGTCAGGCGCGCGAGGGGCGCACATGGACAAATCCTCATAAAGAACAGCGGCTTACGCACCTGCTGACAGTCAACTCCCACGAAGACCCCGCTCGGCGTCACCTTGACAAGAGGCATTCTGATGGTCAGAATCCAACATTTGATGGCCGACCGTTAAGTGAACATGGGCCATCTAAAATGCCGGCTGACTTCTTCGAGAGGGGATGAGAGCCATGAAGAAGCGCCTCTCGGGGACTCTGATGGCGTTTGCGGTGGCGAGTCTGGGTTTGATGGCACTTGCACGGGCCGCAGAGGATCAGCCAGCGGTGAAGCCACCGAAGGAATTGACTCTTGACTGCGGCAACGGCGTGAGCATGAAGCTAGCTCTTATTCCAGCTGGAGAGTTCATAATGGGCGGGGAGGAGCCGCCGGAGCAAGTCGCGCGGGAGTGCCATGGCGATCACGCCAAGGCAGAGTTTTTCCAAAATGAGCAACCGCGGCATCGGGTAAAGATCACCAAGCCTTTCTACATGGGTGTGGATGTGGTGACGCAGGCGCAATACGAGGCGGCGATGGGGAATAATCCGTCCAAGTTCATGGGAGAAAGCAACCCGGTAGATTGGGTTTCCTGGAACGACGCGGAGGAGTTCTGCAGGAAGCTGTCGGCGAAGACGGGACAGACGATCCGGCTGCCGACGGAAACAGAGTGGGAATATCTGCTGCACGATCGAGGCAGCAAATTCTCTGCGGCATTTGATGAGATCCTTCGATCTGCAGGCATTGAACCGCTCACGCTGCCGCCCCGGAGTCCAAATTTGAACGCGCATTTGGAGCGATGAAATCGCTCCGTGAAAGAGGAATGCCTATCGAGGATGATTTTATTCGGCGAGGCCCCGCCCCAGTATGTGCTTTCCAATTATGTTCAACATTTTCACGTCGAACGAAACCATCAGGGGAAGGGGAACGTAATCTTGTTTCCTGCGGCGGCGGACCGAGTCGGTGAATCGTCCTGGGAGATTCGCACACGTCATCAACTGGGAGGGCTGTTGAATTTCTACTACCGCGAAGCTGCATGAGTTTTTTGACTCTACAATTTGAAGATGCTCATGGCTGTGCTATGCACCAACCCATGAAGGCAAGGCAACTGCGAAACATGAAGTCGTGGACTTCCGCCCTGGCGGGTCATGCGGCGACCTTGCTGTTTGCCGTGCTGCTGCCATTGGGAAGCCTGGCAGCGGATTCGCCCGCCCCGGGGAGACCGACGCTCTCGCCCGACGTGGCGACCCAGGCCCTATTTCCATTCGTGCTGCCCTGGGACGATGCCGGCCCGAGCGTCGCCAATCTCAGCGGTTGGTTGCCTAAACCCGCCGGCAAGTTCGGGCACATCCGCGCCGGCGAGGATGGGCATCTCTATTTCGGCAAGGAGCGCGTCCGCTTCTTCGGCGTGGACCTCGCCTTCAGCGCTAACTTCCCTCGCTCGGAAGACGCGGTAAAAGTCGCGGCGCGCATGGCCAAGTTTGGCATCAACATCGTGCGTTTTCACATCATGGACATGCGCCGTTTCCCCGACGGCCTCCTCGCGCGCCACTCGGCCGACACCCGGAAACTCGATCCGGAGGCCCTGGAACGACTCGATTTTTTTACGGACCAACTCGAGCGCAACGGCATTTACGTGTACCTTTGTCTCCTGAATTACCGGCCCTTCAACGCGGCGGACGGCCTGCCCAAAGAGATCGAGCAATTGGGTGACCCGTACCAGGGCCGGCACGTAATCGGGTTCTACGATGCGCGGATACTGGAGCTTCAGAAGGAATATGCCCGCAACCTCCTGGGCCATCGCAACGCCTTCACTGGTCTCACGTATGCCGAGGACCCAGGAGTGGCCTTTGTCGAGATCAACAACGAGAACGGGCTCATCCAGGCCTGGCTGGGCGGGGAGGTGGACAAACTGCCGGAGGTATTCCAGCCCGAGCTGAAGCGGCAATGGAATGCGTGGCTGCGTCAGCGATATGAAACGAGTGCCCGATTGCGGCAGGCCTGGGGTGTTAAAGCCGAACCGCTGGGCGGCGAGATGCTGGCCAACTCCGATTTTGCGCGCGGCACGGAAGGTTGGGTGGTGGAAAGGCATGAAGGCGCCGAGGCCGAGGCGTCGCCTAGCGACGATCTCCCCGAAGCCCTGCGCGGCGTGAAGTCGGCCCGCCTGACGGTCACGAAACCGGGCACTCAGAGCTGGCACGTCCGGTTCGAGCAACCCGGGCTCAAGGTCCAGGCGGAGCGGCCCTGTACGCTCACTTTCTGGGCCCGGGCCGAGCGGCCCGGTGACATGGGAGTGAGTCTCGACGAGAACCACGCGCCATGGCAGAGCCTGGGCTTGAGAGCCACGGTCAAGCTGACGCCACAATGGCGGCAGTTCCGGTTTGTCCCCTGGGTGGAACGGAGCGACGACTCGGCGCGCGTCATTTTCGATCCCCCTATGGAGGCCGGCGTGTGCTGGCTGGCGGGCATTTCGCTCAGGCCGGGCGGCGCGGCCGGTCTTGAGTCGGATGAGCGTCTCGAGGAAGGCACGGTGCGGACGGTTCCGCGAGGGCAGGCGGGCGAACACACCGCCGAGGCGCAACGCGACTGGGTGCGGTTCCTGTGGGAGACGGAGGACTGCTACTGGCAAACGATGTATCGCTGCCTCAAGGATGACCTCAAGGTCAAGGCGCTGGTCATCGGCACGGTGGTCGGTTGCAGCACGCCGAACCTGATGGCGAAGCTGGACTGTGTCGACGCGCACGCCTATTGGCAGCATCCCATCTTCCCTGGCCGGCCCTGGGACGCGGAGAACTGGATCGTGCAGAACCGGACGATGGTCAACGACCGCGGCGGCACGCTGCCGGATTTGGCACTGCGGCGGGTGCTGGGCAGGCCGTTCAGCGTGACCGAGTACGGCCATAGCGCCCCCAACACTTTTGTCAGCGAGGGGAGCCTGCTGCGGGCCGCCTACGCCGCGCTGCAGGACTGGGACTACATCTCCGCCTCCCGGTACTCCCATGAGGCGAACTGGGACTTGCGCCGCATTCGTAATTATTTCGATATCGATCAGCACCCCACCAAGATGCTCACGCTCATCCCCGCTGCCGCCATGTTTCTGCGCGGCGACGTGAAACCGGCGCGCGAGTTGGTGGTCGCTATGCTGGACAAGGAACTCGAGGTGGACATCTTGCGGCATGGGGTGCCTTGGGATCTGGTCCATGCCGGCCACGCAGGCGTCACGCGCGAGGTGGCGCTGGTGCATCGCACCGCTATTGCCGTCGGCGGACAACCGGCGCCCGCCGGCGCACTCCGTCCGGAGCAGGTGAAAATCGAAGGCGACAAATTTGTGTCGGACACTGGCGAACTGACCTGGGACTTGAGTCAGAGGGAGCGGGGTGTGGTCACCGTGGACGCCGCTCGGAGCAAGGCCGTCATTGGTTACGGAGGGGGGAAACGGTTCGACCTTGGCGGTGTGGTCATCGAGCCGGGGCCGACGCTCCAGGACGGCTGGAGCGCCATCACTGTGACGGCGATGGAAGGCGAGGTCGGCACGGGGCCTTCCCACTGGCTCATCACCGCGACGGGCTGTGCCGAGAACACGCGGATGGGATGGAAGAGCGCGGAAAAGACCAGCGTGGGAAAGGACTGGGGCGAGGCTCCGTCGCTCGTGGAGGGCATTCCGGCTCGCATCACCCTGCCTTTGCCTGCCGCCCGCGTCGAGGCCTGGACGCTGGACGAACGCGGGCAGCGCAAGCTGCCGCTTCCGGTGCGGGCGGACACCCACGGCAATGCCGCCATCTCCATCGGGCCGGAAAGCCGAACGCTTTGGTACGAAGTTGCTGCGCGTGGAGAATAAGGCATAACAGCCGGTCATTCACTATTCCACACGGTAGCGCCTGTACGGGATTGGCCAGGCAGTGAGGTTGGGCCTTCAGGTAATGTGCCTGCCGGTTCTTCGTGTACTTCGCCGGCCGGTTATCGTTCAGGTTCGAGTCCCGGGTGGCCAGGCGTGTCCTGCACCCATTGAAGCCGGTCTGCAGGACGAAAAAATAGGGTTTTTGTTCCGGGAATAATTCTTGCGCCTCTGCGCCTGTCTGCCGTGGCACAGCGGGCGGACTCAGCAACCGAAAAGCTTCTGGAAAACAGTGCGGGCTCCCGTTAAACTTCGTTAGCACCGTCCCCGTTAACCCTTGTCCCCATTTATCTCAACGCCTATTCACGAGTGAGATATTGCCAATGACTGTCCCAGAGCAGTGCGCCGGAAAAGCCACGGGCAAGCCAGTTGTCATATAGATACCCGAACGAACTTCAGCGCAGATGGCATACGCTCCGGCGGAAAGTGGCGACTGAGCCACCACTTCGCCGGGCACTGCGTGTACGTCGAGATTTGGCTCCAACTGAGCCTCGGGACGACCGTTGGCGGGGTTGTGATCATCGGCTCGCCCCCTGCATCTTCTGGAGCTTGCCGATCAGGTCCGAGGCGGCTTTGACGCTGAGGTCATCGGGGCGATCCACACTGAACTTGGCCTGAAGCAGCTTGATGAGGCCCTTGCGATCCATGCCCTTGTCCTTGCTGATGGCGAAGAGCGCTTTGATCTGGGCGGGGCTGGCGTGTCCGTTGCCGCGCCGGGACGAACCGTTCCGATTGCCGTCCTCGGCTTGGGGCTTGCCGTTCGGTTCGCCAAGGAACGGTCGCTTCTGCGGCTGCGCCAGGGCAGGCTTGCACGTGGATGCCTGGGCGATCTGCTCGTCAATGCTCTTCTCCAGGAGCTTGTAAATGGCCTCGAGGCGGCCGGCGATCTCCTGCGCGTCGGCGGAGTCACTAACCTCGACTTCCATTGCTGCGCCGTACTGCTGAGACGAAAACTCCACATCCGGCATCGGGACCTTCTTCGACAGGTTCGCGCTGAGCTTTATCAAGCGGCACCTCACCTTCTGATGGAACGGTGGTAAAGGAATAATGCGATTCCCACGACAATGAGGACTTCGAGGAAACTCATCGGGTATCCTTTCGGTCGAGACGGACAACCCGGGAACGACCGCGCGGAGCTTTACATCGAGGGTATGCAATGCCATAGTGAATGCATGCGGCGGTGCGGCTGCGAGCACGGATCAAGCGGGAACGATAGAACGGGAGATACGATTTTGGCACCGTAGTCCAGGCGACCGGGGCAGAGGCCCTCACTAGCCGTTCGACTCCCCTTGACAAACCGGATTCTGAGGGCCAGAATCCCATGCATGATGGCTGACCCTCATGTGGGGGACGGCCATCTGGCAAATCCCGGTTCCTATCATGAAAGGACGGTCTGCATGATTTCACCGTATCCGGCGAATCCCCACTACTTCGCCTACAAGGGAAAGCCGGTCCTGCTCATCACCTCGGACCAGCACTACGGTGCGGTAATCAACCAGGACTTCGATTATCTCGCGTTCCTGGACACGCTGACGGCCGCCGGCATGAATTTCACGCGGATCTATCCCGGAGCCTACATCGAGCGCGACGGAGAGTTCGTCCCCGACAACGTGTTGGGGCCGCGCCCGGGACGGCAGATCCTCCCGTGGGCCCGCAGCCGGGAGTCCGGCGCGCACGACGTGTTGGGCGGCACCAAGTTCGATTTGGACACCTGGGACGACGAGTACTTCCACCGCTTGCACGGTTTCCTCCGCGCGGCCCGGGACCGGGACATCATCGTCGACATCGCCTTCTTCAACGCCATGTACAAGGATCGCTGGCCCTTCCAGGCGCTGTTTCACGCGAACAACATCCAAGGTGTGGGGACGTGCGAGAGCCGCTACGTCCAGACCTTACAGGATGAGCGCCTCGTGCACTACCACGAGCTGTACGTCCAGCAGATCACGGTGGAGGCAGCCGGATACGACAACGTGCTGCTGGACATCGTGGACGAGCCGAACGTGGACGGCTGCCCGCCGGCGCTGTACGCTCCGTGGATCAGCCGCATGATCAACACCGTGCGGGACGCAGAGAGACCGCTCGCCCGCAAGCATGTCATCGTCCAGACCATCGAGCCTTATACAGCCGCGGTGCCCAAGGACGGGCCCGGGGATTTTTCCGCGGACCCGCGGGTGACGGCGACCGCCCACGAGTACTGCTGGGGCGTCCGTCACCTCGATACGGAGTACGAGCACGGCAAGCCCATGATCCTGATCGAGACGAATTACTATCCCTCGCAGTACGCGGGGCTGCCGCTGGACAGCTCGCGCGCTGAGGCGTGGGAGTTCATGGTGGGCGGCGGCGCCGCATTCATGCACCTGAGCGCCCTCTACTCGACGTTCAATGCGACGGGGAAGGGCACCGACGTGGACGCCGTGCTCGGACAGCTGAAGGCGCTGCGCTTGTTCCTCGAAGGCTTCGACTTCGCAGCAATGCGCCGCGACGCGTCCCTCCTCAAGAGCGGCGCGCCGGCGGGGACCTTCGCGCGGGCGATCAGTGAGCCGGGGAAGCAGTACGCGCTGTACCTCCACCACGCGAAGTACGCCGGCTGGTACATCAAGGAGATTCAGGTCGGCTCCTGTTACGAGCCGATCCCGGGCGACTACTCTGAGGAGCTCACGATCGAGTTGCCCGCGGGCGGCTGGCGTCTCGATTGGGTCGATCCGGCGAGCGCGCGGGTGATCGCTACGTCGCGGATCAAGCATGGGGGAGAAACGGTCACGGTGCGCACCCCGGCACATCGACTGGACATCGCGCTGGCCATCAGGAAGGGATGAGCTAACTCCGGCCGGAGTCTGTCCCCGGTCTGCGACAACGTCATGACGGTTACGTTGACGGCCTTGTAGCCGAGGCACCTTCTTTCTCCACATTCCGACATATTGTGCGTCACGGAGGAACTGCCTGCGGGAAGACGAAAGAGCGATGTTCCCTCAAGCGTGCCCAGGTAATCCAAGAAGGCCGCATCGCTGATGCCGTAATACTTCCCGTATCCGGCGACGGAAACGGGGGACAGGTCGCTCAGCCAGACGAAAGTTACGATCTGGATTTGGTCGGTGTGCCTGTCCCATGCGGCAAAAAGTCCTTCGACGAACTCCTGTTGCTTGGCTCCGGAACTGTTGCATTGCGACTTCGATGGATAGTGAACGCATGCGTCGTTGCGGCTGGGTGCACGGATCAAGCGGGAACGATTGGACGGGAGATACGACCTTGGCAAAAGTGACTGACTACGTTGTTCGCGTGTCCCAGACTGCCCCGAGGAACGCGATCAGGCGACTCACGGGGCTGCGAGCGGGCATGGTTCCGCTGATGCTTGTGCTGTTGATTGGCTCGCAGGCTCGGTCCCAGGTCGTCAGAGCGATAGTCCGGGCTGATGAAAACCAGAATAACCTACTGAAGGACGACGCCTGGCGGCCCTACCAGAGTGCCTTCCCTTTCAGGCGGGATGGGGAAGCCTTCATTTGCGACAACGGGGCCGACGTCAACGCCAAGGGCGGCGTCAGCCAAGCTGTGGTCCTCAATCAGTCGTTCGCCCAACCGATCCTTGCTTCCGTCTGGAGCAAGGCTGAGGGCGTTGGCGGGCAGCGGGATGCGGATTACTCTCTCTACCTCGATCTCGTCTATACGGACGGCGAGCCGCTCTGGGGCCAGATCGCTGCGTTCAAGGTCGGCACTCATGACTGGCAGCGTGCGGAAGTGCGGGTCTTCCCCGCCAAGCCGGTGAAAGAGGTTTACTTCCACATGCTGCTCCGCTCCCATTCCGGGAAGGCGTCGTTCAAACGGCCGCAGTTGTGTCAGATCGCAGCCGCCCGGGACGCCGTGATCTTCGACGGCATGCCCGTCAAGCCGACCGGGGCTGGAAAGGAGGGGTTCTGGGTCCGCGATGTCGCGGCCGATTCCGACTTCCACTCGCTGGAGAACGGGCAGGCCCTGGGTTTGAAGATGGAGCTCAAGAAGTCCATGCAGGGCGAAGCCGCCTTCTTCACCGGCAGCCTCACCGATACCACCGGCAAGGACCGCGCCGTGACTCTCGTTTTTGCGACGCCCGTTTCCGGCGACGGTTGGCACTGGCTCGCGGACCCCCGCCAAGACTCGACGGCCCTGCAGCAAGAGAACGTATGCGCATCACGGTTCGGAGACACCGGGACGGGTCGGCTGTCCCTGTATCCATATGCTGCCGTCAGCCGGGGAAACCAGGGCCAGGCCATTGCCCTGAACATGGGCAAGCCCGCGTTCTTCCGTGTCGGGTTTGACGCCGGTCTGGGCGAACTCTACGTCGCCTGCGACCTGGGGCTGGTGAAGGAGAAGGCCGCAGCCGAGTTCTCCTTCTGCGCCTTTCCCTTCAATGGCGCGGCGGGATTCCGCGGCGCGACCGCCAGGTTCTACGAGGTCTTCCCGGAGTATTTCATCTGCCGCACGCCGCGGCAGGGACTCTGGATGCCTTTCCAGAAGATCAGCCAAGTCGAAGGCTGGCAGGATTTCGGATTTCGGTTCAAGGAGGGGAATGACGAAACCGAGTGGGACGACGCCCACGACATCATCACGTTCCGTTACACCGAGCCGATGACCTGGTGGATGCCCATGCCCAAGGACCTGCCGCGAACGCTGGAGGCGGCGCTGGCCGAGGCCAACAGGCGGGCGGCCCAAGGTGACCGGAATGCCCAGGCCCTGCTGACCAGCGGTCACCACGACGAGTCGGGGCAGTTCGTGGCTCGAATCCTTCGCGAGCCGTGGTGCGACGGCGCAGTTTGGAGCATGAACTCTTCGCCCGGCATCCGGGGAGACGTGACAGATTTCAAGAACAAGTGGAACGCGGGCCTGAGAGACAAGCTATACGGGAAGGGCCGCAAGGGTGACCTGGGCGGCGAATATGTGGATTCCAGTGAAGGCTACGTGACGGCCGAGTTGGATTTCCGAAGAGAGCACCTGGCGGCCGCTCAGACTTCACTGACCTTCTCAGCCGAGGATTTCAGGCCAGCGGTTTTCCGCGGCCTGATTGCATACGAGTACGTCCGGGCCATCGCCGAGGACTTGCACGGCATGGGCAAACTGATGATGGCCAACGCTACCCCGGGCCGGCTGTGCTGGCTGGCGCCGTGGTTGGATGTGATGGGGACTGAAACTGACTGGAACCCTGGCGGGAAATGGCAGCCGATGTCCGACGGGGAAATGCTCTACCGGCGAGTCTTGTGCGGGCCCAAGCCTTACTGCTTCCTGATGAACACGGACTTCACGGCCTTCTCGCATGAGTTGGTCGAGAAGTACATGAAGCGGTGCCTGGCCTACGGGATGTTCCCCGGCTTCTTCAGCCACAATGCGTCCGAGGACCACTACTTCAGCCAGCCGAGGCTCTACAACCGTGACCGCGACCTGTTCAAGAAGTATGTGCCGCTGTGCAAGACCGTGGCCGAGGCGGGCTGGCAGCCGATCACCCGAGCCCGAAGCGATAACCCGAAGGTGTATGTGGAACGCTTCGGCGAGAAGTACCTGACGGTGTTCAATGACAGCGGCCGGCAAACGGAAGTGGTCATCACGCTGACCAGCGAGGCTTCGGGGAAGGTCAGAGAGCTCGTGGGTGGCACAGACCTGCCGGTCATGGACGGAAAGCTGACTCTATCGCTGAAGGCGGAAGACGTGGCCGTCATCGTTCAAGACCGACACTGATTGCACTTTGTCGTCGCGCGGCGAACAGGATGCTCGGGGGCCTGCTCGATGGCAGGCTTCTGCTCTTCTTTCAGCCCTCCAGGGCCAACAATCGCGGCACATAGTGCCTAAGACAGTCACGATCCTGAGGCTGGAGAGATTCGTACGCCCGGCGGATCCTCTCGGCGTCAATGGCGGTGCCACGAATCACGCGAAGCACCGCTTGCTTGAACGGACTACGCGAGTAGAGGCGGGCTTTCATGGTCATGCCTCCGGGAAGGAAATGGGCAGCCCCCTCGATTGGGAGGAGGCTGCCCAGTCGGGAGAGGTTTCTTTATCTATGCGCCCAAGGTCTTCAACTGCTTCAAGCCCGCCAGTGCCTGCTGGACGGCCTTCTCGCGCTTGACCAGGTCGGCCGCACGCTGACGGACGGCCTGCTTGACGCCGGCCACCTTCACGGAAAGGTCGCGCAGCCCGTCGCGCAAAGCATTGAGTTCGCTCAGGATGGCCTCAATGCCGGTCGCCTGAGGCTCCGGCTTCGCGGTTTTCCTCTTCCTCTTCGGCGTCGGTGTGCTCTCCTTTTCGGTTGGGGACGGCTGCCCGGTCGTGGCCGGCACCGCGCTCTCCTCGACGCATGGCATCCAGAGGTAGAGGTCGCTCCCCTTCGTTGCGAGGATCGGTTTGTGGGGAGCGAAGAAGTGCAGGGTGAGGAAGCCGAGTTTCAACGTGTGAAGCAGGTATTTCGGGTCGAAGAGGAGCGTCATCTCCTCGCCGGAACGCGTCACGGCCAGGAGTTCCATGGACCTGATCTCTTTGCCGTTTTCATCCATGGCGATGAGAATGTTCTTCGTGCCCAGCTTCAGAGACAGGCGCGTGTCGGCGTTGGTCCCATCGAGAAGCTGCTTCAGGCGTTCCGGCAGGGTCACTGCCACAGTCTCGGGGATGGTGAGTTGCGCCTTGGCCTCTTCCAGCTTCGGGACGATCTTCTGCCAGTCGGGGAAGCGTCCTTCCTGGCGATGAAGGCGCACGATCCAGCTCTCCCCGAACTGAAAGATGACGCCTTTGTCGTCCCTGGCGAGTCCGACCTTCTCGAAGTCGGTGAGCGTCTTCGATCCGAAGACCTTCGGCGGAGCGATCAGACAATCCTGCCCCTTGCGCAGAGGCAGATGCATGCTGTTCCCGACGTAGAGATGGTGTCCATCAGTGCTGACAATGCTGGTCTGGGAGAGGCAGATGCAGTTGATGCTGTAGCGGTCCCGCGCAGAGGCGGCCACACCTGCGGCATTCCGCAGATGCTCACGCACCGGTGGCCGATCGGCATGATGAAAACGCTTGGGCGCACCGGCACCAATCACGGGGTACTTCTCGATCTCGGACTGGGTGGCCGTTTCGCCCGACAGCTGGACCGGGGCTTCCTTGCCCTTGGCGAGTTCGGCCAGGGTCGCCAGCGGGACCAGGAACTGTCCGGCGGCCTGGTTCTCCGGCGAGGACGCCGGGTGAAATACATGCACGTCGCCTGGAAGGCGCGCAACGCCTCTCATGAATTCCCGCATGGCCATTGACGCGCGTTATCTCAACGGCCTGCCGGGCGACGAAAGCCCTTTCCCGGTATCCGGGGCCTCGCAGTGGAGTCCCACAAATGGCGGCGCACGAGGCGCGACGAACGTCGTCCGCGCTGAACCCGATTTCGTTCAGAACTGGCGCGGCGTCATTCTCTTCCAGCTTTTGGCGACGGCGCAGTACGGCACCTGCCACAGGTGGTCCGCCTGCCAGAAGTGCTGCAGCGCGCGGGGCAGCGTCAACAGGTTGGCGGCCACACTGCCCCGGCCAAAGGAGCGACCATAGGCCAGGTGCCGAAGGCACGCCTCGGACAGGAATCCCAGCCTTCCCGGTCGGCGGAGGCGGGCGCGGTATTCCACGCGCTCGACAAGCCGCACCGGAAGCGATGCTAATTCTTCCATGGCTCCTGCCGGCAGCGGCACATGGAGAAGGTCCCGTAGGTATTGCAGGGTTTCGCGCAGCGGCAGGACGATGCGCCGCTCGCGGGCCTGTGCGACGAGACGATGCCAGTCGAGATCAGGCGATGTGCGCAGGATGACCATCGCATCGGCCACCCAACGGATCGGCACGACCGCGTTCCACCGGGCGCCGTGAACGCAGACGTGCAGCAACTGGTCCGCCGGGCAGAGCGCCCGCGTTCGCGTACCGTGCATTTCGAGGGACGCCGACGCCTCCCAGAAGTCGTCGTCGGCCCGCGGGTAGCAGCACTCAGTCAGCACATGCCAGTGCAGGTCGCACTCGTGGCCGGCGGCATCGGCGAAGGAAATGGAGTGGATCGTTCCGAAGAAGCTCGCGCGTCCGCCCCGGGGCAGCGCACGCTGCGGCTTCCAGCCCAGTTGCTCCAGCAGCGCGATGGCCGCAGGAACCGCTTCGGGTCGTACGAGGATGTCCAAGTCCTGCATCGGACGCAGGCCGTGATCGCGGTAATGAAGCAGCGTCACCGCCGCGCCTTTGAGAACCATCGTGCCGATGCGTTCCTCGTGCAAGGCGTTGAGCAGCAACGCGAACCGCTCAAGCAGGTCCTGGTTCTTGCACCACGTCATGCGATGAATGCCCTTCAGCTTGTTCATCAGCGGGTCGCTGATGCCCTGCGCCTTTAAATTGTGGTGCAGCAGCGGCAGCAGGCGAAAGCATCCCGGATCAAGATGGTCCAGGTCAGCGCAAGCGCGCCATTGACTCCATGCGCTGGCGGCTTCGGCTCCGGAGAGCAGCGCAGCGCGCAGGAGCAACTCCTGCGTCGGCGTAGGCCGGAAATCGCCCGCCATGGTGGGAGGACTCGCCATTTCTTCGCCTCTCCGATCGGTCGCCTACTCGTTGCCGCAAGGCCCGTATTCGAACATCGTAAACGCCTCTCCTTCCTGCACGGAAGCAGGGCGCCCGAATTCGGATTCCAACGTGGCTGCCAGATCGTCCCGGTAGTTGTCTCCGGGTTTTTCCTTGCTCGCTGTCGACCACACAGCGATGACCTTTTCCGTGCGGGACAACCTCGTGCGCCGTGCGGCCAGGGCGGACAGCAGATGGTGATAGGTGACCTGATCTCCGCGAGTTCTCAAGTCGGGGCGGAGGACGAGGAATATGGCGACGGGCCCGCCCTCATCCAGAGCGGCGAGGCGATCATGAATCTTGAACTCCAGAGTCGTTGGATCCAGCGCGTTGGGTTCGTTGCCGATGGGAATCGCCATGGTCGCCCGCGCCGGCAGGCCGGGAAGGTAGAACCTAACCGGGATACTTGCATAAGAGGGGTAGAAAATGACCAGGTCATTCGGCCGGCGCTGGGAAGCCAACGCCTCGCTGGCCTTTCTCCACCCCTCTTGTGGCTTGTGTGCATCTTCGGCGACCCACTTCGCAGTAAAGGCTAAGGCAAGCAGAATGAGGACGACCATCGAGGCCCTTTTGAGGGGCACTTCTCGAATCGTCGCGATCTGCAAGGCAAGGAACCCGAAGAACGGCACCATGCTCGGAAGGAGTATCCGGTCCCAGAAGATTGGGGTGTCCAAGATGGAATAGCCGATGATCTCCGCCCAGTAGATGACGGCGGCCGCCAGGAAGGGGAAGGTGCGTCGCCAATCGCCGCGCGCGGCCAGGACGGCAAGCCACGCGAGCGCCAGGCACTTCGCGGAACACGCCACACAGAAAGCCAGGACGGGCATAGAGTTCTGGAAGGGCGTCGAAATCCAGGACAGCGCCGCCACTCCGAACAGCGATTCCGACATGGTGGCCACCAGCTTCGTGGAGACCGGCGGCATCCACCACATGCGCTTCATGTCGCCCATATTGTGGAAGTAAACAAACCAGATAAAGGCGAAGATCAGCCACGGCAGGACGATGGCCGGGAGAGCGCCGTCCAGACGAATGGACTTCCTGTTCGATGTCGTCAGTGCGATGAATGCGCAGACCGGCAGGACGAGCATGATCCCCGCCAGATGCGTCGAGACGGCCAGCGCCAGGCTGAACGCGAGACCGATGTATCCCGACGCTTGCTCAGGCCAACTGGCCACGCGCGAGGCGAAGAGGAAGGTCAGCGCCGTGGCGAACAGGAGGAGCGGGTAAACGTGTATCTCCTGCGAATATCGAAGGAATATCGGCGTCGTCGCGGCGCAGATTCCCGCCAGAATGCCCGCCATCCGGGAGTAGGACTTCATCCAGACCGCCACTACAGCCACCGTGGCGACGCCGAAGATCACCGAGGGGAGCCTCAGGAAGGCTTCAGAAGACCCCATCCGGGACCACAGGTTGATCAATACGGACATCAGCGGCGTGTGGTTGTCGCCCCTCAAGGAGCGAAGTGTTTCAAAGATGCTTTTGCCCAGGATCCCGCGCAGCAATGCCGCCTCGTCAAGCCATACCCCCTTGCTCAAGCCCACTAGGCGAATGCCGAGTGCGAACGCGATGATTCCAGCCAGGACCCAGCAGCAGGCTTTGTCCGATTCCGGCCTGCCGCGATGATCCATGGTCTTCTCCATTCTCCTTGCCCGTCCCCCCAATCTGCCCACGTTGCGCTTCTGAGCGAGCCACGCGATCCCTGCGAAAGTCTGCGGCGGACGCGCTCGCAATCACTTCGCCTCTTTCCGTCGGCGATCGAGAGCGGCTTTGACGATATGAACGTAGTCAGAGTGGGCGGAACGCTTGCGAAGAACCGTATTCCCGCCATGCACACGGCGCCGCAGGGATACGTCGGACAGCATGGCCTCACGCAGGCCCTTGTCGCGCGCCAGTGCGTACCACTCGATGAATTCGCCCACGCGTCGCTGGGTGGGAAAGGGCCCGACGCGCAGGAAGGACTCCCGGCGGACGAGCATCGCGCCGGCGCAGTGCGCCTGCATGACGCCTCCGACGGCGACCCATTTCGCCTTCTCAGCAGCGCTCAACTCCGGGCTGTAGAACTGCTCCACACACCCGAACACCATGTCGAGCGTCGGCTCCTTTTCAAAGGCCGCCATCCGGCGACTGAGCGTTTCAGGAAACCACAGATCGTCGGCATCAAGAAAAGCCAGGAACGCCCCTTTGGCCAGTTCGACGCCGCGGTTGCGCGCCGCGCCAAGACCGGCATTCGGCTGGGAATAAACCACCGCCTGCGGGGCGGCGCGGTGCGCGACCTGAGCGCTGCCATCGGTCGAGCCGTCGTCAATGACGATGATTTCCTTGCGCGGCCACGTTTGATCCAGGATGCTGCGCAAGGCCTCGCCGATGTACTTCTGGCAGTTCCATACGGGGACGATGCAACTGACCAAGTTGCGGTTGGCCTCGTCGCAATCGGCGAAACGCGGCACCGGACAGACGCGGCCCCGCCCCAGCGCGCGGCGGCGGTCGAGCGACGCTTTGAGCACCTTGAGGAGGTTGTAGTCCCCTGTCGGCTCGGTGCGGGTCATATTCTTCCCGTGCAGCCGGTAGAGGAGCGTAATATGGTTCAGAATCGTGATGCGCACGCCCAGTTCGCGCGCGCGGAGGAACCAGTCGTGGTCCTCGCTGAAGCGCAGGGTCGGGTTGAAGAGACCGACCCTGTCGAACGCCGTCCGCCGGTACAAGCCACTGCCGAGGTGAACATTGACGAGGGTGTCATCAGGGCCTTCATATCGGAGGTCGGTCTTCTCCACGCCGGTCCCGTGATAGTACTGCACCCGGCCCAGCACCACATCCAGCGAGAGATCGGCCTCCAGCCGCGCGGCCTGCACCCTCAGTTTGTCCGTGGGCCAGAGATCGTCGGCGTCGAGGAACGCAATCCACTCCCCCTGCGCCTCGGCCAAGCCGCGGTTGCGCGCCGCCGCAGGGCCGGCGTTGGCCTGCCGGACATGGCGGACACTCTCGCCGAGTGATTGGATCGTTTCGGCGGTGTTGTCGGTCGAGCCGTCGTCCAC